>Ga0102593_1000428_pt1 | contig 79294 bp, 72 predicted proteins | sample AraplaCol_mMS_r2_2_FD_76862 | JGI IMG/M metagenome (GOLD analysis project Ga0102593, IMG submission 76862) | Arabidopsis root microbial communities from North Carolina, USA - plate scrape MF_Col_mMS_r2 (SPADES assembly) (version 2) | ecosystem: Host-associated > Plants > Roots > Endosphere... | reverse complement strand
TAGGGTCCTGGTTCGTTGTGTGTTTTTGTTGGGTTTTTGAGTTTTTTTTTTTTTTTTTTTTTTTTTTTTCAGCAGATCAAGAATTAGCAGATACTGGATTTTCTGGGAAGAAAGGTTGCTAATTTTGAATATTTAGTTTGGAAATGGCCATTTCATCAAATGCAATGAGTGGTTAGCTTCGCGGTATGGTGAGGATGGAATCATCGATTGGACTCTAGTACCGTCTAAGAAAGAGCCAACTTCCTCCAAAATTGATGCGACGACTCTCTCGGATAAGGAAAATGCTTTGCCGTTGGCTGGTGTGTCTGTGGAGAAGAAAGCGTCCGGTGGTGCTGAGACTAAGTGTTCTCTTGAGAAGGAGGAGAAGGCTATTGAGAAAGATGAGTTTGACGATGAGGATGCTTTGGAGGCTTTGATTGAGGCCGAGAAGTCTTCGCCTGTTGGTAAGGCTTGATCTGCAAGATGTGGTTGTCTTGTCTTGATAATGGTCTTGTTATAGGATGTTAGTCGGCGTTCATGGTGTGTGTAATATTATATTTAGGATCTGAGTTAATTACTTGTTCTATCAGCTTGAGTGTGTACTGGACATCTCAATACAATTTGCTGCTTATATTATGTGCAAAATTCCTAACTTTCTCTCGGCATCACATACCTATGTATAAGTATACACTTGACGGATAGTACATGGTCGTTCTGTTTAGAATCAAGAACATCTACAAACACTTCAGTACACCAAATTTATCATTCGGCCAACAGTGGTGAATGGTCTGTCTTCATGAAGCTCATCTCAATGACTGGCACTTATAGAAGTATACTAATACTATTATAATAGTATTCGTGGTAGTCTGATGAGGGATCCCGGAGCATATGATATATTTCAAGGTAGATAGATCATCCCAACATGATCCCAAATCACTTAGAATGAATCGAATCAGACGAGACATAATACGAAAAATTAAAAGAATTTACGTAAATATTTGTGCATGGAATATCACAAGCTTAATCTTCAATATGTCCAAAATTACAAAGAACATTTAGTTGATTGACTACGAAAGATTTGGAAATTCAAGATTCTCGCCGTCTGCGGTGAGTCCGACTTATCGATAAACCTCAAGCTTCTCCATGAATTTGGGAATTGCAGATCAACTCCTCTTCTATTCAGCCCTCGCCCCTTCACTCTCTCTACCAATTCAATGTAAAAACTGCCATGTGAACCAAATGGAACTCACTTGGCTCCCTAATACTCCCCAGTCGCGGAGTCGAACTCGAGCACCACGAGCATGTCCCGCCTGTCAGAGGCGAAAAGTACGTAAAACCCCATCTCTCTCCAACAAGGTTGGAAGACTGAACGATCCTTAGAAACGATGTCGACACCTAGGCCCCAGTGTAGAGTCATTAGATGACTCAATCCAGCCACCACGAAAATCCAGAGCTACTGGTTCTGGACCTGCATCTGGTAACCCCGAGCGACGTACTCGGACTAGGACGGCATCGGCGGATCCTGTGCTGCCATCTTTGCAGAGTACAGAACGCTTTGTGGGTGACTTGAACCCAGAGGCTGTGATCAGAGAAAGATTAGATGCACCTGGCGATAGCCCTTTTCGGGATAGAGTTGGTTTATGGATTGAATCTTCCACGCCCACGCGAAATGACGCTAAATCTGATAGACGACAATTGTCTGGCACGGATACACTGACTACTCTACCCCAAGGGTCTACTCTTGATAATGAGAGAGTCACTTCTTTATTGCATCAAAGATATCTATCTGCAATGCAGGCCTGTCATCCACTACCTAGATCGACACGAGAGAAACTCACCACAATATTCATCGCGAAAATACACCCTCTCATTCCAATCCTCGATATCGAATCATTACGCAAAGCCCAGGCAACTACATCCGCTTCTACGTTCCTAGAACGAGCCATATGTCTCGTCGCAGCTAAAGACCCCTCCGCCAGCTCCGAGCTGATTCTCCAAGATGGAGGGCCGATCCTTTCATGCCGTCAATTCTGCTCTGAGCTCTATAAAGGACTCACCACATCCATGGAAGCAGAATTAGAACCAGATCGACTTACACGGATTCGCGTACTGGCTTTAATGTCTCTCCACTGTGAAGGACATGAAGGAGCCGAAGCCGCATCTTTCCATCTATGCCAGGCCATCCACCAAGCTCAAACGATAGGGTTACATCTCGACCGACCGGGTCGAACATCTACCGATCCTCTTGCTAGATTATTCTGGTGTCTGTGGACATTAGATAAAATGAATGCGAGTATTGGAGGTCGGCCCGTTCTATTAGCGGATCGCGATATTGGGATCAGTAAACCAGATTCTCGAGTTGAGGGGGCGCGTGGAGCGTTTGCAGTTTGGCTGGCCATTTCAGAGTTACTTGCGACTGTGATTTCATTTTATCGACCATCTGCCGAAGCTACAAGTGGATGGGAGGAAGGGTTTCCCGCCTTTGAAGATATTGTTGAGGAGCATACGAATGGAGATGTGGAATTTTCGACTTTGGGTAAGTTTTTATTTTGCAGCAGCCTTGTATACTGTACGGAGTATCTGGTTGATTAATACATGGACACACGCAGGCTTTTTAGAATTGTATTATCATTGCGTCGCGATTCTATCCTGTCGCTACAAATTAACCGACAATCTCGACGGAACTCGAATTTCATCAATTCGACAAGGTCTCGCAGCCATTCGAATATACTCGATTGTGGCCGTTGAATGTGAAAATAATCTCCCACCACATCCTATCGTGCCATACGCGATTTCTCTCTCGATGGGGGTATCATACCGACAACTTCGGTCCAGCAAGTTGATTACACACTCTAATCGAGCCAAAGCTAGTCTCGAAGCATGTTGTTCACTCTTAGAAAAGATGAGTCCGCAATGGTATTCTGCAGAGGCCATGGCACGTCTGGGGCGAAGAGCCTTACACCAGATAGAACATGGTGAACATCAGCCTCAGCCTCAGTCTCAATCTCAGTCTCAGTCTCAGTCTCAAAATCAACATCATCATTCCCGACAACCTGCAGAATTATCGCAGCCCCAAACTACCAGCCGTGTCGCCCCCGACTTAGGGCCAGTCCCGAGCTCATTCGCACTACCTGCCAATACGAACGCGGCCTCGTTCGCCCCCGAGACGATCAATCTTGAATCGGGCATGCCATCCGCGGCCCCTGGGCCTGAGCTTGAGCCTGAGCCCGAGACTGTGGCAGAGGCAGAGGCAGAGGCACAGATCTCGCTGGATGAATCCCTCCCGATACATGCCTTTGAAGGACCGACACATGGATTCGCAGACATTGACATGTTATTTGGCGAGTTCTTAGATCTCTCACTACCAACGAACTTCTGGGACCCCGTGTTTGCGGAGGAGGAAACCTCGTAACTGGACTCCGTATAAACTAGTAATTAGTTAAATCCATTTACAAGTATGTATGATGAATGTATTACTTCGACTAGCATCGTGTCTCCTACGACTACAGGGGATAGTGCCGGAGAGATGAACAATTGGGGTATGTAGTTCGGGCAGAGTGCCGATCCTCATTGACGAACAAAAGGGCCAGAACATGCGACTTTTTCGGGTTGGCAGGCCTTGAGTGGGACCAAAATGGCGATCGACCATCGATGAACCATTTCAGGTGGTTAGTCGTAGTTAGTTTCGCGTGGTTTCCACCAAATGTCAAACGAATCAGCAAAAACTGCACGAGTTGGTCCATTTTTCTTTCATAATGTGTTGGGCTTGCAATTAGGGTTAGGGGGTTGTGTACTCCGTATATTAACCATGGATGAAGAATTAGAATGACAGCCATCAACTTAATAAACAACCAAGAAATGAGTAAGTGTAATTAAACTAAAGTTATTAACAATCATCATCAGCCGATAAAATATTCTCTAACGTCTTTTTTTTCTTTCTTAATTTCCACCAATTCTTGAAACACGCGCGCCCCCTCCAATTGAATCTCCTCCACTCAACCTCCACTTTGTATTCGCACTCCTTTGTTTTGTTCTATTTTCATTCATTCCTTTCCTGCAATTTCACTTCCTTTCAAACCCTCGCTGGCCAACCTGTGGATTTTTCCCTTTCCCTTTTGTCTTTCTTTTTACAAATTAAAACCCCCCTCCCGGCCACAATTCGAACTGGTGGTCCCGGCCAGATCCTTACATGCACCAGCACCAGCACCAGCACCAGCCATCAGTCTCACTTGAAAGGACCCACGTCTGGCCCCGATCGTGATTTCATTTTATACCCAGTTGGTCCCGATGGATGCTAGCATCGAAGTGAATTGGGCATATGTCTGATGTTACGATACTTTGATCTTTAATTGACGACTTTGGGAGGGAGATTGGATATTGTGGAGTGGAGCCGAGATTCCTGTCTCATACGGAGTATACAACATATTCGAGTCACACAGTATTGGATTGAGCCGTGCGAAAATCACCATCACCACCACCACTACTACTACTACTACTACTACTATTACTACTATCAAGTAGTACTATATCATTCCAATATAGAGAAAACTACATTTGAAGACGTGACTGTCATCATGGCCGTGCAGGGCTCCGAGAATCCTATGCCGGATAAAGCCATTGAGCCGAAACCCTCTGAGACTAAAGAATCGAGTCGTTACCCCAGTCATCCGATTTCGCAACTCCAGGGGCCATTTCATGAGTCGATCCGAGAAGCAACAGACAAGTCTGCCGACGAGTGGGTGGTTGATATTGATGCGCAGACGCGACGGAGAGATTTATTAGAGAATGACGAGTACGAGAGACTTTGCGGTCGAAAATGGCGACAAAGGGCGTCGGAGAAGTAAGTCTTCAAATCCTCGCTGCTATGACTATTTGCTAGAACTAAAGTTAACCCTGCTAGATACCATCCATTCTGGAAGCTGGTCTCTCAGATGGTATTCGGCGTTCATCTTCTCGCTAATGGAATGGCAAAATCCGATCTAGAAGTCATGAAGATCCTTCAAAGTCACGTCGATGAATTAGACGGCTTCTTACAAAGAAGTACCGAGGACTTTCTCATCATTCATTTGGATGTTCGCACTCGCATTCAATATCTCAGTCTTCCCCTCGGAAACCTGGATGTATTCGATGAGATGTTGAACGATCGAAACTTCAGATTGGCCTTGGTAGCATACAATGATCAAATCGTGCATTCTATCGATCGGTTCACGCTGGCCATTACAGATTCAATCAAAGATCTTCGAAAGGGTAAAGAGGCGATGGGGGCACTTTGGCATTACCTTCTTCAATTATCGGATGCAGGCTGTTTTCAATCCGATCATCTCACGGCATTTTACAAGGCAATGATGGAAAACGTGGAGGGTTGGATCATTGCCATGTCTAAATTACGTCGACGTGGAGCAAGTCTTCAGAAAGCCCTAGGTCAACTTTCTTTTGCAGTCACTGAGATGCAACGACGAGTTGGCGTAGCAAGCCGGAAAGACTTGGTAAGTACTGGTGATGCAGAAAGTCGATATTCATTCAGACTACTGACAATATGACAGCGATCATTCATCAAAGCCACCAATAGCGGGATTAATCGAAACAAATCAGTCAGACAAATGCTATTCGCGAAAGGACCAGCCACTGGTCCAGCATCGAACAAGCCTCTTCCACGCGATCCGCTCCTGAAGCCAAAACCAACAACATCTCGAAATGCCACAACACCAACTAGAGAAAAACCAGCCGAAGATAAGCCCGCAAAGAGAGTCTCAGTTTTGCCTAGATCTATAAGTCGAGCCAAATCATGTAGTGCCCTGGCCGCAGAAGCCAACGCCAATATCAAAAAAGATGATCCTCCACCTCCAATCCCAGGAAGATTGAGCAGAAAACTTTCCAAACCATTTCTCCCCAAACGATCCGCCAGCGAAAGACACGAAACAACTCGAGAGAGACCATCAACAGCACCAGCACGTACTCTCAAATCACGCAGTGCCTCGATCGAACAATTAAAAGCACTCTGGGCAAACAGTCGTCCAAAAACTCCACAAGGAATATCAAAATCACCAACTCGATCACACCAGTCCCAACCACAAACAGAAACACAAGAAAGAACCCTCGGCCCCGAAACAATGAAAGACCAACTATCCCAATTCCTCAAAACAGACCGCGTAATCGAAGCCTGGGACACCATAACCCAAAAAGCAAATTGCTGCGGAACATCTCTATCAAAGGATTGGCCAAGCAGTATATTCCGCACAAAATCATCAGAATTCCGCTCAAACAATAAACATCTCACCCCCGAAGAAATCGAACAACAAATGTCCTGGATTTCTGAACCTGTTTCCTTAAATACATATTCATTCAAACAACGCCCGGACGTATCACCTCGGATTCATGTCCTTTCTGTACAAATGGCGTTGAATGAGGAATCCGAGTTAACGGGGGAAAATTCGGAAATGGTGGATTGTGATAAATATTCTGCTGATCTTGGAGATTCTGGGTCTATTATTACTGCTTTACCTGCTGTTCCTCCTACCTCTGCTTCTATTCCGTCTCTTGCGACGGAGTATCAACCTCGTGCTGTTGAGTGTGCTTGATATATACGGAACAGTAAGTTGGAGATTTCCTCGCTTTTTTATATATTTGGTGATTATTTGATTGTTTGGAGGAGTCTAGCGATGTTTCTTTCTTTTCCCTTCTTCTCTTGCTGTTCTTGCTGTTCTTCAGATACCCTCATTTTTGCCCAATACTGCGAAGTATACTAGTGTTTGGGCACTACATAGACATAGACTACAATACACATTCAATTTTTTTTTTTAGAATAAATTGGACTGGTTCCTAGAGTATTGTACTAGTAATGTTAAATACTACTAGTAAAGAGTAAAGACATCACTGCAATTCAGATCAGATCTACTGCATTCATTTTAAATCCTCGCTGGCCGAGCTCGAAGCTCAACAAAGCGCCTTAGCATTTAAACGCCAAAAAGACAAACTACTTCATAACACATGAACAATCCCCAAACAAAGACAGACATACCAAAAAGACGAGAGAAAAAAAGATGGGAACAATAGTTCGAAAAGATCCCATTCCAATTATTTGCACCTCTTCTCCACGATATTCGCTCCATGCTCCTCATACTCTTTCTTAGAAATCCACATCTGGTGGAAAGTCCCCAAACTAGCCAAGATACTTCCACCAATCCAAGATCCGAAACGACGCTCAGATGTGTGACCTGCAGCAGAGACACGCACACGTGGACCAGGGAATAGAGACATTAACTCGTGATTCAAGCGCTCAGTGAAACCATATAGCAAACTCGATGCGCCGGTTACCACGACGTTACCCAGTAAATGAGGACGGATATCAACGTCGACGTTTGCGATGGCGGTTTTGATTAACTCGGGTAAAGTCTGGGCCTGTGTTGGTGCAGGGACGGGGGAGTCTGGGTCTGGAATTGCTGCTTTCACGTCGAAGAGAGACTCGACGACGCGGAACCGGTCTACGCCAAAGACTTGGTTGTAGCCGTCTGGGAATTCGAAGGGACGGCCTGGAGAAGAGCGGGCGAGTTCTTCGTTGGGAACGCCCGTTGGACCGGCGGCACTGAGCTTGTTTGGTCCTGGCCAGGTCTGAACAACGCATTCCTTGAACTCGGTCAGAACACGCTCTTCTTGGAGGGCGCGGAAAGATGCGTCGGGGGCGGTGTCCGCGGGGAAAGTTCTGTAGGATGCTTGAGGTGGTTGGCCTGCTTCGACGTGGGTTTTGGAATTGATCAGGTAGTGTGGGGTGATGGTGATAGGCTGCGGGGAGTTCTTCTTGAACAGGGCGCGGATTTGTGAAGAAACGTAGTCGCCACCTAGAGGGGAGTGCTGTACACCTCTTTTGAGGATCATGCCGTCGTGAACTGGGGTGATAGAAATATTGGCGGCGCCAATATCAATGACCAGAGCGGTGGCCTTGCCGGAAGCGAAACTGATTTATTGTTAGCAAAGTCCATGGTAGACCGAAGGCTAGACTGTATGTAGCTTGTTGAACATACGCTGCAAGCACACCGTTACGCGCGAGGTAAAAGGCAGGGGTATCCCATTTCTCCATGGCAATTTCAATGGTCTTCTCGCGTGCCTTGCCAGGGTTCCATGCAGGCTCGCTCATCAACAACGGACTATCAACCAGAGGCTTCTCCTCATTCTCAACCTCCATCTCTGTCGGGAGCTCATCGACGGGGATATCATTCAATCCATTGTGGAGGGGGTTGCTGGACTTCGCACTGGTGAGTCGCGAGGTAAAGGAGTACTCCCAGACCTTCTCGGCCATATCCCAATCTTCGACGATTCCATCCTTGCCAATTGGGTTGTGAATGGAGACTCCGACACGCGGTGTGACAATGAGATCGTCACCGAAGACCAGCTTATCTTTACCGTCGAAATGGTATTTTCCGTAGCATGTCGGGATGACCGATTTGGGGGAGTCTTCACCAGCGAAGCCAGCGCGAACGGTTGAATAACCCGTGTCAAGGACAATGGCGGAAACTTCGTCTGAACGCGTACAAAAAGTATTTAGCTTGTGATTCAAGTAGCCATTACCCATTCAAAAAGCCGAGCGAGGCATCATGGAAGGGGTTAAATAGAAAGTGTCGCATCGCGCAAAGTAACTTACCTCCGCCGTACTCGGCAGCTTGAGGCGGATTTGAAGGATTCATGATAGAAGCGCAGAATCAAACAAATTGAAAAAGAGAGAGGACCCGAGAAAATGCCTGTCAATCGGGTTTAACTTGACAAGTTGAGCCAATTCCTTGAAGGAGGGGAGAGTTGGAGAAAGAAGAAGGTCCTTTTTGGTGCGGGAGCAGCTTTGGCGTTTGGCGGAGAGTTTCCATCTTGGCAGATGACCTCACCTCCCTTCTCTTTTTATCTTCTTCTCTTCTCTCTTCTTCCCCAGATTCTTAACAGCAACAAGCAATATGGACGACGTCGATATTAATCCCGAATCACTTTTTCGACCAGCAAAGCGACGCAAGTTCATTCGACGACGACAAGATGATGCGCCCGAAGATAGCGAAAGCATGGTCGCGACAGGAACAAAGGACCAAGGCCAGGCCAAGCAAGACGACGAGGAGGAAACATTACAATTTTCAGATATTGCTCGGATACGACGACCTAATCCTGCGCGAAAAGGTGGAATAGGGTTCTCTACTACATCGCGATCAAGTCGGGATGGAAGTCGAGAGACCGCAGTGGCTACAGCCGAAGATCGCGAAAAGGAGAGAGTACAAGCTATGGCAGATCGATTCACGGGGAATTCTGGTCAAACGGTGGATGTGAATAGACACATGTACGGCAATCCCTTTCACAGTCCCGGCGAAGACCGCACACAATTGAAGTTGAAAGTAACAAGATAAGGATGGCATATATAGATTCCGAAATGGCTAAGCGTTATCGACGTAGCCCACAGCCAGAGAACGATGAAGACAAGCAACTGGACTCAACACAGATCGCCGAGAAACCCTCGATACCAGGACAACCGCTGGAGCGACAACCCGCCTCGCTGGGTAGATTACATGAGATTGACCTCGGCGAAGAAGCCAAGCTGCGCAATATTGCGCGGACTGAAGCAGCGACACGCAAACTCACCGATGATGAACCATGGGGGATTGGTGAACCACAGGCAAATCGGGCCGGAACAGAGGAGAAGGCGTGGCGAAATCGCAAGCGTCGAACCAGTGCTGATATTGAACGAGATCGACTTGTGGAGGAGGTACTACGTGAGAGCAAATGTATGTTGAAATCACAAAGCTGCATCGAGGTCGAATCGACCCGCACTGGTCTGGTCTGGTCTGGTCTAGTCTAGACGGATATGCTAACATGGTTCTTAGTGGATGTCTACGATGAACCCGAAGACGAAACCCAATTTGACGATCAAGCTGCCGATGACCGGGTTGCTGAGCAATTTCGGCGCGACTTTATGGACGCGATCCAGTCCCGACGTCGACAACGGACGAATACTAAACCAGCGAACAACAATAAGGTTGAACCTCCGAAGGGACCTAAGTTGGGAGGTAGTCGTAGTGCCAGGGCTGCGATGCGAGAGATGCAAACCAAGAAGTGAGAGTTGACTGAAAGAGCGCACAGTGTGCAGCATATAGCGTGATACAGATAATAAAATGTTACATTTTGAAATCCCATTTCCGGGGCGAGGTTCTACAAGTCAGATGTATCAGAGAGGTGGTGAACATGTCACACGCACACACAGAGGGTCAGTTTTGGGCTATGCACAATTGTATTTAGCAAGGTTATATGTCACTCGTATATAAGAAACTTGAGGTGGCACAGACCTAGGCTTGTTCATTGTAGTATTCTGTACTATGCATATGAAGGAGTGCCTTCTCCGCACCATAGGGTTTAGGGTTCCCCATATAGGTGGTGTATTAGTATACGCTCTGTTCTCTGCCCGGTACCACTTAATATCCACACAATTTGACATAACAACTTAACTTGATCAGGAAATTGACCCCTCGAGTCACCCCACCGTGGTTGCTGAGATACTGTGTGTTAAGAATGCGATGCGCACGGAGTCAGTATGTGGAGTAGAGGATGAGTTGGTGGGATCTGCAATGATTTCACAAGATATTCACACTGTACATCACTGCAGCTGGGTAAATTTAGTACCTTGCAGGAGACTGAGTAACCGCAGAAGACGAGTAGGTGATATAAATAACCGCTGAGACTGGACCTATGAGAGGAAGACGGGAAGTAGAGTAATAATAGACCAGCGCTTGGCCATGTCTCAGGTTGATAGGCCACTCTGATTAGTGGCTGATCCTGTACTCTAGGACATACAGTAGATGATCACAGTATTCACAGACCATGATATTGAGTATATTCCCTCGAATGGATGATTGTGTGCGTACTTTGTACTATGTAGTAATTCATGATGTGTCCTAGTACGTGGACAAGAATGGACTGAGCCAAGACAAAAGACTGAATCGAGATCTCTTGGAGGATAGATCCACCGGTGCGTCTAGAACGAGGGGGCATATCAGCGATCGACGCGTCTGATGTGGCGAGAGGATAGAGGAATGAGACCCGCTGATATCCACGGTTGCCATGTTTCAGATCAGGGTTATTATGTGTCGTGTGCTGTCTGATTATGTGCTTGCTGAGTGAGTACTATTCTTGTGATAATGCTGATGCTGAGTATATAATAGTCCAGCTGTGAAGTTGAATAGAAAAGAGAAGCTGAAAGTGGCTGAATTGTGTGGCTGACATACTAACCTATTTGAGACTAGTCTAGTTTTGGGTCTCCCACAGTCCCCTCCAATACTAGTTAACTAGACTACACTACTGTACTCCGTACTTAGTACCATGGTACTCAGCAGTATAACTGGATATAGAGTATGGAGTAAATAATATCATCAAGAATACCCAGAATATAGCTATCTACTAATCATAATTATAATTATTATAATATTTAGTAGATCTAATTATAATATAATGTTGTACTATATTAACACTAGCGAGTCTAGACTGAAACGTACCTGACCCAATCAAGCCACTCAACCCCCCCTGAAGGGGTAACAACCTTCTGCCCTGCTCCGGTCGAGACTTTCCCCCAATTCTTCGCTCTTATTGCTTCTCTCTCCATCTTTTTTTTTTCTCCCTCCCTCCCTCTCTCTCTCTCTCTGTCTCTCTCCACTTTTTCACTCTTTCGTCGATTTCTTTTTTTGTTGACTCCATCTAGCGACCCATCTTTTTGTGTGGCTTGACTATTTTCTCGCACTTTTCCAGTCCCTCGCTCTCGATTATCCCTATTCCTATCCTGCCCTATCCTACGCAGTTACCACCCCTACTATCTCCCTCGATTTTGCAACTACAGGTTGATCCTGCTCATTCGCTCCTATATACACGCTTGTAATATCTTCATCACTCGCTCATTGATCAATCTCGACCCAATTGCCCGACGTTGGTAAACACACCTGAGCTGGTTCTTCGAACACCACTCTCGACTCAAATCAACTCGACTCGACATGCGGTCCCTCATCTGGGCCCTGCTGGGCCTGGGTGTTGTACCGGCTTTGGCCACCGACACCCTTAGTACAGATGGGTTTAACCTGTGCATGACGGACTCTGCCATCAAAGTCCAAAATCTGGATGTCTCTTACACTCGCTCCACCAACAAGGTAGTCTTCGACGTGGCTGGTACCAACGCGAAGAAGCAAAACGTCTCTGCGACCTTAACGGTGACTGCATATGGTAATGAACTTTACTCAAAGACCTTCGACCCTTGTGGTGATGAAATTCATGTCGACAAACTGTGCCCTGGTAAGCATCCCATGTCACTCGATATCAGCCTACACGGTGGAGAGAAAAATTAACTCTCGTGACCAGTCCCCTCCGGTACTTTCTCGGCATCAGGAAGTTACAATATTCCTGACAACTACGCTAGTCAAATCCCTTCGATTGCCTTCAATATACCCGACTTGGATGGCCAGGCAAAGATGGTTCTTAAGGGCGATGGAGGCGAAGATGTCGCCTGCGTGCAATCCGACCTGTCCAATGGAAAATCAACCAGTGTGAAGGGTGTCTCTTGGGCCTCGGCAGGTATCGCAGCCGGTGCCCTCGCTCTGAGCGGAATGTCTGCCCTTGGTGCTGCAGGTCACCCCGGTGCTACCTCTTCAAGCCCAGGATTTGGCGACGTGATGGGTTGGTTCCACTCCATGGCTACCAACGGTATGCTTAGTGTCAGCTACCCCAAGGTCTATTCGAGCTTCTCCAAGAATTTTGCCTGGAGCACTGGTCTCATCCCATGGGATAACATGCAACACTCGATCGATAGCTTCCGTAAGGCTACTGGAGGTAACCTGACCCAGAACAGCTATAGCTACCTCTATGACGTGTCTTCCAGCACCTCCCGCTCCTCATCAAACTCGACAACAACCAAGCGTGGTCTGGATATGGTTCTTCGTGTAGGGGGTGATATATTAGCCCGTTCCATCGAAACTTCTTCCTCCGACTCGACCAACAGTTCCAGCTCCAGCAGCAGCGGTGATAGTCTCGACGATATCGATTTGACCTCAGCTTCCGGATTGAAGAAGCTCGGCGAGGATTTGATGGTCCCATCCGCGAATATCTTCATGACCGTTCTGTTGATCTTCGCCATTGTGATTGCGGTCGTTGTTGTCGGAATTCTACTTGTGAAGGTTATCCTTGAGGTCTGGGCTCTTTATGGAAACTTCCCCAAGAAGTTGGCCACCTTCCGCAAGGATTACTGGGGTCTGATGGCACGTACTATCACCAACATGATTCTTGTCCTCTACAGTATCTGGGTGCTTTACTGTGTCTATCAGCTCAAGGAAGGTGACTCGTGGGCGGCGAAACTGCTGGCGGCAGTAACGCTGGCAGTTTTCACTGCCGTCTTGTGCTTCTTTGCGTGGCGTATTATTTATATGGCTCGCAAGTACAAGAGAATGGAGGGGGACACCGCTTCTTTGTACGATAACAAAGAGACCTGGCGCAAGTACAGTCTGTTCTATGATAATTACAAGAAGGACTTCTGGTGGTTGTTTGTACCAATCATCATTTACTCCTTGGCCAAGGGATGTATCATTGCCGGAGCTCAGGGCCACGGCATGTTCCAGAGTGCTGGTCAGCTTGTTGTCGAGGCTTTGCTTTTGATTCTCCTCTTGTGGAACCGCCCCTACGCCACCAAGTCGTCTATGGGTATCAATATGACTATTCAGATCGTCCGTGTTCTGTCCGTCGCCTGTGTGTTGGTCTTTGTTGAGGAGCTGGGTCTCTCTCAAACCACCAAGACAGTCACTGGTATTGTGCTCATTGTCGTCCAATCAACTCTCACGGGTGTTCTTGCAATTCTTATCGCAGTCAATGCTATTATCATGTGCATTCGAGAGAACCCGCATGCCAAGAAGAGAAAGGAAGCCGAGAAGGCCAACCGTGACCTCGACGACCTGACTCCTCTGGATGCTCGCGATTCACTTCTCATCGACCACCCGCCGAAGCGCGATTACAATGAAGTCAGCAAGTTCAACTTCACAGGTCCTTACGAGCCTTTCCGGGACTACCCGCGCCACGACCGCAGTGATAGCCATGAGAACTTGGTCCAAGCCGATTATGGTGTGGCCCATGACCGCAACTACAGCGCGCATTCTCAACATAGTGGCCGGCGAAGCCCATCACTTGACGGGCGTCACCCAACCACTGCCGGTTACGGGATGGCCTACTGATACGACGATGCTGCCAATTCTTTCATTTCAATTCCTTCTTGTGGCCCTACTCTCTCAATTTCTTCTGATTGAGGGGCCAGCATCCACTTGGATACTTTATCTTCTCTGTTATTGTTTAGCGTGGACGGTTTTCATTCAATTTTGTGCCAAAACACCCTTCTCTCTCTTCCTCTACATACTCAACCTTCAACCTTCTTTTCATATCTTCCACCTTGTACCCGACTTCAACCTCTCATTTCAGCGCATTTTTCGTGTTTTCTTTCAGCTTTGGTGAAAAATGTGCGTCATTCATTGTACATGCTATAGATTTGACCATAAAGAAATTTAGTACCCTTTCTTCACACACTTCGTTCTGTAAAGATACCCAAGTGTACCTGATATTCCCCAACCTTGAAATTCATTGAGGTGTTCAAAAATTCCTTTGGGCAGCCAGACATCCTACATCACACCTCAATCAGAGAAAATGGAAAAGTGCACTAGAGCAAAGCGTGTAACTTCTATGATATGGAAGTAGAAATACAACGAACAGAGTACTTTCATTGACTCTAGACACATATCGAAACAATCACCAGAAACCCATCCCATTGAAATCGAACGAAACTAAATACCTCGAAAGGAACAGGGAAAAAGAAAATAAGAAAACAAAAACCAAGGCCACACCCAACCCAGAGAGTATCTGGGAATCGAATATCAGACAAGTTCAGGAATGGAAAATAAGGAATTGAGAAAATTTTTGTGTAGAAGACATGCGGTGGTAGAATGGATGAACTGAATAGAACAAAATTTGAAGGGCACAGGGATAGAAGTAGCCAAAACAAATCAATCAAGACACACAGGAAGACAGGGACAGAGTCAAAGACAAAGTAACTTTAACTCCATCACCGAGAGTAAGGGTGGAAACCACGATGTCCACCTCTACCACCACCACGATAGTTGGCACCTGGTTTACCGGCGTTTCTAGGGCCGGTGGGTGCATTTGCCGGGGCGGCACTTTGAGGCTGGGGAGTTGCACCTGTTATTCGTTAGTAAATGATTATATATTTCAGGAAGAGAATAGGAGGGAATGGTATTCGTATGGGATGTGGAGATCCTGAAGGAACATGGAAGGGAAAAGACCTACCATCACCCATACTACCACCACGACTCATACCTTGAGGGCCGGTAGGAATATTCGGCTGAGGAACTTCATCGTACATTCCCTCCCAAGAAGTTGGACCACCACCTTGCTGGTAAGGCGAGAAAGATCGATTATCCATGACGCGGCGAGCTTGCTGTTGCTCGTATTTTTGTTGTTCAAAGGCAATTTGTTCCTGGGCATTATACCCAGGTCCACCGGCACCAGCACCGGCACCAGCTCCAGCTTGACGGTTATATTGAGCATGGGGATTAGGGCTTGCGCCGTCACTTCCGGGAGTTGATTGGCCCTGGGCTTGAGCTTGTTGCATCATGGGATTCATCATTGGAAGATTTTGAGCCTGGGAACCGGGACTAGCGGGATTAGGGCTTAGACTTCCTTGTTGCTGATTACCCATTTGTTGACGTTGCATTTGCTGCATTTGTTGCATTTGCTGCATCATGGCTGGATTCATTCCACCCATACCACCGCCCATTCCACCTCCACCAGCCATATTCATCTGTTGCTGCATCATAGCGAAATATTGCTGCATGCGTTGCCAGTATTGTGCCATCATTTGAGGTGTCATTCCACCCGCCATACCCTGTTGACCTCCACCTTGTTGGGTCTCGGCTCCTCCCTGGTTCATATTCTGGAATCCGCCGTCACGACCACGACGACCACCGCGATCCTCGTCACGGAGGTTACCGCGTGGTTGGGCTTTCTTGACTTCGATTGGTTTACCCAGGATTTCGAGGGGGCGGGAGAGGGCGTTTTCGACGGCTGCTTCGCTGTCGAAGGTGACGAATCCGAAACCTCGAGGACGGCCTGTGTCCTTGTCGATCATGAGGGTTGCGTCGACGACACGACCGAATTGCATGAAGAATTGTTTGAAGTCTTGTTCGGTGGCTTCTTGACTGACGCCTCCGACGAAGATCTTGCTTGTTTTCTCTTGTTCGTCTCGGGGAATTGCCCGCTTAGGATCGATCTGATAGAGAAAAGGTACAAGGTTAGTTCTTGGAAGTGAGGACAAACGAAAACAAGATTGTATCGCTGGGTACGTCTTCTTACAATCTTTCCATCCAAGTAATGTTCCTTAACCATCACCGTATTAACGGTCTTAGGATCCCGGAAAGTTAAGAATCCGAATCCACGAGAACGACCAGAGGCACTGTCTCGCATGACCGTACATTCTTGCACCTCGCCGAATTGAGAGAAATAATCACGAAGTGATTCTGCAATATCTGATTAGGACCCGACCCCTTCAATAGAACAAGGAATACAATTCTTGCATAGATACATACGATCTGTGGTCTCCCAGTTCAATCCACCAATGAACATTTTCCTAATGAAGGACGGTAGATTAGCAATAGTTATAGAGATATCAAACAATACAATGCCACCAAGAACGAGCAGATGAAGAGAATGATTCAAACGCATATGGTTGAAAAGGCAAATCAATAGCTTGTGCTAATGGTCTGGGTGGTGCTAAGCTGCTATTCACGAGTACAGCTAATATGCTGAATGAACTGCCTGAAGCTATCCAATGGGTTTTGGTTTCTGATCTTTCAATGCCGAATGTAATAAGTGGTCATGGTATGGAGAGTGAAGTGACATAGGCTGAGGCATAGGCATAGGCATATACGCTAATTGCGCACGATACGTCGTCTTCACGGATATCACGTATATAGAAGGTCCACCAGGTTTGAATCTCTTCCCAAGCCCACTTGATTTACATGAGCTTGGATGGGGATTCGATCGAATCCTCATCTCGAAATTTGAGATCTTGTCATGGCTCTAAAAAGCGGACCGTTGGAGATGAGCGCGAGGAACGGGTTCAGGCGAATATGTGAAATTGTCACTGTCTCTTTCTGTGCTTGCTTCTCTTTTGTTATGCCTGAGGAGAACCTTTCTTGCTTGCCGAGGAGTCTCCAGCTAGAAACATAAAAACTAGTCTGAAAACACTTCGGCAGCGTTGCTACTTCTTGCTCTGCTCTATCAAGGTATATCGACAAGAAGCTATATAGTATCCGCTGTACTATATGTAGGCGCGTGCAACAAAGGTTTCGCGAAAGAGACCGATCTTTCTGTCTTTCCGTCACACAAATGCGTCTGACTTTGCTCTGCAATCCTCAAATCGACGATCCCATGGGACATTGCTTGATTTTCTTGTTTAGTTCCAAGCGGGCCTCGAACAGATCTCTGAGATCGACTGCCCCACGAGTTGCGCATTTTGGTGCAAAATTTGCAAGTTGCCGATGTCCTCCATATGCCATTATTCATGATCAACTTTTTCAATCTGAAAGCTTGCCACTGCTATTGCCATTTCCTGCCGATGCCATTGTTTCCACGTTTCCACAAGCGTAGGTAGAGAGACTCTCTCAGCACCCACAAAGCCCATTTGATGCCTTGCAAAGAAAAGCCTCACAACCAAGCGAAGTCAAATTCCCAATCCCTTGCGGCCATATTGGTATACCGTAGATAGCAGGACACCACCCAGACGTCACCATGGACGAGTATATACGTTCAAATGGGGAGATAAAATCAAACGAGAATGCTCTGTAGAAGGTGAATATGAAACTTACCCATCTTCCTTGATGCCTGTACCCGATCCGTGAGAATCCTGATCCACGGGAGGAGCTGCCACCGGGACAGGAGCAACAGCCTCGGATCCATTGTGATAATCGGAATTGAAATCATTCTGAGGTGCAGAGTTTTGCGGGTATGATTCAACGGGTGAGGTTTCGTAGCTCGGAGCAGCAGGCTCTTCTGTAGCCGCCGATGCAGGAACCGCAGCTGCGACAGGCTCTACAGGCTTGCTAGATGACTCAACTGCAGAAGTCGTGCGATTTGTTGATTCGTCGGCATCATAACTGGAGGAGAACAACTCAATTAGCCTCTCATAGATGTAAGAAAAGCGGATCGGCGGAAGACGTACAGATCCGCGAAGAGATCCTCCTCGAGATCCTCCGGCTCAGCCATAATGCTATAATGCTGTGTGATGAGATGCTCAAAAGTAAAGTGAAAGATAAACTATGTGACTGTTAATCGACAGAACAAGAGTTTTGCTGTCGAATTAGCAATGCGCGAGTAGGTTGCAAGAAGTGAAGTTGCCAGTGAAGAACCCCCCCTTGAAGAGAAAGCGGAGGACGTGTGGCTTACATACGCACGGGATCGCTTGCGACGACGTCAACAACTACTTTTACCTCCTCCTTCTCTTCCAACGTCCTGGTTTGGAAAACTTGAGCTCTTCTGTTTCGCACTGTTATTGACTAGCCGAGAGCTATGGATTTCTAAGATCAATCTATTTGGGTTGCTACATGGATTCGTTGGAGGAGCGCATAACTTCGATTGTTGGCCCCGCACTTGAAACTCGCTGAGATCAGTCCACAGTCCATGGTGATGGCCAACAAAAAAGGCCAGCAGGTAAGCTCCTTTCTTCATGATATGACAAGAATATTGGCGTGTATCAAATCAAATTGAAGGACAAGAGCTGACAATTGACCCTAGGAAATGGTCCAGGTTGGTTCGTATATTCCCCTCGCGACTTCTATGTGGGCTTATAGCTAATTTGAGCTGGCTACATTGCAGACAATTCCGAGTATGTCATACAATCATCCATTTCCTGCTCTTTATGTTATTTTCATGAATGCTGACTATTTCATAGACGCGCCGAGTCTCCTTTCTGGGCTGGTCGGGCCGTTTCCGTCAATCAGGGACAACCAAAGGTATATGGTCAGAACACAGTAGTGGGAGCTTCATATTCCCATGCAAATATCATACAGTGAGTCAAGAAGACTGGGCTTTTCTAATCAAATCAATTGGAAGCTATGTGACCAGGACTAACGAGCATTATTTAAACCAGAGGTACTTCGTCCCAGTCTCGTCCCAAAACACCCCCGCGAACCTCCTCTACGCATGCGCCATCTCCGACATCATACTTGGGTCACCGAACTGGGAACGTGATGGCCTCCCCGCCCCATAAAAGCTATACAGGGGTCATGAAAGAGGGAATCGATCACTGGAGCGGTGATCCAGCTCAGGAGGAGGATGACAATGATGATGACGATGATGACGACGAGATCGTATATGATGATGATGATGATGAAGATGAGTTCGGGCTTCCAAGTCTAGCCAGCATGAGACGGAAAAAAGCGGCCCCTTCAAGAGGAAAGAACATCGATCCTGGTGGCAGTCTCGCCCATAACCCTACTTCGCTGGGATTCGGACTAGCATCAAGCAGCAGAGCGCGGGCAAATAGCTCAGACATTGCAGAGGAACGCGGTACACCGCTGTACCCTACCTCGCGGAAGGTTGATGGGAAGATTTTACGTCCGCAGTACAAGGATATCCTGCAAGGTAAGCATGGTCAAATTCATCACGCTGCTCCAACGGTAATGCTAATATGCAACAATTTAGATCCAGCAAATGCTTTGAATCTTATCAACCATTCTGCCCCGCCCGCGAGTGCTTCTGTGAAAGAGAGAGAAATACATTCAAGCCGCATATCAAGAATCAACAAGTTTAAGCGCATTCTCCAGGCAAGCACCGTCTCACTCGGTGAATTAAGAGATCTGGCTTGGTCCGGGGTTCCAGAGGAAGTTCGTCCAATGACATGGCAGCTACTTCTGGGATACCTTCCCACGAACAGTGAACGACGAATTTCGACACTAGAGCGAAAGCGCAAGGAATACTTGGACGGAGTGCGACAGGCCTTCGAACGAGGCAGCGGGGCAGCTGCCAATCCACCTCCATCCACCAAAGGTCGTGGCAGGGGTCTGGATGAGGCAGTATGGCATCAAATTAGTATTGATGTTCCTCGTACAAGCCCTCATATCCCTCTCTATGGATATGAAGCTACGCAGCGGTCGTTGGAGAGGATCTTATATGTGTGGGCTATCAGACACCCCGCCAGTGGCTACGTGCAAGGCATCAATGATCTAGTCACGCCTTTTTGGCAAGTTTTCCTGGGAGTGTACATTACCGATCTGAATGTTGGGGAGGGCATGGATCCCGGCCAGCTCCCTCGGAGCGTCCTGGATGCCGTAGAGGCCGATACCTTTTGGTGCCTGACCAAACTACTTGACGGCATTCAGGATAATTACATCTACGCACAGCCTGGAATCCACCGACAGGTGAGAGCTTTGCGTGATCTTACGAGGCGAATTGACTCGGCCCTTGCGAAGCATCTGGAACAAGAGGGCGTGGAATTCATGCAGTTTAGTTTCCGATGGATGAACTGTTTGCTCATGCGGGAAATGAGCATCCGAAACACTATACGCATGTGGGATACTTACATGGTACGTGGATCTGCAGCAGGCTTCAGAGACAGAACTAATACTCAAAAACTACTTTAGGCTGAGGAGCAGGGCTTCTCGCGATTTCATCTTTATGTTTGCGCTGCGTTTTTGGTTAAGTGGACGGATCAGCTGGTTAAGATGGATTTCCAGGTACGTGTTTAAATGAGAACCATGACAGTCTATCGGCAATTCTAATGATTTTGCCCAGGAGGTGATGATGTTCCTCCAAGCATTGCCCACCAAGGATTGGACCGAGAAAGATATCGAACTCTTGCTGAGCGAAGCATTTATCTGGCAGAGCCTTTTCCAGGACTCGAGCGCTCATCTTCGACCGCAAGGCGAGGTGCCTCCTGAAAATGGTATCTTTTATTGAAAGTAATCATAATTCATCAATTACACACTGGGCTTTAATCAGAATAAGAACACTGGCGTGCCGCAGGAAAAAGTCCCAATCAGTTGAAATGAATTCCCTTCTGATTGAAGGCCCAAAGCAACTTCAGGAAATCATTTTCATCGCACATGCGGGCTCGTTTCTCCCCCAGCTTAGTATCATCTTCCAGAACCTGGCGCACCTTCTCGCGCACCAACTCCGCAACCTTGCCCTTCTTCTTCCGGGATTGACCCTTGAGCGCTTGCTGGAGACGAGCATTGGTCTCTTCCTTGAAGAAATCAGGGACATCATCGTCGTCATCCATTTCCATGACTTCGTCCGCCTCTTCTCCAGCTTGCTCATCGCCCATGTCCATAACATCACCATCACCATCCTCGGCGGGGCCATCTTCGACCGGAATATCATTTTGAGCACACCAGGTGCGGTAATTTGACTCCAAAACATTCATGATACTTGGCGTACCGATGAAACTGGCCCGTAGAGTCTTATTCTTACGCACAAAAGCGATGCGTAGCAGACCGTCCCATTCATCATAATCAATCTGTGGCCTGGGAACTTTGGGAACCATGCGAATCACACTTGATTCAACTAAAGGCGGAGGCTTGAAGTTATTCTTGCCGACCTTCATGATGTGATCGATCTTCGCCCACATTTGAGCATTGACCGACAGACGACTGTAAAGTTTATCACCGGGTTTCGCGAACAGGCGCAAAGCGAATTCACGCTGGAACCTATTGAAGTAGTGTAATGTTAGCTTATTCCAATGAAGATCCGACTCAATTATATATAACGTATCAATTATCAACGTACATGAGAATGCAAGATCGAGGAGCAGGGTTTGTCGCGAGCAATTTGAATGTAAGAGGGGAAGAGATCTGAATATATCAATGTTAGCCCCCAATACCAATACCTAATACACCGAAACTGATCTCGAGAAAGCACATACCTGATAAGGAGTATTGCTAATGCAGACATCAAAGTATGGCAATTCCGTCTTCATCACATCACCCAAAATGACCTCCAGACGTTTCTGAGCCGGCGTGCCTTGAAATCGCTTGGTGACTTCAGCCGCCATACGAGGATCCAATTCCACGGCCACGACCTTCTTCGCCTGATCCAGAATTTTGGCCGTCAAGTTTCCTGTTCCGGGACCGATTTCGAGGACGACCTTTTCTTTATATTAGCGATTTGTTTTATAAACCGAGGGGGGAGAGGAGTTTAGTATGGGACATCGCGGGGTTTACTCACATCACTTTGTTTGAGATCGGCCTTGTTGACAATTCTGATTGAGGGAAAAAAAAAAGAATCAGCGGGAATTAAAGCATTCTGATACTTTGAAATAACTTACTGTTCTGCAATACCAGGGTTCTTCAAAACGTGTTGACCAATATCTGTGTTCATCTTGAAGATACTGTGTGCGGCCTGGGCTTTGGCGGCGGCATCGGAGGTTGCGCTATTGCGCTTCTTCTTGGTGACTTTGGGCATTGTGAATATAATAACAGAGAGAAAAAGTTGTCACTATCTCTGATTGAATTGGAGTTTCATCAAACTCAAGTAAAATCCAAGTAAATCCGCGACTGAAGTTGTACAAGTCCGCCTTGAAGTTCCTCGAGACTTTTTTTCGCCGATAAGATTGTCGGCGCCGGAGCTACTTTTCTACGACGGCCCATCTTCTTTCCCGTTCGAAACGATATACTTCCAACTTTCTCTCAGTTCAGTTTGTCCTCAGAAAGTCTGTCCGTTATGGCGTCCGGACGTAAGGATTTTCTCAGTCAGCAGGCGCCTGAGAATTATGTCGCGGGTCTGGGTCGTGGTGCGACTGGTTTCACTACACGATCTGATTTAGGCCCTGCGCGTGAAGGTCCAACACCGGAACAGATTCAAGCTGCATTGACAAAACGAGCTCAGCTTCTGGGTGCTGCAGCTCCAACTGCTTACGGAAACAATTCGCGCGAGAAAGGCGGAAAGGATGAGAAAGAAGAAGAGGATGATGAACGATTCCAGGATCCCGACAATGAAGTAGGCTTGTTTGCCTATGGGCAGTTTGATCAGGAGGATGACGAGGCGGATCGCATCTATCAAGAGGTAGATGAGAAGATGGATAAACGGCGCAAAGCTCGAAGGTGAGTCTTTTTCTTTCTTCTCCTTTCTACTGCTCCCCCCGAAAACATTTGTTCATCGGGTCCAGTCCCCCGTTGTTTGGATAGATTGCCGACTAGATTCGTTTCGCCACATACAGGGAAGCTCGCGAGCAAAAAGAACGAGACGACTATGAACAGAAAAACCCTAAGATTCAGCAACAATTCGCCGATTTGAAGCGTTCACTCGCCGCCGTTTCCGAAGACGATTGGGCCAACCTTCCCGAAGTTGGTGACCTGACGGGTAAAAACCGACGAGCGAAGCAGAACCTCCGTCAGCGATTCTATGCAGTTCCAGATAGTGTCATCGCGGGCGCACGAGACTCAGCCCAGTTCGATACCACCGTTGCCGAAGATGGCGCCCAGCCTGATGAAGAAGGTGGAGATGGAACTATGACCAATTTCGCGGATATCGGTGCAGCCCGTGACAAAGTGTTGAAGGTTCGACTGGACCAGGCTGCGCTTGGTTCGACAGCTGAGAATGCATCGGGTAGCTCTACGAGCATCGACCCCAAGGGATATCTGACCAGCTTGACCCAGTCTGAATTGAAGGCTGGAGAGGTTGAAGTGGGCGATATCAAGCGAGTCCGAGTTCTGCTAGAATCGGTCACGAAAACGAACCCCAAGCATGCGCCGGGTTGGATTGCGCTCGCACGTTTGGAGGAGCTTGCTGGTCGGATTGTGGCAGCTAGACACATTATCGCGAAAGGGTGTGAACTCTGTCCGAAGAGTGAGGATGGTTGGTTAGAGAATATCCGACTTAATGAAGGCCACAATGCGAAGGTCATCGCTGCAAATGCTATCAAGAACAATGACCGCTCAACGAGACTCTGGACTGAGGCTATGAAACTGGAGACGGATACCCGCGCAAAGAAGAATGTGCTTCGACAGGCCATTCTGCACATCCCTCAATCTGTCGAGATCTGGAAGGAGGCCGTGAACCTGGAAGATGACCCAGCAGACGCACGCTTATTGCTGGCCAAGGCCGTCGAGATGATTCCCTTGTCAGTAGAGCTCTGGTTGGCTCTTGCTCGACTAGAGACACCTGAAAACGCACAGAAGGTTCTCAACACAGCGCGCAAGGCTGTTCCAACAAGTTACGAAATTTGGATTGCTGCCGCTCGTCTTCAAGAACAAATGGGTACATTTGAGAAGGTGAATGTCATGAAGCGTGCTGTCCAGTCTCTTGTGCGAGAAAATGCGATGTTGAAACGAGAGGAGTGGATCGCTGAGGCCGAACGCTGCGAAGAAGAAGGCGCCATTCTCACTTGCGGTGCTATCATTCGTGAGACACTTGGATGGGGTCTGGACGAAGATGATGATCGAAAAGACATCTGGATGGACGATGCCAAATCGAGCATTGCGCGTGGTAAATATGAAACTGCGCGGGCGATCTATGCGTACGCCTTACGAGTCTTCGTCAATCGCCGGTCAATCTGGCTTGCGGCCGCCGATCTCGAACGTAACCATGGGGATAGAGAGGCTCTTTGGCAAGTTCTTGAGAAAGCAGTCGAGGCATGCCCCCAGAGTGAAGAGCTCTGGCTGCAGCTTGCCCGAGAGAAATGGCAAGCTGGAGAAATCGATGACGCACGACGAGTTCTCGGTCGTGCATTCAACCAGAATCCTAACAATGAAGATATCTGGCTCGCCGCCGTTAAGCTCGAGGCAGATGCCCAGCAAACCGACCAAGCCCGTGAGCTGCTGGCTACCGCTCGCCGTGAAGCTGGAACAGATCGAGTTTGGGTTAAGAGTGTCGCTTTCGAACGACAACTTGGAAATGATGACGATGCATTGGATCTCGTCACCCAGGGACTACAATTATACCCAAAGACCGACAAGCTCTGGATGATGAAAGGACAAATCTACGAATGTCAAAAGAAATTCCCACAAGCGCGTGAAGCATATGGAACCGGTACACGCGCTTGCTCCAAGTCTGTACCTCTTTGGCTTCTGGCATCACGGTTGGAAGAAAAGGTTGGTGCCGTGGTTAGGGCACGATCCGTACTGGATCGGGCACGTCTAGCTGTACCTAAGAGTCCTGAACTCTGGACAGAAAGTGTACGAGTGGAACGTCGTGCGAATAATATTCAACAAGCGAAGAATCTCATGTCGAGAGCTCTTCAAGAAGTCCCAGCTTCCGGACTCCTCTGGAGCGAAAGTATTTGGCACTTGGAACCCCGTGCTCAGCGGAAATCCCGCAGTCTCGAAGCCATCAAGAAGGTGGATAATGATCCTATCTTGTTCATTACTGTTGCGCGAATTTTCTGGGGTGAGCGACGATTAGATAAAGCTATGACTTGGTTCGAGAAGGCGATTGTCTCGGATAGTGATTATGGTGATGGATGGGCTTGGTATTATAAATTTTTGCTGCAGCATGGAACAGAGGTATGTCTTTCCCCTTTATTCGCCTTGCCCTGGACTTTTTTTGAGTACTTTGCTAACGACATCCAGGATAAACGAGCCGATGTTGTCTCAAAGTGTGTCGCTACTGAGCCTAAGCACGGCGAAGTATGGCAATCAATCTCCAAAGACCCGGTGAACGCGCAGAAGTCAACAGAGCAAGTCTTGAAGATGGTTGCTGATACTATCAACTGAGATTTCGATGGATTTGTATTAACAATGACAAAATGGCGTTGAAAGGATTGTCTTTACCATGTTGAATTTAGCAGCACCCATATCAATATCCAATGTACTCATGACTGACAAGATTTGATTAACACGTGTGAACTCCACGTTGAACGTATATCGATAGTCGGAGTATTTACTACTGTCACTAGTAGATGTACACTGTAACAAATGTAAATGCTTGTTATAATATCTGCTTTTGAATAATTCTGATAATCTCCAATCTCCCATAGGGGAATATGTACTTTACATCGTGGGAGCATCCCATATCAAAAGAAAAAGAAAAAGAAAAAGATAACAAGAGCAAAGTAGTCGAGACACTCGAGCCCCGAAAGATCTGAACTCCAGATTTAAATGCATCAAATGGGCATCACGAATGACAACCGGCCATAAGCCATAATTCCTAGACGCCGATATCCTCAACCGTTCAACCGTCCAACCGAGATATGAAAATAAAACCAAAAGGAAACGAGCAGAGTGAAGGAAAGTAAGTAAACGGGAATAGGGAATAGGGAATAGGGAATAGGGAATAGGGAATAGGAAAAAAAATAAGAAATGCAAAAGAAAAAGAACATGAACAGGGTATCAAACCTCAAGCAGCCATCGAAAGACACTCATCCAGTAGAGAACCCAACTGATCACGATCAACAGCCGTACAACCTTCCCAATCCGAGAAAGAATCTTCGAAGTCATCATCAAGATCCATTTCATCCTCTGCAGACTTAATTTCCCGGATCTCACTAACCCCATTCTCCAACCGATCTTGCTTCTCCGTCTCAAGTTCATCTTCCAAATACCCTCCCATGATTTGGTCAATGATGAGAGGCATATGGCCAAGGACAGCTCCCCCCAATTCGAGAGTCAATCGTAGGTCTCTAACGCCAAGAGTACGTCGTGTACTTGCTTCGCGAGCTTCAACCGGAAGTAAACCCGTCGCCGTATCTTTAACAATCTCCCCACGGGTAAACGCAAGCTCCTCACGTTCTAATTGCTCTCTATAATTGCGCATCATCATACCATTAATCGTTCCAGAGGGACCATTGGATCGGGTACGAGAGAAAACAGCCGATAAGACGTCCTTAACGAACGTTTCCGTTGCAATGGCCATGAACTCGGCGCAGGGCATGCCGGCGCCACTGGGGAGCGATTCTTCGTAACACATCGGGACCATACGCGCATGAATGGATTCGGCATCGGGGAATTCGCCCGTTTCTGCGGCGAGGGGTTGGGCATATCGTTTTCGAATTTCCAATTCCCAATCTATCCGTGTGAAGGACGTGTTAGAAGTTGTTCCTTGGAGCTGGAGGGGAGCTCGGGATGCGAAAGCGCATAGCATATCTGGGTGTTGGAGGAGAAAGAGTGGTCTTACTGGTTTTATTTAATCCACCTGCACTGGCGGGGACCTGGCTAGGAAGCTTTATCTGTTTCGCCAGGTGGTATTCTTCTAATTCGTTTGGTGTTATGTCATTGGGGTCGCGCTGTAGTCCCGTCTGTCAGCCTATTTGCTACTCTCACAAACGGCCATTGCCTTTCCTATACATACCTCTGGAATTGCCTTGATGCGCCGCCGGTCTCTGGGAGGTAATTGCATAACCTCCGTTTTCAATCTTTGTTCGGCGGCATCTCCCGAGACCGGCTTCGACATCATTGAAGGCTTATCGTTCGCCGACACCCAGTTTGCGACTCCATGATCGGGAAGGTCTCGAGTGAGATTTCCGATAATTGCGCAGACAAAATTGTTATGTAAATGTTCGGTTTTAGGATCGGCGCATAGGATAGGATCAACTCGCGACGCGTATTCATTCTGATTGTAATGTCCTGATAGAGCGGAGTTAGCGAGGGAATATCACAAGATTTTGTTTTCAAATAAGGCTGGACGAGAAAGCGACAAAGAATACGAGGGGGCTAAATCTGCGACGCTGAATATCGTCGCAGATCCGAGGCATACCTAGTAGGAAGAGAGCAGTGGCCTCCTTGTACTCAGCCCACTTATCTCCAATCGTAGCCTTCAAGTCCGTATATGAATGTTCCAGATCAAGTCGCGGTACTGAGATTAGAGCTCTTGAAGACTTGACAGCTGCCGTAGCATTTGTGGCCGCACTCTTTGCCGGACTGGAGGCCGAGTCGGTGCGACTCAGGGCGGCCGGGTCGATCTGCATGGTTGGAGGACTCGCAGGAGCGCGACGAGGCGAGGTTGATTGGGACTACGCATTCATGAAGGATGATATAGAAGGACTGAAGATGGGAAGATCGGATGAAATGTGGAGATGGGAAAATGGAGTGATGGGGGAAATGTTCTGATGATGAAAAAAGAGGGAGAGAATGGAAGGAGGTTGGAAGGTTGGAAGTTCCGCCGTGGTTTTCCCCGCCAGAACGGACCGCCTCAATGCAACGCAATATAAAATGGACTATAGAAGGATATACTTGAATATAGATTGGGTTTAAATGGAAAAGATGAATATTTTAGGTACAGCAGAGATGATTTAGGGTATATCTACGCCAATTGTACTACATCTTCACTCAAAACACCAAAGAGTTGCCCGATCTCGGCGATGATCTCCATGATTTCCTGCGACAACTGACCAGTCACCAGAACTATATCAGTGAGTAAATGAACCAATTTGAGTGGTACCAACCAAGGGAAACTTACTATATGCATAGAGTAGAGCACAGTCCTCGTCGGTAGTCAACTGTGAGGCCTCATGGTCCTGGCGATATCGGTAAATGCGAGCCAACAGTCTGTCGCGAGCATGCTCGATACTGGGGAGAACATCGCTGAGTGGATATTCAAGTTTCATGGACGAAGCCATCACTAGAGAATGCCATGATCAGTTCAAAGTGATATCCAATTCACACACGATGTAGTTGTATACATACCCGAAAGAAGATGGCTGATGCGCGCTGAAAGTTGTCGTCGTTCAACTGCAGTATAACGAAGTAGACAAACTTCGCCTGCTGTTGCCATGTCAGACTTCATCAATTCGAGATTCATTGCGTGGAACGCATTCACAACGTTGCGAGTGCGTCGAATAATATTTGTATAGATACTGTCGGCAAAGGCACTTCGCAGTTCAAATTCAGAACGTGCCGAGGCAAGAAGAGATTCCAATTTGGAGAGATATCGCTCCAATTCAAGTTTCTCTCGAGCAGTCATGTAAACGACAGCCTGTCCACCTTTTTCCATACAAGACAGCGGATCCCGTTTCCAGACAAGACCAAGCCGCAGCCAGAGAAGACTCAAGCCATCCTTTAATCGTTCTCGCGCGCTGATGGGCCAAATAAGCCGAGTAATGACAATTCCCCATATACAACCCGAAAACACAGCAACAACTCGATGAAGTGCGATTTCAGTGATGATGGGCTCTTGCCCTCCTTCGTCTTGTCTCCCATCGGCCTCTTTTTGAGATAGAGAGTAGGCGTAAAGCACGGACAAGTTGTAAGTGAGCATGATAAAGCGGCCCATAGGTCCATTGCCTTTGACGATCGTGATCCAAGCCGTCCAGCCAGCCATCAACCACCCGAAAAAGGCGAGTCCAAAGACATTGCCGAAAGTGATATCCCAAGCAAGGACTGCACATAGTGCACCGAGACAGGTTCCGAGAAAACGGGCGTACCCGGTAGTATTGGAAGCGCCAATAGTCATCGAACAAACAAGCATGTACGAGAGAAGACCCCATTCACCCCTCCAGTGGGTATAAAATGGTCGGGTGGAAGGTAAGAAAGCCGGCAAGGCATAGAGTGCAGCACCTGCCCCGACTTTAATCGCATATTTGGTATCATCCCGACGGAAACCCTCAAAAGATTTCCAAAGCCGATAGCCCAGTCTTTCTCTAACGGTCCTTTCGGCAGCTGGTCGCAGACGAGCTCGGGCATTGGCAGAAATTGGGTTCTCCGGGCTTATGGGGGCAATGAAGGCATCTAGCGGGTCAGCTTTATATCGACAAGGGGGAGGGTAGGATGAGCATACCTCTATTTATGGCAGCACTTGATTTCTTATACTTCCAGATTTTCAACCAACTCCAAGATCGTCCGTTGGGTCTTTCCTCGGATTCGAGCTGTAGCTCGTCCAAGATAGCTAACAATTCGTGGAGTTGCTCTCCGAATTCAAGTAGAGAGAAACTAAAGTGTCCACAACTAGCAGAGACTTCTTCAAGGTCTGCCTCGGCTTCTGGAGTCTTCATTTTCATTGCCTGGGTTTGTTGGTAGAGTTGTTTGAGTGTTTTTTCTCTTGATTCGCGGTAAAGTTCAAGGGCACGGTCTAAACTCGTGCGCAAACGACTATCCACCGAAACCTTGTAAGTCGGAGCTGGTCCAAAGGGGACTTCGTTGAATATTTCTTTCATTGTGAAAGCCAGGGATCGCTATAGATCGTTAGTATTACATGATCCAGTTGTTGAGTTTGGTTCAGTTCTTGAAGAGAGTCTCACCATAGCTGGTCCCAAGTGCGAGATGAAAATTGTAAATACATCCGCCGGAAGTAATGGATTCCTCTCATCATCCCTTCTGGGCGATGCTCGAGAGTTCAAAGTTCCACACGGGGAGAGATCTTCCTCGGATCGCTCCTCGATAGGTTCAAGAATAGACCCATCAGGGAATGACCACGACCGCTCGAGAGAAGCGAAATAATCCGAGCGGATGCTGCCATGTGGGTAGGAATTTCCACTCGATGATCCAGACTCTCTGGCGATAGTCTCTCGGATCAAACTAAACTGCAAAGACGCCGCACTGCGCAATCCGCCCAGGTTATGGGTGATATCTTGCACCCAACGCACAAGGTTCTTCTCCAGTCGATATTCCTTCTCAGTACCGGCGACAAAATGCTCGAGCTTTGCCTCTCGAACGAGATTATCAAGTTGGCTGTAAGCTTTGCGATGTTTGGCCTCAGTTTGTACAAACTCATCCGACTTAAGCACATCCTCAGAACCACTTAAGAAGCTCTGCGTGATCATGGCTAGCATGATAGCCAATGTATCAGCCGATGTGACAAGATTAGCACGAAGTTTTTTCCGTGCAGAAATGGGAAATATCAAAAATGATACCGCCATCGCCATGATCACACCCATAATCACCATTTTAAGAACCTGAGAGATCTTCCTCAAAGACAGATCTCCGCTCTGCACAGCACCCTCTTTCGTCAAAACAGTGATTGTCGAGAGAGCCGTAAGTGAACAAGCAACATTCACCAAAGGATCACCAAGACGCTGCTTCGTCCATCCAACAAAACCCAATCCACCTCCACAAAAGACGATCAAAACAAGTGCATGGCCAAGAGCCGCAGCATTCAAGACATCTTGGAATAAGTTTTCGAACAACATACTCGAAACCGACAAGAAAGCCGAGTAACAGAAGGCCAATAATGCACATATCAGCGCTCTGAACATACTTCCCTGCGATCTGGCCGGGTGAAAATACACCGTAACAGTCGCAACCATATGTTTCCCATCCTGATTCCCCAAATACATCGAAAGAGCCGGAATAAAAGTCGCAAGAGAACCAAGTAGGTATGCTAGACTACACTTGAATACCCCAATACCTTGCTCTGACTTCACGAAGAGCATCAACCGATTCCCCAGCCCTCGTCCCCACGCATAGCCCCGCTGTAATATTCCATCATGGTGCGTTTCGATCTCCCCGGTTAATAAACCGCGGCGTTCGTCATCGGATTCGTTTGCGACGGGATTATGTAGGCTCACCAGCCCTTTTAAGCGTTGACCGGTTCGTGGAAGGACAAATGTTGCTTGTCGGAGCTAAGAGAGAACCGACGATTAGAATATTATTGCTTCAAGTGCTGATTTGTGGGAGCTGTCTAGCTCTGACGTACCTGAGGCCGTAACAAACGGCGTGGAATGGAGCTACTGGGAGCTCCAGACGTCGACATTACGGGATTTTTAGGGTTGAATATGGCCTCATTGTGGGCCATACATAGTTAATATTCGTCGATGTAGCAGGATAAGATGCGAATCCTGTTTTCTCTTTGGATCGTTGCAATCTGCAGGAGTCCACGTTGGCTGCCAAGCTGCCTGACGAAGTTGAGCGCGTGAGTGGATTCTGCCACGCGCGGTGGAGAATGCCACGCACTTTCAACTACAGACTGTTATTAGAGTATGTAGTATTGAAAAGCAGGTTAATACTGAATTTAAGAAATATTGAAAGTTGAAAGTTGAAAGTTGAGATAGAAATATACTGCAGAACATCCTTCTTCACCCGTAGTCACAGATACTTTCAATCTGGTATATATGTAGTACAATGTAGGCATTTTTGCTTTACCTACAAAATGGGTAGCATTTGTATTTATGCAACAAATTCGAGAAGAGGAACAAGTCTGTGAGATAAAAGAAGACGTCATAAATCAGAGATTATGCCAATTGAAACCTCCAAGGTTTGAACCAGAGGTCATTCAACGGTTATAGCGAGAGGTCAGTCAGTAGCCAGTAAGTAACACCAAGTTGATATCCAGATTAAATCATAAAAGTACACTGGTGTAATACACTAGTTACCTTTCGTAAAACAGCGAGATACTTGTATTGAATTGGGGTATTCTAGGCTGGTATAATACGGAAGTACTTGTAGTAGTATCATACTACTATAATAAGGTTGTTATGATAATATCCATAGCAAAACATATAAACCCTCACTACTAGATTATATGCTTACCCTGGTATGTCAAGGTCTACAAGTTCATACTATGAACTTAGTAGTACTAAGAAGTAATCAATAGTATTGATCCCTGTTCCAAAGAGGTCTCTGACGTGAAATTGAATGAAAGCAACTTAAGTGCCCTGATAAATTCTCAACTCATCTATTGCAAGCCTTCCACCTTCCACACCTTAACAGCAGCATCGGCACCAGCAGAGGCAATCTTCGAGCTACCATCAACCCATGCAACACCGTTCACTCCCTCTTTATGAGCATTACTGGCCATCAGCTTGGTACCGGGCTTGGCCAGGCTCCAAACAAAAACATTGGTATCCAGAGATCCACTCACTACATGGGAACCCGCCTTGTTCCAAGCAAGCGAGGTGACACGAGCTGTGTGGGCAGTCCAGCGATCAGTAACTAGACTGCCATCAGCCACCTTATGCACTAAGATCCGTCCTCGCGCATCTCCAATGGCAATGTTAGAGGCATCTGGCGAGAAAGCCAGTTGAGAAATTTGATCTCGCGAAGCTTTAATCTCGGATTGTGCAGACAGGCTTGAGCCGGAGATATTGCAGATTTGAACAGATCCATCCTCGCCGCCAACGGCCGCTAGACTTCCATTAGCAGCCACAGTCGTAACGGGAACCTTGTTCTTGTATTCGCCCGTCTTCTTTCCATCCTGGAAGATTTCGACAGACTCAGATGCGCCAACCAGCACGGTCTTATCACCCGCTGCAACACCCTTAGGCTGTCCGCTAAGCTTGGAAGCACTACCAGTGAAGGTCTTCGCACTAGCATCGATCGATCGGATCGTGTCGTCCCAGCCGACACTGTAAATCCGGCCCGTCCCTTCACATGTCGGTGCCAGACCGGCAATGTAACCGGGGTGACCTTCACCCTCGATATCTTCAGCAATTCCCGTAGCAACATCCCAGCTGCAGATACGGCCGTCAAAGCTTCCCGTCCACAGAGTCTCCTTGTTGTCCAAGGTGGATTGGCCGAGGGAGGTAATGTTCTTTTGGTGACCTTGGACCACTTGACGGGGCTCAGGAGTACCCTCAACGAGGTAATTCAGATCACCGCTCAGAGACAAACTAATGAGCAGATTATCGCTTCTAGCTGGTGGCCAGACAACACCAACCTGTTGATCACGAACAGCCAGGGCGCCCTCCTCACCCAGAGTCCAGCTCTGAGTAGCTTTACCAGCTTCCACATCCCAGATTTTAACAGTCCGGTCAGCGCTAGCAGTGACGAATTTCCGAGAATCCTTCGACCAAGAGAGACCGAAGATACTACCCTTGTGCTCTCCCTCGCCAATCTGACCACGGGCCTCACCCGTCTTGCCATCATAGAGCCAGATCTTCCGGTCCGCCCCAACACTAGCCAAGGTCGAGCCATCGGGGCTGAACTCGACGCCGTAGATGTAATTGGTATGCTTATCTCCAATACCGGTGTTGAACTTGAAAGGCGCACCGTGGTAGAAGACCAGTCTCTTATCGTCACCGGCTGCGGCAGCACGCAGAGGACGCTGCTGTCTGATGGAGACGGAGTTGATTTGCTGCGTATGGCCATAGATTTCACCAACAGTGTTTCCGCTATCCCAGCTGATACAATGACCGTATCGTTGCTTTCCGTCGCCAACAGCGATGATCCGTTGGGAGTCTCCATCCCATGCCAGATCATTGATGCGTCCATTGACGATGCTATATTCACCCTTGGTAATGCCGTCTCCAAGACAGTCCCATACTCTCACGATACCAGCCGTGTCACCACTGGCCACGTAGAATCCAGATGGGGCGAACCGGGCGACCGTTGTTTGGGCTTTGTGTTCAGTGTATTGTCTCGCGGTTGCGGGATCATCGATTGAGCGCAAGAAGATAGATTTATTCGACTGGAGGTGATTTGGTCAGGAACGGAGCTTAGGGGGAATTGGTGTGGATTGAAGGAGTCGTACAGCATATGCAAGTCGTTCACCTTTGGAGTCAGATGAGAGTTGAGTGGGCTGACCACGCGTGGTGGAGGGGCTTGGAGCCCAGATGGATTCTATAGCAATTAGCATTGTGATAAATCATGCTGAATGAATTGACTACATACCGTTTGTGATTGACATTGAAGGAGAGAGAGTACTTGAAGGTGGGAGAAGTTGGAGGAGGGGAAAATGCAAGTTGTTTATCGACTGACGTCGGGCCAATTCGTCGGCGGGGGATGATCCACTCCTTTGCAGACGACACAATTAAACAAATTAGACAGCTAATTGAAGCGTCAAGTCAAGTTAAGATGCTCACAATCAGGCTTTACAGAAAGAAAAGAAAAAGGGATAATTCGAAAGATTCATATGGTCAATCCACGCTGAAGTAGTAATACAGGTTGCGCCCCCTCTATCATAGTGGGTGGCTGATTTATACAAGAACGCCATACGTAGCCCCTGGAGGGATTCCGAGTACAAAAGCACGAAGCATAAACAATACAATGTAGACCGAGCTGACCTCCTTCACGTATTACTCAGCGGTTACGGTTCTCCATCTTCGCCTTGAGCTCTCCAGCCAAGATTTCGGGGTGTCGGTGGACAGAAGGCATGAGGCCGAGACCCATGGCTCGACGGATAGCCTTTGCGATTTTGCGCTGGTTGACGGGTCGTAGACCAGTCTGGTCTCGGTGCTTAATACGGCCAAGAGGGGAGACATATTCGGACATGACGGCAAAGTTCTAATCAGTCAGAGGATCAGCGATAGTCTTCTCGTGAGGTTGGTGCTTGCCAATATTCGAAATTGGGGGTATCCGCAAGGTCCAAATTGATTCTCAAAAGCCAAAGAGATGGAGAGGGGAAAAGAATATCTTTGCGCACCTTATACAGACTCAATGGGTCCATGTTCAAAGCATCAAATGCATCCCGAGAAGGACCCTTTCGCTTTCCCCATTTCTTCATCTCAGCCGGACTGAGATCATGAGGAGAATAGATATCACCAGCCTTCCACTCGCGGGTTTGGAACTTCTCCAAGGCACGGCTCTCACCCTGAGCCTTTTGATCTTCAATCAGTCGGAGGCGGTTCGGTAACCGGCGTCGGGACACTCGGGGGCCTATCACATCAAGATCAGTACAAAGAAGAGCCAGGAAAATGAAGCGTGCTTGACAAAGAATTGAAAAGGGAAATATCCAAATTGTAGATACAGCGACATACTCTGTTGTGAGCCGGTGGCTCGTTGAGAGGTGAAGGCACTCATGGCCGCTGTCGAGCTCCAGCGAGACGCCGAAGGAGCGGCATTGGCGACATTGCGCAAGAATGATGATGATGAAAAGAGATTCAAAGACATCGTGTGTTTGAACTCTCCCAAAACCGAGTGATTGGCAGTGGGGGGCTGTTCGAGATTGAAATGAGTTGAAGTTGAAGGGAAACGCAGTGAAAGTCGACGGGTTCTTTTTTCGCCCGCCAAGACTTTCTCCGCGTCGACTTTTGCTTTCCATCGCGCTTCAACTTCAACTTTCAACTTCCTCCCTTTTCAAACCATTTTCTACGAGTTAAATCTACGGGGGTGAAGCTTTGGAACTCTAGCAATCTTCTAACACAATGCAGTCTCATCTTTCGAGACGTATTATTCGAGCCATTATTAATAATGAGCCACTCCGTTTTTCCCGATGTCGCCGTACCCAACTCTTGCATACAGTCTCCTCGGCGCGAGTACGACCTACACTGCCCAATTTGAACAATGTCACGCGGAGGAATCTATTTGCCTTCAATATTAGTGCTTTGGAAGGGGGAGGTCCCCAGGTTCTGGCTTCGGAGAAGGGTTTGAAGCCAATGGTTGACTTGAAACGGTCCCTGGAGGATAGGAGCCGAGCTCCTCCGAACTTTACTCTTGCGAGAGCTTTCCAGCTTTTCTTTTCGACTCGAGTGGAAACTCCAGGTTCGATCAATTTGTTTCAAGCACGGTTACTCTCGATTACCTGGAAGCATATGAAGGCCCAGCAGGAGGAGTTGACTGATAAAGAGTGGGATAGTGTTTTCTCGATTGAAAGTCTGGAGCGAATGCTATTCGTGTTGTCCGAGGTGGATTGTCTTCCGGAAGCGCGTGATACGGTTCTCAAGATTGCTCGCTTTGCCTATCTTGAGCTCTGTGCTGATCATGGATTCGGTCCCAACACGATTAGCCGACCTGCTCTGCTCATATATATCAACCTTCTGTCCACGAACGGTAATCCGGAGGAAGCCAGACAAGTCATTATAAACTTTGGAGGTCAATTGCGCGGAGCTAAGCCGTCCCCGTGGTTGACGGTGCTGAAAGGGTTTGCCATGAAGGATGACCGGCGTCAGCTGCGCAAGATCACGCAAGAACTCGATCAGCATGGCGTGAAGTTTGATCAGTCCTCGCATGAGGAACTAATCGAGATACTTGTCAACAATAGTTTGTTCAAGGCGGCCCAGACTGTCTATGAATGTCCTATTGCGGGCCATGCTGAACCCTCTATCACCGCTAAGATCGCTGTCATTAAATCTGCCATCCTCAACAAGGAACTCCAGTGGGCTACGCCTATATTCGAATCCCTTCCACACGGCCCAACTACGGAGACTGCAGGGATTTCTTTGCTTTGGGAGGCCTCCCGAGGTAGCAATGCGTCTGTGCTCGCCGAAAAGGTCAAGTCTTGGTCTGCGAAAAACGCTCAAATCAAAGAAGCAATTACCGTTGCGGATTTCAATGCTCTTATCGAGTATGCTGTTGCTGTTCAAGATCCTCAACTAGCTATTGAACTCGAGGCGCTGGCTGAGGAATGGGATGTTTCCCCCAATGAACAGACCTATATGCTTCAGCTCGAATCTGCGACTAGTTCCAAGGATGTTAAGCGGTCACTCAAACTTCTGGAGTCCCAGGTCGATCCCAATATCCTGGCTAGCGACAATCTCCCACTTGCCAATCGACTCATCACTATGCTATGCGCTTCCAAGCAGAGCGATGCGCTTTTTGAGCGTATCTCAGCCCTTCTGGATCCTCTATTCCAGGATAACGTACGCTTGGAGCCACAAACTGTCACTGCTCTCACTCGCATGCTTTTGTACCGCCACGACTTTGGAGCAGCCTCTGAACTACTTCGCCCTCGTCTAGGAACATTCGATAGCGAGGGCAAGAGCCTGGTCCGCGCTGCGCTGGTCGAATTTATCATGGATCCTAGTCAAAAAGACGATCACGTATGGACCATCTACGAACTTTTCAAAATGGCGTTCCCTGAAACGGGAGTCAGCACTCGAACAGAGTTGATGTGCTCTTTCTTTGATCGAAACCGAAGTGATCTTGCCGCTCTGGTATTCGGACATATGCGTCAGGCCGAGGATCCCACCCGTCGTCCGAAACCCGACACATACGCTAGGTGTCTACAGGGCATTGCGCGTGCAGCTGACGCGACCAATTTGGAATTGGTACATAACATGCTCAAACTGGATTTGGAGGTTGAACTCAACACACGTATTTTGAACGGTTTGATGCTCGCATACGCAGAGTGTGAAATGCCGGAGAAAAGCATGGAAATTTTCCGACAAATTCTTCAGTCGGACGAGGGCCCTTCGCACAAAACCCTAGCTATTTTCTTCAAGGCTTGCGAGGGACATAATGACGGAACCTATGAAGCCACGAAAATGTTGAACAAGATCAAAAAGCTCGATATCGAGATTGATCGTCGTTTGTATAGCTCATTTCTCGAAGCACTGGCCGCCCAAGGCGAATTTGAATTGGGCACTGAAGCAATTGATAACATGGAGAGTGAAATTGGGGTACCTCCGACAAGCACAACGTGAGTATTCCATGGTGCAGCTGTGGTTATTGTTTACTAATTTCAATCTAGGATTGGTCTCTTCTATAACGCCTCGCCTGCTCAATTCTGGAAAGACAAGATCGAGGCATGGGCTCGGAAGAAGTATCCTGATCTATGGGCACATTTGTCCAAGACAAAGCGTGTCGACTCTGATGATGGTTTCAAGTTTGAAGGCATCGTGAATGAGACTTGGGTATAGTCTCAGATTGTATAAAGTCAAGCTGTCTCCAATTATGCTCTAACACATTACGACCTGTATAGATGCACCAGCTATAACTAGCATTGTAATAATATATCACTTTCTATCAAACTCGCCAGTTTCAATTGAATACTCTGTAATTCACCTTGTACGCTTGAAATAGTAGTCCATTACTATAAATGGCAATTATGGGGCTAAATAAAGATCCTCTTTTATGCTCAGTATATTCAAACAATCATTTGTTCTATTCTTGCAGTATGTCTTCAATAGACTCATTGTTACGCTCTCGATTCAATCTCTTTGTTCCATTCTTGATCCCCCAAGCCTATTATTGGTTTAATAATGGGATTATCACCGGAGGCATTCTTTGTTAGTCCTCGAATTCTGTCCAGACCTGATATTATTTAAACACATCTCATTCCTTTCCAAGTCTATTCTAACCGGCTCCTCTCAAAATAACAGTCTTAATATCGATATATAAGAACGCCCAGATTCTCCACATCTTCTCAATGGCATTCCGTATCGTCGAGGAAGTCGAGTATAAAACTTACGAGGAACGGCGCATTGCCGGCGAAACTCGTCAAAACTGGCTCAGTGACCCTTCTCTCCCATGTCCCATCAAAAAGAGTGAGCTAACCTTCAAAGACCTCGTCCACGACGCAGAATGGCGAATTGACCAACTGGGCGGACCACACGGTATTCCCTCATCGTTAGAAACCCAAGCAAAAGCATTGAACCTGACCCTCAAAAACGAATACAAAACATATTTCATTTCCAACCTTGAAGAAGACGAAGATGAGATGGATATCGGTTTCGAAAATTGGGGTGGAATCACCGGTCCTGGAGTAATTATCTTACAGAATATTTTCAAAACTTTTAAACTCCCTCTTACCCTTCCATCCGGAAGACCCAGTGAGAAAATATTTCCTTATATGTCACAGGTTACCCAAGCAGTATATCAAGCGGGATTTCACCTTACAGGCCTGAAGCATATATTTGTTTCTGACATTGTGAACGTTGACACGCGACAATTTGTAAGTCATGAAATTCACCACGAATCGAAACAACTTCCGGTTGAATTTAAACAAGTTTTAATATGGGAGTATGGAACAGCGGACTATCAGGCTCTTCTTGCTACTCGAATTGGGAAACTTGTTGTTTATTTGGTTCTTGGAGCTTTTGAAAGGGGAACTAGACGTATTGCTAGGGTTGCTACTTGGTTTAATACCAATCGTTTGGCGGATACTACTAACCTGCAGATGCGATTTGATATTGAGGAAGTTGGTGATGGTCTTGGTGAGACATTCTAGATTGACTATATGGGTTTTGAATCATTTGTGGTTTTTAGACAGCAATATGAAAGACAATTAGAACGAGAAATAGATCATGTCATTCGTCAATTCTAGTTCATTCAGCCCGGGCCTACTTCAAGTATCAAGCTTGCCTTTCTTCGGAATATAATCCAAATGTAAATCATAGATTTGAATAGGTATATTGCATGGCTCGCTGAATAGTATAATATGAGTAAAGAAAAGCCATATCTATAATAAATGCATAGATGTAAATGCAACACCAGAAACAATCACGCTAAAATACACTCAAAGACTAAAGATGCCACTCCTCTTCTTCCCATGAGGATAAACAATTAAAGCGGCAACAAACAACCCAACCGAAATTCCAATCGCAGTTTGAATCATCCCATACCCCAAAGAAGTCAAAGAAGACTGATTCGTCGCCCCAGTCGTCCCATTAACATCATTGTTCTTCACAGCCTCCGCATACTGTAATCCCGAAATGATAGATCCACTAGACGCCAATCCAGACGGAACAAGTGTAAAAATACCAGGGATAATCGCAGCAGCTGCATGACCATGCCAAATCCGACTATACAAATTCGCAATCAAACCGATTGTAAACGCACCAACTGTATTGGCAACTTGATTTGAACCGAGCTTTTTCGTACTAAAGTAATTCGTGACGTATCCGCACATTCCCATGAAGACGGTTACGGGAAGTTGTTTCGGTTTAGCTTGATTGATTAATGCAGCGAATAGGCAGAATAGCGCGACGAACGGGAAATGTTGCGCATACTCGTTCCCCCAGATTGATAAACTTTCCGTCGGACATGAAGAATCTGTCGTGGCGTTTCGATCCATTAGGCCGTATATGGTCGTTCCTACTGTGACGCCGTAGCCGAGGAAGAGGGAGTAAATGATTGTGAAGACCATTCTGATAGAACCGGCGTTCATTTGATGGGATTGAAGTTCTAGAGATGAACTGAGTACGGCAAAACCGGGGAGAATCATTGCGATGGATGATTGAGCCATTGCCGCGAAGCAGAAGACTCTATCGCCATTGTGTTGGATACTTCCGAATGCACGGGCTAAAAAGGAAGTCAAGATTGCGGCTGAGACTTCGAGGACGTTTGAATATGTTGCTGATGCAGGGGCGAGAATGTGTTGCATGAATCCGACTAGACAACCCAGTACAAAAATGATAGGTAAATCGATTGGACGGGCACCGAATGAGTAGGGGCCTACGGCGACACTGGCGAGACCGGTTAGAAGGACTAGAGTCCAGCGATTATAGCGAGGTTTGCGTTGCATGATTTCGTCTAGGTCTTGAGTTGCGGATTCGACGCCGACAAGGTCGTGGACGACATTCTTGTAGACGTTATGTGTTTCTGCTAGACGGGATAAATCTAGACCCTGGACCACGCGGATGATTTTCACTTCTGCGGTGCGAGTTAATGGGTCGTCGAAGGACATGAACATACATCCGGGGATGTATAAGAATTGCGCTTTCACTTCCAATACATTGGATGTCATGAGCATGTATTCTTCCAAACGATGTGTGGGAGCACCATATTTCATCAATGCACGACAAAGTTGCATGATATACTGCTGGCGAGCGAGCAAAGCCGCAATGTGTACCTTGAGCTTGACATCTTTCTGAGATTTGCGCTTTTGCTTCTTGCGCTCTTTGTAGCCCATTGGTGTTGTGGCTGTGCCTTCTGCACCCGGTACTCCCACCTTTCCCATACCCATTGACGCAGCGACAAGCGATGATGTATAGTGGTGACCACTATGCTTCTCCTTTGGAGCATCGGATGGTTTATGCAATTTGTTCAACTTGTCGAGTGCATTCGGCTTGCTGCCGTTAGAATTGGCGTACCATTTGACCTTTTCCTTTTTACCCCCGGGAGTCGTGGTCGAACTTGTCGATGTACCATTCGCATTTCCATTGGGAGAGTTTCCATTTTCTAGCGCCACATTTGGAGTACCTGGAGTACCTGGTGCTGTTGGTGGGAGAGTCTCCGTAGCAGGGTCCGTTTCGATGGCTGTAGTAGCCACGCTCATACGACTAGCCGCAGGTAGATTATTGGCATAAACCCGGAGCAGATGAGACAAAAGACCACCATTGAGTGGCGTAGATGCTCCGTTCTCACCGGGGGTGGTGGCACCGGATGGAGGCTGTGATTCTTGAACCCGGTAAGACGGCAAGCCGAGGTTCCTGATGAGATGTTCAGCCTGGGAGCTGTGGTCATGACCATTCAACTGATCCTCTTCGTCCTGCGCGAGTCGAGCCTGATAACTTTTCAAATCATCTGTAGCGCCGAAATGCTCTGTTGAGAAAGTCGTATCCAGACCATCTTCTCCAGCTTCATGAGGACGACCTAGGGCCTCGGCTATTGTCCCGGCACGGTCTCTGACTCGTTTGCTCAGGGTTCTCCATCGTTCGGAGTAGGATGTTGTGCTGGGCATATCACTGGCCTGATCTTGGACAGGTGCCTGGAGACCCGTCGATTCATGATGATCCAGGCCATTGTGTTTGTCATGGTGCTCATCTTCTAGCACGGAAGCGTCAGAAGAAGGAGGATTAGGAGAAGGAGTTTCCTTCTCTCTATCAAACGAGCCGGACATGGAAGTTCACGAATCACTCAGTGACGGAACCAATCGGATGTGTCGGAAAGGACTTTTTTTTTTTCTTCTCAAGAGTATTTCCGGGGAAGAGAATGTGGGGGTTGGTCAATGTGTCAGGGGGGAAATAGGAACGAAAGACAAGCGTGCAGGACAAAGAAAAAAGAGAGTCCTACAGAGGCACACCCCACAGACCACCAAGACCAAAGGCTATGTACACTTCATATTCTGGGGATGAATTTTCGGGGGGAGCAGGGGGTTTTATGAAGAACATCAGTCTCGACCCACGTCGCTAATGTGGGTTGAAGTCATAGCATAGCCACTAAACGGGACTTGAATCAGGAGAGAAACGCGTCGGGATCCACTTGGTAGGATTGGTCTGGCCGGATTGCCAAGTGGGCGGGGTAAGTGAAGAGGAGTGAAAGAGAACAAATGGTAGAGGAAGTGATTGAAGTTGTTAGCTGGTAGATCGGTTGGTAGTAGTAGAGATATATAAACATGACGAGCATCAGTGGATGAGAGAACTGGAAGATATTAAACAAGCTTCAGCGGAGGAAACTAAAGCACGCTAGAGAGAATTCATTGGAAAGCCGTTGGTGGGTCTACCAACCATGGATGTGTTCATTGTAGTATATAGAGTGTAGTAGTGTAGCATGATAGATGAGATTATACTACTAGATAGTGAAATATACTATTTAGTAGTAGAAGAGATGAAGTAGTGAAATATAGTGCTGATGTTTATAGATATAGTTCTGATATTGCACTTACGGACTAACCACTTTGAGATGGAATTGTGTATAAATAATTATGCGGTATTGTATTGATACGGTATGAATACAGTATCGGCAATTATTACTCCGGCTGTCATAGTATTCTGTCCTCCGTAGTGACAGTCTAAATATACGTGAGACTTTAGTCTATAATTAATATACTGTAATTAAATTGTTGCCACTGAAAAGAGTCAGCCTATTCTATTACACTATATTTCCCCAGTGTATATATATACTATTCACTACTTATATAGTATACTGATATTCCCACCTATAGTAAATGATCGGCATCATTTGTTTACTCCATACTTCTACTCTTTAACTCTTTGACCACAGATAGTCAATACTGCCCACTATCCAATTAGTATTCTATATAAACCTTTACTTCTATACAATATATAATCTATCACTATTGTCTATATTAGATTTACCCCCTGCATGCCAAGCCCCCCCGCACAATAGCACTGCCCCTCCAGCATTCCCTCCTCTTCTATCTACTTCACCTCCATCTCCTCCTCCTCCTCCTCCTCTTCTCCTACTTATCCCCCTCATTTACTCCCCTCAACATGCCGAAATGCCACCAACACCCCTCAACCCCCCAGACCACCCCATCGCCCTCCGACACTCTCACCTCCTCGCCCCAGCTCCAGATAGACTGACCAACACCCCAACAACTCTCACCGTAACTCGCGAAAACACCCATTCAGGCCGAGACTTCTCAATCCACCAACTCCGCAAAGACGAACCCCTCGACTCCCTCCGTCGCACTTCCTTATTATACACCGCATCCGGTCGATTCTGGAGTAACTCCCAACAGCGCGAAATCCGCGATGCATCAGGTCGTCCACTCCTCGAATTACGCCGTATCTGGTGGCGCGGTCAATGGATCGTTAAACGAGCCGGAGGCGTCGGCGATGAATTACTCTCCGCAGAAATGCGCTGGGGAATCGGGATGAAAATAGGTGCTAGATTCTGTAATGCTCTTATTGCAGGCAGAGAAGGAATTACACTTTCACGACGAGGTCTGAGCCCAAATCCATACTCCAACTCCTCCAGTGATCGACCAAGACCAAGGACAGCCGTATCAAGTACGAATGTAATTCCCGCCTCAGGACCAGGATCAACGTCTGCTTCTGCGGCTGCGGCTGCAACGGCTTCAGCAACAACTGGACAGGAAAGGATTAGACCAGGACCAGCATATACAAGACCAACACCAACTCGTCGTCGAACAATAAGTAATTATCCGCACGCCCCGCCAATAGCCCGGGATGCCCCACCCCCATACAGCGCAACGGCCGCAGCAGGACACGCAACGCATTCATCCGGTAACGACAGCACAAGTAACACGCCCAGTGCAGCGTCAAGTAGTACATCACTTTCCAGCGCCAATGACAGCGACAGTGATAGTGACAGTAAGAGTCGGAGTACAGTACTACCTTCTTACGAGAGTGTACGACGAATGCGTCGGCAAAGTTCACGACATAGTTTACGCGAATTACTTGATGCGATTGAACCGCCGAGAGAACCGGCTCCTGCGTCTGCGGTACCGTATCCGACGCGGAGGAGGTGGAGTGAGAGCTGTATTGATCCGAGGGTGGAACTGAAGGTTGTTCAGGCTAGTGGAACTGTTGCGGAGATTATGATGGGGGAGAGGAAGATTGTTCATGTTAAACGGGGGAGGGTGGTGGATTACTCGGGGGGTGCGAGGAGGCATCGGTGGGAAGTTGAGATTGCTGAGGGTGTTGATTTATTATTGGTGAGTATTTCTACTATTCTATTCTTGTTTTGGTGATTTGGCTAATCTGTATAGGCTGTTTGTCTTGTTCTGATTATTGCGGAGTCACAATCTGTCAGACATGAATCTGGGTATTAGCATTCTATTCTATTCTACATATTTACCATCCATGAGTGGTATGGTATCTATTGCATTGCACTATTGCATTGCACTATGCATAGCATCAAATCAAAGCCATTCGGCATGCATTGAACCAAAAGGTCACTTTTAACCATACATTCGTCACGACGTCAGGACGTCTCTTATTAGTTTATGCCGATACCCGGCACGGGTATAGTGCAATGTCAAATCAAATCATCATCTAATCTAAGACTGGATCTTCGCCAGACGCTTGCTCATGCTGCGAGAAAATGGAATTAGTAAGATGAAACGAAAGTTAGGAGGAAAGGACTGCTTACAAGTCAAAGAATGAGAACTGGCTTGGCTGGTTGCCGTACTCATACACGAATCGACTAGCCAAGTGACTGCCGAAGATAGCGCGGATATAACTTTCAGGAACCTGGAAACATAAAATTAGCAACAGCACAAGTGGAATTGGACGAAAGGAAACATACCCGCTCCAAAATGGTGTCCAATCCAATCTTATCCAAAAGCAAACGGGGGAGAGCATCACTGAGAACAGAGCGGCGGAGAGCAATGTTGTTCCACAGCTCGGTTTGCTGAAGCTCCTCGTCCAACTTGGTAATCGCCACACTGAGACGGTCACTCAGGACACTACGCAGAACACCGGTTTGTTCATGTTCGCGCCAGATAGCCTCGAACTCCAGAGTGGCGTTCTCCTTGATGATATCCTGGACTTGGCGGACATACGCCTTGTAGAACTCAGGGACAGTGCCGTCCTCGCCGACACACATGTTGGCAACGAAGTCCTCATCGTTGAATGAGAGCGAGGCCAGAACTTCCAGGGAGGATGAGGTCACGCCACCCTTGTTGGCGGAGGCATCCTTGAAAAGAATGCAGCCAGCCTTCTCCAGACGCAACTTGCTGTCCTGGGTGATGAACAGGTTGGCACCCTCGACGATGTAAGGGACGACCGACTTGCCGTCGACAATGAGCTTGCCAACGGTGGACAGGTCGATGGACTCAGGACGACCACCGCACGGGACAAAGACGTCGAACTTCTCGGTATGGCGCAGATGGAAAGTGTTACGGAAGATCATACCGTTGGCAACGACCTCACCGCTGGGCAGCTTGACGTTCTTCTCCTCGACGAGAACACGGTATCCCTCAGGGGAGAGCTTGGACAGGTCGAACTCCGAAATCATGGCACGCTTCTTAGCGAGGCGGATCAATTCATCGTGGTTCAAGCCTTGTGGGTCGACAATAACACCAGAGCCATCGACAATACCAGCATACTTCTCGTTGGCAAGCAGGATCTCATTGGATCCCAGATCACCATCCGGTCCACCAGTCTGCAGCTTAGACATGGTGGAGGGATCAATGCCGAGCTTGCGGTAGATACCCAGCACATACTGACGCACCGAGAGGGTGGTCATACCGTAGCTGTCGTGGGGGATACCACCCAGCTTGGGGCTCTTACCAGTGAAGAATGACTTCCACCAGGGGGCACCACGGCTGCGGGCGTGCTCAGTAGCCCAATCGACCAGCTCAGCAGTGTTCTCATCGGGTCCCATGAAGAGAATCTCATCTTTGCCGTGCAGATCGACAATGGGATCCTTGATACCAGGGCTGACTGGGGGCAGCAACAGATCCATAATACTGTCGATGTACTTCTCAAAGGCGACCCGCGCCTTGTCTTGGTGGTCGACATCGAGAAGGATAACACCCTTGGCACCGCCCTCAGGAATATCCTTGTTCTTGCGCTGCTGAGTATTGGCAAGGTTGTAGTTCTCGTCAAAGAGGGATCGGGAGTTGATGCTGTACGCCTCCTTGTTTCGGCTCTTGACGATACGGATACCACCACGGGCGATATCACGGAAACGCAGGTGGAAACCGCGGAACTCTGAGGCAATGACCAGGAACATACCGTACAGGGGCTGGGGGTATTCGTGCTCCGGCAAGAAGTCCGGCTTCAAGCGGAAGCTCAGGGCCACCTTGGTGGGGGTGAAGAAGTTGGTCTTGAGGATAGAAGCATTGAATACACGGAAGGAGGTCATGACCATCTCATCGTGCTCATTGGCAGCCGAGCTGCGGATCAATTGCTTCAGCTTGTTGCTATCAAGTACCTCGTCGACCTGAAGACGCAGGTAGGACAGAGTGGGCAAGAAGTCATCGTTGGTAGGGCCCTGGGTCTGTACATAGTGGGTGTTGGCGAAGTCCAAGTAAAGCTTGTGGATCAGTTCTGGATAGCGGTTGATGATCTCAAAGATGTAGTCCGCAGTGAAAGTTTCCGTGCGGAGACGCTTCTTGATCTTGGAGAGAAGCTCAGCGTGGACACTGTTGTTGGGGTCCAAAAGAGCAGACAAAGAAGTGTATTCCGAGCCCAGACGGTTAAGGAACTGCTGGACGAATACCCACGCAGAGTGCGCGTAGATGGTCTCCTGCAAGCTGAGACGGCCGGTAGCGAAGTGGCCCTGGAAACGGTTCTGAGGGATACAGTACAGAAGGGAGATTTCCTTCATGATCTGGTGAATGGCAGCCTCAATAGGGGGGTAGCGAGCGGCAACCTCGGGCGAGTCAGAGGGACGCAGGTAAAGAGAAATGACAGTAATGCCGTTGGAGAAGTGCTCGAGGTATTTACGCGAGCTAGTAAGACGGTAATAGTGGTACAGGTCAGACAGAGCGCTGAACAAGCCCATTGCAGAGCCCTGACGGTAGGCAATGACGACACGCTTCTCGCGGCTGCCTTCGATCTCAAACATCTCGATGACGGGACCAGTTCGGCTGACGGCAGTAGAGATAATCTCCTGATAAACGGCCTTGGTGTTGGGAGTAGCCTTCTGGAGGAAACGCTTCTCACCAATGATGTCGATGTTGGTCTCATTGGGGGAAGGGTTGGGGTTGGCGAACTGGCACTTGTAGACGAAGTAGCAGCGCAGTTGCTGGCCATTGTCGCCAGGGAGAGCAGTAGGTGAACGGAAGGTCTCAACACGGTAGCTGTTGGCACCCTTTGAGACATTGATATACTTCTCGTCGATACGCTGCTCGTAGCGAGGACCGTCCATGGAAGCAACGCCAGGCTTACTGGTGTCAATATAGACAGCGTGGTCCTCAGCCTCCTTGTCCAGACGAATCTCCAGCTTCTTGTCATCCCGAGCATACGCGGCAACCTTAGCCGCGTACAGAGAAAGAATGTGAGTGACAATGGCATCCACAGACTCGGTCTGGAAGTAGGTATCATCAATGCCCAGCATGTTATAGAACCACTCGGTCTCGGAGGTAACAAAATCACTGGGGAAGAAACCCTTCTCCTCCAATTGATCCATTACTAAAAGATAGATTAGCGGAGGCTCAGATGCACTTCAAAAAGTTGTATCTGTGTACTCACCCTGCTCCATCTGCTTCTGCTTGCCCTCGAAAGTGGCGGCAATGTAGCCCGGATCCTCCTCAGAGAGGATACGGTGCGGGGTGCCGGGAATGCCCAGGTGAGTGGGCTGAGGCGAGGGTTGCCGGGAGTTCGGACCAACAACATGATCGAGGTGTTTGTTGTGAGGATACCGCTGGAAGCCGATGGGGGTTCCTGTGCCGGAGCTTCCGTCTTGACTCGCGAAAAGCTTCGGCAACGGACGAGCTGGCAAGGCAGTGCCATTCGAGGCCTCCGACTGAGGAGTAGAGGGGGCGGGAGACGACATTTTTGTCTAGATGGGAGTTGCAAGAAAGAAAGAAAGACGCTGAAAAAAAAAAAACAGTCAGCTCCAGTCTTGTATTTGTATTGAGGAAGTTCACAGTTGGGACGGTGAGTAGGCAGGCACGTGGTCAGATAAGCTGCACCCAGTCAATCCAGCTCTCGCACGTATGCAATGCTTTATCAAAGTATTTGACGAAGATAAAGACAGTCACAGAGACCACTCTGAGTCAATTTCAGACTCAGCTCATACACTGGGCTGGTTTGGTCTGAGCTGGATCACTGGGAGCATACTGTACTGGCTCATGGATTGGTGGGTGGAGGGAACGATGATATCATGCAGATAGCCGGTAAGGGAGTGGAGCACGACTCACCGGCGCCATGGACTATATCCAAGGTAGTTGGGATGAATTGAGGGGGGGGAGAGATACTGGAGAAGAAGAAAAAAAGAAGCACGACAGGAAAATCCGGGGATGACAGGATTAAATATACAGAAAGACTAAAGAGACCTTGGAAATATGAGCCCGAGAATATGCGGTCGAGGATCAACCACGGTCTCGAAGGTCTTCTTTTTTGTTGCTGTGACTAAGAACCGGCGATGGCGGGGCTTTTGATTGGCTGAGAGAGCCCCTCCTGTCCGAGGACAAGACCGAGTGGAAAATCCCGCGTCATGCGGGCCGAAATGCCTCAAATTGTGTACAGTATGTACTGTAGTGTACAGTTTAAAGTGTGTAAGTAGTATGCTATTCTTATCATGTTTCACTTGGATATTGCGTAGATGGGGAATGGGTATTTCCAATGTTGCCACTCTTCCATAGTTGAATATCTATAAGTGGCTAAACATGGCTGAGGTGAATGGCTGAGTAAGGCTAAAAAAAGATTTGACTATCCCGTGACAACCCCGTGACTTTGTCACCTGAACACTGGAGAATGATACTGTCTCTACACTCCATAGTACAGGTTAGAAAGAATCAGATCTAACGCTATACGGACTGATTCTTGTTGATTCCACCGATCCTATGTGTCAAAGTTTTCATCATTCCAGTAAAATCCCTCAACCCCAGCCCTACCAATAACCAAGAAATCGTCATATCCGGGGAATTTCGCCATTGGGGAAGTTATCGAGGGGTAATAGCCAAGGCTATTACGCTGGGAAAACCCTACCCGGCCCGGCCACATCTCCAACCGGAGGGGCGCCCGCGGTACCTGGATCGTCCGCTGGATGAAGGTTGCGGGGTAGCCGTGGTCCAGTGGCGGTGTTGACTGGTTACTGGCATGAAATCTCTGCAATTCGCCCCCGCGCGTGTGGCAGAGACAGCATCGTGAATCGTCGAGTCCAGTTTTGGATCGGGGTCGAAAGTCTGGAGACCGGCGGGGCCTTACGTGATAGCGGTGGTCCAGTAGTGGTCCCTCGGCGGCCTCGTCATTGGAAGTTGCTTCCGACCGGCGATTATCTTTGGGTAATATCTCTCAAAGAACAAGTCCAGGCCGATGGCGTGAGTCTGGTTGCTAGCAAGGTAGGTCTTTCCTGGAAGCAAGTCCATGCTGAATGAATGATGAATGCTGAGTGCTGAATGCCAACATGCCAGCATGTCAGCACGTCAGATGGCGTTGTATCGTAGTGTAGCGTGTCCAGTGTAGACCAGTGTAGTGCATTCTACTAAGTCCTGGGTGCATCGAGAGGTCCAAGCAAAGTCAAAGAGTCAAAGCAAAATCAGCCGGTTATTCTAGGGTATCCCATTTTCGTCATTGCAAAATCGCCTCGTGTTATCTCAGCTTATCAAAAGAGGCTGCCTCAATCCGCTTCGGTGGGGGACGGGGGGACGGGAGGACTCGCTCCAGGCCAGCCTCTGGAGTATGAAAGCTGAGGATAGATAACAGCCATATAGATATGATCCTTGGCATAACTCGCTGTCACAGGGACAGATCTCAGATCTCGCATTCTTCAGCCCGCAGATCCCACCGCGAAGGCCTGCCATGCCCAGTATGTCTAGATAAGGGGTATCCCCTGCATACTAACCTCCTGTACCCAACTCCTTGGTCTGTACTCTGCAATGCCCAAGTCAAGGCGAACATTCAACGGAATGCCGGGTACAATAGCAAACAATGAGTCCGGGGTAATTTTGCCATGTTTACTCCGCAGGCATTGTATGTGTGGGCAGGACAGTGCGAGACTATCTTGAGCCGCTGCCACATCACGATGTGGCCTGCAAGTTCTAGTACATGGCCACCGCATCACTTTCGTACCACTACTTTTGTTATCAGCGTGGTGGTACCTGATCACATCTGGTTGCAACATTGACAGTCATCAAACAGATGATGCAAAACAGGGTAGAATTGCGGTCTACTACAGTATGTACAGTAGAAGACTGTCTTTGTACCTATGAATACTAATTGAATAGTAACTGTCACATATGATTAGACGACAGCAGATCAACAACTCTCCAGAGGAACTCAATTATTTGTTTTAACTACTAGGGATTAGTTATTGAGACCAGCGTATATCTAACCAGCCTAACAATTAGGCTGCGATACTTTTGAAGTATACGAAGTACAGGATACCAATTGTTTGTAGACAGGGGTATCTATATGAAACCATCCTAAACACTGAATATGAATGAGACAGTCTCAACCCAAAATTGCACCCATTCCCAATACCCATGAATAATTGAAACTCTGTATCATCCAATATCCTAGAGTAAGGAATTAAAACGCGAAAACGAGCCAGGACATGAAATCTGGAGTGGCTGGAATGGACCCCTTCCCCGGATCTTGGAGTCTGAGAGCAGGGAGTATACTATGTAGAGTGCGGAGTATGAAACACTTCTCATACTCTACAGTAGTGTACATACTGTACAAAGTCAAGATTACTCAGTGGTATCTCCAGGGCTACCCTCATAACACTGCAAAGGTATTATCCATAATCAAGTAACCTGCCAACTCCTTGAATGCAATACCCCGTACTCCAGACTAGCTGTAACTAGTCACGGGAGATCAATAGTTCACCACCACCCAGTGACCCGGTAGATAGTACAGCGTTGAACAAAGAAACGGTCTCCAGGATGAAGATCCCTACTCTGTACTCCGTACGCTGTACTTCTGCCTACCCAGGTACAGTACAGTACTTGCTGGAGGGAGCTATTTGTGAGGCGCTCTTTGTAAGATCGACCGGAAGTACGGAGTCAACCCGCGCAAATCACATAAATGCCAAATCACGACCGCCACCGCTATTCTGAGAATCAGTTGAAACAGCATTGCCCCTGGCTTAACTTGCCTACATTCATTGTTGGTCTGACCCCTTTTACGAGTACACTGCAAAATACAGTCAGGGTGATACTCGTTCAAAATCCAGACCACCTTATCCATATTCTCAATCTAGCTAATACTGCCACTACTCCGTAGCAGATCAAATAGTACAGAATAGCCCGACAGTCTGGTTGGCGGTACTACCGATCATCGGGGGTTCTCCGGGATTTCTCCGTGGAAGAAATCTAGAAGGATACTGCATGGAGATCCCAAATTTGGGCATCTTACCATACCTACATACAGAATACAGCTCCATCAATGCATACTCCATTCTACCATGTACAGTATTCAATAATTGTACCCCTACTCCATACTCTGCTGTGTATTTACATCTCCCTACCCCATCATCACCCCCTACAATACAAGTACACTAGATAAATCCACTCAGAATATTCATCCTGATCCTGTTTCCCCACACTACGCGTCAGGCGGGAAGTTCTCCCGCCATTCCGGAATGCCATCCGCCCACCCATCCAATTATTCCCCAGAATCAAAATGAGGCGATGTGGTTCTGCCAAGGTTCCAGCCGATCTTGGGCTTCTGTTTCTGTAATGTACGGAGTACGGGGTAGCTGTACTTACGATTTTGGGTCTGGCATGTTACTGTACTCCGTATGTCGGGGCTAACCCCGTTTTATCGGGGACTTATCCCACGGCCGTTTCCGCTGGGGTTTTTTGGATTTCCGGGGGGACGGTGTACAGATATAATATAACCCTTTCCCCTGGATTAGAATTGAGAATAATTCTTCTATCTTTCTATCTTTCTATCTTTCTACCTACTACAGTACTAGTTCCCTCCACTAGTCTCAACCTGTTTACTCTCGCTTTCCTATTTACTCTACTCAATACCAACTACGACAGCTATCATCCATTGACTAGTCTGTCACTAGCTACTCGCTCAAAGCCACTGCTACTACAACTATTACTACAGTAATAATCCATCGGAAAGACTCCCATCTCTGGCATCATCTCAGTAAGTCCGAACTCGCCCATCCTGACATCATTCCGATCCGCCGAGCTCGTGTATCCGCATCTCCCTCTCCCAGCTCCTCGGGCACTCTCGGAACTTGGAACCAACAGCTCACCATCCTCTCAGCCGCCCAGATCAATTCAAATAAGCGCTGAACCGAGGCAATTCTATTCAAGAGCAAACACCTCGCAAACTCTTATTTAAACATCCAGACCCCATTCAAAAACGCCTTAATTCATCTCCATCAAAACTATACAACATAAACACCACACAGTATTCGAATCAACAAACCTGAACATTAAAGCTATTTCAGTATTGAACACCTTCAAAATGAATACAATCTCTTCTCCTCGAAACTACACCGATGCCTTTTCACAGGATATTTCTCGCGCCTTCACATCTACAAAACCGAAGCTCCATGATACACTTCCTCCCGCACCACCTCCATCCCCTGTCTCATTCGCTGTCGATGCAACAGGGAAACCGAAAAAATCCAAACACGAGAAGATTCCAAGCTTGAGTCTTGAATAATCTTTCAATGAGGCTCAGCTACAGTCACCCAATTATTCTCTTACCCATGGGTCCGACGAGTTATTGGGTACTACTTATACTGAGTTTTGCCTGCTTGACTCTGCTTGGTTTTACTTCACACTTCTTCAATTATAATTTTTCAACAATCTGCGTCAGCGATATTTGATTAGCGGGATGTTTCATTTTCATGGGTTATCTATTTTGTGCTTAGCTTGGCGGATAATACCTTTCCTTTTTTATTTTTGTTTGGGATGATGGATTTGTTTGGATTATATAAAAGTCGGGCGTTGGGTTGGATGGCATTTAATATGGGATTCATTTTGTACTTTCTCTTACTAGGATAATTTGGATAAGTGTTTTTTTCCGAGTTCAAGTTCAAATTTACATGGTTTATGTTAGGATTGGTTCTTTCTGTTGGTGATACTTCAATACCGATTATGCACCATTTTTAGATGTCAGTAGAAGGAGAGTATAGTAATAGTGGTTATTGCTAATGGTGTAATGCTGAATCTCACATGTGTAAAGATCTAAAGTACTGGTAGGAAGTACTTTGTACAGTACATTGGCAGTGCTTAGAAATGGTATGATGTAAGGTGTGACTAGACAGCTCCGGTCTAGACCGAAGCGATACATCCACGACAACAGATTCTATGTACATAGTACACTGTACATAAGATAGCGCGGCGTCATGACGCAAGCACAGGTTCGCCATGTCCGAAGATCAAATGCAGTAGGTTCACAGACCGAGGTGCTCTGCGGCGGCGAGCTTGAACCGCGTGGATGACGTTAATTTCACATCAGGGGGTATGATCGACTGATCGTAGGGTCCTCCAGGGGTGCGCCATGTGATTCGGGAGTGTTGTAGACCTCCGTGAAGCAGAGTGGGGCCGCCTCGGCTTCCAAGCTTGATCCGATCCCACAGGTACGCTGAAGAGATCATGGTAGAGCATGGGATGGTATGTCAATATTGCAGGCTTGTCGGTTAGACAGATATAGAAACTTCTGTCCGAAAAAGATCGAAATGCAACAATCAGTTTGGTGGTAGAGGAGCACCACCAGCACTTTTAGTCCTGAATGCGACGAATACAGGAAGATGGCTCAAGCAGGACGCCGAAGCCCCTCACGCTCATCATCTTCGACCTCTTCGTCTACCTCCATCTCCTCATCAGAATCTTCATCATCCTGTTCTTCGCAATATGATCGGAAGAGACCCTCCAACTGCTCAATCGCATCCAAATCCCCGTTACCCGCCCTTTCCTTCAATTTGCGCACATCAGCCAATTGAGCCTCCGTCTTCGCCCATGCAGAAAGACGCTCTGCAACATCAACATTCCGCCGTAGACGATAGACCGTCCTCACGGTATCTGTCTCCCCTTTCCTCTCCTTCAACGCCTGTAGCTTCTGGATAAATTGCGCCTGTTGCGATAAGCCCGGTCCCGGCCGACCAGGTATACTAGATGGACCCGCTGATCCAAACCCAGCTCCAGCTCCATTTCCAGATCCATTTTGCAGGGCACTGCCCTGCTGCCCATTGTTCGAAGTAAGGTTTGCTTTGCGGCCGAGGATCTTAACACTATTAGCAGCGAGGAGCTCGAATGCGGGACCAGCGTGAAGGGGCGTGGGACGAGAAGGGTCCATATCTGGATCAGTTTCTGGATGAGCGAAAATCAATTCTGTGCCGATCTGATCTGACCAGGAGCAACTGAAGATTTGGTTGTGGTAGGAGATGATGGGGTTGCACGTGTGCAGGGCTAGAATTTGGATTCGTTCACGGGTGTGAGAGTCCTCTGCACTGTCGAGCGGGGTGAAGGCGTCGATTGGATTGTTTGAATCGTCATTTCGGTAGGATTCTTTGGGTTTGTCTTCCTGGCGTCGACGGGGAGGACGAATTGGGCCTTGATGGGAGGTTAAATCGAGATTGAGGTAGAAGGTCTTGATGTGTTAGTTGTGAAGTTGTGTGGGAGGGAGGGTGGGAGGTAGAGGTACCTCAGTCTCTGTTGGATGGTACTCGTATTCATATTCCGAGTCAGAATTAGATTGCGAATCGATCTCCATGATCATGAGAGCTATCTAGAAGCTCGAGTGGGATAGAATGGAGTGTGGTACAGTAGCAAGCTGGATTATCAGGCGGTGAGTTCAGATCTGATCCGGAGATAACGTTATGTCCTGACAGTGATAGTGGCAATACTACCATGAAGAGTGTACATATACATTACTGGAGGATAGTTATTAGTACATTAATAATCATTATTAAGTGAGTTCCATGGACGAAACAGGCACTGTTTACTCTTCCACGATTTACGTTGACAGTGTACATTGACAGTATGTATCTGTCTTGTATAGTACTGGTGTACACCATCTATATTACCTGGTGTAATTAGATTATATACCTCTCTCTATAATTGAACAGGATCCTATATGTTATATTCTAGTTGACTATAATTATTTCTACTGTTATCATGTAAATCCATGTAGCGATAACCCCGCACATAAACATAAGGCTGGCCCGACTCTTCCGCCCTCATCCCTACATTTTTGCATTTTTGCATTTTTAGCATTTTTTCCCGTTCGCATCTTCTTGCATCTACCCTTTCCGCACGTTCCCGGTGCCCCATTCTCACTCGTTCGATTCTTCCTTTTCATTGATTCGTTTTTTTCTTTTCTTTTTTTTCTCTGGCCACGAGGATCATACTGCTGCCGATTATCCCGATTATCCCGTTGATCCCATTAAAGTAGGGCTGGCTAATTTCCTGCATTCGTTTTTGTTTCGACCCCACCGGAATGTGCCTATTCTTGTTGCCGTTGATTTTAAACTAGTCTCACTATTCTTATTCTTACTCTTACTCTCCCACTCACTCTTTCACCTCCATTTCCTTTCCCTCTTCTATTTCCTCTTCAACTCCACATTTACCCTACACTCTACTCTCTCCCCCTTCTCATGACCATCATCTAGTCCGGATCATTGGCAGTCCCTGCCGCTTCGTCCTGCAGATGACTCGATCGGCAAAGGTCGCCATTGTTGTCTTATTGACACTCATCGCCTATGTCTCCATCAACAGCATAGTCCGTGCGACCAACCCCCGTGCTTTCGTCTGGTATGAAGAAGATAAGGACGAGCGGTCGTGGATCGCCAGTTCACGCTCCTGGTTCGATCGTAAAAGTTGCCGCTGGCTCGGCATCTGCGGTGCGGCACATCTACAAACAGCCCACGGCCCGTTTGGTCGACGCAATCCCGCTGAATGGACGGACCCGGGCAATCACGGTAACAACCCGGACAAGGGTGACGGTGATGGTGACGGCGACGACGATACCGACCCCGAGCCCTGGCGCTCATACTGGTTCAGTGGGTCGAATCACACTGAGTGGGATGCCGAGGAGCGGGCACGCCGGGAGATCCCCGACTATGTCTTCGACTATGCCCCACTCGTCCATCTTTATTCAAAAGAACAATTTTGGCCCGGTGACCTTGCAGAACATCTCTATCACACCACTCCTCATCTCAATTATGTCCCCATTCAATCGGAAGCGCAGCATACAAATCTGAGTAACCTCGATCAACTCAATCAGTATCAATGGGGCCGTCCTGTCTTTTTAAAGAGCAATGATGACCCTGCCTCTCGTCCACCGTGGTTGGAAGGGGAGAAGAACGTTCCTGACGTCGATGAAGAGATAACCAATGAAGAAGCGTGGGCCGATTGGGATGGCCGGATAGATGGTCAAATTCCAGGTGAAACGGAAGAAGACCGGGCAAAATGGGATGACTTGCGCCGATATGGGAAAGGCAATGAGCACTGGTTCACCTGGGGTTCACGAACGAATCGGGTTCTCCATCATGAGTTGCGCAAGCGTTTCGGTGGTCACCCAATCCAAGAATCTCTGCAGCAGACTCCAACCGACAGCCCCGGAGGTCGCAGCGATGCCCCAGCTATCCTCGTCGTAATGGATAAAGGGAATGGGGTAGTTGACGCATTCTGGTTTTTCTTTTATAGCTTTAACCTTGGAAATACGGTGATGAATGTGCGATTCGGGAACCACGTCGGCGATTGGGAGCACTGCCTCATGCGATTCCACGATGGAAAACCAAAAGCCCTCTTCTTCAGTGCTCACAATGGCGGCGAAGCTTATCGCTACGAGGCAATTGAAAAAATCGGTCAACGAGTGAGTCAATCAGTTATCAAGCGAGAGTTGCTTTGTTGCAATTATCTTGCGGGGTCAGGGATCAGGACTAACAACTCTTCAGCCCGTCATATACTCCGCCGAAGGAAGTCATGCCATGTACGCCACGGCCGGGGTACATGAATATGTTCTCCCTTGGGGACTCCTGCATGACGTGACAGATCGCGGTCCACTCTGGGATCCCTTACAGAACAAGCAAGCATACACCTATGAAAGTCGAAATGACACCCTCCTTCCCTCAACCGAGAATCCCCAATCACCAACAGAATGGTTCTTCTTCCGCGGTCACTGGGGCGATAAATTCTATCCACTCGGAGATCATCGCCAGTACCGTTTTGCTGGACAATACCATTTTGTGAACGGGCCGCTTGGACCGCGATTTAAGCATCTTGGTCGACGCAAGTTATGTCAGGGTCCGGATCGGGCCGCTTGCGTTATTAAAGATTGGATTGGTGATGAAGTGCGCAGTCCACGATGGACTGGTTCGGGTCCGGGTGAATAGACAATAAGCACTCATCCTCATCGACTCACTACCTCTGGGCCACTTTTACGACTACCACCATCACCATCGCCATCACCATAACTATTACTCCTATCATCACCCCCACTACCTCCACGCTCAACGATTATACATGACTCTACGCCGACATACATCCGATATACCACTTTGTTTGATTTATACCCACTCCCTGATACCTCTGCATTTCCAGGATAGACCTGGTCAAGAAGCATCTACTTTCAAATACCACGGTATGAAATAGATTGCCTACTTTTTTTTTTCTCTTTTTGCACAGGCGTTTAGTATATTTGATTGATTTGATTTGATTGCTAAATGGCGCTTATGATGTTTTGATCTTTGCTATGGATGGCGTGGGATTCGGTTTGTTTTAGATTTAATATATCAAAATACAATATATTAGACCTTTATCTGGCCTGAATTGTTGGTTATTAGTCGAGCCTTACTCAGATATAGAACTGAGAGCTAGAATTGGTCTTGTCGTACAAGCCTACTACATCCACTACTTACTATCAACAGCTGAGAGACTACTAATAATACAAACCTTTACAATTGGAATTGTAGGGAATCTGATGTCTATGATCATGCAAAACTTTTATTCAATTGCTAGCGAGTTACCAAAGGTAAACTCCCGTACGCCATGATCTATGTATAACCGCGAACGATATCATAACCATCAGATAAGCATACACCAATTCTTCAATATAAACAACTAACTAGGATACTCCGTAATGTACGCCATTTACCCACGAATCTCCCAAAGTCGAACACGACCTTGTTCATTCGCAACGGCCAATTGCTCCGAATTAGGCGAGATAGCCACAGACGAGATTCGACCGAGGGGAGTATTGGATGTTGGCCAATTTCTGTAGACGGTGCAGGATGGGAGGTGGACTATTCATGTTAGAATAATACAACGAGATAGGAAAAGGGGAGAATTGCAGGAAAAACATACCCAATCGCAAAGCATCGCGTTTCCATCGACTTCCCATAACAAGCATTTGACCATCCGGAGCAAAAACCAAATGACTGATTGGAGTGGTAAGTTGATCCAAAGCACGAACAGGAGAAGGATTTCTCGGAATAGCATCAGCATCAGCGTTCGCATACGCAGTAGCCCAATCTCTCCGATCATAAATATTGACCACACCACTCGAACTACCAATAGCAACCCATCTATCACCACCAAGTTGGGTACGACCAGATCGACCACCAAGACTAAGTACCGTTGTACCAACAGCACCTGCATCAACCCATCTCGCAATGACACGACGAACTTTACCATCCCACTCAGAAATCTCACCATTCTTACTAGCAACAGTCATTCCCTCGCCATCAGACCACCAAGCGAAATCCGCAACACCGCCTCGTCCATCGACGCGGACCTGTGCGATCCATTGTGCGGTTCCCGAGTCGAGAACGTTAATTAGGCCGCCGCCCTTTCGAGAACTACCGACTAAACCGACATATCGGCCGCAAGGGGAGAGCTTGAATCGTTCCATGGTCTTTTGCTCACTGCGGTCTGAGGCACCGTTGACTTTGTCTACTTTGCCAGTATCCAGGTCCCAAATGTGGAAGTAGCGGCGACGACCGGAGGCGAAGATGCGGTTTCCGGAGGGTGCGGCGAAGGCAGAGGTGTGGATTGGTGTGCGGCGGATGTGCAGGGAGGTTAAGAGGGGGTTTGGTGATGGGGCTGAGGGGGAAATGTGGTGGAGGAATAGGGTTGATGCCGGACCTGATGAGAGGAGGAGGGGATAGTGTGGGTGGAAGGAGAGGGAGTCAACAGACGACTAGAATTAAATGTTAGCTTTTCTGCTCCTCGTGGGAAGTATGTGATATTATAGCCATCTTACCGGTTGAGCCTTGCCAACATCCTTCAAACGTTGAATATCAATAACTTCCTGACGAAGTTTACGCTTTCCACCCGAACGAGCATTATCCTCGATACGAGTAAGATCCGTCGCATTCTGAAGTAATTTAGCAAGAGGTTGCATGGACAATTGCTCCTCATCATCAGAATCCATTTCCTCAGCACTATCCGCATCCGAATCAGAATCCACTTTACGTCGTTTCGCTGCGAGTTCGGGATTCGCCCAATCAGGCACAGGATGCAATTGCTGAAATTGTCTTCGCAGTCTTCGAACATATTCCTTGCCATTGATAACATCTTCGTCTTCAGTCGTGCGCAATTTCCGCAATTTAGCCTTTCCAGCTAGTGAGACTGCGATACGCTCATCATCACTGTCATGCCAGACTGCTGGGACAGAGTCTTCTTCCTCTTCGTCTTCGTCTGACGGTGTTTCGGGTGTGGCAATCATGTCCGTATCAGGCGCATCGCCTGAATCAAGGAAGAAGAGCTAAATCATGTCAGTATTGGAGCTAAAGAAAGTTCCTGGATTGGAAGAAGGAAAATTACATCTGAATCGGCCATATTTGCCATATCATCGTCATCCATGTCTCCAATATTCTCCCCGGCACCTGAAGCATCACTCTCCTCATCACTGAGTAGTGTGAGTTGCATCGCATCCGCACGTTCTTGCTGACTCTTCAATGCGCCCATAAATCCCCCCTCATCGCCAAAAAGCATGCGCTCAAGCTTCTTCTCCGCATCATCCTTATCCGGGATACTCTCCTCATCACTGGAGGTCTCGTCGTCCATGTCAACGTCGTTGTCTGCGGGACGGGAAGGCATCGGCGCATTGTCAAACGGAGACTTGGTAGTCGTCCGCTTGGTTTTTTGTTTCAGGTCTGGTTTAGGCATTTTAGTAGCCTATCGGATTTCAGAGTTGATAGAGTTATTCTGAAGTGGGTTGCGACTCCAGTATTATTTCTTCAGAGTTGGCGTGGAGCTTTGGATGTTTCGCGGAAAAAATTTGGGAAGGGCGGCAGAATTCTCACGTGTGTGGTGTATGGGGAAGGCGGTGTGGTTCAAGTCCGCTTTCACGGTTTACTACTAAGTAATTCCTATACATGAGTATTTAGATTTTTATTCTACACGATTATGGAGGAAGAGTGGTGAAATAAATTGTACTCAGCTTAGTGTTACTGTCGGACAACTGTTGTGTGAAAGCATCTTGAATGGGGCTGAATCCAATGAGTTCTTGAAGCTTGACTTGGAAATATTACCAGAATGGCAGATATATATATATATATATTTATCAGAGGTTGATAGGTATTCTATCCGATAGATTACCCTTGAATATAGTATTCGTAATGTACGAGCTGAGCTTCAAGTGTCCTAGCATTTGATACGTTCATATTGTTACAAAAATGGTGTAGACATAGTAGATTTTTACAGTACTTCTCATAGCTAAAGTGAACGGATACTTCATGTTTTAATTCATTCGATCAGTTTAAGTAATAAAATTCACTAATTCAATAATCATATACACATTTCTTATAAAGTATCGCTAATAACCATAACGCCGAAAATGGGATAAAACATCATCAGTGTTGCGGAGCACCACCATCGCGACTACTACTCGAGCTAGGTGGCTCATAAGGAGGAACCGGATTCTGATCCTCCACGAAGCCACGTTCAGACTCCTGAAGCGAGGTTGCAGTGGCATTCTTCGATGGCTTAGCAATAGAAGATTTCCTGGGAGTTTCATCTTCGACATCTGTGTCCGATGAATATGTCTCATCAATACCGGCAAGTAGAGCTTCTCGTCCCACACTATCGGTAGTTGAACCATCGGTGGTGTCGTCGGAACTGTACACATCATAGGAAAGAGGTTTCTTGATGAAAATATCGATGATGTAATATTGAATGGCGTTCATGGTGACTGGGAAAAGGAGCATGACGAAGATGATTTGCAGTGCGGTATTGCCTTCTGTCCATTGCAAAGCCCAATCACCAACTCTAACGATGAACGGGAATAATTGGATGATGAAGAAGACGCAGACCTTCATCGCGAGTAATCCTATAAAGTAGATGATTGACTGTTTGAGCCACCAGAAGGCCTTTGGTGGATGACCGTAGTTTCCAGACTCGATTGATTCTGGAGGATTCGCTAGAGGCGTATGCGAGGCGATCATGTTCAAAACGCGTAGCATGAGAATGAGAATCGGGATGCCGAGTGTTGTCTGGTCTAATTTTAGAATGGGGGCGAAGTCTTGGGGATGGCGGGGATACTTACGTCGATTCCCAGATTCAACAAGTAGAAAGAGCAGGGATTAGGCCTATACTGCGGCCTAATTTCGATTTGACCAGCCGAGAACATGGACATGAGAAGGTTCAGAAGATGAAGCATAGCTGAACCAAAGACCTGCTTGGAGACATCGAAAGCCCATACTTTGAGAGGTCGTTGGGGCCGTTCTCTCCATCGCTTGTAAACCAACGACAGCAGCGCTAATCCTCCGAGTGCCAACTGTATCAGTAGAGAGAATGAACCTAACAGCTTACATTCTCCCTTATCTTCCCCGCCCGAAATACCTGATTCTGCCGTTGATGCACCATGTTGGAGGAGTACATGTCCACCGGAAGGCGACGGTGTTGGATTAGCATATAATGTTTGTGAAGCAGCGACGAGAGTCGATGTTGCTCTCGCAGCTAGCATCAGAGGAGCAGCAACATCCATGGTGGATGAGTACAGAGCGTGCCTTCGGGATTCTCGGGTTTGGAGAGTGGTCAGAAATCTTGGAATGAATCACGGAGGATGAAGTAAGACGCTAAGATGCCTGGCGGCTCGTGTAACGCGGGGGCGCTTTAGGCGCCACTAGTTGAATTAGTGGCGGGTCTCAAATGGTCATCGGTGTGACTATGGGAAATTTATATCCAAAAATGTGAGCACAGGTATAGAACAGAAGAGAGATCGAGTCAGAAGACTTGGAAAAAGCCGAGAGTGGCAGTGTTGCAGTCCGGAGCTTTGGAGGCGGTGACTCTCTCCCCGCAGCGGGATCGACGCGGCTAGTCCGGCCCGGACTTGGGCGATGCTTGTTGGATGAACAGAGTTTGTGGTGAATTTGTTTGTGCGTTGAGTTGGTGATTTAAGCTTGGAATTATTGAAGTTGAATATTGGCTGGGGAATAGCAGCTTCTGATTGTTGAAAGGGGTTTGATCTGGGCGAAGACAAGGGGATAGAAGACCCTGGACTGGACCCGTTTTCTGCAGGCAAGTGGAGTCATAAGTGTAGTGACGCAGGTCTGCCTTAGGAGGGTGATTGTATAGTTGAAGATATTACAGTAGACTCTCTATAGAGAAGAAGCGGGCTCATAACGATAGAATGAGAGTACAGAGATGACGGAAGAATGCATATAAGATATCATAGAAATAGTTCCATCCTGAGAAGAGTCAAGCAAAATTGCCATATTTGATTACGAGAATCGGGAACATGAGGATAATAGCATAGACAAAGAAGAAAAGGTAAAAAGCAGCCCTCGCTGGGCATGTCCCTCAAGCGAGAGCCTCCTAGATTCATAACCGAGGAGTAGGATCCGTCAAGCCTCCATCTCCCTCCCGAAACGCATCATGAAAATCAAAACCAGAGGGAATAAACAAGTAAAACGCCGAAGAACCCCTCAACCATCCCGGAATCGATAGAGCAGGAAAGCCGTTGCAATACCATGCACTGCGAACCGCATGCAGAGGGCATCATGAGAGTCATCATCACATCATTCTATCCCGTGCTGCTGTTTAAGTCTTTCGAGATTCTCTTGTCTTTCCGCCAAATCCTCCTTTGAACGAACCATCTTCTCCGGCTGGTGGTATAATACTAGAGAAAGAAAATGAATGTCAGGGGGGTTTGATTGGGAGGGGAGAGTGTGATTGTAGAGAGATGTGTACATACCGACCAAGTATCTGTTCTGGAAGTTGAATCCATTGAGCTTATCGCATGCCTGCTTGGCGTCGTGCACGTCTTCGTATACCACAAAAGCTGTGCCCTTCGAGTTGTTGGCGATACCCTGGCGAATTTGCCTAGAAATATCTTGTGTTAACAGCGACTTCATGCAGGGCTCCACGTAGCTGGAATCGAAGCCGGAGATGTGGAGCGAAAGGCAGAAAAAAGATGTCTTACCGAATAGGCCCGAACTTTCCGAAGAGATCAAACAGTTGCTCTGCGGTTACGTTGTAGCTGAAGAGAAAAGGAAGTATCAGTTATCGGCGATTGAACTTCAGAGAGGTGAACGATGATCCGCAAGCATCACGCGAGTATGGTAATCGATTGGGGGACCAGAGGAATGGCAAGCATCGAAGGAACATACTTGAGGTTCTTGACGAAGAGAATCCTATCAGAGGAAGAACATATTAGCATGGATCTTTCTGAATAGGTATATGGAAGACACCAAAGTTGTGAATGGGCCGCCGGTTTTTGCGGGATGGCGCGAAAGGCCAAAGTCAAGAGGGGCAAAAGATTCCACAGCACATACCGATTTGCTTCGGGGGCGAGCTTCCGGCTCATCCTCAGGACAGAATGAAGTGATTAAAGTGGTGAATGAGAAAAAAAATTAGGCAAGATACCCGGGGTATCGAGGGTTGGAGTGGATTTTCGGAGGAGGAGGAGAGCGCAAGAACGAGCGACGCAGAATGGAAGCATGCGGTGGTCTTGGCATTTCCGGATTCGGACTAGTTCATGCCTTGTTCATGCCTGAGGCAGAAACTATCGTTGGTGATGAGGTAAGCGATCTGCCTGCCATTACATTTCGTGACAAAATTACAGCACGTGCGCCTGATCAGTACTTACCCCTCCCTACCATTTACCATGAAACTACCAGGTACTCCTCCCTTGGAACCTCCGTTATAACCGTACAATACAGTATCAGCCAGCTCGGCGACGCTCTCGTCGCAATTGAAGCTCGGCGCCTTTCGAGTTTGGATTCCCTCAACTTTTCTCTTTCAACGGTTTTCCCCATTCGATCGCGGGACGCTTCACTTCTCAGAGCTTATGTGAGATTGATTTCTGTCTTAACAGAAAGGTGTGGTCTCCTGGCGCAAAAAAGAAGAGCCCTTCGGTGGTTGAGCTGTCCCGCGTTTCCCATACCTTGCGACCTGCCCGGACTACCAAACCAACTCTCTCCCTCCTTCACTGTGATCTCATCCTCCTTTCTCCTCCCCTCCCCTCCGAAAATCCCGGATCAACTTGATATTTCGACTTGTCATCCAGATCACAGGAAACTTCATTCCTGCTGACTAGATTGTCTTTGATTCGGTTTCCTCTCTGCCCGCGGGCTGCGCGCCGCGACCCTCGGCGCCTTTGGTCTCCCGCCGCTCTCGAACGATCCCCCTCAACTGCGACTCTCCTCCGTCCACCCCGAAACATCCTCCTCTCCCTCGTCGCCGCGTCGTCGATTACTCGCTCGACTGGCGCTCATATTGTTCCTGCGGTTTCGACTGCGAATGTCCATTTGCCAGGAATGACTCTCCATTCCTCTGCGACGGCCACTCGCTAGTCCGTGTGGTCTAGGATCCCCGCTTTGCACCCACCAGCCGCAAGCGCATTTCTTCGCAACTCCGATACTCCCATTTGTCCCTTTCCGTGTCCAATATCTTCCGGGTTAGTCAAGATGATGAGCGCGGCATCTTTTCTACCTCCCCTGGGAGAGCGCCCACCGCAGTACCGCACTCCGTCTCCCCCGCGACGCGCCGTCGAACCCATCACACCGTCCACCGCAGAATTTCGTTCATCCTGGGCTGAGCGCACTTTGAATCGAGCTACAAGTGTCGATGGTGACCGAAGGCCGTCCAATCATACTCAAATCCCCGCTGCGGATGGAAATTCTCATCACCGGTCGGGTCATGGCCGGTCAAACTCGACCATTGACACTCTTGCGGATATCGCCCTCGCTACAAGTCCGACCTTCACACCACTTCCTGAACGACCACCCTCCTCTCCATCTTATTCATCCGTTCCCTTATTCCCTCCCGAATCGAACAACTCCGAACGCCCCGCCAAGCGAGCTCGATCCGAAAGAGATTCTTCACCTTATCGTCCCCGCGGCCAACAAAGCCATTCCCACTCCCATTCCTACTCTTACTCCCACCCTCATACTCACTCTCATACAAATGTGCAAACAAACTCACATCCGCACCCCTCCATCCCGGATAGCATGGCAACAGATGCTGAACTTCTTCTCAACCTTGCCCGGCCGACCAATTTTCACCCCGGCAGCCATGCCAAACGAGTCAGCATCGATGAGTCCCACCATCACTTTGGAGGTGATCTCGTAAGACATAACCGAGTTGGCTTTGCAAGCGATGGATACCCTGATGATCGGAAGCCTGCACACTACCCCGAAGATAGTCACCCGCCCTCCCGTATGAGATCTCGTTCGGATGGTTCAGCATTTGTACCACGTTCAGTGATTCGAAATGCACGCCCGACCACCAGTTCGGGAACGCTACCTTCGATTGTATGGGAAGACGAGAACGAAGATAGCTCTTCCGGACATGCATCTCGCTATACTGGGTACAGCGAGCCCCGGTCCGCTGTTCCAGAAGTTCACGCCTTGCACAAACCTTTAGACCCCATGCCTAAAGCCGAGGAAGAAGAAAGCGAACCAAACCAAGCAAGCTGTGCTGCGTGCCATATGGTTCGAATACCGGTACAGACGGACGAGCAAGAAGAAGATACCTGGATTGGCTGTGATGGATGTAAGCAATGGTTTCACATTGTCTGCGCGGGCTTCAAAAATGACCGAGAGGTGCGCACTGTCGATAAATTCATTTGTCGATCATGTCGACCAGTACATGGCCAGACCACATTTGTGCGCAAGTCTTCGCGAGCGCGGACAGCAATTGACTACGCGGGTCTCAACCAAGGCCTTGTGAAGGCGGCATCAAACTCATTAGAACACCACTACCTTGAGCCCATCCGTCAAGGGAAAATTCGCTTCCAACCAGAGAATTTCCCCCGCATGAAGCCCGAATTGGCCACAGCGGAATACTTCGAACGTGGAAATGGCTGGACTGAACCTATTGTGATTCCGGCCTGCTGGAATACTCAAGAACCTGTCTCGGAAGTGAATTCAGAGTTCGACTCTCTTGTAAAGGAGGCTTCGACCCAAGAGATGTTTGATGAACTCATGGAGCATCTCCCTGAGGAAGAGGCCAACGTCGATGAAGCCATTGACTGTGGCCAGGATCAACTAGACATGGTAATCCCCAATGGCCTTACTGTACGGGCTGTTGCGGAGCTATATGGACCAGATGAACGAGTTGAGGTCATTGATGTCAAGTCACAGCAGGGCGAAGACAAGAGATGGAATATGCAAAAATGGGCTGATTACTATGAAAGCAACGAACCTGAGAAGCCCGTCCGGAACGTCATCAGCCTTGAAGTCTCCCAGAGCAGGCTCGGCAGACTCATCAAGCGACCCAAGATCGTTCGAGACTTAGATTTGCAAGATGCTGTCTGGCCCCAAGAACTACAGGAAATAGGTGATTTTCCTAAAGTGCAATTTTATTGTCTCATGTCTGTTGCCGACTGCTATACCGACTTTCACATCGATTTTGGTGGCTCCTCTGTCTACTACCATATTCTTAAGGGCAAGAAGACTTTCTTCTTCATCCCGCCAAAGGATAAGCATCTAAAGAAGTATGAAGAGTGGTGCAATTCTCCAGCTCAAGATTCGATCTTCCTCGGAAACCAGACTAAAGAGTGCTATCGTGTCGATCTATCCGAAGGAGATACGATGTTGATCCCATCCGGTTGGATTCATGCTGTGTGGACTCCAGAGAACAGTTTGGTGATCGGAGGCAACTTTCTCACCAGATTAAATTACGGCATGCAGATCAAAGTGCTCAACATCGAAAAGGATACCAAGGTCCCTAAGAAGTTCCGATATCCTTTCTTCCAGAAGATTCAGTGGTACACAGCCTTGAGATATTTGGAGGATGACCCGGTTCCTCAGAATGTATTGGATTTGTTTGCACAGGATGAAAATGCTCGATTCCACCGCGAGTATCCCGTGTACTATGAGTTTGGAGGACTTGCCAACCATGAGCTTTTGGGTTCACCTTACTACAACGCTCGATTCTATTCCCAAGCTGAGCTGGAGGGTCTCCCGGAGTTGACTAAGTATCTTCTTCGGACTGCACTCATCGCCAGCGGTTATCTGGTTGATGGCGTCACTGTCGAAACTCGAAATGCTGTTCGTCGCTCGATTCCTAAAGGAATTACTGACCCTGTCGACATGATTCGCCGATTTGGAATCTGGGTTGCTTGGAAACGGGGCAATGAAACCGCTCCTCGATGGACCAGGCCAGGCGTTATTGAAAGTAATCCTAAGGTTTCACTCAACGAGAAGAAGCCGGCTGGACGACCAAGTCGCCGTTCTGACCGCAATATCGAAAGCCAGCGTATGTATGCTGAAAGACAGGCTGTACAGCGGTTGGAAGATGTTGTGCCCAACCTTCCGCCAGCGCCAGCGCCAGCGCCAGTGCCACCACCTGTCAATAGTGTCGGGCCATATCCACTAGAAAGTGAAACTCCAATGCCGGCTGGCTATATGCCCGAATCTGTGCCCCCGGAAGCTATGACTCCCAAAGCGCGATCATCTGGACCGCGAGGCTCCGGTCTAGGACCGAAACGGGTAGCTTGTGATGCTTGTCGCAGACGTCGAATCCGATGTCGCCATAAGGACGAGCCGGCTGATATGATATTTGGAAAACAAATGACAATAAATGGATTTGGATCCGCGTCAGGTGTCAGCACTCCGAACTCGCTTGCACAAGATGCTGTTTCAGCGTTGAATTCCTTGGCGGCCATCGCATCGCAAGCCGGATTGCAAAATAATGGCGTCGTTGGTATCGATGGATTCGAAGGCGCTGGTAAATTCCAATCCGCAGTCATGGGAACATCGACAGCCGCCGCCAATCGACTGAATGATTTGAGTCCTGATGGCGGTGGTGGGAAGAAGGGCCGCAGTAAAGCGTGTGATGACTGTCGGAAGAGCAAGGTTAGTTCTGATCAATATTTTTTTTTGTACATCCCATCCTAACTTACAACTAGCGTCGTTGCATCCACGATGAGTACGGCCGAGTAGATCCGATCAAGGCCCAAGAACGTTCCAAACCTCGCGGCACTGCCACGGCAAAGCGACCTCGACCCAATGAGGAGGATTTGGGGCTCACCTCGAAGAAGACAAAGCAAGAGAGCACGTCTCCAATAATGAACCAGGAGGAGCATCTTGGTTTTGGCCACCCAGATAGCAAGGAAGCGGTTTTGCAAAATGTTCCCCCAGTCTACGAACATGAAGCCCTTGGTCAGCATCACCCAGGTTATCAATTTCCTCCGTCACACATGGAAGAAGAGGTACCTGTCAACAAGACACTCTACGCATCACCGCCCGTCTTCCACGCAGATTCTGTGGAGATAAAAGATACCAATTCTGTATCTGTCTCCTCAAAACCAACCACTTCCTTGGTATCACCCCCGACATCGCTGGCAGATGAAATGGACGTGGTCCAGGACGGCGAACCCATGGTGTCGGTCGAGAGCGAAGCACCTACATTGCACACGCCCAACTCCAGTTCCCGTCATTCCTCCCGACAACCACGACACTTTGCCCCGGAGACGGCTGCATCTACATCTACAACAGCGAGCTCAACTACAGCTCCAGCTCCAGCTGCAAACTCCGCACGTCCGCCCAAACCATCAGTACGAACAACCCTCCCACCTCGAAGAACGACTCCAGGCCCGCAACCAACTAAGAAAATCTCTTCGCGCCCTTCTTCGTCACATGCGAAGAAGAGCTCCCCGATGGTTGAGAAGCGTTTTGACCGCCATGCGACGACGTCCTTGTCTCCGCGTCAATCAAAGCATATTCATCACCATATGGAGGAGGAAGGACCCGATGCAGAGAGTCTGCGATTGATCCGGGAACTTCAAGAGGAGGAATTTGGATTGCGAAGACGTCGTGGTTAGATTTGGAGTTTTGTTTTCTGGAGCATGTTGCTTTCCTTGTTTGTTACCTTATGGTACTCATGACCGAAACGTTGGATATTGATTTCATTTCCTTTTCTTCTCGCCCTTCACCCTCCATCCTTCACCTCTCATCCATCCTATTTTCCTTTCTCAATCTTCTTTTTTTCCCTTTCTTTTTTCTGCTTCCACTCATTTTTCAATGGGGTTTTCATTACGGGATATCATTTTGGGAGCGGGTTCAGGAGACTCGGAGTTGATATGCGTTTTGCTCATTTGTTCTTTCTTATTTCTCTAGTTTAAATGGCGTTCTTTAACCAATCTTGTGTCCTTGTCCTGTCTTCGATTCAAATGGGGTGACCTGGAGTTTGTGTCTTGATTTTTCATTTCCTTTTTTTTTTTTTTTTACTTCACCTCCTTTGGTTTATTGCAAATACGGGGGTGTTATTTTCTGTCCTAAACCTTCGTTCCTTGCTCAGTGATATTCCACTTTCCTTTGTTCTCTTTTAATTCATTTTCAAATTTTCTGGACTTTTCTTTCCCTGTTCAAGGTCGTACTCGTCCTTTTCCTACTTGTCTCTTTCCCTTCGTCCTCTGCTATTCTGCTTTAGTCTTAAGTCGACTGTTTGATCATGATTTGGATTTCCTTGCTGATAGGTTATGCGCTGGGCGCAAGGCGTTCATGGTTTTTCGTATGCAAGATGTATCATTGATTCTTTTGATTTAGCCAATGGTAATATACTTGAGTTCCTATTTCTTTTTGGTAGTTTGTAACCTTTGTAAATCTATAATGCATGACGACTGGCTGGTTCTGTAAAATTCGAATCAAAAGCACCTAGAATATACTCATCTAGCAATTGTGCACCTCACTCTTCACTTTATCATCAACATCTTATTATTGATGGATATGGATTCAGTGGATTAGGCTCACAATTTCCATCGTGTATGGATTTGCTCCACTTTGATATTGGGGGCCGAAGGCACATGTCTCAGATATCTTCCAGGCAAAAAAGGTCTTTCTTTTTGCAACTTTTCCGAAACCCTCGCTTTGATATCCTTTCTCAGAGAATCACAATATGGCATCGACACAATCACCTAATGACTCGTCTAGTGAAAAGCTCATGGACGTCGAGGCTGCGGAACCCTCTAGAATCAACGCAGACGTGACCGCGAAGATCCTTGAACCACTTTTATTTCTATTAGCAGCTCGCCGGGGTGTACGAATGGATCCTGAATTTGAGGCTGTTAATGTACCAGATGATAGAATCATCGTGTATGCTGGTAAAGCTGGCGTGGAGATTTTCAATCAAACTTCGCTATGTAATCGCATTATTGCTGTGTTTGGGTGGATGTCTGAAAGGTAGATTATATGCCAGAGCCTTGCTCCTTCCAAACAAAAGGAGGATAAATTAAAGACTAATGAGTGAGATAGTTGGTTCATGTTACCATTTACGATATTCAATTTTACATTCCAAATCCTTGAAGGACTTGGAGACGATAAGGTTGAGAAGCCCGAGCGACATCAGAATATGATTTATCACGGCAAATTAAGCATCATGATCACGGCCACAATCTGGTTATTGTTTTTCACAGCGAAGAAATATACGCTGAGACGAGTGACTGCTTCTACACCACCGCAATTCGATCCATCATCTTATCAATATCGCTTTGTCCAAGCTATGAATCAACGCGGAATACAATATCGAGAATTCGTGACCAATACTTGGCAGCAGATGGAGAGCATTTGGGCAAAGGATCGCAATGTGGTTGAGAGATTTAGTATTGAGGGTTTGATTGATCCTGAGAGTTCTTGGGTTTATGATATCAATGTGAGGGTGTGGAATAATGGGACTGTTAATGTGTCATTTGCGTCGAAAGAAGAGAATTTGAAAGAGAAGCGGGGGATTGTCATTCAGACGAATCTGAAAGAAGGAGAAAAATGAGAGATATCGTGTGAGATATTCTCTCAAATGATATGGGAATATATGCAATATATACACTTCGAAATTACAATTGTGGTTGGGTGGCAGCTCGCTACTTTATTGGGTTAGGGCTGGATAGTAAATACGAGCTCTTGATAATCTCTGATTCACCAGCCAGATACTAATGCACTTCCATCTAAGGCTGGACTGACAATCGATGATCGGCAGACATGAAGCTGACGACCACAAGCTATTTATCCGGGGAGATACATGCCTACAATGTTTCACGGAGCGTGTGCGGGTCTTTAGACCCGGAGACAATCTACACGGTCGATTCTTCAGACAAGCATCTCAACCACGCGGTGGCACCGAATCTGAACCAGCTTGTCTACACAACCTCACACAGTGTGGTGTGCATCAGTCGAAATAGTGAAATTCTATGGCAGTACGACCTAGAGCCTCGCTCTACTCAGCGACATTTACGCGATTGCAGCTGCGTGTTCTCTCTAGACGGTACCTGGGTCTGGGTATATCGTCCCGACGCGATGGCTGATCGTGGCCCTGATATATTGGTCGTGCTACGCGCCGACACTGGTCAAGAAGTCGCCCGGACAATTCTGGGTAGCGTTGGGGAGGGAGCCCAGCTCGTACTACATCCTGACGGGCGACATGTCCTGTTCGATGTAGGCGAGGGCCAGGATGGTGTGAAAATGTATCGAGCAGCATTCACTGGTGATAGCATCGACCTACACTCTTATGGCTGGGAAGATCGCGTATTGATCGACGTAGCGCCCGATGGCCAGTCGTTCATGACGGTTGATCATGGCCGATATGATGTAGCCTTTCACACCTTTCTCGGCGGTGAGGTCGTGATGCGGATACCAATTGAGGCATTTGGCCACGAGTATTTTGGAAATGATGAAGCTGGTATGGATTGGAACGGGGGCTTTCTCAATCCTGTCATTGCGGTTGCCACGATTGCGGGCGAGAAGGATGATAAAGAGTGGCATCGTCATTACAGTATCGACCTACGCACAGGTATATCATGCGGTCGTTTCGAGGCGTACTCGCGTGATAATCATGACTTTGAGCCTTTAGGGGATGGCACTTGGATTGTCTCCAGCCCTGACGGCAATGCTGTTCGTTACGGGGGGTCCACGGATCAATATCGTAAGGGTTAATGGAGAACAACTATGTAAACATAAAAGAAGAGCTCATTAATATCTGTAGGTCCTCATCCATCGCGATCAGGGAGTATAATAATTGGCTAATTGGAAATATACTTCCGAAGCAGAAACTGGGGAAGCCGAACTGCATGCGGAGTGCGGAGAAATCAGCAGATGAGCCCACAGCGGTCTTAGTTTTTGACTTATCTGTCTGACTAGTCAATTATTGGGTAGATGAGAGATCTCCACAGTTTCTGATAAAAGCAAAGATGGACTGATCGTCTCGTTTTTCGTGGGGGGTTTGTCTATACTTCGGATTTCAATAGCCGAGTGCATTCAATTGCCGTGAAGCCAGAGGCCGTTTCAATATGCAATAGCCGTATTGAGATGGGAATTGACGGCGAAAGACTCTGCGAAGTATTTAAATAAGCATTCTATCGAGAGAGCTATTAAATTCATTTTGGCCTTTACAAATACCTTCAGGTTCAAAAAGTGTCGTCGGTTTTGCGCGACTACGGCAAAGTTTATACAACCGCGATCTACACCCGAACATCAATTGTGAACAAAGCAACCTCAAATTGAAAAATACAAGTAAAGACACAATGGGAAAACCAATCGTCCTTCAGCTCGGAGATGACATCCGCTGGAATCATGAATTGCACTCCAAATTCCAAGAGCATTTCGAAATTCGTCGATCGTATAGCATGTCACGACCAGAATTCATCCAAGCGCTGAAAGAAAAGAAATTCGGCGACTTTTTCGCCATTTATCGCCCTTTCTGGAATACAGGTGGTGAAATGGGTAACTGGAACGAAGAATTGATCTCATTACTGCCGGATTCATGCAAAGTATACGCCAGCGCGGGCGCCGGCTTCGACTGGGTTGATACTACTACCTTAGCCAAGAAGGGTAAGTTTTGATATATTTCCTAACACCATAGGGAATACTGGCAGTAGCTGACCATATTTTGCTTTTCACAGGAGTCGTTTACTGCAATGCCGCTGCTGCATGCACGGAGTCTGTTGCTGATGCCGCTCTCTGGTTGATCATCTCGACATTCCGTCTCTTTTCGTGGTCTGCGATGGCAGCTCGCTCTCTTGATCCCAATCAATTTGTTGAAGCAAACCGAAATCTAGCACCTGTATCTCTGAACCCCAAGGGTCACACCCTCGGCATCATTGGTTTCGGCCAGATTGGTCGTCGCACCGCCGAGAAGGCATTCCTCGCTCTTAACATGAAGATCTTATACCATGACATCGTCCAAATGCCCCGTCAACTGGAGGAAGTCTCACAGGCCACATACCATAAGAACATGGACACTCTCTTGGCCGAGTCAGACTGTGTCTTGGTTGCGACTCCATTCAGTGGAGAAACCCTGCTCAATGCATCATTGTTGGCGAAGATGAAGCCTGGCTCTAGACTTGTGAACATTGCCCGCGGAAAGCTGCTAGATGAATCTGCCCTGCTGGATGCTTTGAAGAAAGGTCACTTGTCAGCGGCTGGTTTGGATGTGCACTACGACGAGCCCAATGTTAACAAGGAATTGGGTAAGATGAGGAATGTTGAGATCATGTCGCACAATGCTGGTGCTTCATTGGATTCTCATATTGGATTTGAGCGTCTTGGGATGGAGAATATTATCTCGTTCCTTCAAAATGGAAAGGCTATTACGCCCGTTAACCAGCATCTTGTGGCGAAGGCGTCTTCCTCGAAGCTTTAGAGGTGGACACTGACAGGGACTACAAGAGATAGACTATTGTATAGAATAATGAATCATGGCATCAGAATGTCCTTTTCAAGCAGTTGATCATTTATATACAATTTCGCAATGAGAATGTCACTACCCTAGCGTACTGTTCTTGGAGTTGGACTCGCAGGCAAGATATCGGTGGAATTTATCAATGACCAAATTTGGACAGAATCAAAGGGTAGGAAATTGAAAGATTAGCCGTTAGATAATTTTATAGACGCATCATACAAAGACTCCATTTAGATATCGTTCGCAAAAATATGTCCCAACTTAACCAAGTCCGACCATCTTTCATCTTTTTCAATCTGGATCGTGCAATCTGGTGCTGCTACCCTCATATCCTCGATTGTTCGTGTACCATAGTCATATTCCTGACTATCATTAACAAAAGCCACAAAAGCCTCAATCCAATCTTCCATCAATTTTCTTTCTTGAGGATTAGGTCCGTGCATAATCGAGAAGCTGAATAGGTTAGCTTGTGAAAACAAGCTCATCTCATACGAAACTTACTTCCAAAATGGTTTATCCATGGCGTGTGCTACGCCGAAAGATGCGGGTGCAACCTTGTCTGTGATGAAAGAAAGTCGGTAGGCAATGCGATACCGCCAGATATCATGCAAAGGTACACCGTTTTTGCTAAGACAATCGACCAACCACCGTGAAGGAGCTCGAACCTGACCATCTGCAATGATATTTCCGAACAAAGTGTTCCAATCCTTTGGATCTGCACTTTCGGGAAGTTTGTATTCTTTCAAGACCCGATCCGTCGTTTCTGGCGAATAATAGTTTGACACTTGCAGTCTGAGAGAATCGATATTTGGCTCTGGATTGTTATATGTTGCGTAGAGCGTCTCTTCATTCAATACTTCACCAATAAATAACCGCAGTTTCCGTCTCTTGAACTCCTCGGCGAAAGCACCACTATGATTGTAATCGGTGAATCCGTTGAAGATGAATAATTCGTCCGTCACAGGTCGGAATGTGTGATTTTTGAGATTCTTCAGCGCAGCAACAAGATCCTGATGACTCACTTTGCGCAGTTTGTCCAACCTTTCAGGACCAGAAAGATTAGGTGGCACGTTGAAGTACTCACAAAGCTCATCAAACTGAGGATTCACGTCGGAAAGAGCTTTAGGTTGCGCGGGGATAGCATTCGAAATCATATAGAACCGATGAAATAATTGCAATTCACGTCGAAAGTCATAAAGGACTTGTGCTTGTACACCGTAAGATCCAGCACTGCGTCCACCCAAGGTAATATTACTGATATCACCATTAAACGCCTCGATATTCTCATAAACCCATTCCATAGCTAATCGTTGATCCCAAAGACCGAAGTTACCGGCACTTTCACCACCACTTTCTTCAAGTAGAGCTTGACCAGCAAGGAACCCGAATACATTCAGTCGATAGCCAATCCCAACGACAATGGCGTTGAGTTTCCCTGTGGAGATCATTTCCGTGGGATTCATCCCAACTTCTTGAAGAGGATCACCTAGCTGGAACCAGCCTCCATGAAGCCAGAGGACGACCGGCCATTTCTTTGTCTTCTTTTCGTTGGGATCTTCAACTGGTGTCCAGATATTAAGTAGTAGACAGTCCTCGCTGTAAACTTCGGGGCCGACGTCTTTCTCGGCTCCAGAGGTAAATGCTGCTTGTGGACAAACGGGACGGAAGAATGAAGCATCAAAGGGAGTCCCAGACTCGCTATAGCTATAGTCGGCAGGCAATGGACGAGGTTTTCTCCAGCGATGCTCACCTACTGGTGGTAGGGCGTAAGGTAGCCCCGCATATCGCCTGGCTTTGTTATCATATTGGATGCCTTGAATTTTGCCTCTGGGGCCTAAATCAAGTTCATGGGGCTTTTCCTGATAGGATATCTGGTTGCCCATGATGGAAGGAATTTTTGATGGCTCAATTGCTTTTTCTTAAGTTCTTTGAGCTGGGAATAGGGGGATGGTGTCACTTCGACGTGTTTATACACCAAATTACCCCTCGGAAATGCCCCGCGTCTCCGAGAGTCGTCGATATCGGAGATCAAATGTAGTCCCGAACCAATGAGATAAGTACGGAGGGTATGATGATAGTGATGAACAAAATGATAAGTATTATGAAAATTATCTGACTGGGTTTACATTTGGGATAGTTTATTAAACCGTGAGGCTTACTCGAAGGACCGAAATATTGGTACATTAGGTGACATGTCTGTAGACAACATGTTTTCTGCCTTCAACCCACCGTTGGATTATTATATCTTTCTAGCCATGTCGATGAAAACATTTCCCTCTGTCGCTTTCAATAACCTCAATTAATCAGTATCCTGTAGCCAAAGCACCTCGTAAATTTTGCGGAGGATGAGCGATGTAGGCTGAGGGGAGCTGATATCCTAGTTTTGAAAGAAGCAAACGGCGAAAGTATTGGAAAAAACGGCTCAAAAAAGGAAGTTCGTCGATATGCGTGAACTGTAAACCGTTATATGTACTGTTTCAAATCACGAGTTAGGCTAACTCTAATATAGTCGCTCCATCGGAGGTGGCGAAGCGAAGCCGATGGAGCGACTATATTCGAGGTATAGGAATACCAAGGCAATTTTCTGAAGCCAAGCATATGTCCCTGGTTCGCATCTAATTTTTTCGTCACAGTTGCCTGGGCGAAAGCTTTCACCTAGTCGATGTGGAAGAGGCAGTCGAAGGAAAACGCGAGTTCCTGATTGTGATCTAGGTTCCCATTTATTGATAGTGACTGGAATACAAAATTAAAACTCCCATGAAGACAATCTTCAACATCCGCTACTTGCGAAGAGAGTCCAAAATGTTGAGCTACAACGGCCTTATTAAATTCAGGTTGTTGGACAAGCTAGCAAAGGATTCATTTTGTCGATCATAATTTTCAAGTCGGAGGAGAATGTCAACTTCTTCTTTTCTAGCCTTGCTGTGGGTAATTCCCTCTCTAAGGACGCGAAGAGTCTTCGGTATCGTGGAAGAGTATAGTGAAAGTGATAAGTTCCTAAGCCCCTTAAAAGGTTGTGTCTATATCAAATGGATTCGTACTACTTTCACCGCTTGCGTGTTTGAAGACGGTGAGGAGGGATAAAACACACTTTGTTATGAGTCCTCTTTATCAACTTCCCAGACTACTCGAAGCGCGTTACCAAGGTACTTCGGCCCCCTCGTATATGCAAGCCGACCCGACGATCTCGATGGTATTCGGTTGTTTCAACTAAGTGATTCGTGTGGTACGTAGTCAACACACCGAACCTCGAAATGGCTGGGGCCTGAGAGTAACTGATATTGTGAGACACGAATAGGGGACTTCAATACATTGTCTGTGTTGGCGCAATCGTATTTGTTCTATTTGACTATAATTTAACTCAACTTGGTAAGCCTTAGTAGTAACAATCTATAAGCCCATGCGATACTGAACAAATGAGGCATCTCCCATGGTATCATAAAGCCGACGAGCAGTCACATTATCATGCTTCGTCAACCACTGAAGCCGAAAGCATCCCATCTCTTTTGAAGCATCGGCAACCGCCTGTATCATTCTGCGACCCTGACCCTTTCCTCTGAGTGCTGGGTCCACGAAAAGATCTGTAAATTTTGGAATCGAAATCAGCCATCTATCATTATCCGGCAATCAATTGAGTCATACCATTGAGAAGCATGATTTTCTTCTCGCTCCATGGAGTCTGTTGAGGGAAAAAGTGGGCAATTGCGATCATCTTTCCATTCTCAGACTGTTGTTGCTTCTGTCTCATGACAAGGGCATAGAGATCGGAGTTTGGGTCGAGGATTCGATCAAATGTTTTTCTATATTGATCTTCGGGGATTGTAGTTTCGTAGAAGTCGATATAGCCCCGAAAGAGAGCAGCCCATTCGTCGAAATCATTGATGTTTAGTTTGGTGATTGCGAATTCTGCGGAGGAAGTCATTTTGTACAGTCTGGTTATTGTAGAGAAACTCCTCGGTGAGACTGATCGATGTTTGATGAAGGGTTGTTGTAGATTGGAAGGTTTAAAAATTTCATGCAAAGTCTAACCGTCAGTGGTTGTGACTAATCTGGTTGCAACCCAATATCAAGCCCAATTTAAATCAATCGCAGAGGTTTGAATAGATGATTGACTCAAGCAAGTATTGTGGAAAAGTGATATTTATGAAAGATACTTGGCTGTGAAAAGAAGGACAGACACGATCGAAGCTATGATTGACTCATCGCATAGACTTTCCTAATACAGAATATATAGGTATGATTTAATCCCGAAATTAACTTATGCCCGAATGATCAGTTCAAAGAAGGTCTGATAAATTTCAAAATTTATGCCCAAATAAGCAAAATTCCGAACTTGAATACTAGTGGTAATTTGGGCGACTTGGTACCAGCCGTGTACTTCATGGAAAAAAAAAAAAAAAGGGAAGGCGGCAAAATGTAGGTAGGGGATAATAAAAAAAAAAGAAAAAAAAATGAA
>Ga0102593_1000423_pt1 | contig 80007 bp, 86 predicted proteins | sample AraplaCol_mMS_r2_2_FD_76862 | JGI IMG/M metagenome (GOLD analysis project Ga0102593, IMG submission 76862) | Arabidopsis root microbial communities from North Carolina, USA - plate scrape MF_Col_mMS_r2 (SPADES assembly) (version 2) | ecosystem: Host-associated > Plants > Roots > Endosphere... | reverse complement strand
AAAAAACTAACAAAACCAAAGGACAATTCCGTTTTTAAGAACAAAAGAAAAAAAAAAAAAAAAACAAAAAAAACTGGGAGATCGGAGAACTTTTGGATAGTTTATGCTCTTTGCACAGCTTTGCCTTTGTGATGCAATCTACTGGCAAAAGATTGATCAACGTTTTTTTGAGGCCGACAAAGACCAAAAGCTCATCGTTCCAAATACTAGACCTTCTTTGAAACACTAGACTATAGACACAACGTGGGGTCATTTTGAATTAGGATCAACAGACACCAAATCGCCGCTGTTCATGGTTTCCATAATTCAGAAATTCTTTTAGAGACTGTTAGTCTTCAGCCTGGTTACTGGATGTTCAGTAAGTTCTGAAGTCTCTTGAACAATGTTCATTCATATTCTTTCAAGTTTACGAATATACTGACCAGGCCTTTGAAGCGGTGAATTACAGTAAAGTACGCGCATATCCGGACTGAGCCGCTGTAAAGACAATGCAGATAGTTTCTTCGTAAAAGACGTTAAAGAATCGACTGGCGACCCGAACTTATTAGTGGTTGAGAGTACGAAACAAAGGCAATGGCTCCAGAAACTATATTTTGACTCTACCACGAGGGAATAATCCCTTGAGTATTTGCAGATATCAAAGCACGCGTCTTCATTCCGAACCAGCTGCCTCAGTCTTTGATGACAGAAAACAAGTACCGACTACTCGTAGGACCCAGACTGATCGATGACCCAGCCTCCTGAGTATTCTTCAATCGGACAGTCATTCCATTCATCCATTCGGTATAAGCTTTCCTCCGCAAGGGATTCATCCAGTACTGGGACCATGCGGTCGCCAGGTCCTCTCCCCCTCATACTAAACACTTCACTCCCCTCCTATCGAAACGCAGGGATGCGATCAAGAACCATTTATAAACCCCATGCTTATCATTCTGAGACCAAGCATGCAGCGATTCAACCCGTGAGAACAAATCAAACCCACTGACCTCGTCACGCCCCCACGATGCAATTCACCGCATCGGCGGACATCGGGACGGATGACCAGCCACGCTCAGATCCAAGAATGTCATTTGATGCGGGGTCCTCAAATGGCCGAGGGTGTAATTATTCCTATTAAAAAAGAGAAAGAAGACACCCTCGAGACAAAAAGAAAAGGAAAAAAAAAAGTCGTTGGCTTCATTGTATTCTGTTAACATTTGGTCGGTCTTTGTTTCTCGAGACGTTGTGGTACGAACAACAAAGAAAGACCATTTGTACAGTGCTTTGTCTAGTGAATCTTATTCATTCACCACCCACTACTTGCGCCGAGCCTTCTCTTCCAGACAATTTCTCATCAATAAAGTAGAAAAGACCTTGAAAATGCTCATTTGGATGATTTCAACTCAGCTCATTTCTAGTATCACTGAACGCATCACTTGAGCCTTTGACCCGTCTGAAACGGAGGCTTCTCTGATCCATTTACTATTTACCTCACCCCAAGAACAGTTCAACAACGTTGAGCTCAAAACACATTCGCGAAATGTATGGTATCTGGGGTGACCGCGGCAACAATGCCATAGAAGCGCAAGCAATGGAAAAGGCATGGGACGAGGCTACAGAGACAGATCTGGTACGAATGAATAACATTCGCCCCCGAGCGATGCTGATTAAAATATTATACAGCTTGAAGCCCTGGAAGAAGCCCTGAGCTGCACAAAATGTCAAATCACTACCACGGAGGCAATCATGAAGAGCGACATCAGTCGCGGCGTCTACGTTTCCAGCCAATACCCGCCATTCTTCGTCAACACTCGCACAAGAGACGAGAACATCTCCCCGCTAGACAATGAGACACATCACCAAGTCCCGACATGGTGGCGTCGAATCTCCATGCCTCAGCGTGAACGCTACTACCTCCTAGTCGAGACCAACCTGAACAAGGCTCTCGACGAAACAAAGAATGCAGATTCCGAGGCCGCTGTTCTTTTCGCTCACTACCAGATTGATTATCATATTCGTCAACACTATCTTTCCCGACGGGGAGTATTAACACTTTGTCGTGACGCGAATGACTTGCAAGAACTGCGCTCATGGCAATGGGAGATGGCTGCCATCGACAGACTTACTTCAGGCAAGGATATTGAAACCACCGATGAAGCTGAAGGATGGCTTCCAGCAGAGCAGAAATGGGGATGGCCCAATGATCCTAACCTGGAGAAGACGCATCAGGTTCTTTTGTGGAAGCGAGCGTGGCCAGCACGTCGCAAGCGACTCAAGGAGGTTCGGGGGAAATGGGCAATTATTATGGAAGAGCGTCGGAAGCAGAGGGAAATGCTCTTGTTGAAACAGGGAGCTACTGTGACTGTCCGTTTATATTGTCGTGGAGAGCTCTGGGACGTCAGGAAACTTCAGAGGGAAGTGGAAGCTGGGACTGGTATGCGGATGGACAGAACGACGCAGAGTCTGGGATTTTGAGGATGCATAATCGGCGTAGGAAATGGAGCAGAAAGAGGCGTTTCGAGTCGTGCTGGTCATGATTTCTCGGTTGATTTGAGTCTTTTTGACAACAGTGCCTTTTTCATGTGGTACCTAAAATGAATAGGTATTCATTTTGCGTAACGAATCGACCTGGGTATTTATAGGTATACTAGTACCGTGATACTGCATGATCGGAGTATTTCTAGCAGAATGTCTGCAGGGTCAATACTTTGAAGCTTTCTTGTGTTTTCTTATTGTGTTTCAAGGCTGTACGCTCCAAGCTCTCTGTCCAACTCAACTGCCACTGGGCACTTCTATTATTATTTTAATGTGTAAAGAAACCCGGAGATTTGAACTCGAGAATAAAAGCAACTTAAGTTGAACCTCATATCCACTTCGCCGAGAAACTAATTCAAACTTGTGGGCGCATCAATGTTCAAAATGCGGTATTGGATAATTCTTGTTCTCGCCTACGCCATCATGGCCATTGCCGTTCCATTAGACGAAGGGCTTGAAAGTACTGACGACGACGACACATTGGTGGACGAAAGCCGTTGCAATCCGAGGAAAGCTGAAAAATGTCTCGAAGTATGAACGCTATTCTTTTATACATCTTTTTTCATACCATTTTTGGGGCGCATAACGTATACTGATTGGCTCTTATCAAAGAAATGTAGAAAATACATTTGCAATTAGAAGAGCCGACTGCTGATACTCAGCGAGGGTTTGAAGAATGGATTGTCGTGAACAATCTGTTTCGATGAATGAAATTGAATGCATACTTTTTTTTTTTTAATTGTGGATGGCTTTTATTGTACAGTGGTGTATTGCGAACTATACAAGTTTAACGTATGGCGACTTACCTGCTAGTAGCAGTAGCCAGATGCCTCTTCAGGGGCCTTTTATTGTGTGACATCTAATCAACAGTGTACCGTAGTAAGTACTGCAAATCCATACTATTTCCACTCCACGCACACTGCATCTCCAACTATCTTCAACGCCGAGGAATGGGCTCCAGATACTACCGAATATATTGCACTAGGAAGTAGGCCCACATTAGTGGCGCCTCAACTTGACCAGGACCAATGGCACCTAGGATGATTCCATTGCATTCTACAATCTTGCTCACATACTGTACTGTACTGCACATGCAATACTGGCATTGGACAGACGGAATTCTGCAAGTCGACTCCGCAAATCTCCCTTGGGCCGCACAAGACCGCCATAAGAAGTGGAGTTGAACCTCGCACGACCTCCCCCGCGATTTCAACTGCATGACCCGCGGGGCAAGGCATGAGTTCTCAATTTTCATGCGGGATTCACGTTGAAAGGGTAGCCTTTTTCCCATGGGGTTCCAGGGTGAAAGCCCGAGATCGACTTCACAAGTTACTTGATCTAGCGTAAATTCCAGAGAACCGGTCAACCCCACTAATAACCCCTCAATACTGTATGTAGGGAGGATGTTGTCCGAGGAAATCCGGAGTGAACATGAAAATGAGTTGTAAACCATTATTATACCCTTGGTAGTATGACAGCAATTTGCAGTTTTAAGGAATTCCCAATGCGGCCTTTGTCTGATTGAATATGGTAGTTGAACGGGCTACGGTGCTCCGGGGTGGATACGGGGATTGGTGAGGCACCAAGTCCGCTTTAGCAGGATTGTCAAGCCAGGCACCGATCTCCCGCACCAGACGGCTGTGGCTGGGGATCACATGGAGGGCTCCGATTGAGATGCGGTCTGCTATGTACAGTATGATCAACTTTTACTTTAATTCAGTGTTGCTTTTTATTTTATTCTCAACATATTCAATACTGAATAACTCTTTCATCTCTTCTCTTCTTTCAGGCATCAAATAGAGTCGCCCGATTTGCTGACCGTGGATGACCGTGGGAATCTCCGAATTTTTGGGGGGGAATGTATCCGCCAATCATATCCGGTAAAAATCATGACTCAGCACAATGCCATTTCGTCACAGAACCCGAAAGTGTGCAGAGACAAACTTGGCTTCAACTTTTCCAGGCTTCTGCAGATCCGAAGATCTCTGACGTTGGGGGGTTTTGTGAACTCGCTAGTTCAAGCGGTGCATGTCTACTAAGACCCGACCATATAATTACTGTATGTTAACTACTGTATGTATCATGGGATGAGCGATTAAAGGGACCGAGCTGCTGATCGGTCTGGCTGATATCTCCCGACTACTCACTAGTTGGCAGACTGACTACAAAACGAGTCAGGCTGAATCGCACGATGCAATCTCCTGACAATTCGTATCCCTGTACACATTCCTACTACGTGCCACCACTGGACTGTATAGTAATATCCAGATTTCATGATTTAATCTCTATCTGTTTCTCTGCAAACATCATTCTTATCCAAGCCGGGAAGCCGTCTAGCATGACGTAAGGCCGACCAAGAAGGGTTTTGCTCCCGAATCCACCGGGCCGTCGTGAATGTGGATGGCCAAGTATTCTCACAGAGTTCTTACTTCTAGATATTACTTGTACTTAGTTAATTATACTCGATATTATAGATACTACTGTAGTAAATAATCTGACATACTGTAATACTGTATATAGATATCGACGATCACACTCATGACGTGCCGTCTAAATCGCTCCCCTCGTTTGAGGGGAGCAACATCCACTCTCGACCCACCATCGTCCACTGATGGCAGACTCTCTTGCTGAAAGTGGGTAGCAACCGTGGGTGGGAACAGTTGGGAATTTATAACTAACGCTCATCCTGGTTGGCTTCCCTCTTTCTTTCTCTCTCTCCCTCTCTTCCTGTCTCTCTCTCTCTCTCTCTCTTTCTTCTCCAACTCCCCCTACTTTACCCTTTTTTCTCCCATAATATTCAACTCTTACTCAACTCCATTGTAAAATACACCCCGCCACTTTCGAATCCATCAACGACCCGCCAACATGTCGAAAACCCAGGTTTTGTTGGTCGGGGCAGCGGGTGAAACCGGAGGTTCCATCGCAAATGGTCTACTTGATGATGGTCGCTTTGTACGCAATTCCATTCGATCTCTGCCCAAACCAGACTGAAAACTAATCGTGGTCTCATTTCTCTTCTCTAGGACGTTATCGCTCTCGTCCGCCCGGCTTCTGTTCACAAGCCCGCCGTCCAACGACTGTCAGATAAGGGAATCCAGATCCGCAAGTGTGACTTGAAGGCCCCGGAAGAGCACCTGATTGAGGCCCTATCGGAAATCGACGTCGTCATCAGTTGTGTCGGCCCCGCCGAGCAGCAGGATCAGATCCCGCTGGCCAAGGCTGCGAAGAGAGCAGGCGTGAAGCGCTTCATTCCGTGTGGTTTCATCACTGTTGCGCCCCCCGGTGGTGTGATGTGGTTGCGCGACGAGGTAAGGCAGTCAATGAATGGGAAAATGAAGCCCCCGCGCCCCCCCCGGGTGGTGCAAATGTCGTACCAGAGAACTAATCAACTTGTGTTCCTCTCCAAATAGAAAGAAATCGTCTACAACCAAATCCGTCAACTGTGGCTTCCGTACACCATCGTCGATGTGGGATGGTGGTACCAGCTTTCTTACCCCCGCCTCCCTTCCGGACGTGTTGATTATGCCATGACCTCCGGCAACGACGAGATCATCGGAGATGGAAATATGCCCACAGCTCTGACTGACCTGCGGGACATTGGTCGATACATGGCGATGATTATTTCCGATCCCCGTACCCTCAACAAGAAGGTTCTCGCCTATAACCTGGTTCTGAGTCAAAACAAGATCTACGAATTGATGGAGGAACTGGCCGAGGAGAAGGTCGACCGAAACTACGTACGTCCTAGGAATTGAAACAACAGACAACAGTCCCTTTCACGAGTACCCGACTAACGCTCCAATCTTTTTCTATCACACAGGTTCCCGAAGAAACTATCTGCAGTCGAGTTGTCGCCGCTCGTCAAGCCAGTGAAACCTATCCCTTCGACCCTATCAAGTTCATCCCTCGCTACCTCGCTGAATACCAATACTCATGGGGTATCCGAGGTGACAACAACCCCGAATACGCCAAGTATCTGGGCTACCATCTAACCACCGAGCTGTACCCCGAGTTCAAGCCCACCGATTTCCGCGAGTACCTCGAGTCGGTCATTCGCGGAACCGCTAAAGGTGTCTATCAGGACCGTGTGATTTCCCGGAAGCATCAGCGACACTTCCCCCGTACCGAGTCCAGCGACTCCCTCTACACTCGCATTTTCCCGCGGACAGAGTCCAGCGAATCTCTTATGTCGCGATGAATTACATGAACTTCCTGCATGTTCTTTTTTTTTTTCTTTCCTTCCACCGTGGGAGAGGGAAGGTGTGAGAGCGGACGATTACCGCTGGAGCAACGGTGACTTGACTCGTTCTCTCTACTCCACGGTAGTCTCTTTGGAGAATTTCTTGATGACCTCTCCCCTCCACCAACCTTTTCTACGTCTCTATTCCTCTCATTTTGGATGAAAAATGGAGGCCCCTGCTGGTTCATTCGGGGCGTCTTGTCTTTTTCTTTCCAGGCGTTTGCGATTTCGGCTTTGGAATTGAAGTACCATTGTCCCGGGCCGCCAAAATGCATCTCTCGGACCCTTTCATGACAATGTTAGAGTTGCTGGCATCCAACCTGAACTTCTGTTTTTCCTTTTTCTTTCTGTTTCCATATGAGTTTGTCTAATCCCCTCTACGGAGGCGATTCTTGTTACGTTTGCATATATAGAGGAAATATTCATGATAACGTGCCTTATCCATTTATATCTTACTGTTTCTACGTTATTTTAGTCCTTGTGATGTTCAATTGTAGGCCGTGCCTTCCGAGAATGAGCCAACGAAAAACCTCAACTTCGACCACACCGAGTCTTTTCGCTTCTAATCTCATCAATACTCCTCACTTCACTCATCAGTTAAAACTGGTGGGCCTTAGCGAATGGAGACCATCGAGATTCCACGGCGACGCATTACCTCTAATGGTGAATCCGAACCCACTGGCAATGAAGACTTGCCCGGTATAGCGGCGACCAGCTCGCCTTGTACTGCAACTCAGCCACCATCGCTTGCGCCTGGGTTCGCTGAAATCTACGGATCTCTAACAACCAGACAGATCAGTGTCATCAGTATGTCCTTTACATCGGAAGGTAAAGTGGCTTGAGCTAATGCGTCACAGCAATAGGCTCTGCTATTGGAACAGGGCTAATGGTGACAAGTGGTCTGGCAATGTCGATGTAAGTTTTCATTGTCAAAGTAATTGAATCGACTGACATCTCCTAGGAGTGGCGTGAGTGTATCAATTGAGACTAGTTTCTCTACCGCCGCTGACTATCACGCAGCCCGCAGCCCTTTTGATATCATACTCCGTTCTTGGCTTCACGGTATACCTAGTCCTCTCGGCCCTCGGAGAGGTCGCCGCTTGGCTGCCACAACCGTATACCGTTGCCGATCAAGCCGTTCGCTTCTGTGATCCGGCATTGGGCTTCAGTCTCGGGTGGATGTGAGTGGAGAAAACAGCAGCTTGTTCCTTTCTATGACCTAAGGGTCCGCTCAATATCCTAACCTACATTCCCTTGCAGATACTGGCTGAAGTATGCCATCATCACACCAAATCAACTAGTTGCGGCCTCCCTCGTGGTTTCATTCTGGGTCGATACAGATACCGTAAACCCCGGGGTTTGGATTACGATATTCCTGCTCGGCATCATCATTCTCAACAATGTGAACAATAGAATACCGAGTCATGTCGAGTTCTACGTCTCTTCATTCAAGCTAGTGGTGATGGCTGCTCTCATGATTCTGTCCTTCGTGATTGCCCTAGGCGGCGGCCCAGATAGGGATCTTCGAGGATTTCGATACTTTAAAGAAAACGATCTCGAAAGCGAAAAAAACAAAGATGCCCTTCATCGGTTCTTTAGTGCATGCGGGACAATGTCGCCTGCAGCATTCGCCTACATCGGAAGCGAGAGGTCAGGCATTGTGGCACGAGCTTCTAATACTCGCAAGGCCATATCTCGCTCTATAAATCACACTTTCTATCGACTCCTTGTCTTTCATCTTCTTGGCATCACTCTCGTTGGCATGATGGCTCCTCGGAGAGAGATCTCTGCGGCCTGGATTGAAAATGTCTTCTATTACGGCAAGGCGAAAAATCCAGCTGCATCGCCATTTGTTGCCGCGCTATATCTTGCACACATAGGAGTCGCGCCCCATCTGCTAAATGCCTGCATCTTGTTATTCATTTTATCAATAGCCAACTACGACCTCTTTCTAGCGACAAGAGCAATGTGCGATCTGTCGCTGAAGCATCGTGCTCCGAGGTTTCTTTCGCGTACTAACAAACGGGGTGTACCTATCTTTGCACTGGCTCTCTGCGCCTCATTGACAACAATTGCCTATATCAACGTCGGCCGGGACTCTGCACGGATTTTTGGATATTTCGTCTCGATGGCCACGACGCTGGGCATTCTAACTTGGATATCAATTCTCCTCACCCATATTTCATTCATGCGGGCTCGAAAAGCACAAGGGATTTCCGACTCGGTTCTAGTCTTCAAGGCTTCTTTCGGCCTGCCAGGCAGCTGGTTGGGACTTTTTCTTTGTCTCACTATATCCTCGACCATGATTTTCAACTGTATTCAATTCGTGGGAGATAAAACTGTATTCGATTATCGCTCATTTTTGGCGGCTTATGTCGCCGTCCCTTTATACATCATGTTGTATGTCGGATACAAATTCAAAGCAAAGAGCAAACACAACAATCCCACGGAGACTGATCTTTGGTCTGGGAAGAGTGACGTCCAGGCTAGGGTATCGTTGAATACTTGAGTTTTAGCTATGACAATGGAATTTCTAGTGTTATTTGTTTCAATTGAGATACTCCTTTCAGGTTTTCGCTCAACGTTCACAACATAGGATAACAACTGTAACATGATGTTAAACGTGACGTTTATATGTACGAGACGGTAGTATCCAACTGCCTAGCAACTCATACCCATGCATCTATCATCCACGGATGACTTCTAGATTTTGCAGCGCAGAACATAGTGACAACTTCAATCAATAAGCCGACTCCTTTCTGAATCACTGGCATGATCATAAACCACCGGTCCACTAAGGTGTAACATCGGAACAGCAGTGATCACAGAAAGTAACCCAAGCAAAAGTGTCATAAAATTCCAACCGTACCGAAACGACACAAATCCTCCAATTACTGGCCCCAGAGCAAACCCGCCAAAATGCGCCATACTTTGAAGACCAAATGCCTGCGCAACCGCCCCTTGACCAGTAAATACGGATGGATCCTCTTCTTCCATATCATCTAGGGCTCTTTGCAGTTCAACGAGTAGAGCGGGCTCGCTGAGATCGACGCACATTCCAATAACAGCCAGGATGATGCAGAGAATTGCTTTATGGGAAAGGGTATTTTCCTCGACTAGACGTAGCAGGATTAAACCGGGTGATAAGGCGAGGAAACTGATGAAGGCAATGATTCGTGATCCAAAGTGATCAGTCAGGTAACCTAGATCCAGGGTAGTTCAAGTTAGTAAAAGAAAGTGGTAATCACCATTCTTCAAACAGCGTGCCATACCGAAAAATGGTTGTAAGATTGCCGCTGAAGCGCCGGGGATGAAAATAAGACCAGCTCCCAGAACATCCCATTCGAACAGATCTTCGACGAAGATAGTGAGAGTCTGGGAAATCGTAATTATTATGGAGAAGGGATTTAAATGTTTCAACGAGACTTACTGCATCCAAAGCAGACGTTACCATCGCACTGACAGTAACAGCCCATAAGACTATGAGAATCGTCGGCCGCCGCATTAATTGGATTAAAGCAAATTCTCCCCCAAACCTCGATGGCTTCGAAACAACTGAACTAGGAGTCGCACCGTAACCAGTATCGGCGTACTCTTCATCTTGAAAAGACCTTTCCACCTCATTATCAGATGAAATACAAGATTCCACCATCCTCTTTTCAATAACAGTCAATCGTAACCCAAGGTCCAAAATGATGAAAGCAAATCCCATCCCAAACGCCGCATAAAAACCACCAATACTATATACTACACCTCCAAGAACAGGACCAGACATAAAACCCAATGTCATCGCCGTGCCAATCCACCCAATCATCTGCCCTAACTGTCTCTTATCCACCGCATCCGTGACAATAGCAAGTCCGGCAACCGTTACCATCGCAGTTGCAGCTCCCTGGAAAATTCTCGCAATAACGTACCCGAGAACCGAATCTGACACAGTGAATAGTACCATTGAGGCAAATAATAAAATTAACCCCATTAGATAGGGTCCTTGACGAGTACCCGAGGCATCGAGGACGTATCCGAAGATTGGACTGCAAATAAGAGCTGCAACGGCTTCGGCGATTAAAAGGGCACTATTCCAGAACTCTCCTTTACACAGTCAATATATTTATATCTATTCAACGAAAAAGTCTTTGTACTACTTACTATCTTCCAAGTCAACACCAGCCCGGGAAACTAACGCGCTAGGCATGATGGGTACAATCTATCACTTTTAGACACGGTTGATAACGCCGAAGAAGTTCATACCATTGTGTAAAGAAAGAGATCCTAGAACAAGATTAGTTGATTATTCCTCCAAGTGAATCTGATTCAGGGAACTCACAGTGAACATAGAAAGTGAAACTGTACTGATAATGAATGATTGCGATGATCTTAACGATAGCAACCAGGGCTGCCGCTCGCTAGTTGGAAACGCCAAAAATTGTCTTCGTGTCATCTGAAGGCGGGAAAAAAACTATTTTGCGAATATTATTGCCAAAGTAAAGGAAGAGGAAAGAAAATAATGGGAATTTTAGCGGGTATTTCTTTGTTGTCTGAATGAACTTCGAGAAAAACGGCCTCATAAAGAAATTGGGAAAAGCAACTTGAAGTTTAACTCGAAGAATACTGTACCTCATCATGAGACAAGTGCAATGTAAAAGTGGACACCTTAGTAGCCACCCTATACTATACTTGGAAAATTCCCGACGAGACCGGAGGTTCATATTTTGAAAATGTCCTTGCAGCGTCAATGAGTTTCAATTGGTCTATACGACGTGAGAATGAAGTGCAACTGTACGTGGTGGCCTTGTTCGAAATGTTTTCTCTTATTTCACGAAGGTTTCTGGTGGATGGATCGAATTCAAATTCTCCATGACAAAGTCATTTTGACGGTGTGCAAGGTTATACAGCTTAAATCATGTTTCTAATTTGATTCAAGAAAACGGGCAAGGGAACAACTGTTCTTTGACAACTGAAGACCCATACGTTGCCCTGCGGAGACTCATATGCTATTCAAAGTTCGATCTTCGCTGAGTCCATGTCTTACTGTCTTCCATGATAGAGTTATACGTGGTTTTATTTCAGTATTCTTAACGGTTTGGCCTTATATTCTACTTTGCCCACTGGATAGGCTCTCCCCGGGTAATATCATGACCACAGTTTCCAGACCGGGCCGGTCTTAAAACTGTCACCTCACTTAACATATACTGTTACTGATGAACGTGCGCATTTCATGCATGCAGTGATCATTGTGAAATAGTTTCGGCTGGTATTCAAATAAAGTCGAGCGAAATTGACTCTTAGTAGCAAGAAAGATCATTATGATTATGGCAAGCGCCACTCATGAGCACTTCCAAGTGATCATGAACGGCTCAAGATTGATCATAGAGATATAGCATCGCCACAAAACCAAAGCTCTCATTGAATTTTGACTCGATCTGACTGACCCATGAGCAATTGTTGACTGCTCGTCACCACACGGAGAATCTTGCATTTCAAATGATCGCGCATTTTCAACCAATAGTCTCAAATTCGAGAAGCGCGAGCTTTAGAATACACAGTAATAATTATCGCGCAGTGTAGCCACCATCAACTGGCCAAGAAACCCCAGTGACCCAGGATGCGTCATCGCTAGCCAGTACAACAGCCATCTTGGCAATGTCTTCTGGCTTCCCAGGTCCATTAAACGGATGCTTCCGCTTTAGATCCTCCACAGAAGTCCCTGCTTCGGTTGTCTCTTTGAATATGGCTGTCTGCGTATCTAGAGATTCGAGATGCAGATGTGAGTATGCCTTTACCTGTCTATTAATGTAAAGATGCGGATAAAATTGAGATACTTACATCCTGGGCAAATGGCATTCACATGGATCTTATAAGGTGCATAATCGAGGGCCACCTGCCGGGTCAGACTGCTCACGGCCCCTTTAGAAGCGCAGTATGATGCTATGCTTTTTTTAAGTAACCATTTCTCTCAGTCACGAACAAAATAAACTTAGCATACGGTTTCCAGGACCTCCAATAAGCGCCATAATGGAGGAAATGTTGATTATCCACCCTCTATCCCCACTTGGATGTGGTTCTTGGGTAAGCATTTGCTGAATCGCGTACTTGCATCCCAAGAATATAGATTTGGAATTGATTCTCATGGTTGTATCCCATACGCTTTCATCGGTTTCATGACACATCGCTGGCGGACGAAGGGCCTCTAAGCCCACTCCAGCATTGTTAACAAGACTAGAGAATTAGTTATCGACGCTTGCTAGACTTAATTGGAATATAAAACTTACATGTCTATTCTTCCATATTCTGCAACTCCAGCATGGACAAGTGCTTCTATATCACTGGCAACACCAACATCGGCCTTGACAAATATAGCCTCTCCTCCATTCTTCTTGATCAATTCGTGTGTATCAATTTCTTGCTCACTTCCTAAGTCAAGTCGGGCGGTTGGCCTGAGATCGGAGCAGACAATTTTGGCACCCTCTTGGGCATATCGCAACGATATAGCCCTGCCAAGTCCTGATGAGGAGCCGGTGATTATTGCAACTTTATCCTGAAGGCGAGAAGTCATTGGGATGAATTTTTGAATCTTATCATTTAAGAGAATTAGCTATCATATTCAATCAACTTTCAGACAACATTTATAGACAATGGGCGTTGCACATGATATCGGAGTGCAGTCGACCGAAACCGAGAGGGGTAGAGGTATCTCTTATTCAAATCCATTTAGGCACTGAGAAGCACCGCAGGAAGTTATACGTCACGCATGGGTTTCAAGTTATGTTGAGCCTGCAAAATTATTAAGGCTAAGTGTATCAGATAATCCTTTTTCAAGAGAGTTCAGAGATATAATCGACCGGATATCATTCCAGTTTCTATTCTATGCTACTACGAATACTAGTACCAGATCTCATCAATTGGAAATTGTCGTGCTTATGGACTGGTACATTATGCACTGCAAGATACATGAGCCGGATTTCTCTCCGATTTTAGGACTAAGTCCAGAAGCGGGGTTCCAGGAGCTTGATGACACCAAAATTGTGATCCGCATCCTAAATCTTGTCACTTGGCAAGAGTGAGGCCAAAGTTGGCTTTGGAAGGTTCAACTGCCAGGGTGCCGTGTCTGATATGGCATTTTGCAAGCTTGAAAAATTTTCAATAGACGGCAACAACCTTGCTGAGAGGTGGGTTTCCTATGATAATATCAATACCTAGTGAGCTCAAGTCCAGCTAATGGAACCTTGAAAGGAAAATTGGCCTTGGGTAAACAACCGAATTAAGATGCAAGGATTGGACATTCCAAAGTTCACTACCCCTGGGATGAATAGTCTACTCAGGGAAAGCATGGCACCTGGTCGGCTGTAGACGGTCATCGTCCAAAACTGCTACCACTCAGGAGTTGTTCTAAACATGAGTTTATCGATATCTTCTGATGGCGATTAAATCTATAAAAATATCCGAAGGTTGAACATCAAACCCTTTCCAACATCTCTCCCTTCAAAGTTTGCCCTTGGGTTCACGCTTCGGGTATTTTCTTGTAGTAGTAATTGCTATAGCTGTATACACTCGTACTTCATGTTTGAAAATTTAGTCTGCTCTTCTTGCTTTGCTGAGACGAACCTGGTTTATGTAGCCAACTACTAGCAGTCGAAGTACTGTCTTAGATGAACTAATACGGATCTGGAATATAGAATGGACTCGGATAATATGGGAAGAGACTAGATGATCTTGTGGTAGAACATCGACAGTCACCCAAGATCACATTCATCTAGTACCAAGTACAGCTTCGAAACAATTTTGGTAGGAATGCAGAATTATAAGAGAGCGCAATGGTCAGCCAAATACTGCAATGACAAAATGACAACTTTTTCCTATTGACATCTACAAAATACACTGAACTCCCATTTTTCCATACTATGTACATACAGCCATGCAAGAGGTTCTGAGTTGTAAGGGCAATATTGATAGCTATCATGGCTTGAACAACCACTGACACGTCCGAGGAGCGGATTCAGCCCCATTTGCAGATCGCGACCAAAACGTTGCAACGTCCCAGTGAAAGCCCCATATAAAGGTGGGCCGATGTCTTCTGTCAAATAACAATGGCTCATACTACTCGTTAGCTCCTTTTTATGTACTCTACAGCCTTGCAACATACTTTGTTCGCACGCCCGGCTCGCACTTGTGGGCTGCGCTGTGCTCGCAAACCTTTATAACCGAAACGCGCTAGAATATGCCAGCTTCCGTCTCCTGTGTTTCTCGCACATTTCTCAATGCATCTCGATTGACAGAGGAAATTTTCATCTTGAAGAACTATGCTTCTCAAAGCATGTTTTATAGCATCCCTTTGGGCAGCTTCGGTTCAGGCCTTAAGCTCAGCATGCCGTTGCTTCCCAGGTGATTCGTGCTGGCCTTATGTAGATGTTTGGACTCAGTTCAACCAGTCTGTAGATGGTCGGTTGGTGAAGACAGTACCCCTTGGAACCCCTTGTCATGATCCCAACTACGATGCAAAGGAGTGCTCGAAATTAAAACAGGGCTGGCAACTTCCGGAGGAGCAGTAAGTTAATTTCTAAGGCAATTGAGGACGAAGAGAATACTCAACAACGTTTCTTTCTAGCTATGAGTCCTCCTCTTCCGTCATGGCGCCCTTCTTCGCAAACGGGACTTGCGATCCCTATAATCCCGTATCTAAGCCTTGTACCCTGGGCAATTACGTTGCTTATACAGTCAATGTTTCGGAGCCAGCTCATATTTCGAAAGCTATTCGATTTGCAACAAAACACAATATCCGTTTAGTTGTAAGAAACACTGGTCATGATTATAATGGTAAATCGACGGGTGCTGGCGCTCTTGGAATTTGGACCCACCATTTGAAGCAATTAAAGATCCATGATTACAAAGATGATCACTATCGTGGAAAGGCAATGACTATGGGTGCCGGTATCCAAGGATTTGAAGCGTACGAGGCAGCTGAACATGCCAATTTGCAAATTGTTGGCGGGGAGTGTCCCACTGTAGGGCTGGCGGGTGGATATAGCCAGGGGGGTGGGCACTCGGCCCTTGCCTCGCGTTATGGACTTGCGGCGGATCAGGTATTGGAATGGAAGGTCATTGATGGTCGTGGCAAATTCATCACTGCTCGACGCGACAATGAGTATTCTGATCTCTTTTGGGCTCTGAGTGGGGGCGGAGGAGGCACGTACGGGGTTGTTTACGAGATGATATCTAAAGCACACCCCGGGACGCCAGTATCTGGCCTTCAACTATCCTTCACCAATGCCAACATCTCCCAGGACGCTTTCTACGGGGCTATTGAGATTTTTCATACCAATCTTCCTGCCCTTGTCGATGCTGGTGCTATGAGTATCTGGTTCTATACCAACACTAGCTTTGCCATTTCTCCCCTTACTGGGCCAAACATCCCGAAAGAGGAATTGATATCTTTGCTCAACCCGTTTCTGAAGGGGCTCAAAAGCCTTGGTGTCGAGTATAAAATGTCTGCCGCACAGTATGATAGCTACTACAGCGAGTTCAAGGGCGAACAAGGCGCAATCGGGGTCGGCGAGGCCCAGTACGCCGGTTGGCTCATTCCACGGTCCGTGGTTGAGAAAAAGAATGAAGCGCTAACAAAAGCGTATCGTGAGATTACTGAAAATGGTGGGACATTTATCGGCGTGGGCTTAAACGTTTCTCGTGAAGTTACTGGCGATGTACACAATTCGGTCCTTCCAGCATGGAGAGATGCTCTTATTGCGACGACGTTGACTACCCCATGGAAATGGGGCTCCCAGAATTACGAGGAGATGGTTGAATCACAGCGTAAAATGACCGAGGTTTTCATGCCAAAGCTCGAAGCCCTTGCTCATGATTCGGGTGCATACCTAAATGAGGCCGATTTCCGACAGCCTAATTGGCAGAAGGCTTTCTACGGACGCAATTATCACAGTTTGAGGAAGATCAAGGCAAAGTATGATCCAAAAGATATCTTCTTTGCGAAGACTGCAGTTGGATCTGATGAGTGGGCAGAGCGCCAGGATGGTCGACTTTGCCGTGTGAGTCAGTGGCAGCCAAACTGGTTACAATTTGGCTCGCAGTGAAATTAGTGTATTGTATATGCTAAGCTAGTAAATTGTACGTTGCAGTCTGTAAAGCTGAAATCATGACAACAACTTAAACCCAATGAACGATGTCAAAACAACTCATACGTATCGTTCGTCCTTCCAAAGTAATTCAAAAGGTCTTCTACGCGGTTCACTTTTTACAATGCTCAATATATGACCGAAAGTGAGTGCTCCCTACAATGCAAGACTTTGACCATTGAAAACCTTGGAGAAGGAGGATTGAACAGCTATTAGAAAGAGAAGTATAGAGACCACCTTACTGCATGCAGGCTAGCCAACAAGGAGACACGATGCCTTGAATTTTTCTCGCAATGGAACTGCAAAGCCATGGACCCATGCTCTAAATTACCCCAGACCTATACTGGACCGATGTTATTCATGTATTTTCCGAAGGGCGCGGGCTGATCGGGTTATCTCAATGGGTGGACATCATTGGGCCATCAGTATTGAGCTGCATATATGCCAGTGCCCAACCCCGTACAAAAAGCACTATTGTCAGACGATACCAACCTCGGACTGGACCGCGGAATTGTCGTAAATTCTAGCGGAATAAGCCCTTCCGATTATTAATGTAACACGGCGTCTGTCCGTCTCCACGCTAGTGTCGGCCAAAGCCCCCTTTGATGGCGATAAACTGTCGCGCCAACCCGCCTCGAGTTTGGGTTTCCCCCACATCATGTATGACTACGAACACTCCGAGTGATTCTCCACGATTAGTGGCCCAGCTGTGAGCTTTCAGGCCGAGGTGCGTTCTGTTTCGAGATGGGTGAGATCCTTGCTCAGGCTCAAAAGAAACTCCCGGGCCCGTTAATCTCAATTTCATGGTTCCGTTATTCCTGAGTCAACATGAGTAAAAACCAGGGTCTCCTAAATGGGAGCCCGATATCACGCGGACGCTCCGTGTAAATGAAGCGAACGCTGACTCGAGATCCACCAGAGAAATCTGCCATTCAAGGATATCCCATTCCCTCGGGCCCCCACGACGTTGTATTTGTATGCAGTCCGGGGTTTTGCCGCGTGGTAGATGGAGAGGATGGTAGGCTCCAACGCCGTCCCGGCCCCATTTTGGACTCCGATTTGATGAGCCAAGATCGACTGAACTCCGGATTCCGAGCTTTATTCATCACCGCTAGTTTGTTCCTGTATTCCATGGAAGGGTTCCCTGGCACGTTATCTACGATCTATACGCTAAAGGGCTCCAGACCCCAGTTGAGGTGGAGCCGAGTGGGCAGACGAACAAGTGTCCGCAGGTGGGAAACAAAATATGGACCCGCGGCCGGGGTTAAGGGCTTTATACACAGGCTAAAATGTATCTCCCACTTAGTTCGTGCTTGGCTGTTGAAAAGTCCTTTTCCCCTGCTAGTCCATTTGTTCTTCTTCTTTCTTCTCGATTATTTGCACAATATCCTTGTTACGCTTTTTCCTAAGAAAAATTGGTCCAATCAACCGTGACCAATCTTGTATCTACAGTCATAGCCAAATAGTACCACCTTGGACTAAGAGTCCTGAGGCAGGGCCTATATTGCTCTGAAACTAACATTCAATCAAATATCTTCAATATTCAAGATCTCCGGAGACCACTGAGATGGATGAGAAAGAGAAATTCGAAACCAGAGATGGTAGCTCCGATTCCGATATTGATTCATTCCATACCAGCAACTATGAGCAGCAACGTGAGGAACTTCGTATCTCTAACCCCCAGGGGATTACATCGACTGTGACCGGGGTCGACGTGGAAAAGGCCGAGCATGATTTTGAGGAATTGAACCGCCAATTTTCGAGCATCTCGCACCAAGCCCGTCGACTATCTAAACAAGCATCTCGCGCCTCTAAACCGGCCGCTACCACTGAAGATGTCGAAAATGCAGGAAGTTCTACGGATTCAGAGAGCTCTTGGGATTTGGAAACTACTCTCAGGGGAAATAGAGCCGCGGAGGAAGAAGCTGGTATCAAAGACAAACACATTGGTGAGATAAGAGAAAATAACCACGTCCACGCTTTATTACTACTTATGGTATATTATTCTGACTTTTGACTTTGAAGGTGTGATATGGGACAACCTTTCTGTACGAGGAATGGGCGGCGTCAAGACCTTCATCAAAACATTCCCTGATGCAATCATCGATTTTTTCAATGTACCTGAAACGATCATGAACATGCTGGGATACGGCAAGAAAGGAAAGGAGTTCAACATATTGGAAGGATTTCGCGGTGTCACACGACCAGGTGAAATGGTTCTTGTCCTTGGAAGACCAGGGTCAGGATGCACTACCTTCCTCAAAGTCATCGCGAACCAGAGATTTGGATATACTGGAGTTGATGGAGAAGTCACGTACGGTCCGTTTGAATCTAAGACATTTGCCAAACGCTTTCGCGGTGAGGCCGTGTACAATCAAGAAGACGATATCCACCAGCCCACCTTGACCGTCAAACAAACTCTTGGATTCGCCTTGGATACCAAAACCCCGGGAAAGAGACCATTTGGTGTATCGAAGGCTGAGTTCAAGGAGAAGGTTGTCAACATGCTTCTCCGGATGTTCAACATCGAGCACACCGCCAACACGGTCATTGGTAACCAATTCATTCGCGGTGTCAGTGGTGGAGAAAGGAGACGAGTCAGTATTGCTGAGATGATGGTCACTTCTGCAACCGTGCTGGCTTGGGATAACAGTACTCGTGGGTTAGATGCTTCGACCGCTCTGGACTTTGCTAAGTCACTGCGTATCATGACCAACATCTACAAGACAACTACTTTTGTTTCACTTTATCAGGCATCGGAGAACATCTATAAGCAGTTTGACAAGGTGCTAGTAATTGATAGTGGGCGACAAGTGTTCTTCGGCCCAACCACCGAGGCGCGATCATACTTTGAAGGACTCGGCTTTCGAGAGAAGCCACGGCAAACCACGCCTGACTATGTGACTGGATGCACTGATCCCTTCGAGCGAGAGTTCAATGACGGCAGAAGTGCTCAAGATGTTCCTTCGACACCACAGGCCTTAGCCGAGGCGTTTGAGGGCTCAGCATTCAGCAAGAAGCTTGATGAAGAAATGTCAGCCTATCGCGCACAGGTTGAGCAGCAAAAGCAAACATATGACGACTTCGAAATCGCCAATCAAGAAGCGAAGCGCAAACTTACCCCGAAATCATCTGTTTACTCCATTCCTTTACATCTGCAGATTTGGGCGCTAATGCAACGACACTTCTTAATAAAATGGCAGGACAAATTCGCACTTACAGTCTCATGGATCACTTCGACTGGCATTGCTATCATACTGGGAACTGTTTGGCTAAAACAGCCCACGACCAGTGCAGGCGCATTCACACGAGGTGGTCTGCTATTCATCAGCATGCTTTTCAATGGCTTCCAGGCATTCTCGGAGCTTGCTTCCACTATGATGGGCCGATCCATAGTCAATAAGCACCGCTCATTCACATTTTACAGACCAAGTGCCCTTTTCATTGCTCAAATATTGGTCGACACAACATTTGCAATAGCACGAATTCTGATTTTCAGCATAATAGTTTACTTCATGTGCGGGCTGGTCCTTGATGCCGGAGCATTCTTCACATTCGTTCTCTTCATTCTGACTGGATACGTCTGTATGACTGTGCTTTTCAGAACAATCGGATGCTTCTGCCCTGACTTTGACTATGCCATGAAATTCGCTTCTGTGGTGATTACTCTCTTTGTGTTGACATCTGGGTATTTGATCCAATGGTCTGGCTCTCAAGTCTGGCTGAGATGGATCTATTATATCAACCCATTTGGCCTCGGATTTGCGTCTCTGATGGTGAATGAGTTCAGTCGCCTGACAATGACTTGTACGCAAGACTCTCTAATTCCCAGTGGCCCTGGATATGACGATATTTCACATCAAGCATGTACTCTTGCTGGGGGTGAGCCAGGATCAGACATTATTCCCGGTTCGAGCTATCTTGCCACGACATTTAGCTACTACAAAGGAGATCTTTGGAGAAATTTCGGGATTATGCTTGCTTTGATCGTTGGTTTTCTCGGGACAAATCTATACTTTGGCGAGACACTACAATTCAATGCTGGAGGAAAGACAATCACCTTCTTCCAGAAAGAAAATGATGAACGCAGGAACCTCAATAAAGCACTGGAAGAGAGAAAAGCAAAACGCCAGTCTAAAACAGTGGACACAGATGCGAATCTGGAAATATCTTCCAAGTCGGTCCTAACATGGGAGAACATCTCATATGAAGTTCCCGTGCCGTCTGGTACGCGAAGGCTGCTGAATTCAGTGTATGGATACGTTCAGCCCGGCAAGCTAACGGCTTTGATGGGCGCATCAGGTGCTGGTAAAACAACTCTACTGGATGTCTTAGCCTCACGAAAGAATATTGGCGTGGTGACTGGTGATATTTTAGTTGATGGGGCAAAGCCCACAACTTCATTTCAAAGAAGCACCTCTTATGCTGAGCAATTGGATGTACACGAGTCAATGGCTACTGTCCGGGAGGCATTGCGCTTCTCTGCTGATTTGCGTCAACCCTTTGAAGTTCCTCGGTCGGAGAAATATGCCTACGTTGAGGAGATAATCAGCCTGCTTGAACTTGAAACCCTGGCGGATGCCATTATAGGGACCCCGGAGACTGGTCTCTCCGTTGAAGAGAGGAAGAGAGTCACAATTGGAGTAGAACTGGCGGCTAAGCCCGAGTTACTTCTCTTTTTAGACGAGCCAACATCCGGTCTGGACAGCCAATCTGCTTTCAACATCGTTCGCTTCCTGAAGAAATTGGCTGCGGCTGGACAGGCCATTCTTTGTACAATTCATCAACCCAACTCGGCTCTCTTTGAGAACTTCGATCGACTCCTGCTGTTGCAACGAGGAGGGGAATGTGTTTATTTTGGGGATATCGGCCCTGACTCTCAGATCCTTCTAGACTACTTCCGTCGCAATGGTGCAGAATGTCCAACTGACGCCAATCCAGCAGAATGGATGCTTGATGCCATTGGTGCGGGTCAAACAAGACGCCTCGGTGATCGCGACTGGGGCGAGGTCTGGCGAACTGCCCCGGAGCTCGAACTTGTAAAGAAGGATATCGTTCAGATCAAGGCAGAGCGTGGTCAGGCTGTTCGTTCAGAAGTCAGCCAGGTTGAGAACATTATTGAAAAGGAATATGCGTCTCCACTTTGGCATCAAGTGAAGGTAGTTGGCCGCCGTACGCACTTATCATTCTGGCGCTCACGAAATTACGGCTTCACGCGACTATTCACCCACGTTGTTATCGCGCTGATCACTGGCCTTGCTTTCCTTAACCTTGATGACTCCCGTTCCTCGCTGCAATATCGAATCTTCGTCATTTTCAATGTGACTGTGCTTCCAGCAATTATCTTACAGCAGGTTGAGCCCAAGTATGATTTATCTCGATTGATTTTTTATCGCGAATCTGCCTCCAAAACTTACAGCCAATTCGCCTTTGCGTTCTCTTTGGTTCTTGCAGAAATGCCGTATAGCATCATCTGCGCCGTCTGCTTCTTTTTACCGCTGTACTATATTCCTGGCTTTCAAATGGAGAGTAGTCGTGCGGGATATCAGTTTTTCATGGTTTTGATCACTGAGACATTTGCCGTGACACTCGGCCAAATGATTTCAGCCCTAACACCCAACAGTTTCATCGCCTCGCAACTGAACCCACCGATTGTAATTATTTTCTCGCTTTTCTGTGGAGTTGCTATTCCAAAACCTCAAATTCCGGGATTTTGGCGAGCCTGGCTTTATCAGCTTGACCCTTTTACCCGACTTATCGGTGGAATGGTTGTCACGGAGCTCCACGGACGTGATGTTTCCTGTGCCGACATCGAGCTCAACCGATTCAATGCCCCTGGTACTCAGACTTGTGGTGAATATATGCAATCCTTTTTCGAAAATGGAGGAGCTGGGTATATCGTCAAAAATGCCACTCAGGCCTGCGAGTATTGCGCATATAAGATTGGTGATCAATTCTACGCAACTTTCAGCATGGACTTCAACAATAGATGGAGAGATCTAGGTATCTTCATTGCCTACATTGGCTCTAATTTGATCATTCTATTTCTAGCGGTGAGTTTATTCAATGTGTATTTTGACATATATGATGCTAATGAGAGTAGTCTCGATTCTTAAACTTCAACCGGAGATGAGACCGATTCATCTGGGTAAAACGTATCTTACGATCAACTTCTTCGCCACTATGAAACAGGTCCGCGCAGGTATCAATTGTCTGATTCATGGGGGGAAAGATAGCTATGGAAGAAGGAGATAGATTGAATAAACGACCTAAAAGTCTTCCATGAACAAACTACAAGTACTTACTTCCTTTAATGACTCAGATTTCATCTTTCTTTCTCAAATTCCATGCCATCTACTGTAGATAAGAACTAGAAATGCATAGTATCATTTCTTGAAGAAAGTGGATTCTCTCCGCACCCCAGGTTCCCCACGACCCCCACGCCGATGCTCTGCCCGTGCGCGATCGACGCAGCCCCAAGGCCTTTCTTTATACTCCCGAGGCAAACTTGACCTATCACCTTGTGGAAGAATCAGCCATGAAGCTCAAATTAATTCCAGTATCAGCCACTGAACGGGAAGAATGCCGGTCAATCGGACTTACTCCGACAAGTTTCACGTTCCAGTCTCACCCATCAATCATGAAACTGCATTTACAGCAGCGCGAGCTCCCTTGGCAACGTAAGGTCTGCTCGACACAGAAACTTAGCAGCGACTCCGGCACACTCCCGACCATTCGTACGAAGCTTTTGCTAGCCAAGACTCAATTCTTCCCCGGTCATTCCGCTGAGTCTGCTTCGATACGACCTCTTCGCGTTGGAGGTGGAGACAGTTCGGCTCTCTGGGTCTTTCCCCGCAGTTTGATGCCGTAGTTGGCTTACCCCATGGGGTTAATTAAGCTTTCTATTTTGTGAAAGAGAATATTTGTGATTGACAAGTGGTTGGATACGATGCAGACGAGTGTGGGCAAAGTGTGACGTTGTGTGCGCAAGCTTGATAGGTCCTTGGCCAGGGTCTTGATTACATTTATCTTGCATGATTCCCCGATGTTCGCCCTCCTATCCTGTTTGTCTTGTTTATTTCTCGCAACAATCGCCCCTTGCCCCCTTCTCACAGGGGATTTATTGACTTTCAAATAGTTTGAAGGTGTCCATCCTCCGACATGGTAACCAATATACCCGATGGGCCACCACCTGGTTCAAAGAATGACATTGTCGACGTTCCTACGATCTCGCACTCCGAAAGTACCCAGGTAGATTCGAAATGGAAGTCTACCAAAGTTGCCGACGGCGATACTGCCATGGCGCTTTTTAACGACCCCGACGAATTGCATGAGGAGATTGATCCTGCCGAAGCAAGAAAAATTTTATGGAAAATCGACTTCATGATTTTGCCCTACTTGGCTGTCTGTTATGCTTTCTTCTATATTGACAAGGTAAACACTATGATCCTTCATTGTTGAATTATGATAATCCAGGAAAATATGTTGATCTCTCTGTTCTTTGGCAGACTACATTGAGTTACGCTGCGATCTTCGGCATTCGTGATGACCTCAACCTTCACGGTACTCAGTACAACTGGCTGAGTAGCATCTTCTATTTTGGGTTTCTTGCGTGGGCATTTCCCACCAACTTTCTGATGCAAAGACTTCCAATCGGTATTTCCTCACCAGGATTTCGAGTTCTTCTACAACGAGGATTTGAATCTGACGCTCCTCCTCCATTTTAGGCAAATATCTTGGTGTAAATATTTTCATGTGGTGAGTATTCCGGTACAACATGATACACCGAAGCTGAAAATTGTCTAATTATTTGAAAGGGGCGTGTTTCTCATGATACAAGCTGCGTGCAATAGCTTCGAAACGCTCGCTGTCCTTCGTGCTTTAGGTGGTGCTGCCGAGGCATGTTCCGATCCGGCATTCATGCTCATCACGAGTATGTGGTATACTCGTCGTGAACAGCCAGTCAGGATTGGTCTCTGGTATACAGCAAATGGTCTGGGTATTGCTCTTGGTGGTCTACTTGGATATGGTATTGGTCATATTAAAGGAGCCTTGCCATCATGGAAGTACGAGTTCATCGTAATGTGAGATCATGCCCCTTTACTATCTTCTTTTAACGCTCATAACTCATTACTATCAGTGGTGCTCTATGCTCTGCGTGGGGTATCATCATGTTTATTTTTCTCCCCGATTCACCAGTGACAGCCCGCGGTTTGACTCTGAGAGAGAAACGCATTGCCGTTGATCGTATTAGGGAAAACCAGACTGGCGTGGAGAACAAACATCTTAAGCCTTACCAGATTCTTGAGGCATTCATGGATTATAAACTCTATATGTTTTTCATCCTCGGTGTAGTTTGTGAGTGGCTTCATGAAGCAATTTCCCAAACTCTTCTAACGTATTTGACAGGCAACATTCCCAATGGCGGGATTTCAAATTTTGGCACTATCATTATCCAAGGGTTCGGGTTTTCAACATTGGTGACAACACTGATGCAGGTATGCTTTTCCAACAGCTCGACGATGTCTGATCAGATTTGCTCACATTACTGCCTGAAAATTAGATTCCTTACGGCGCTCTGATCGCTCTTTCGATCCTAGCATGCGTGTACATGAACGACCGTTTCGAGAATCGCCGCTGCGTCTTCGTCCTCATCTTTCTCATTCCTAATTTAGCCGGTGCATTTGGTTTACGATTTGTACCCATCGATCAAAAGGTTGGTCGACTGATCTGTTACTATCTGACTGGGCCGTATAATGCCGCCTTCGTGCTTGTTCTAAGTATGCAAGTTGCAAACACCGCGGGTCATACCAAGAAGGTAGTCACCAATGCTGTGCTTTTCTTGGGATATTGTACAGGCAATATTGCTGGACCATTCTTCTATAAGTCGGATCAGTCGTATGTCTTCCCATCTACCACGGTGGAGCGTCATTTTCTAACACAAATGGTGCAGGCCAACTTACAATCTTGGAATTTGGTCAATGATAGTCTCGCACTTGATTGAGGCGGTACTGATCACCATTCTTGGTCTACTTTTACGCTGGGAGAATAAGAAGCGAGATCGTATCCAATCCCAAATGGAGGGTGGCCTTGAAGGTCGAGATTTGGACTCGACAGCTTTCTTGGACTTGACTGATCGAGAGAATATGAAGTATGAAACACTTGCCATATCAAGAGAAAGGATTATACTGACCAAATTATAGCTTCCGGTATATCTACTAGAATACAATTATAGCTCTAGATACCATGTCTAAGATCATCATGAAGCAATTTGCATGGTTCTTGCTTCACCTTGCGCAAGTCTAGGTAGCTCAGTTCTTTGGGAATACATCGTGATTGATGATGATGATGATGATTGATAAATGCAATACTGAATGGGATCAATCCTTTGTCGACAGACTCAAATATCTAATAGATCCAATTGTCAGAACTCTTCACTGTTGAATTCTCCACTCTGGTTTGTTAAATGATAGTACTGAAGAGAAACTCAGTGCTTCGGGACTCGCGATATTTTTAGCAAGGCATCACCACAACAGACGTGATAAAATCAAACAAATCCCAATTGAGGTGAAAGACAAACCCGCGGAGGCTCGTGAAGGCTGACAGTTGGCGGCAGACAGTCTCCTTCCAATTTCCGCCGTGACTTTGTCTCTTCTGCTATTCATCTCTCACTTCACCTTCAACCACTTCCAATCATCCCACAAAGTGAGTTCTTCATCATTGAATCTTAAAGAACCAACTGACAGAATACATCCAGGTATCTCCTCCACCTCAATTCACAGGCCAACATCCGATGTCTACTCGAACTCCCAAGAGTGCCGCCGGACCGAGTAATGGCCCGGTCCAAGTCCCAGGTAAGGAGACGAAGAAGAGAACTCCTTATCGTATGTGTAACTGTCTCTTCTATATCATGAAGCTAATGAAGGGCTATTAGTCTCTAATTTCACCTGGCCGGACGTTTGCACTCAGATGCAAGTCCGCTACACCTGCGGCCACACGATTGGCGGAGAGTTCCTCAAATGCCAGAAGCATTTCGTTCGTGAGGATGAGCGATGTGCCAGCTGCAAAATTCAATACGTCGAGGCCAAATTGTCTCCCCACAAATGCCGAACATGTCTGCATACCCCAGATGGCTTGTGAGCCGCGGCTCAAACCGAGGTGTTGTCATGGATAATGCGGGATAAAGGTTTATGATGAGAAATGAGAGCATGGAATTTTGATTTATTGATATCCCGGGAGAAATGCGAGGCGCAGATATGATCTTTCAATATTTTTAGCCCAATCAAACTTTATCTATTTCCATTGAAATGACGCGTGGAAGCGATCTGAGGGCACAGGGGGTATTCTCAAGTGTGATATTCGAGATAACAAACCTCAAAAGAAAGAAGTCACAGCATCCAGGTCATCAGCATTGAGCAGCCCAACTCCTTCTTGGAGCAGCGTCCTCCACACGAGATTACGCTGACGAACCGGCCAGTTAGGGGTGTTCCAATATCTTGCTCCAATTCCTCGCTGTTTAGCCAACGATATCTGAGCCCGTAGAGCTTTGAGCTGATCGTCTCGAAGAACAGGTTCAGTATCAAAAGTCACCTGTCCAACGGCCGCCACAAAATTTGTCGAGGCAATGGGAGAGATTGTGTGATCGACTTTGGCATATTTAGCCTGACTCAGAGAAGCAAGAGGAGCATCGAAGAAATAATCCCGATCCTTGACAGGTAACACCATGTCGAGGGGAGTCTCTCCTGTACCGATGATGGTCACCGGGCCATTCTCTACCGTTTTGCCACCTTTTAGTGTAGTGAGGTAACCTTTCTTGCGCAGAGGCTCCAGGGCTTCGATGACTGCTTGGAATGTCTCGTGGCCAGATGTTTTGACATCAATGAAGAAGTAAAGTGTCTGGGCAGTATCAGTATCCCAAACACCGCTGTTCGCTCAAGTCAGCAAATGGCCATCTTGTTGACTCCGTGGAAATCACCAACTTTTTGGTTGAGGCAGTCAAAAATGGACTGTCGGGATTCTGACGGTCGAGCACATCCAATATGGGATTAATGTAAAGGTTCTCCAGAGTCCGCTCGTAGGTCAATGAAGACTCGTCATGGCCGACCTAGAATAAGGTGAGTGATATGATTTTTATTTAAGAGGCAAGATTTGAAGTCCAAACGAACATAAAGGGTACCGTTATAAAGCCAGACATCTGCCTCAGTAGATGTACAACCCTTTGACAGGCCTATAATCGAGATTAGCTGCAAAAGATGACATCACATGAATCAATTCAGAGACTGACCAGTATAAAAAGGCCTATCCCTCCAATAATCACTAATCACAATGTAAGCATATGTATTTCCACACAAAAAGAAAAGTTGGAGGTCCCGAAAGGGGGAGGAGTCGCGTACTTGTGGGAATGCACGGGAATCTAAGCATGGCATTAGTCCGACGGTCGTGTCATAGAGCAAACTCATAGAATGCAAAAATTCATATAGCACTCTGCTCCGAAGGAAACATACCGGTATCAAATCCCGAGTGATATCCGTCGGGTATCCATAGTCCGCGCTGGCATGGGTATTTTTCAAAATACTCTGCAGACTTGAGGTGATAGCTCCGAAGACGGGTTCCGGGGCCGCCGACAGGGCCGTGGCCACGGCTGTCGCGAAGACGAATGGCGAGAGCATGATTCCGATTCGAGGGATGGAATTCAATGTTCTCGTGTGTGTAATTGGGCTCATTAATTGCAGGTCAATGGTCTGCCTGACCGTCGCAATTGAAAAGAGAAACTTGCAGGATGTTTGATGTTGCGCCACGAAAGAAGCGGAATGCGGTGGTGGATGCACGTGCTCGTGTTGAAGTAAACCACCAAGTACTATTTACAATATAGTATTATAGTAGAGCATCCGAACTTCATATTGTCGAGATCAAAATGAATACCAAGGGACTTAAGCGATCTTAATTTAACGTACATTATCATCAAAGCCTCGGTGATGTTTTTAACAATGAGACGAGCAATGAAATACATTGGTGTATGGTGGCTGGGTTTTGCAATGCTACTTAGTGTCTGGATATGATCCTAGGTAGGATCATATCCAGACATATTTATACTGAAGTCGAATCCGCCATATTCAACTTCATAGCAACAGACAGCTAATTTTCAAACAAGATACAACAAACGATTAGCCTGAGGCTAATCATTTTCTTAAAAATTGCTGAAAGATTAATGACTAAAATCACCCTGAGTATAAGTATACGCCAGTGTAGTTCAATAGGCAACAAACAACATACCTCAATCCATACCTTTGTAAATCTGGAGGGCTCCGAGTTCACCACTTTTGTACATGCATATGAGTGCTTCGAGATTGATTCGCTGTAGTTCATCCACAGATGTTTCCACAAGAGCTTTTGATTCCTCTACTCACTCTGCGGGCTGTATGATGCAGCGACTCGGGCGAAGCTGTAGGTCTGGCATTTTGAAGAGTGCCATGCGAAGTGGATGTTGAAAATGTTGAAGAATCAGAATTGTGGGATGAAAAGGTCAGAAAGTCTTCCGGTTTATATGCGAAATGTGTACGCTACAAAATTATGATATTTCAAGTATTCAAAGTTCGTACATCAACCTTGGAACTTCAAATTCGCAAAGACAGTGTTCTTGTCCCAAGTCTTGTCTGAATGCATATCAATGGAAGTACGAACCTTCGTACAGCCTTTGCTAGAAACGTTCGTAATTTGAAAATTCTACTTGAATTATAACACCCAGATCTCTTCAGGGGTCTAAAGCACCTTCCCAGGTATTGGAAATAGTATAAGATAAAACTAATCGCTTCAAGCTGTGATATATCCATAGTACAAAAGAAGGTCTCACATAGGAAATTCATATCGTGCCATGCTATGTACATCAATAATCCTTGTTCATCATAGTTACCATCTCAAACCTCCCGCACACTTGGAGACGAACCACCTGCCGGCGGCTCTTGCGGAGTCGAGTTTCGACCACGCAAGCTGAGATTGCCGATACGTTGAACAAGATTACTTCCAACGGCGTCGACTGCTCCCTTTGGTGCGAGAAAAGTCGGCCCCTGCGCAGCAGCCTCTTGCACCTTAAACAGACGGATCCCAGTTCCATTCCATACGCCAACTGTGCCGGGTGTTGCACCTGCCGCCGTACCTACTACCATCTCGCTGGAGAAAATGAAGCCCCAGAGAAGAGACTCGTACCAGCCCATCGAGAGGGCGGACCACTCAAAAGACTGAGCTCGTGTGGGGGTTGGCTCAGAGATGATGCTCTTGACCTGGGGTTCTTCCGCAAACGATGGAAGGTTGGCGATCAAAGTGCGGCCCTCGGGGCTAATCGAAGACCTCAAAGCGTCGTCAGGGATATGGGACGCGATGGCGGAGATGATAGTCAGGATTGTGTGCAAGGGAAGTTCTGGAAGCCAGGACTCGAGCTAATTGAATAATCAGCAAAAGCTTAAGGGGTAGGGGAATGGGTGAGAAGGTATCAGAATTAGAACATACCCAAGCAACAGTAGGAGCAAATCCCATAGATGGTGACATGAACAAAGCAGACATGCTTGTCTGGCTTGTCATACTGTTTTGGCGCGAAAATGAAGGCTGTCCCGCAGGCTTCTTGCCGCGTGCCTTTTCGGACATTCCGCGGATCTGCGAGCTCGTCTCGTCGGTCGTGGACGCATTGGATGGTCTGCGTGATGTCTGAGTCGATGGTGAGCACTGGGAAGGGGTATGTTGCCCTTCGTCATCAGAATCGTCATCGCCAATCGCAAATGCGCTGTTCTCTTCTGGGATCTGAGTAAGAGGAGATCGAGCACCGGAAGGCAGATGGAGATCTTCTTCTGACTGCGAAATGGTTGGGCTTGTAGGAGTGTCATGGGGACCATTTCCAGCCTTCCACTTCTCCTTCTGACGCTCGATCTCCTGCTGGCCACTTTCCAATGTGAACTCTCGTACTGCCTCAAAACGCTGCTTGTGCTTCAGAATTGCATAGACGAGATACGGGTTTTCTAGAATTCCATTAGAATGATCGAAGGAGATAAGGACAGCGCGTCAAGAAAAGCACATACCTTTGAAGTTGTACTCGACGATTGCATTGATAAAATCCAGCAGTGATGCGAGAAGAGTGTGATTGGTCTCATTTGCCAATAAAAAGCTAGGGGCTGACATCTGAGAGAAGAGTTGAATGACCCTGGAGCTTGCACTATTTGACATGTGCTTAATGTGAGGAGCCACGTTGTTAAGAATCATCAAAAGCGCCGGGTAGACAGTGTCAAGCTTCCCCTTGCTGGTTGTTATGAGAGTATGGACGGACTGGTGGATGATATTAGCAAATAACCAAATATGAAGGATGGAAGCAACTCACGATAACGAGGAAGTCGGCGTAAGAGCCTCGAAACTTCTCGAGTCTGATAGACTGCGGCAATGTCTCTTGGGCCTCAAACTTCATGTTAAGGCTCTTGCTGAACGTCGCCTCGGAACTCAGAGTCTGGAGAATGAAGATACACAACCGCACCACGCCTTGTTTTGAAGGATCTGTTCTGTACTCCATAGCATAGAAAATGCACAGGATGAGGAAGTCATGCGATCGGTTGGAGTCAATGATAAAAGACCTGAAACGCTTATTGCATTGCAAGGTCTCCCAGAAGAGCACCAGGATTTCCGGCGCCCATTTCACTGATCGTTGGCTGCCAGGGAGATATGAACTCGTGGACTGCATCGGTTGGTTGAGGATTCTGGTCATGCCGTCCACCAGGAACTGAAAGTCTTGAGGCCTGTGCAATCTTCCATAATAATGACGGTAATAATTCTTCGGTGGAGCACCCCGTCCATCTTCTGGTATGGGGTATAAAAGAAGAACTAGAAGCAATTGAAGGCAATATATCACCATTATCTGCTTGGGGTCTTTCCAAACCACATGATCGTAAGGGACTCTCCATGACGCAGGGTTGTATTTCATGGCCGTGTTCAGAAGGGAGCAGAGTAACGTCAAGACAGATTGCTTATCTTGGCAGGTGGTAATGTATGTAATTGCTTTCACGCCCTGGACCGGGAGGGTGTTTGAGGGCAGATACATCGCTTTGCCGGTCATGGTGAGGAGAAGTCGTAGGATCTCGCAACGGTTGCTTTCAAAGGCTTTACTGGATCCCATTGCCGTGTTGCAGCCGACACCACTTTGCCATATTGAGTATGAGATCTTGCCCTTCGCTGTTGGAAGTACAGGTATGGTGAAGTCCATAAAGAATAGTAGATCAAAGAGCGTATCAATCAGCTCTTCGGCGAGAGGCTTCACCTCCTCGTATTCCTCTGAGCGGGGAGACGATCCATCGTACTGGTCCTCTAGCCCTGCCTCATCGAACAGAACCTCGCCAGAGATCTGGGCTTGTCTAGTCTTTTTCCTGCGGCGTGTCCAAAAGAACTTCTCCTCCCATCCTTCTAAGTGATCGGCTTCGTAGACAAAGGGAAGAAGCCGGGTAAGCACACGAATACAGTTGAGCGCATCACGGTCGGGGGCAAGGTCTGGATCAGGGAATGACGGATGGTTTTTAAGGACGATTAGGCGTGATGAGACTGATAGAAGCAGAGTCTCAAAGTTGGATAGGGCATTGTCTCGCGTTCGTCGAATGTCCGCAGGTGTGAATAAGCTGAAAACATCTTCGGTGGATTCAGGGAGCTCCCAGAACTAGAAACATGGTCAGTGCCAATGCCTTGCACATTCATAGCAAGCATCCTTTTCTTTTGGAGATCACTTACTCGTGTCCAGTAGGGGTCGTCTGCGGGGATCTCTTTCTCCTCCGAAAGGCGAAAGATGCCCTGCTTGAAAACAAGCTTGGACTCCGAGGCCCCCATTTCTTGGAAGACTGATTACTCAAGGCCTAGGAGTCATGCAGTAGACATTCACTAAGTAAGAGACACCACGGAAGTGAAAGGTAGCGATTCAAGTGTAAACGATGTTGAGAAGTAGTTGGTTAGTTGGTTCCTGTCTGCGGAGTTCGGGGGGCACATGGGAGATCTGCCGAGCCGCTCAGGCGCCAAGCTAACATTCCCAATGGCTGAGGTTCCTTCAGAGACCAAAGGATTCAACTTGGGCTGTTTACTGTTAATTAAATCAATGAATGGTTTAATTTATTACACTAGCGTAGTTGGTACTAATTCAATTATGATCGAGCCTGTATATATTCCGATAATGGTGTTGTTGATTATAGAGAACCGCTAATGAACCCTGACCTATTCTACAAACTCCTATCCACGCAGCCAATGAGGGAAAATCAAACCAAAAACATTAGATGCAAGCTTCACAAAGTTCCGTTGCTAGCAGAAAGCCGCCTGCTTCTCTCGTAGAGCCACTTGTTGCTCAGACCCAAGCTTTGTCGCTTGCCAGCAAGGGGAGAAGGTGTGCTGGGAGCCATGGTCGACTCCCCGAAGGAGGTACCGAGAGAATTTCCAAAGGACGTACTAAAGGAGTTTCCGAAAGAATTGTTGAAAGAGTTGCTACGAGCAAGAGGAGATGATGATCCAAAGCTCTGTCTGCGACCCCCACCATTTCCACCCTCGCTTGCGACAGCCTTCTGGAAAAGAGGACTTGATGCTGGGGAAAAGGGACCTGATGATACTCGGCGACCAGACAAGCCAGGAGTTGCGGAAAGCGGAGAAGATGGGCTTTGACCGGGTCCACTAGCAGGGCTGCCTTTGCGCGAAGTAGAAACGCGGTATCGCGGAGGGGTCACGTAGGTTGTCCCCGGTGTCGCAGGCGGAGTCGCATTGGGGTCCAGACCCAGTAGAGCACGCTGAGTCGGCGTCAGGGGAATATCGGAAAAGTCATCCTGGGGCCGGAAGAGAGGATAAACCGCGAGAAAGACGTTGGAAATAAGGAGTAGCTGTAGGAGGAGTAGTGGGAGGTGGTTATATAGCGAATTGTTCTCGGCATTGACAAGAAGACGCGAGCTGGAACCAGACGGTCAGATCTCTTACAATTGCAACCAGGGATTGTGGCGTTTTCTTCACTTACTAGGCCTTGAAGAAGTCCGAGAATATCCAAGTCACAGCCAAAGCACCTCCGTTCCATACCAGCTTCCTCATGTTCTTATCGCCGAAGGTAGAGGCATCTTGGCGTCTCACAATTTCACTGAGCTGGGGATGGCGCCATTTTCCTGGGGTATTGGACGCTTCGGAGCCAGCAGGCTGAGCAGGCGTAGAGGCCTTAGGAGTCGAGGGCAGAGATTGGGAGGCCATTTGTGAAATAGTCTTTCGAGGTCGAAGACAGCAGACGGCGGGATAATAAAACAAAAAGCCAACAATGAGACGGCGCTATGACTGTCTTGACCGGAACAAAAGAAAGAATAGACTATACACCCTTGTCAATCGGTACTCTATTCTTTCAATGCTCTGCGGGCACGAGACTTACCTTTCGAAGATACACAATTGGGACTTACCTTTTTCGCAAAGTCGTGTGAAGAACTTCAACAGCGTTAGACCAGCATGAGTAACCACCTTTGTCTTGAAAGGAGGGGAAGGGGTTTTCAAATGGTCATTGCTCAGGAGGGTCTCATTCTGTTGTGGTCACAAGTGGCTGGCAGAGACTCGAAAAGCCGCCGCACACGCGAATTTAGCCGCACGGCATCACAGTTAACCCGAGCCCCGCAGACGCGGTACACGCGCAGCCCCTCAACGTCATAATCTGGGGCTGCTGGTTGCCTGTCATCAATAATCCGATTGTTGACACTTTCACTTTCAATCATCGGGTTGTTGTTGCGAACCCTGTTCAAAAATGGCGGATCAGGCCTCATTTCTTGGAATGCTAGATACCGCACTCTCGGATATTCTAGCCGATTGGAACATCTATACCACCATCTTCGCTGGTCTTCTCGGTGCCTTCGCACTCTACTCTCTTCTCTCTTCCCAGGATCCCGACATCCATCCGTTCTTGCTCGCTCGTCAGTCTACTGCATCTCCAATTAGAAATTCCGGTGAATCCGCGACATACCGCAGCTTAGAAACACCATATGGCTTCCCGCTTCGATCTGGATTGAATGTTAAGGATGCTGGTACACCCAAGTATACGGCCGGGCGACGTGGTGACCTGCGAGATATTTGGAAGGCCGCCGTGCGTGGAGCTTTGAACCCCGACGGGTCGGTCTCTGGCAAGCAAGGCAAAATCTTGACCTGTCTCGGTAGACACTCGACCGAGCACTCTCTTTCTCAGATCACCCAGGAACTAAATGTGGTTGGAAAAGAGCTGCAGAAGTCCGGTGCCAAAACTGTGGCTATCTGTCTCACTGACTCTGTTGAACTACTTGCATCTATCTTTGGTAAGGGCACTTGATAATTAGCCATTTCAAGCATTTACTGATATTCGATGACTTCAGCCGGTTCCTTCTATGGGTACAAGACCGTCATCGTCCCCCACAACCTGCCTGCAGAGACTCTATCTGCATACTTACAATCATGCCAAGCTGATGCTTTGATCGCTGAGGCTGGCTCGTTGGATCTCACCCTGGTTGCGGATGGCAATAAGCAGCTCGATGTCGTTGTCTGGGTCGCAAAGGATGGAAACCGTCACATGGACTGGCACGAAGTTCCCGAGGAAGTTAAAGGCAAATTAAGGGCGGTCGTTTGGCACGAACTGGTTGAGGAGCATAAAGACCTGGCCGGCTTGGACGTTCCTGAGTATGACCCCACTACCCCGGCTCCTGCTGTCAACACTGTCTGGCCATCTGCCTCACCATCCGGTGAATTTATCGATTTCAAGTCTGAGGTAGGTTCTCATCGCGCTTCATGCTACTGCGTAGAATCTCACAAGTACTATTTCAGAATCTTGTCGCTGCAATCGCATCTTTGGGCTCTGCATTGCCTCGTAGCCAGCGCTTCACTCCGTCTGACCTGGTTCTATCCATCGATTCTCTCTCTCGCTCTTACCCACTCCTTCAAGTAATGAACGCACTCTACTCCAACGCTTCGATTGCTCTCAACTCTGTCGCTGGAGAACAAGTCGACTTTGCTCTTGCCACCCTTGGAGTCAATCCTACCGTCATCATTGCATCCTCCTGCACCATGTCCGATTATCACGAAACTGTCATGAAGCCTCAGACCGGGCCTGTCTCCTCGCTTGGTCGCTGGGTGCAAGCACGGACTTTGGATAGAGGCAATATGCCTTCGAAGAACATCATTAGCCAAATTAGCCGCGTTGGTCCCACAGCTGAGTTGTCCTTGGATAATTTGCGCTTGCTGTGCATTTCCCACCGTGTCGACGCTGATCCATCTGTTCGTCTGACCTCGGAGCAACTGACTGAGCTCCGCATCTTTACCGATGCCCGCATTGTATATGCATTGACTGGCCCTGGCATTGCGGGGGCTATCACTCAGACCAATGTTTTTGACTACAGATGCCTTACTGGGCCCAGTCATTTCGGTGCTCCATTGAGTAGCGTCGAGGTCACACTAACTGGCGTTTCGGAAAACGACACATCTGACGACCTTCCTGAAGGCCAGGTAAGCTCGTTATCTCCGAATCTGTACAACTCATTTGTAATATGTCTGACCTTTTAATTTTCTAGCTCACTGTTGCCGGTCCTTCCGTGGTTGATGGCAAGACTACTTTACCATACCGTGCCCGCATTACTAACGACAACACTTTGGAATTATGTTAGATCAATTGGCCTCGGAAAGAGTACGGACATTCAAGGATTTCATTTTTCCATTTTTGCTTCCACATGGATCAGCCCTCTTAGCGGATTTTCCTTGATGATTAGCACTTTTAGTTTAGGTAGGATGTGAACATTTCATCAGCGCCCAGCGGGGACTCATCTATCACCATCAAATAAAAGCGTGTCCGGCAATACTCCATTCGAAGAAATGATTTCCATTGTATGAGATACAAGACCAACTCTAGAGGATGTTGGAATGAAGGTAATATACATGATTTTGAGATAAACGATCCGGGTACAAATTCAGCTGCAGTTATCGCTCCTCTAAGCCTTGAGCGCATCCTGAAATAGATCATAGCTGAATGGACGCTTCGCGCCTTCGGCAGAGTATTTGGCCATTTGCTTGTCGAGGGTTGCCTTGACACTGGCGAGTTTGCGGGTAAGAGATGAGTGAAGCTCCTTGTCAAGGGCAACTCCATGGACCAAGAGACTCAATCGAAGAGCATTGTAAATCGGCACAGTCTCCTGAAGCCACTTCTCCTGCTCTCCCATCTTTGTACTCGCAGGGGTTTCTTCATGTTTACCCAAAAGCTTGGAATTAACCAACTTCCGCGCATAACTCATGACTTCGTTGGTTTCATCCTTGCCGCCAAACTCTCCAATCGCACGAGAAGCAGACAGCTCAAGCAATGTTCCGATGACAAAAGGTTGCTTGAGGGGGTCCTCAAATACTGTGGGCTTCCAATTCTTGTTCTTGTGATGTTCGTTCTCAATCAGATCGATCGCTTGCTTCGCAAGACCCAATGCCTTCTTAACTTCTTCAACATTATAATCCGCTTTCTGAGCAATCGTGTGCAACTCGAAGAACAAGCGTCGGTTCAGTTCGATTCCTTGCAGTTGCAGACCGGTGTTCTGTTGTTTGGCGCATTGAAGAATGGTGGAGAGCTTGTTAGACTTGTTGGTCACACGCATGAGGTGCTCCCATTGATTGGAGTTGAGCACAAAGTTGGCCATTCCCAAACCACTCATGAAGGGGACGAAGTTCTTGAAATCGTTGGCAGCCTCCATAAGCTTAAGGACTTGCAGGGCCTCCTTTTTAGTTGGCAGATCGCTAAGCTTCATGGGTCGTAGGGTGAATTGCTCATTCTCGCCAATGCTGACAGTGATAGGCTGATCAAGGAGCCTTTGCGCATGCTTCTCCTGGAACATGCTCCTCCGTTGCCGCCTAGGAAGGCCATAGGGAATGAAAAGTTGTTGTCGAAACCGGCTGAGAGCCTGGTCCAATTCGGCGGAGGAGGTCGGTGTGAAATTCGGGACAGCTTCATTTCGAGATCCAGTCAGTAGATAATTCCTCGGAATAAAGTCGCAATCAGAAAGAGTCAAAACTCACTGGCTCCCGAATAATTGCGGATTTGCGAAAAGGTTACCGACTGGCCGATGGTGCTCGGCCAGCGGAAGACCCTGCCCATGGCAGTTTGCGCCATAATGAAGTAAAGAATATGGCGGTATAATCAAAGGCAGATAATTCCACTTCGCTCAGTCTCAAGCAGCAAAGAGCGTGTAACCAAACAATTCTGCTTTAAACCAGCACAACGCGGATGGCGCGAGAAAGAGAGGCGGAGAGGGAGAGAAGATTGAAAGTCGAGGCTTGGCGGAAATTCTGCCGGTCCGCGCCCAAAACTCAACGCCGACTTTGTTCATCTCCTCCAACATTCACAACCATGGCGGCTTTACCATCAATGCGGCAGCTGGGCTGTCTGAGGTCATTAATCCAGGCCCAGAAGACTACTCAGCCTCAAATTGGCCGTCGATTCATCTCATCCATCTACTCTCAACGTCCCGAGCGCGTGCCTCTCCCTCAGAACCTCCCCAAGCAATTCTTATCACAATTACCCGAGCGCCTACAACCGGACAATGGTACGCTATTAGACCAGGGAAGAACTATGCTGGGATTCTCTTTGCTGACAATTTTGCTCAATTCAGGCCCAAAACCAGTCAAGGTGTACCCTCCACCCCCATCTACTCGCACCGCTTGCAAGGATCCAGTCGCTAGTGTCACCGAGGCACAAATGAACGTTCTCGACCCTAAGGGCGATCGTAAGGCTCTTTTTGACTACCGAAAAAACCCGCGCAGTGTCAAACCCGGCGATATTGTCCGAGTTACCTTCAAGAACGGAGATCCATTTAACGGTGTTGTCTTGAGTATCAAGCTCCGCGGCATCGACACCTCCTTCTTGCTCCGAAACGAACTCACTCGTGTTGCTGTCGAGATGTCGGTGAAGGTTTTCAATCCCAATGTCCAGAGTGTGGAAATTGTGCAACGCGCCATGCGCAAGCCTCGTCGCGCCAGACTGTTCTACATGCGGTATGTGGGCTTTCTCTATCTTTTAAACGGAACCATATTCATGGAAAAATTACTAATTTTGATGCTTTAGGTCCCGCAAGCACGATCGTCGCAGCGTGGAGAATGTGGTGGCTGCTTATATTCGCCAGAAGAAGGCTTTCTTGGGTGGAGGCAAGCAATAATTGAATTAAGGCTAAGCGCAGCCTCATTTGCATATTCAAGTTGTATTATTATCTGTCAATATTAAACAAATTCGTCTCTTACTTCCTGGCAATCCGTTGCTATTCATGTGTGTTGTGGCATGTCGATATTCATCTCTTGATGACATTATATTGGGGTAGTATCAATACCGGGAATCAATTATCTCGACCCTGACAACAGACGTCACGCTAATAGTATACCGGTATATGGGCTCACAATTTTATAATTGTGATTGATTGGTTGAAGAAAATAAGTATACTGCCAATAATTTTGTAGAATTGTGGATTCTGCGCAACATGCCTACTATGCACCTGTTTCCTCTGACGCTCCTTAGCTTCAAGTAGCCTTTTCATCACACTGTCCGCCTCTTAACAATTTCCGGTACAATATTTGTATGTCTGAGGTTAATGTTGCAGGCCGACTTGCTGGCTCATTTGCTGTAAGTCTGTCGTCCACAAACTCTAGAAGAACGCCGATGTCGATGTCCCCCCTATTACACTGAATATCCAGATAATTCCCTTCCAATAGGGTTTGGAGCGATCCGGCTTATTGGATGGGATTATTACGGATGTAATCGTTCTAATAATTTACCCCGATAGCTTAAATGATAGCACCTGCTATCATTATGGGCATAGGAGTCGATTAGTCCTAATAATTCAAATTGTTGTCTAAAATCATCATATGTATACAAAAACATAAGAGAGCCAATGAATCTCTAGACATTCAATAACATACCAATATCGATATCATTGCAATCCTGGGTACTGACTCGTCTGCAGCTAGATCTTTCTCGACTCATCCGTCAACGACGTAGAGTGGGATAAAGGCTTTCACTCTTATGGGTAGTAGCCTCTATGTTTGAAAGGGTTTCGCAAAGGCTTCGCTATTATGGCACGCCAAGGCGATGAGTGTACTGGACTTCCGAGTCGATTTGCGCAATCGTATTTTCCAGATCGAATATTGAGGCTGTTCGACTCTTATGAAGTCTGCGGCTATGTCTTCATGGTGATAGACCGGGCTAAACTTCCACTGGGAATACTGCTAACGTACGTCGATCCAGCTATTCACGGCGTGTCTGCTTTTCTCCGGAGGGTATACGCAATGGAAGTATGTCTGTCCACATGGTTACCAGTCGGGTTGGTCCGCGAAATTCAGTTCGACAATACAACAAGCATCATTTGCTCTGGTGTCCATACTGGCCCTCGGAAGGATGTACTTTGAATATGATGGAGTCAAGTAAACAAAGAATTATCCTAAGAAGTGTGGATGTGTCACCCAGGAAGGTGGGAGATTCGTCCGAGGAAAGTGCTACTGGGGGTATAGAGTAGATATACAAATGATTCACAATTGTTACTAGCACATAGAAGTTATTTCAATCAGATATTATTGAGAAGGCTTTGACGTACGATTGTTCTAATTGGCATCACTTCGCGAACACATTCAAAAGGCTTGCAACTCATTATCCGGTATATGTACTCGTATGCTATTTACCGTTACAATATCCAGCAATCATACACTAGTATATTTCATCTTTCACTCCTTGCTAAGAGTGATACGACGAGCCTTGAGATACTCGTAGTCGGGCATAGAATCTCTCACTCGTTGTTCAATGGCCTGGCCCATTTCCTCGCCGAACTCAACCTTCCACTTAGTCGCCTCGACGTCAATATCAATGGTCATCGGCGCCTTATCCTTGACAATTCCCTTGGAGTCTCGCAAGGTCGATAGCATGATAGAAGAGCCAGTGCGGTTGAATTCTTTTTGGTTTTCATCGGATTCGTGTCCGGCAGAATCAGCCCAGCCATGGGAATTCTTGTCATCTTTTTTGTCACTCCACTCGAACTGCAGCACACTCTTATCCAGACCCGTCTTTTTACAGAACTCGAACACGGTTTCTGGTTGATGAATGAGGTCGTGGGCATCTATCACTGGTGGTGCCACTGGGAGATCCGGCTGCTCTAAGCACCAGTCGTATAAGGTACGGGACCAGCGTAGCGTCATATTGGCCAAAGACGAGCCCCTCACTCCATCCTCATCCATATGCCCTAGATCGGCCATCTTCCGCATAGCACGGTACATCGATGGCCAGGCCAGAGCAGGGTGTCGAATGATAAAGGCAATCTGCCAAGTGCGCAGGTATTCGTCCGAAAATAGTGTCTCGTTAGATGAGGAGTGAGTGCTCGGACCATAAGATTCAGGGATATCCAATTGGAGTGCCTTTGTGAACTCGACATCCTCGATACCGGTTCTCATCTTATAGAGGGACGCTGGATTATTGAACCAGAATGCATGTTCTTTGACGAACATAGCTTTATTGTCCTTTTGTGCTTGAGCTGACTCATTTTCGAGTTTATCCAGACAATCTTGGTAAATTTTCTTCACGGATTCCTTGTCTTCCTGCGACCATTCTTCCGGCGATTTTCCCATGAAACCCTTCTTGGCCGTCGAGACGAACGCTGAGAAGAAGAAATACCCACCCTGTTCATTGGTGCGTAGCTGGGGCTGGTTGTGAATATTTAAGATCTTCAGTAGAAGATTCGAAGCCGTGCGGGGCACCGAGACGAGCAGGAGACGGCGGGGAGTGGCGGGTGTGCCATCAGTGCCTTGGGAATAGCCAGTAGTAGTCATGGTTGTGTTCACTCTGTTCCAATAATAGGGCTATGTGAAATAAGCTTAATCAAGCTGGGAGCAATGAGCGAGCGTGAAAATGACTACATCCCGGAGGCTGATGGTGTGATTATATAGGATCTACCAATACGACCTCAAACTTGCAGTACTCGTCTCATGCACTAAACAATGAAACGCAAACCATCACTGCAGCCCTCCAGGGACAGTACTATACCATAAAAAAGTTCCTCGAGACGCACACACTTGCCGCTTTACGGTAAAGATGTGCAGTAATTCTCGAGAATTTACAGTACCGTCTGTATGTACAAATGACATGTCTCCACAAATCGAAAACCCTGAAGAACTCGGATTCATTTCGGCCTTTGGCGGCGCGGTCTGAAGCCGATGCGGTGGAGACCTGCCCGCCATATTCGCTTTTTAACTGGATTTGCCTTGGATCTGCGCTTCTGTCCAAAGAGGATGGCTTCGGCACTCGGTCTGTCGGCGCTCCGAAGCGCTGGAGTGGTGGACATTTGCAGCCTTTTGCGATACTCGATGTAACCGAGCTTGCAATTTCTTAGTCAAAGCGAGTGCTGGAAACGTCAGTTGCCGTTATCCACAGTGTCAGGAGGACCGAATAGTCGAGAAGGGGTAGAGTTGAAGGGATTCGTTTCGTTGAACGATATCGTGTCAGAATGACATCGTGTCTTGGGTGACCGAATGATTAACTGCAGACTATTTGCTTATTGAGTACACTTTTACATGAAGCCTAAACTGCTGGATCAAGAGAATTATAAGCTGGGTAAACGTAAGGTGTCAGATATGTCTGTGTTTGTACAAGCCATATCCCTTTGCATTTGCTGGATCATTCTTACTCCACGACTTGCTTTACCGGTAATTTAGATTTCTCAGTTCATGATGTTCGTGTGACTCAACGTTCAACGCGCATTTTGGTGATGGTCTGCAGGGTAGATGCATGTTTCATGTCAACCCTACACCATCACTGCCGTTCGATTCAAAAAGACACTATTTGCCATTCTGCTGTGGCTCGTTCTTCTCATTAAGAGATATCCCCTAAACGTCATTTCCCAACGTATCTATTACTCTATCTGAATGTTGAGCTGGTAATATTTGATTTTAAGCAATGTCGTTTGCTACTTGAGGATTTGCTTTTTTAAAAAAAGAGATGCCTGTCAAGTGGAAACCGTGGATCGCGACCTGGGCAATCATACATACGTACATGACTCGTGGGCAAGATGGACCCCTTAACCTATTGATGGGCTGTCCAGCAGGTTCGTGTTAAAACAAGTCAAGAGTCCACCAACTGGCGTGCGCGTGATGGCTCACGAAATGAGCTACGTGACGCCCCTGAATTTCTCCTATATATCAATAAAACCTCTGCATCTGTTTCCCTCACCTGCCAGTCCGCATATGGGGTCAATACGTTATTACTACAGTCCTTTTTGCAGATTTTCATATTTTATTATGCAAACATTTTCCAGCTTCAGAGTCGGTTTTTAATAGAAGTGCTCGCCAAATCTTTATTCTGATGTTACAGCACCAACATTATTGTATTGTATTAAATCATAACATCTTCTAGGAATAGCTTCATCGTGAAGATCCATTCGCATCTGAAGTTAGCTAGTTAAAAGTCATCACTACCGCCACGATACATGGCCCAAACAGTCTGGTCACTCTTCATTCTCGCCTTCGACTCCTCAAGCATATTCTGAAATTCAACGGCACTCTCCACAGCCTCGCGGATATGGGAGTATTTCAGCCTTCCAGATTCTCCGTGTTCACTGAAAGCAAGTCCATCAGCGACGTTCAGCACATTTCGAATTTGTCTTCCATTCAGCTAGAATTTCCCAAGCTTTTCCTTGATATCTCTGACTGCCTGGGGACCAATCATCTTGTCTCGGCCATTCAAGGCTAGCAATCTGTCCCAGACTTTTGCACGAATGTCAGGCGTCATCGGCTTAAATGATATTCCAAGCTGAATTCGGGACTGGAATGCTACGTCCATCGTGCTGACTCTGTTGGAGGTCAAGAAAAGTACTCCCTGGAAGTATTCTAGCTGGCGAAGGATGACTGGCGAAATATATTAATTTTGTTCAAGTTTGAGAAGAGATATATTATCTCTCTTCTTTCGGGGGATCAACTTGACTTACCAGAAACGATTCCATTTCGTTGCACATCTTCGAAAGACCTCGCTTCAAGCACGACATCCGCTTCATCCAAAAGTAAAATTGCGTCCCAATCTGTAGCTCGAGTAAACTCCTCCTGTAAACGCTGCTCCAGTCTTTTTTCTTCCCATACCATATTTCCAATACTTAGTGAGATAAGAGGCCTCTCCACAGCCTCAGAGAAGCTGGACTTTATAGTTAGCGTATTTTCGAGTGGAATTGCGGGATGTATAACGAAGATTGACGGGGAAACGGACACCTGGTAATCCATGAAGCAGAATAACTAGACTCTGTCCTTTGCCCGCTATAAGGTCACCTTGTTCGTTCCGATCCCGCTTGTTGTAATGCTGACCCACAAGAGCCTTCAGTATGTCCTTTTTTCTCTGCTCCAAGACGAGATTGTCCATGGCTCTTATATTCCAAGCCACGGGCGTGAGTTTATCGATCCTCACAATGAAACGCTTGAAATTCGGAAAGTCTACGGCAACCAATATTCGCGGGACATAATCTTGCTTGTTCATCAGTCAACTTGGCTGTGACTGGCAACTTGTCCAATTTGTAATGTTCCCGTCGGTCCATTTCAGAGACAGCTAGATCTTTGTCTCTCCCTCCTAAGTAGCCAATGTGCCATAGACTCTTCGCTTCAAAATCAATAATTATCCTTCCGTTGATCTGACCCAACTATATACGACAGCGCACTCAAAAAGTGCAAGGAAGTAAATGATCAGTTAAATTCCCTGCCCCTGTGGGACGATAGGAGGGGTCGTATGGGTTCAAGGATAGTCGAAAGCAGCTCAATTCGGTTTCAGCGACGGGGCCTCTATAATGCTGCTTGGGTGAAAGAGCTTGTGACGAAGGAGAAAGACAAGATAAAGGCAAGAGATGCATCAGAGTCGAAATGGCGCCACAGAGTTTCAAATTTCGCCGACGAAGTAATTAAATTGACGACTCTGATGAAACCTGTTGTGGATATATACTTGTCTCTTCCAGTCCAGAGTACTCTGTGCCTTATGCCTACTTGTGGGTTGTGTTCCAGGTATGTTCGATGGTCTAATTCAATAAACCATTATACGAAGCTAGTATAATTATACTTTTCATATCTCTGACATGGAACTTTAGGGTATCTCCTCCAGGAAAGAGAAAAAAAGAGTCGGTTTTTGGACCTATGACCTCGCTGTCCGATGAAATTCCTATTCTGCAGGCATACGGCGACATGTTTCCCACGGATGAAATGAAGGGCTTCTTCGCTCAATTCTACATCCATACTGTTGATTTTCTCTGGAGACTGGCCAAATACTATATTCCCTTGGGTTTTTCAGTATGCTCCCTCTCATCCAAATGGGAAAACTAATTAAATTTCATCGTTGGATAATCATGATAGTAGTAATAAACAAATAATGATAATAATTTATTTAGTCGTCCGATCAAAAAGGAATCATTTCTAGTATGTACATAGTACAGTGTGTATGTACACTTCACTGTAAACATGGTTACTTTGCTTCCTCACCGCTTCCGACGCCAAAAAAGTGCAACGCAAACCAGCAGCAGCTCCACAACTTCTCAGTCCAGAACTGCGTAGTTGCAATTCTCATTGGTGCACAATGGCCGTGGAGAGTGATCTGGGGGATCTGTTGGCTAAGGTGCTCCCCACTGGTGTCCAAGTCTCCGTCCGTCATGTTTCATCTATTCCCGCCCCTTCGGATGCCTTGTTTGCACCGGCACCAGGCCAGGATACAGAGGCGACCTTCTGTGAGAATCACTTCCTCTCCGTCTCAATTGATGCACCCAAGGAATACGGTGATAATGAAGGCGCCGAAATCATTGTCTTTGGTATGGAGGTGTTGGTCTATACTACGGCCCACCTGACGACCATCTTCGTCTCCAAAGCCGATTCAACGGGCTTACTACACCTTCTTAAACTGCCCCATAAAGTCTCGGTGCTGCGACTTATTTCAAATACATTTCTATCTCATCTAGCGCGTACACATCAGCGGCCGGGTGTGCGGTTGGTCATTTCTTTGTTTGCACGCGCTCAGAACCAATATCTCTTTCCGGGCAGTATCGAGAATTCCGGCAAACACGTCCTGGATGACCGAGGTCTTATCAAATGGTGGTGCAGGTCGGTAGACCCAATCCTTCGTGAGAATGAGCCTGAGTCTGTCTCCCGAGACTCCCAGCAGCAAAGCCAAACAGGTGAAGCTGCCAAGGCTTCAGCGACGGCATATTTGATCGTGCCAGGCTGTGATCGCTTCGAAACTCGCAATTTCTTCCCACCAACAGCCAAGTCAGATCCTCAGGATCGTCCACGATGGTTAAATAGCTACCCCCTTCACCAGATGGTCCATAATCCCTCGGCACCTCCCCGATGCTTGGTTCCCCGGCTTCCAGACGACCCGAAAACGCGATTCCTAATTGATTTAGACGATGAGTTGCCGGAACCGAAAGAGGGCGAAGATGCCACTCCAAGCACCGGCCTTTGGCGAAGCGTTCGGTCTCTAGACCAGTTCTGGGAGATGATGTCCTTCCGGCAAGAATGCTCAGCCGGTCGCTTGGTTGGGTTCCTGTGGCTTGTTATCAACCCGCCTGGGCTGATGAATTCAACAACAATGGCCAGTCGAGCACGCGCTTCTTTCGCAGCGCCAATCATCTCTACAGCCACAGAGCCATCCAAAGTCGTTTCTGAAGGTACCTCAACCCAAGAGTCACCTGAGCAAACAAAGACGAATGAAGTATCACCAAAGGAGCCTACTCAGCTTAATCCAGAAGCCACACAAAGTACGCTCCAGCCTCTCGAAAATTCACCGTCGTCTTTTGATCGACCATCTACATCCCAATTCACCGATACAAATCCCTTCCACTGGCCTGAGGCTGGACGAGGACAAGTGGTTCTGAAAGATGCCGACTACAAGATTATGATGGACGGTATCTTGGATCACTTCTACGACGAGAAGGAGATCGTTGCCAGCACCAAGGCATACATCGATCAGGTAGCCTCCCTCGCTGATCAACTTACATGGGGAAAGCGGGTCTCCGGCACTCAGATCCCGGAAAGTATTGGGACTGAGACGACAGTGACCAATAACATTCTTGACAGCGGACTAGTTCGCAAGAGAAAGAAATCGGATAGCCAGACCACCAAAACCGATGGCGATGGCAGTGCAACACAGTCAGGTGGGCCGGCCGACCCGCCATCACAGCCGGCAGCTGTGAATGTGCTTAGCGCAGGTCTGGTCCGGAAGAAAAAGAAGACGTGAAATCATTGTCTGAGAATATAATTTGATCTTTGGAGTATAGGTGAAAGCGTTTTGCATTGCGATGGAATGGAATGGAATTAGGGCTTTGGGGGCTTTGGCTCAGTAATTGGCACGACCTCAAATAAATATGATATAGCCAAATGGATGAAGTCCTTCTATAATATAATTAGTTTCCAATATTCTATACTAAACTACTTTCTTCTACCGGTGGACCTTCAGCTACGGTCCAACTGAGAGTCTTCAACACTGTGACTTTATCCACTGCTCGATTGAATAATGTTCAAGACCTTTAGTAGTAACATGTATTATCTAGTTTGCTTTTCGGCGTACTTATAAGATCTGGATGTGGATGTTCTAAAGTGAACTACACTTAAGCAAGAGTATCTGATACCAATTAACTAACTCGCTATAGGATGTGTACTATGTAGTTCGTGGTTTAAGGAGACTTGAAGTAACGGTAGAGAAACCCTCCTGAATCTGTCCAGTGGGTACTCCTTACCAAGACATAGCACTCCTATTGAATCTTTTATTTATCTGCCTAGCCCTCGAATCCCACCAGCTCGTCTATGCCAACCTTGGAGCATTTTATGCACTTCTTGGCCGAAGGATCCACGTATGCGCGTACAATCAGTGGATCCAATATCGCCAGGCACCATCTACCATTTGAAAATAGTAAGTTCCAAATACTAGTAAATAAAAAATTGGAATTGAATAAATATAATACCAAATATAAGTGCATAATGAACAAGTGCAATTGCTACTAAGGTACGGCAGAAGGGCGGAGCGGCAAAAAGAAAGCCGCCGCATCCGATCTGCACAGCTGAAGAACCTCCACCAAACAATCCCCAGTGGGCACTTCTTTCTGTCCTTCTTTAGCATCCCATTCGACTAAGTAGAATGTGTTCCTGGTCGTTACTTTCCTACTGTATCTCATGCTAGAGCCGACCTTGCCATTTCTCGAATCGCCCACCGATGGCGCTATATCTGTGTCTGTCGCGGCGGGCTGGATTGGTCTAATCTGGTATGTCACTGTGTTGACTGTGTGCGCCTTGGGCTACTTTCAGATGTATGTGTTCAATTGAGAGGTTTCCTCCAATATCATTCCTTGTCTTTGGAATCACCCGACTTCTCGGTCGTCCATTGAGAATGATGGCTTACACATTCAATTGAACAGATGGAGACACTTTTCCTCTCGGCCGCGCCCATCATCTTTGGCCTCTGATCTAAACACACCCCATGTCACCGCAATTCGACCTGTCAAGGGCCTTGAGCCACATCTTTACGATTGTCTGGCTGCGACCTTTCAACAGCAATATCCGCGCGACAAGCTAACGGTCTGCCTCTGCGTCGAGTCGCGACATGACCCCGCCTACCCGATCCTCCGCAAATTACTTGCCGATTTTCCGGATGTTGATGCGGAAGTTTATGTTGAGGAGGAAGATCCTCTATTGCAGGGAAGTGGGACTGGTTCATACGCGCTTGGGCCGAACCCCAAGATTCGAAATATGAGTCGGGCGTATCGTGAAGCAAAGGGCGATATCATCTGGATTATCGATTGTAACGTCTGGGTTGGGAAGGGCGTTTGCGCTCGTATGGTGGATAAACTATGTGGGACGGGGCCAACATCTCGCAAAAAGTACAAGTTCGTGCATCATTTGCCTCTGGCCGTGGATGTGACCGGGGAGAGCAATGTGCAAGAGCAACGACAAGCTCTCTTGGATGCCCGCCCAGAAGCCACAGAAGCTGAGATCGCCTTATCTTCTAGCAGACCGGAAGATGGACTAGAGAACACGCTTGCTACTGGAGGAGGTCGTCTGGAGGAGTTATTCCTTTCTTCTGCTCATGCAAAGATGTATACCGCCATCAACACTGTCCTGATTGCGCCGTGCATTGTCGGTAAATCAAACATGTTTCGTCGTTCCCATTTAGACTATCTCACGACTCCATCGACCACCAAACCTGATTCTCGCTATCCTGGTATCGATTACTTTTCAGAGAATATTTGCGAAGACCACTTAATCGGGGACCTCTTATGGCGCCGGAAGGTTCGTGAGGAGAAAGAGTTTGGTGAGCACTGGGGCAAGCATGCTATGGTGTTTGGAGATTTGGCTATTCAGCCCGTCGCGAACATGAGTGTCCGAGGGTATATCGCACGTCGAGTACGATGGCTTCGTGTTCGCAAGTTTACCGTACTGCTGGCAACGCTCGTTGAGCCCGGGACCGAATCCTTCGTTTGTTCCATATATGGTGCCTGGGGTCTCACGACCGCATTAGCACCATACATGGAGCGCAAGGGAGTGGAGTTGGCCTCGATCTTGTCCAGTTGGACCGCGTTTTGGACCTTTTTCGCCTTCAGCATGACGTTCTGGATTTTTGTCGATTGGACCCTTTACATCAAGTTGCACTCTGCCAAAGCCATCGAATTGGATGATGTCACGCCTTGTTTCGCACAGCCTGTTCGATCTCGACGTCAAACTACGCGTCGGACGTTTTTGCAGTGGTTCGCTGCTTGGTTAGGTCGTGAGATTCTTGCATTGCCCATCTGGATCATTGCCGTGTATGGCGGCGTGACTGTTGTTTGGCGAGATCGGCGTTTCAAAGTCGGATTTGATGCGAAAGTCCGAGAAATTGATGCCCAGCCCTCGGAAGGATCATACTCGACGAGCTCCGTTGTTGATTGGTTTCCTGTCTCGCCGAAGGACAGTGACGGCAAAGTCAGACGCGATTGATGTCGCATTTGACTCGTTTTGTTTTTCTCCGGGATATTATCCTGGCTTAGATGGTTATTATAGATCACTAAAAATTAGGGTGCATTCTCTTTGTGCATTTGTACATTAGACTTTTTGTTTAGATCAACGGACCCTGATATCTCTAAGTAGGGTTTGAAACTGGTCTAAGATCTCGGTATATTCCATTATGATTTGGTTGCATAATTTCAAGTCGCATTTACCGGCGTCATTTCTTCTGGTAGTATTTCCTTGGGTACTATCTAGACAATTTCCTTCCCAAAAGTAAAAGCATAGCCTTGTTATCATTTTTCAAGCCATTATATCCTCATTAGAAACCGAGTAACATGATTTTGGCCAGTGTATATCTTGTCACTGACAGTCTCCGTCTATTGATATTGCCAAATGTTTTATGATTATGAACAAAAAAAAAGAAATGCAATCCATATACCTCACAATCTCATTTATGCAGAACTCTCACCCTCCTTAGCTCCGCTCTCCAGTCCAGCCGACTTCTCGGAGCTAAGAAGCCACTCAACAACCTGTCTGCCCGCAGACATTTCTCCGGCCGACTGCTGTTCCTCGCCCTCACCCTGGGCTTGACCTTCGCCTTCACCAATGGTCATCTCAATCTCCTGATCTCCATTCTCATTCTCATCAACCACGTCAGCTGAGGCAGACCAAGCGGCGCGCTCAGCCAAGAATACAGCGTCGTGTCCAGCATCGTTCTTGATGGCGACATCCGCACCGGCTTCGACAAGCGCTTTGACGCACTCAAGGTGCGTGTTCAGAGCTGCCCAGTGCAGTGATGTGTTTCCGGAGTAATTTGTGTGGTTGATGAAAGTCGTGCGCTGAGCGACGTCTCCAGCAGAAAGTTTCTGAAGGAGAAAGTTCAGGATTTCTACGTACGTTAGTTCAATGCTGAGAAAATACATATCCATAAATATAGGTATATGATGTGATGAGGGCTGAGGGCTAAAATGAACTTAAACATACCAATGTTACCGTTAGCAGCAGGGAAATGCAAAACGCAAGAGCCAGTACCTCCTTCGTTCTCATCTTCCATATCGATAGCAGAAGCGACGATTTGAGCCTCGGTGCAGTTGTTTTGGGAGGCAAGATTGGCAACATCGGCCTTCAAGGCCTCCAGATCGCCTGCTCGAGCATCGTAGATGAGGTCATCAACGGCGTCGGCGGAGAGTGCAATTGGCACAGTAGGCTTGGGCTTTGAAGCAGAGGTAGCCATGTTGTGAATGAATCAAGCTAATTGATTTTGCTTATTTTATCGAATGTCTTGATCCTTGAAAAGTGGATCGATATTTTTTTTTCTGCCGCTGCTGCAGACAAGAATTTGATATGCACTGACGGGATGTTAGAAAATGACATTTCAAGATAAATGATTGAACAAATCAAGAACAAAATTCGCAATCAAGAATCATCTCTCAAGTTAAAAAGATTCAGATCCAAATACCCAAGGCTCAAACACCCTGAGACATGCGAAATTGTCTTAGTCGCGCGAAGATCCCCGCGATTTGCATCAGTTGGTGATAAGCGCATTGATCGGTATTGTACGAAAATTCAATTTCATCCCATTCCGGTCCGAGACAGGGGGCAAAAAGAATGAAAAAAAATAACGCATCCACTGAGAATAGAACAGACGGAAACTCAACACTCTTACCTTTTGTGATTGATGCAACTCGTAGATTTCCTCGACTGCGAAGTCTTCTCTCGCCGCTCTGAGAAACTTTGATATCGGTGAACACGTGACCTGATGGCGGGGTTGCCTCTTTTGGCGGTGCCAGAACAATCTATAAAAGTTCAAGTTCATCAATAATACTACAGACAATGATTAATTCCTGGGCAAGACCATAATAATTAGACAACTGTCCTCTATAATACGCGAAGTACTGGATGTACAAATAGCGGTACAAGGCATTCACAAGCAATATTATCTAAGACTATTCTTTCAGGGATAATATATACTTTGGTTCAATATACAATCTCATAAGAATTTGTACTTGGCTGTAATGTTACAAATGTGATAAATTAAGTACAATACATACAGGTCATGTTGACCTGCTTCTCTACACATGCGAGGAAAGCCAAAAAGAAAAATACAAAGCCACAGAACGCCCCGAGTCCCACGCCCATGTGGGCAGGTATCAAAAATCCCTAATGCGAATGGTGTATGTGAGAGTATCAACGAGATCGAATGCATCAGCTGACACAAAATCAATCTCTTAACCACGCTCTCCTTTTCTCCTCCTTCTTCTCCCGCCGCTTTTCCTTGAACATCTTCAACTCCTTCTTGCTGAGCTTCTTGGCACTTCGCTCCGCTCGTAAACTCCGACCATCATGACTATTAGCAGCAGAGTCCACGTCGAAGAAGGCGTTCATTTGTCGATAGGATTTATTATCTTGATTGTGATTTTCTGGGTTGATTGAATCGGCTTGCCAACGACCCGTAAATCGATTAAAGGAGCCAGCGGCAGTGTAGGCAGCGGAGGGATCCATTGCAGGGCCACCTGTCTCTTGCGTTTGTTCTTCGTGGTGCTGTGCGTACGGCGCGGTCGGGTCATAGTCGCCGTGGATGGCAGGATTATAACCACCAAGCACAGGCTCCTTTTTCTTGGGTGTTTCTTCTACACCTGGAGCTCCTCCGGTAGGAACGCGTGGGTTTTCCCACTGCGAAAGCCCACTGAATCGGTTGTAAAAGTAGTATGCTTGGTTGTTGGAATCCCAAACGGGTTCCCAGCCATCGTCCTCCGCTTGGCCAGGCGGTGCTTCGTCGGGGAGCGGCGGAGGAACTTCATCGGGTAGAGGGGGCGCGGATGCATCTTCTAGTTTTGCATCATCATTGTCATCGTCTTGTGTTTCCTTCCCATCATTTTCGTCTTCTGAGATGTCGTCTTCGTCATTATCGTGGTCTTTCGTTGGTGGTGCCTCTGTTTCGGCTTTCTCTTCCGCGACAGCCTCTGGCGACCCAGGCGCAATAGCTTCGTTCCCGCGCTCCTCCGCGGGTATTGTGATTTCTTTGAGAGCTTCTGACATCCTGTTGATCAACACACACCTCTCGAGTGGGAGCAAGGAGAGAATGCGCAAGTTCGAGCAGCCGTAATGCTTCCATGGAGAAAGGTTGGCTGAGACCCAATGAAAGGCGTGGACGTCTCACCGCTTATCCCCTCCGATCGGACTATGAAATGAATACTATAGAATCAGATCAAACATAATACATCATGTAATATTGGGTTTATTGGTCATTTATATTCTTCTTGATCATTTGGTTTTATTAAATCCTTCATATCAGCTTACGTCGGCCCAGCTTGTCTATCTTTGTGCATGCTGACAGCAAGGATGTGATCCGGATAGAAGCTGGTTCATTGCAAACTCGAGAAGGCATGCAGGATATATATTGAATTGCATTTAGTCCAACCCGATACTTCTCTCCATCATGAAGAGAATTCATGATGAATTATTATTACGACATAATACTTCTTCATAACCATCAATTTTGAAAGATACTTGAAAGAAACAATCTTATATTTAAAGTACTACAAACAGAAACAAAGAATTAAAACTTAGTGTAGACCTCTACACCGGGCTACTCGGGAGTAGCCCTAAAGCTCGTCGGGGCAATTCAGGCCTGGAATACTTAAGACGACTTCGGAGTTCATGATTCTACATTCTTAGTATAAATTACCTCTAGGATTTCAATAGTGTAGGATATTGTGGATTTGAAGTTAATTCAACTACTTATGCCTCACTAGTACCCAGCATTAGTCAATAGTAGTTACTACATGTGACGGGCAGATAAACCATTAAAACCCAACCTTTGAACAGTGTTAGCTAGATGTCGCACCTGAGAAATATAAACTACTAAAGCTACTCTAGTGCAATAGAGAGCTAGCACTCGTATTAACCTTTGCCCCAAGCTCTGCATCGACATATGGCCTGCTTACTACCTAAGTACCACTGGTAGACGTCCCTGAGTTATATCTCAAGTGCAATCGATATACAGTACGTCTGACTCGCAGTTGAAAACATTCGTCTAAGTCTATGGTTATCTAGATGAGGTATACATCAAATGACACCATGAGATCCATGAATACTCAGAATTGGTCATTGCAAATATGAGCTTGCATAAACCTGTTCGTCGCTATAGATGCTGAGATTCAAACCCCGATGTGCTTCTACATACATACAATGTAGTACGATGAAGTGGGACTAGAAGCTAGGTGTAGTAGGCGATCATTAGGACTGGGTACGGGTATAGAGTAGGGGTAAGCAGGAACAGGGTCTCAGATTGCTACCTCAAGAGTACGGTGTATAGCCCAGGGGAAATTAGAGAAAGGCAGATCTTCAGGTCACTGAGTATCCATTGCAACTAGGGCTTATGGTATGACTCGTAGAAAACACGGACGAGGCCATTTGGAATCCACGAAGACTATTGTTCTTGTCGTGGATCTCACATAGTCCAATACAGGCCCCCAAAACCAACACACTCGGTTAAGCAGCGTTGCGGTGCTCAATTCTTTCTCGTGGCCCAAGGGCGTGAAACAATGAAGGGAGGGCAACAAAGTCCTCCCTATGGCCGGAGTGCGGTTAATGGGTGAACGAAGTTGCTCCCTTGCAGCATGATTAACCATACGTCATGCGCTCCACACTGTTTTGAAGTACTCCCTCTCTCGCTTCCATACACTAGCACGATCCTGAACACTCCCCGGATTATACACCCGGTAGCATGCCTTAGCTCCCGTGGACCTGCAGGGTCATGACTAGACGACCACTACCGGAGGTTCGTACTGTATCCCCTGCGGAGGCTGGTTCAGGAACAGAGCCCGGATGACACTCTCAATAAGGTATAAACTCAGGGCTAAAGAACTATTGGTGCTTAAGGGAATATTGCTATGCAAAATTATCTCACCGGCGTGTAAGATCCGAGACTTTAATGTAACTCCGAGGTTAACAATAAAGTCCATATCTATCGATTCGTAGGACGGAAAGAGACAGACAACCAACTATAGAGTACCAGCAGATAAACAAACAAGATTGACTGTGTATTAACTAACTCTCATGTTCTGGAGAGGGCCAGAGCGCAAGGAATGCCAGGGCAAATGATCAAGACTAGTGAAGAGAGTCAATCAGGCTTCGTAGATCCATACCAGGAGGCCCCGAATGTGGAGTGATCCTCCCTTCCGTAACCTTACAGGTTGCATTCCGGAGAGAAGGAGGAGATTGCAATGGAGGAAACAAACAGCCCTGGAGGCTCAGGGAGATTGATTCAAGGAGCCCACAGACCACCACAGAGATGTATAAAAGCGTGTTCCTTCATCGCCCAATCTTACTTTCTTCATCAAGCATCACTCTCTTTAACCTTCTCTTTCTGAAGTAAAGTCTTCTCTCTTTCTTATAAACCTAAACTCCGAGAACACCTTTCGTTCAACCCCAAACCCACAGACACAATGCAGTTCACTCTCTCCACTGTTCTGGCCCTCGCTGCCACCGTTGTTGCTCTTCCCCCCTCCGGCCCCTCTGCTGGCGGTGTTGGTAACGCCAACGGTGTTGGAAACAAGGGCAACACCAACGTCCGCTTCCCTGTCCCTGATAACATGACTGTCAAGCAGGCCCAGGCCAAGTGCGGTGACCAGGCTCAGCTCTCTTGCTGCAACAAGGCCACCTACGCCGGTGACACCACCGATGTCAACTCTGGCATTCTCGGAGGCACCCTCAGCAACCTGATCGGTGCTGGCTCCGGCTCTGACGGCCTTGGTCTCTTCGACCAGTGCTCCAAGCTGGACCTCCAGATCCCCATTCTCATTGCCGTCCCCATCCAGGATCTGGTCAACCAGAAGTGCAAGCAGAACATTGCCTGCTGCCAGAACTCTCCCTCCAGCGCCGTAAGTACTCGTTATACTTCATCACCCTTGCATATATCTAACCATTCCTCAGAACTCCGACCTCGTCGGTGTCGGTCTGCCCTGCGTCGCCCTCGGCTCCATCCTCTAAGCGCTTTCCTGCGTTATCTGGCATCGTGCGAGAAGCATTGGCCCCGTGTCGCTTCTGGTCAGCCTTAGGGCTATCTGGACCTCGACACCAGCGCTAAAGTGAACTGTTATCGATTCTCGGTGAAGGAAAGCATGAGTTGCTGGCATTTGATTTGAATAGTTAGACGATTTGATCTTTTCATGCCCGTGTATCATTAACTGTGTCGTGTGGCACCCCTCGGAGAAAGAAGACTGTTTTTTTGTTTTTTTGCTTGTGTTTTTGGCATGGTGCTTTTGCTTCTTGTCTGGTGCATTGGAACTGGACTAGCTGCAGTCTGTCCGGTATTCTTTCGCATATATATCTTTAATCCATTAGATTTGTTCTAGTGATATCCCCTTGTAAACGCTTGTAGCATGTATATCTCGACGTACTTGGACAAGTAACTAGAGCAGTCTCCTAATTTGACACAGTCCTTCTATGCCTTGAATTCACGAGGCCTTTCGCTCACTTTGTCCCTCCCATTCCTATCCACACGCAACTTGGCCGTTCGTAAATGAAAACACCAAGTCGCTTTCGACTGGGTTGAAATTATTATTGAAATGTAAAATGGTCGTAGCACAGTCGAGTACCTTAGTTCCTCACTCCTCTCTGCTTATCTGTCTACTGTATAACGAACATATATAAGACTTGCAAAATCGTCATGCTGTATTTAATCATGGACTCAATTGTTTCAATGTCTATTAATGGCCGCGCATAAGTTTACTATTTCATTGTTTATTTACAACCTGTCTACACTAGACTAGTGTAGTCACGCAGATTTTAAACTTATAACTACCATGTTTTTTCCATTCCTCCTCCAGTCCAGATTCCAATATCTCGACCTCCTCCAATCCCATGAGCCTCCAACCATTTTTCTTCTTCTTTCTCTGAAACCAAACACTCTTCTTCTGCCAAGCTGGAGGCATCTACATCGATCCATCTCGGGGATGTGGGTGATCGCAGGTTCTTCATCGATACTGGTGAACGAGGAAGTCTGAAACTATAGGTCTTTCGAAACAAGCCGGTCATCGACCGACGCAACTTTGATCCTTTCTTTCCAGTTCCCTTCTCTCCAGCCTTCTTTTCTGCGTCTTCTTCTTCCCGCTGACGTTTCAAATCACTCCTCTTAGAGGACGGGTTCTCACAAGACATCTTTTGTCCTGTCTCAATGGGAGCTTGTAATTTCTTGGTCGGCGTATCAAATGGCGATTGAACAGTATCGAGTTTTAGAATTGGATACTCAGGTCGAGACAAGGCTCTTGCAGCTCTGTCATTCGTGAAGTCCAGCATTTGTTCGTTGTCGAACAGTGCCTGCATTTGCATACTCAAGCTCAATTGTGCGGGACTCAGTGGTTGTTTTTGGTTCTGGGTTGGTGGTTCAATAGGGATAATCGGCTCGTGTGAAGAGTGGTGAACGGCTGTCGAACCCGATGCCATGCTTCCAGCTCGAGCAAGGGACATTTTGTTTGAAGAATATCTGACAAGATCGTTATAATCGTCCTCAAGACGCTGTGGTTTATTGTTTGAGGATAGTCTGCGGGACAGTTTATTATCGCGAACGCAGCGTGAAACTGAAGTAATGAACCCCATGATGCAGGAAACTTTGTCCTTTTTGTATTCGAAGTTTGCTTCGAGACTTTTTTTATCGGGGTGCTGGGACGTGGGGGGTTGTATAGCTGATAAACTAATCTCTGGGGCTGGGGCAAGGGGTGTCTTGGGCTGGAATTGCTGCATAGTACGTGCAGCACGTCTTGAGTCCAGGGCATTGTGCAGTTGAGTTGAAAGCATGTACCAAGTCTGTAGAGAATACCTGGAAATCTAAAAGACGTCGCATAGACTTCTGTATCATTGTATCTTCAATGAGCGAAGGAAAATTATACTAATAATTGTTATGAAACCGCCAGGATTGAACCTGAAGGCGAACATGTTGGAGTCCAAGTGATTTGTGAAACGGGCGTTCATCGAGAGCCAACCGATCGATCTAGCCATTCCACGTTCTAACACGCCTCCGATCCTTATGCCCGACGTCAATTGACACGAGTTCATGGAAAATACCTCATGGCCTACGTGTACAGTATCTGCAGTACAAAGCAATGAGAAGACCCTTCATCCATCACCATGATTTCATGCATCATCATAGCAGATACTGTCCTATGCAGAAGCTCTCATGATCTCGGAACTTGCAGTGATCGACCGCAAGCTGCAAAGTTGATCAGGATTGCACCAATCGCGAGGAACGGAAGGCTGCATTCCCCAGAGGAGCTCTCAAGGGCGTATATGCAAGGATTTGCCGGCCCCTTGATCTTGACACGAGCAGCTTGATGATCTAGCTCACCATCAATGGCTCGCTCTGGCTATGACACTGGTATGCACGAGCTTCTGGGTGCAATGTCGCCGAATACTTTGACATGATTGGGGGATTACGGGACGACAGCATACATGGGCGTTAACCCAGTGGATCTCGGGCGCTTCGAGGTCCACCAGCAAGAATGTCGGTTGAGGCCATCGCGTTTGGACCCCCAGCCATCGCGCGACTCAATCCCTTGTGGAAATGGCGGTGTCTTCGATCTACTGAGACACTTGGCGCTGTCAGCCTCCATATCATTACCAGTGTAGCTCTATATGATGGAAGTCTTTGACAAAAAGCCTCAACAGGTTGGTCTCAAAAACGCGCGTATGAAAGATTTCCACAGTCTACGATATGCCCCTTGCAAAAATGAACTCAATATTTGTTCTCAGCTGGCCATTGCGCTAGATTGACTGATACAGTGCTCAGTCCAAGTTGATGTCAGGTCGAAGGAACCATACAAGTGAGTCAAGTCATTGAATTATATGCCAGAGCGCGCAAGTCGCGTAAACCTACTATGGACCGGCTTGAACACAAGCATTATTATGGTACGAAATGCATCAGGGAAACGGGAAGAAAAAAGTGGTCTCCAATTAAAGACGCCCTCCAGCTCCACCATATGCTTGCGATGAACAAGAGCTTCTCCGTAAAATGCATTAGCATCATGTCCAAGATATCCTTGACACTCACAGCACCAATCACCCGGATTCTGCGTGGATCCATAGTGGGTTGACAAATAATGAAGCCGCAAACACAGCCTTGTGATGATGATCCGCCTGGAACAAAGATTTGATGAAGGTTCATTTCGACGTCTTTAAATGACATGACAGCTGTATACTGCAGACCGAGCTATGAAATCTCGAGGGCAGATGTGAAAGTTCAGGCAGGGAACCCATCCCAAGCAGTACCCCATTTTCCCACGGACAACTCGCCCAGGAAACTGACCCATATCTCCCATGCCGACATATTGAATGGAGTCCGCCTTGCGACTTCTCATTTGCCAAACGAGATGTTGTGTCGGATGGAGATGGCGAAGATTTCACTCCTTTGATCTTCAAGGCAATTAAGCTGGATTTCATGCAAACGGAAGAGCTTTGGGAAGACCCTTATGTGGAAATGAGACAAACAAGGGCCATGTTCCGCTCTGTAGCAGCACAAGTGGCAAAGTATCATCTTTTCCAGCCAGATAAAAGTCTCATCGATGGCAAAAGCATCCTGCAAGAAGATCGGTTGCAAGTCAGCTTGGTGTCATTTGTTATTATGGAAGTCATTTTTGTGGCTCTAGTCATAATCACTCTTTCATTGTTCTTTATAGCCCCTTGGGATGTTACGCCTCGGGATCCAGGGTTTATTGGTGGACTTGCACTTCTTGTTGCGCGAAGCGAGGATATCACATCTGAATTCCGTGGAACTGGCCATATGAGTCTGGGATCATTGATTTCGAGGACAAAAGAGCAAACCTTTGGAACGCACGCCCGATCTAATTCCTTTGTAGGGGACTTTAGGATGTCAAAGGAGGGCAATTTCCAAATGGAAGATATTGAATCACCCAAAATGATCAGCTGGTGGCGACCATTGTCAACTATCCCGGTGATGGGAGCTAGAAAATAAAAGGGTCTACTTGGCATCGCCGATATTAACCCGAGCGAGTACATTCAATACTCATGAGTGTATATTCCAGCATTCACGATGTTTCTTGTTAGTACATTGTTCCTGATGCAAGACTCTACAGCTCGCATTTTCCAGCCTTATAGCCTGTTTCGCAAACATGCAGTTCCAGCACAGCAGGCAGCCATAACTACTCGACAACTCGACAAAGTTTCCCTGCATAGACTTTGGGACTCCATCAAGAATTCTCATTTGGCAACAGCAGCAACTAGTCTAGCCATCATTCTGGGTGGCTTGTTACCAATTGCTGTCAGTGGATTATACACGACGCAAATGACAGCATGGGAATTTCCTGTCTCGGTCAAGCAGACGGGGGACTTCAACTTCACCGAGGAAGATAAATTCGATGGGCAGACGTCACTTGGTGCGCTCATTTCGAATGCCAACGTCTCATATCCTCAATGGACATACAAGGAGCTCGCATTTCCTTCCTTGGAGATGAAAGATGATTCGATCGACAAACTCTCCCCACGAAAGTCTAACAACACCGCGACAGTCAAAGTGAGAGTCTCTTCAGTGAGAGCAAGTATGGAATGTGCGAATCTCATTTATAACACAACCTTCGAGTATACGAAATCTATCAAAAATCTAGAGGGAAGCAGAGATGCTCTTGAAGATCCCAGCTTACCTGTCATCAGTGGAGTTCCTGGCGTTCAGGTGAGAACGAACGTCCATGAAGATTGCAGCGGAAAGCCCAATAACTTCACCTGGGAATTCCCGTATGGATATTTCGGGTTCATGAGCTCGACACTTGGCATCTACCAAACTAACATAATGGACTGTGGCGCAGAATGGGTCCTCGTTTATGGCTTTGCCGATGAAGAACTCTCGTCCAATACCAGTGCTACTGTACTTTTCTGCAACTCCCATTACGAGACTGTTGAGACTGATTTGACCTTGGATATTCCCTGATATACCATCGATACGACAAATCCACCAATCACTTACGAAAATACTACAAAATTCTGCGTCATTGTCGATAACAGCAATTACGGTGATCGATTTTTGTCCGGAATGCAGCCAATCAACCCATCCGAACCATACTCGAAGACATTTGACGGCTTCGTCGACGCAATGGTCTACGGAATCGACGGTGTCCCAGCTAATGAGCTTCTAAATGAAACCCGTCTACAGACTCGATATAAGGAGGTTTATGAACTGATCGAGGCTCAGCGAGCCGGTTCCCAATTTCGAACGAAATCATCCATGCTCAACCATACACTTCCGCAACTTACTGGCTCGGTCAGAGATCCTCATCGGCTTCGTCTGGTCCAGAGCACAATATCTACCCGGCTTTTGGAAATCATTCTGGGCTTGATGCTTTTTTGGCCGCCGTTGCAGCTATCTGGGCGATTGATACAAGACGCACGTTGCCCAAACACCCGTGTAGTACCGGGGCTGTGATCAGTCTTCTCGCAGGAACTTCACAAATTCTAAATGAGAGTGTCATTCCAACTGGGTCTGAGCACCTCAGTGACCAGGAGTTGGTGAAGCAGGGGGGTTTTCAGCGGGTTCTTGTTTAGTTTAGGATGGTGGGCTGATGATGACGGGGAAAGAAGGTTTGGGATAGGAATAGGGCAAGCTCAAAAGGAATGATGCCTTGCTGATGATAGAACAATTATTTAAGACACCTTCAATATAAGCTTGAATCACTGGGATGTGCGCGAGGCTTTGCAGGTTATGACTCTACTCTACAATGCATACCTGAGCATTGGTATGCACTACTAGTGTAATGATGCTGTGTCTCGGGGGTCAGTTTACTACTGTTGCACAAATATACGGACAGATTCTTTCACGCAAGGAATTTGGCCTCATCATGAAATATGCGAGTGGTAGGGCTCGCCACAGACATCATGACAGCACCATGCATGATATAAGGTCCTGCAAGGAGTTGGCTTGAGTGCCGTGGCCAGGAAGAAAATCCGCACTCTTGTCAAGGTCTATTGAATATTTAAACTATGAAAGGGATATCAAATGGGAAGATAAGCCTGATGTCCATCGCTTAGAGCTTGCTTGCAGGAGCATCAGTATATAGAGATTGGCTTCGCTTCATGGCTTCCTGGGCCTCCTTCTCGATTCTGTTGAGCAGGACGGCGCAAGTTGGGATGTCATGAATGAGTCCAATCACCTGGCCAGCGGTCCAAACCTGAAAGCAAACATGTTAGATGGTATTTGTAGCGGGTGAAAGGGTGGTTTACTTACGCCGAAGTCGACATCGCCGTTAAGGAAAACCTGACGACCACGCTTTCCGCTGACGTAGGGTCCGATCTCGCTGAACTCTCCGGTTGTGCTTTCACGCTCGACCTTCAAAGCATCCTGAGTCACCTTGTTGGCGAAAAGACGAGTGGTGTTCTTCCACCGACGGAGAACCAAAGCGGTATCAGTCTCCTGAGCATTGACAATTGCTTCCTTCACTTTCTGGTGAATTGGAGCCTCGACAGTGCTCATGAAACGAGTGCCCATGTTAATACCGTCGGCACCGAGAGCAAGGGCAGCAGCCAGACCTTGGCCATCGGCAAAGCCGCCAGAGGCAATAAAAGGAACACCCAGGTCTTGGCGTGCACGGCTGAGAAGGATAAAGTTGGTGATATCGTGTTCACCGACATGACCAGCGCACTCAAAACCATCAATAGAGAGGAAGTCAACACCAAGCTTAACAGCAGACTTGGCGTGGCGGATGGTAGTACACTTGTGTAGGACAATACAACCGGCCTGCTTCAGCTGCTTAATCACAGGACCTGGGTTGTTACCAGCTGTCTCAACAATCTTGATACCCTCGTCAATGATGACCTGAGCGTAGGCACCGTAGTCGGGGGGCACGAGTGCGGGAAGCAGAGTCAGGTTCACGCCGAAAGGGTTCTTGGTCATGGTGCGGCATCGTCGAATCTCCTTGCGTAGATCTTCGGGGGTAGGTTGAGTGAGGGCAGTGAGCTGTTCAGTCGCGAAATGTCAGTCTATTCGTATCCTACGAAAAATTCCTGCTGCTCATAAAACATACTATTCCGAGACCGCCTGCGTTGCTAACGGCCGAGGCCAGCTCAGCGTATCCAACCCACTGCATACCTCCCTGCACCACGGGGACTATGCGCTGTTAGATTCATGGCATGAATATCCATCATAACATGTGAGCCACTTACCCCGAATGCCCAATTTACGAGTCAGGGCAGTGTTGAACGGCATCTTGTCGGCGTTGTTCGTTTATCGGTATCAAATCGAAGTATCACGACGAGATTTATTGTCAAAGAGAGCGACGAAACGAGGTTGGGGTTTCCAAGCAGAGTTCAAATATAACAGTGGCTATAACAGTAGAGAGAAAAGCCAGTTGAAGGCAATATGTCCTTCAAGTAGATGTCTCAGGTGATAAAAAGCACCGAGCCCGGAGTCGGGGTAGCCGCGGACCTGGGCTGTGGGGAAGCAAAGTTGCCGAGGTTCGTTTTGATTATGCGACGAGGCCGAATAACCACGTATGTTGATGCAGACAAGACAAGAGTTCACTCCCATTTCTGATCAGTCCTCGGTCTTCAAGACAAGTTTGTCTGATAGATGAGGTGATCAAGCTGCTGATGTCAAGCAAAAAGCAAAGTATCTGGTGGCCCATGTCATACAATGAAATTGCTTCTCCTGCTTTACGATGTGCCTGGCCATTTTCTTCATGTGACTACCACCTCATGCCAGCCAAATATTCAGATGTACCAGAATAGAAATTGGCGTGACTGACTAGTTACTACGGAATACGGTTTCAATGGCAGAGTTGGTTTATAGACAAAATAATAAAGTGTTTTCATTGATTATGAATTAGAAAACAAACATCGATAGTCTAGTTGATATGTAACCCTGATATGAAACCCATCCGGCTCATGGACAGAGGGAATGGGCGATTAACGACGGGAAGTCCTTCTGCGAACCTCGAAAGTCCCAAATCAGTCGCGACAGAATGCCGAAACCAAAGGGTGCTAAACACGACGACTTCATGCCCCCGAAGGGGTACACCGTCGTGAGCGGAGGCTCGTGAAGAAAAGAAAAGAGCTAAGTGGGTTCAATTTCGAACAAAAGTCATAACAAGCGAGCCACGTGACCATGCTTTATAGTCATGTGATATCATGTGATCCGGAAGAAGGATCTTCCCGCAGCTGCAAATACCGCAGCCGTGATTGGCTTCCGGTCCGTAGTCCCGTGACCTTGACGGACAGCCGGCATCGCGAACGATCGGAAAGGGCCAGTCCTACCCGAGGTTTCTCTTCTTCTCCAGCGAAAGCAACCTTGACTTCACCAACCCACCATGTTCTCTCAGAAGGTTGCCCAGCAGTCGCTGCGACGGCGTATGTTCTGCTCTATCGTTCTTAGTCACCCCTAGATCAATCGCGCTGACCATGTCTCCCTCGATTCCACAGTTGCCGTCCAGCAGCCACTCTCCATGCAGTGGTCTATGATGCGCGCCTCCCCGGCCGCTATGGCTCTTGGAAAGGGTCTCCAGTCGAGGTCAGTGAATATTCGCGACAAACAACCCATCGACTATTTCAAAAATTCTCCCCGGGAATTGTCACCCCCGCAGCAGCAGCAACCAACAGTCGACGTCATCCGTGATCAATCATGAAAACTGACATTGCCTCCTAGACCCGCTACCACCGCCTCCAACAATGAGGACCCAACCCAGATCCTCGCCAAGCAGCGTCTGAACCGCCCTGTCTCCCCCCATCTGGCTATCTACAAGCCCCAGATCGGTTGGATTGGATCCTCCTTGCACCGTATCACCGGCGTCATCCTGTCCGGCCCTCTCTATCTGTGGGCTACTGCTTATCTCTTCTCGCCCGCTTTTGGCTGGCACCTTGAGTCTGCCTCCATGGTTGCCGCCATGGGTGCTCTTCCCGTCGCCGCCAAGGTCGCTCTCAAATCCATCCTGGCCCTTCCTTTCACCTACCACTCCATGAACGGTCTCCGCCATCTGACCTGGGATCTGGGCCGCGGTCTCACCAACTCCGCCATCATCAAGTCTGGCTGGACTGTTATTGGCCTGAGCGTTGCCAGCGCTCTCGCCCTTGCCTTCATCTGATTCCCACATACCTCTCAATTTTCCTTGTGTTATTAAAGTGACTCCCTTTTTTTTCTCTTTTTTTTGGTCGAGCAAATTATACGTTGAACGTCAAAGTCTGGTTGCGCAGCGCGAGCTCAAAAGGCGTGAATTTCCTTTCTATGTACACTTTCTTCCTGATCTGAAATGGGGTAAACATCTTTGACTCAGCTGGTCGATTAAATTACTTTAACCTTTGGGCATGCTACATTTGGAGAAATTCCACATATACCGAAACCCTACAGCAATATCCAGGTTATGCATCCAACATAACGTAACTGTAGAAAGACATTAAGCTACACTCGTGTGTTTTTGTTTGTTTTCAGAAAGTTGCATGTTTTGGTATTAGTATAATCGATTTGATAGACTGGGCAGCTTCAGGGCTGTTCGCTAGCCCTAACCCGGGGATTCCCATTACAACATGTAGATGAACAAACTTGAGACGTTTAGCAGCACCCTCTTATGTCCTTTTGTTGCCATGCAATTTTCCTATTGTTCCTCGCCTCCACAACTATAGTTTAACGTGTTTGGCGTTGATCATCACTCATACTCGTAATAGTGGGCAGGTAGAGTTGTATATCCATGGTCATCGTGGTCTAGGAGACATATACTGGTCAATTAGCATTGTTACGATCCAACACTTGTGATTGACAATTGAAAGTGAGACTCACCTATGACCTGCTTTTCCCTCAACGCCGTTTTAAAATCCAAAAAAAAATACGAATATTGTCCCTCTAAGCGGGACTTGGTGGTGGGTTGGGAGGAAATGGACGCGGCGAAGGTGGATCTTGCACGGAGTGATTACTCGATGGCATCTCGCTCAAGTTCGTCAAGGAATAAACGTTTTCAATTGAAGGTGAAGAATTCCAAGAATTGACCATGGTTCTGTTGTATAAAGCCATATTCAGCTCTTTGACAGAAAGACTGTCGAAAATATAATATCGATAGTAGTATGTTGGAGGTTCAGAGTAGGTGTCGTAGTATATATTGATTTCCAACGAGGGTAGAGACACGAGTGCACGAAAGCCAGGGAAAACGATTTTTTTGACTTGAAGAAAAAAAGAATCTTTTACCAGGACGATCCCTCTATTTAATAGTCCGAAGAAGATCAAGCCATCGAGAGATCACACCCCTCCCCCCAGTAAGTAGTACACCGCTCTCCCGTCGGCTGTCCCTATTGAGAATATTAAAGACAAGATATACAGCCCTGAAAGGAAATAGAACCAAAGTTTCTGGGGCGAGAGCATACTAGAAGTGGTCTCCCAGGTGCACAGATTCAACAATATTCTGAGTTGCAACCTGCAAGGGCCCGACGGAACAGAACTTGATGTATAAACCGTTGACGGCACGTAGTCACACCCGCTATTATCTTTTGACCATTTTTGTAAGAGGCTAGCCCAACCCGAATACCAACTTGAATCGACTAGAGTCAGAGGGCTCAATTTGCATATCTGAACACATCTTGAAGTACTCATTCCTCTCAAATATGTAGACCCTACTAGGTGATCCCTGTAGCATATGAGATGGTTCGTCTGAAGATGAATTTTAGTACTTGTCAGATAGTGGCTGAGGTAGTATTTTTCCTGGCATCAATGGCTGAAATTGCTTTCCCCAGACCCAACGGCAAGCAGAAGACTTTCTGTGGAGTGACACCAGCGGTCTGGACTGTGAGTTTGCGGCTTCTTGCAGCGATCGCCTTCGCGATGGATGGGAAGCGTATCGTTGGGCCATTTGTCTTTTTCCCCGATACGATCCTACAGTGCCGTGGCGGCTACTAACCGCTGATCAGGTTGATCGTCGGAACTTGAAGAAAGGGATCCTATTAGTATGCCATGGCGAAGATTCTTTCTAAGTGCAAACCTGTTCATCTACTCTAAGCCTCTTACAAGCAATTGCTACTTCTCCAAAGAATCTTTCTTGGAGATACAGCGAAATCTAACTAAGAAGTTCTCTTTTAAGGATTGTCTATATCGACTCGTACAAAGTTGTTCAAACAATTGAATTATAACTGACACACGGGAATCATTCCGACTGTTTGTCAGGCGATACAGACTATCTCGAGCTTCCAATACTCCCAACAGCCGAAACATCCATATACATAGAATTCCGGAAAACGCAAACAAAGTCGGAGATCAGCACACGTGGATTACCTTGCACTTCCCGTGGTGCCACAATGCAAGTCTCCCGCCTTCCCCCCTCATTTAGGAGGCTTCTAGATGAAGTCTTCCCCTAAGGGGGTGGCCAGGTGTAGCCTCGCTCCGCAGGCCGTTTTCTGCAGCCCGTCCAACAGCGGGAAACAAGGGCCTGGGAACCAACCACCGTCGTATCGACAGCTCCCAGCTGCCAATATCCGCTGGCGACATCAAGCAGTCATGAAATCGGCCGTGCATTCGCGGGAGGGAATCTTGTTCAACCTGATAGCTCGGCCGAAGGCTCTGGGAAGCTTCTAGTCCGCAGAGAATCCCAGTCAGTGCTAGGGGCGATTTTGTAGAAGCCCAACGAATATTCTCCTGGGCTTGTATAGCAGACCATCTAGAATACTGCTCTCTTCGGATATTGTGCCATTTCTCGGCAGCGGTTGGACACCTGGGTGCTGGTCGTTGGGCCACGCTTAAGGCCCGAAGAGCCACCTGCTTCAAGCATTGTTTGTGTATCCAGTCATGGAGCTAGGGTAATCTACCTATTACTCCCTTTCGGGCCATTGGTGTGAGTAGTAGGAGGGTACAGTTCAAACTTAGTAGAGCTTGGTGGTGCTTAATTAGCGGTGCCAGTTAGTACCCCAGGAACAAAACCCGTTGCTGACCATATAATACCAACACTGGGTGATACGAAGTAGTGATTCTATCCAAAGAACGACGCTGCTAAGTGCATTCATTCCCCTGCTCCAAATCTCAGTAATAGTAACATGAGGATCATGAAAGCGGTCATTGGTCCGCGAGTTCCGCCGTAGATCATGCGTCCAACGTCGGATTCGACAGTGGTGCCATACTTCTGATAAAATCACCTAAGCCCGCCAAAAATGCCCATTGTGAAAATGAAGGAGACCTTGTGGGTGCAACACCGCTCTCAGATGCTCAGGGCTCGGGCCTTTAAGCTGCGGTATGTGTCAATTCAACTCGACGAAGCAGAAATCATCCACTTGACCGCTAGATATGCTTGCAGACTGCGTCGGATGATGTGAGTCAAGATGTTAGTTCAATCATACCTGCATCAAGGCATGATGGCGCCGTATGTCAAGTATATAATTTTCGCAGCCAGTAATAGCCTGCCCATGAGACTTCTGGTAGGCTGTCAGCACCCAAGCGGCGCATATGTTATGTACCCTGTTCCATGAAGAAGCGGGTTGAGAGATAGGATTGAAATTTCCACGAGCAGCGGTGAATATACCCTAGACACTTTGCTCAATTGAACATTGATCATTAATGACAATTCAAGCAATCAATTTTATACATATGAGATTTTTGCTTGAATTGAACTACAGCTCGAAGTACTCGCAGAACAACAGATCTGATGTGTAAACAACAACGGAAGGCGGCAAAATCCACACCGCCGAAAACTTTCCCAAACGCCGCCTCGGAACAGCCATCTACTCTCGCCGTCCAAGCAAATAACCAAACATCTCGCCATGGCTTCGAATCTGTCCATTCGAGCGGTCAGGACTGCTCGCGCTGTGCGGTCTGTTCCCCGCCCTGTCTCGACACTCCTTCCCTGCCGCACTTATGCCACCATCCCAACCGCCGAGTCAAAGGAGCCCCGATGGTCTTACACTCCTCCGCGTACTAAGGCGCCCTTCAGTCTTCACAACAATGCGCAGGGCCCTAAGTTCCATGTGAACTCCGATCCCGCTCTACTCGATAAGTTCTATACCCGCCTCCTGGGCCAGGATGGCGACAAAATGCTCTCCGACGAGGTGAAGTGGTTGGCAGTCACACACAAGAGTTTTGATCAAGGACGCCGAGGCTTCAACGACCGCTTGGCCTTTTTGGGTATGCAATTGATCTGATGGAACATCCCGAGTTTGAACGGTTCACTTACGTGAGATTTGTAGGGAAACAAATTGTGCAACTGCAGGCCTCTCTTGCGTTGGTGCAGAACTCTACCGCGACATCCTCCTCCTCACGCGATGCACATGACCGCGAGCCTTTCTCTCACCCGGCTTTGAATGGATTGCAGAACCTCTCTCCTCGCACTAAGAATGCCCTGACGGACCGAAAGAAGCTGGCAGAGCTGGCGAGAACCTATGAGACTGAGAAGATTATCCGCTGGAACCCTCGGCTGGTATGAAAACTACCTTTTTTGATGAGCTCTGCTTTCAACGGATTCAAACTAATCTTACTTTTTTTTCTATTTCTAATAGCCCGAAAATCTGCACGAGTCCGGCATCGAACTGGTCCTGGCACAGACTCTGTACTCTGTGATTGGCGCCATCTCGCTCGAAAAGGGTGGACATATCGCGAACAAGGTGGCTCAAGAGCGGATACTGGAGCCTCTAGGATTTAAGACGGTCCTATAAAGACTGTTTTCTTGGGTTTGGGAGCTGGAAAAGCCCTCCGAAGCATTTCCACGGCGTTTCTTGATTTCATTTTGAGATTTTTTCTTTCCCCCAAATTTTACTCTGCCCGCCGGACAGGGTAGAGTGAAGGTGTCCTTGAAAAGGGAACCACTTGTATATGTACTACTACTAGAGGAGGATGTATTATTCTTTATTACTTATATTCTTGATCAAATACCACACAACATTCAAATGATTTAACTTCAATTCTTGTTTCTATTAAGAGAAATGTACGGCTCCTCTGACACCGCCCGCGTAACAGAGCACAATACACGGCCAGCTCTTATGGATCCCTCTATTTAAAGATGCCTAGTCTCCGCTACCTCTGTATCGCAAGTAAAGTAATTGAAGGCTAACAGTCAAACTGACAGAATGTCAGCTGACTGCAAGTACTGCCTTGCACTGTCTAATTGAGGGCGTTGAGGAAAGAAAGAAAGAAGGAAAGAGCGACTGCGAAGAAAAACCATTTCGGCGAGTTGGAGCTAGCCACTTTGGGAATAGTCTCATATCGATTCTCCACTGCGGGCGACTTGGGTGTTTCCCCTTCAGCTTCAACTGCCATTCCGACTCGCCATCTCCATTTCCCCCTCCACGATTTACTCTTCTGCTTTCGATCATGCTGCAATAGGGAGTGTCTCGCTCATTTCTCTCCCTCTGTTGAGACTCCATTGTGCACAGTTTCCCACTCACCGCCTACTCCCCACCTCTCACACATCGTCCGCGCATACCTGACCTGACACCTTTCATCAAAACCCAACATTGATACACCATGGCGTCGGCTCTCTTCTTCCTCGATTTGAAGGGCAAGGTACGCTACATCGCCATCAATTGGACAAAATGATCACCTGCCTGAGCTCTGAGCTCGGTCCTGGCTAATGGGTGTGTGTGTGCGTGTGTGTGTTGCATGGCTAATTCAACGATAGACCCTTTTGGCCCGTAACTACCGTGGTGATATCCCTATGTCCGCCGTCGAGCAATTCCCTATTCTACTCAGTGAGGCCGAAGAAGAAAGCTCCGCAGTACCTCCTTGCTTCTCACACGAAGGAGTCAACGTGCGTTTCCTACCTTTCCCCCCTGATACTCGCCCCTCTACACTCCGCACAGTGTTGTGCTCCCAGGGCGTTAGCCTTTCACGAACTTTAAGATCACTTTTTTTTTGTTTGCTCGCGTACGTCACCTGCTAACAATGGTATTTATTATGTCAGTATCTATATATCCGCCACAGCAACCTTTACATCCTCGCCTTGACAAAGAGAAACACAAATGCCACCGAGATCCTCCTGTTTCTCCACAAGCTTGTGGAAGTATTCACCGAATATTTCAAGGTACTAGAAGAGGAGAGCATCCGCGACAATTTTGTTATCATCTACGAGTTATTGGATGAAATGATGGACTTCGGTTACCCACAGACTACAGAAAGCAAGATCTTACAAGAGTAAGCAGAGAACGACCGCCTTTGATTGTTGCTAAGGATTCGGGTGCTAACTGGTCTGGTGCTATAGATACATTACCCAAGAATCACACAAACTCGAGGTGCAAGCTCGGCCGCCCATTGCCGTCACTAATGCTGTATCTTGGCGAAGCGAAGGCATTCGGTATCGCAAGAACGAGGTTTTCCTTGATGTGGTCGAATCCCTCAACCTACTGGTATCGGCAAACGGAAATGTTTTGCGATCCGAGATCTTGGGTGCCGTTAAAATGAAGTGTTATCTCAGTGGAATGCCCGAGCTGCGATTGGGACTGAACGACAAAGCGATGTTCGAGTCGACAGGTCGTGCGACTCGAGGAAAGGCTGTCGAAATGGAAGATGTCAAGTTCCACCAGTGTGTGCGACTTTCACGGTTCGAGAATGACCGGACAATCAGCTTCATTCCACCAGACGGCGAATTTGAGCTTATGAGCTACCGACTGAACACGCAAGTAAAGCCACTTATTTGGGTCGAGTGCCTGGTGGAATCGCACTCCGGGTCGCGAATCGAGTACATGCTCAAGGTGAGCGCTCTAATTCTTTCAATGAGAGATTCAGCTATACTTAACATTTTCGTATGACAGGCTAAAGCACAGTTCAAACGCCGAAGCACCGCGAACAACGTCGAAATCCTTGTTCCCGTGCCCGAGGACGCAGACTCCCCCAGATTCCGTACCAACATCGGAACAGTACACTACGCTCCTGAGAAATCAGCAATCATCTGGAAGATCAAGCAATTCGGCGGTGGCAAGGAATTCCTTATGAGGGCGGAGCTGGGTCTGCCGTCCGTGAAGGGTGATGATGAGCACGGTGGTGGTATGACTGGTGGATTTGGAGGTAGCATGGGTGGTGCTGGTGCAGGGAAATCCAAGCGACCCATCAATGTCAAGTTTGAGATCCCTTACTTCACGACCAGTGGTATCCAAGTACGGTACTTGAAGATCACTGAGCCCAAGGTATGTTGCATCACCTGGAATTGCCTAACTTTATGAACACTTGACTTACCAACGAGCAGCTGCAATATCCCTCCCTCCCTTGGGTTCGCTATATCACACAGTCCGGCGACATCGCCGTCCGTATGCCGGACGTGCAATAAGGAGTTCTTGATTTACATGAGTGATTTGTACAGCCTTTCTTCATTCTATTCCACACTACACCTCCCTCCCATTTTCCCTCAACTTTATGTGCCCTTGTTGTGGACGGCCGGTCCGATAGATAATACAACCCCAATGTGCTTGTCCGTCCTGTTCACCCTGTATCTGTTACTTGAATTGGATGTGATGTGACTAAAATAGATGTGCTTTGAATTTTTGAGTGTTGCTTGGCACGTTGTTCATTCTTAGTCAAATATGAGTATCGTAATTCTGGCAATTAAGCAGTCGGATTGTCAGTACCAACTTCAGGTCAATGGACCGATATCTCTATGTTGCAAGGTCAAGGTCAGGTCAATATTCTATTAAGCAATGTTAGTATTATCCATAGCACGATGCTAGTGCCGGTGGCCATTTGTTACAGCTGAACCTTTTATCTTGGAGCTCAAGTATCTAGGGCTTCCACGTTTTTAATGTCCGACTCGCTGCTACGCCTGGACACTCAAGTAGGTGAAAGACCTAATCGCGGTATACCACGATGAACTTGTAAACCGTATAGAATGCCAAGTTCAAGCTGACCTTCCGAGTCCTGTGCCAGCTCTGCTAAGGAGTTATACAAAGGGTTTCCCAACTCTCGCAATACTGCGAAAAGGCGAACAAGCTAAAAGAATCCGAAGTAAAGCCAGACGCTGTACTCAGACTGGAATAACTATCAGAACTGAGACTGTGCTTTGTCCTATTTTCCCCCAGAGCTTCCACTACGTTTACCTTTGTAACACAAAATGGTACTTGGTATGTAACGCAGAAATCTTTAACACGCTCAAGCTTGAACTACAACTCAAAAGGTCGGACGTTGCACGAGAACGATAAATGGAAGATCCACGATGTTGATTGTCTCGGGATGGTTGCTTTCAAGTTCTCTTTGTGATTGCTTGGACCTCGTCAGTGGTTATACAACTTTAGTTACTGCTATTTTACAAGTACACACTTGAGGAGATATTGTACTGAAGGATGAGGAAGACTGGTGAGCAATATTGCAATATACTCCTTTTCTAGCAGTTTATCAAAGCTTACAATGATAACCAAATAATTCTGCGCTTGACATGCCCTAGGAATGCTATAATCAGTTCCCAGACAAGCAATCATTCCTTTATCATATGTAGGCGTTTTGTCTTAGAATTCTTTCCATCGCATCCTGTCCAACCAAGACTGTTAACAGAAGCGTCTATATACATCCCGATGTACCCAAGCTACTTCCGTTGAATAACCATAGGCACGAACCTAATGCAACTATCCACATGTCGGAACTAAACATAGGGAGCAATATCCTCCCCAGCACGAATCATCACGAACCACTCGGGGAGCGAATGAGGATTATGAAGTACGTTCAACAAAACCTGCACTCCTCTTTCCCTTCTCAACCATCTATCATGGGAATCGTCCCTACGAATTCGGCTCCCTGCATTACATCCTCTTGCTTCGGATCTGTTCGGAGATTTTGTGTTTTGCGTAACTCGAATGCTTCCGATGGAAATCGGTGTTACTGGTGTAGTATTGTAGTCCAGTTATATACTGATAATTGTTTACTCTATAGTAGTCATGCTTTGAAACTCCTTATTAATCCTATTTGAAATTGCTTTCATATCTAGAATCGTATTCTAAATCCTACTGATAATCCCAGAGGCATTTGTTCCAGGCACAAAGACTTGACACTCAAAACAGAAGAGACTCTATGCTGAGTCTAGAATGGATTTGACAGGATTTCACCTGTCACTGGCAAGAGTTTGGATAATATTGCTTCAATTGTTATGGCTGACATCAACGACTTCTGCCAAGGCAGTATTTGCCCACTTTATGGTAATATTATCCCGGCAACTACAATCTGTGATTCAAATACCAGCATACAGATTTAGTTATAACTAATACCTACAATTCCACAGACTGCAAATACAGGGCTATATGAACTATCCGACTGGAAAAATGAAATCTCTCTTGCGCAAGAAGCCCACATCGATGCATTCGCACTTAACATGGCATACGGGGTTGAATCCAACGAAAGATCCATAACAAATGCTTTCAAAGTAGCCGAATATTTAAATTTCCATCTCTTCTTTTCATTCGACTACGCCGGTAATGGATCCTGGTCCCAGGCAGCTGTAACAAGTCTCTTGCAAAACTTCTCTTCCAGCACAGCATACTATCAATACAATGATCGACCCTTCGCATCAACATTTGAAGGCTCGGAAAATGCACAAGATTGGGTCGATATCAAGAATGTAACGCGTTGCTTCTTCGTTCCCGATTGGTCATCTGTTGGGGCGAAGACTGCACTGGGATTGGCGGATGGTGTTGCAGATGGGTTATTTTCTTGGGAAGCTTGGCCTTCAGATGGTAGAATGGATACATTTGCCGATGTGTCATATATGAACCGATTAAAGGAGGCAAATAAACCATATATGATGCCTGCTTCGCCGTGGTTTTATACCAATATGCCTCATTACGACAAGAACTGGGCATTCCATGGAGATAATTTATGGTATGATCGATGGGTGGAGGTTGGATTTCTTGAACCAGAGTGGGTGGAGATTATCTCTTGGAATGACTATGGGGAGTCTCATTATATTGGACCTCTAAACGAGAAAGGGTATGGGGTATTCACGGCTGGCAAGGCACCATACAACTACGCCCGGAATATGCCACATGATGGATGGAGAGTTCAGCTTCCATTCGTGATTGACTTGTACAAATATGGGACAGCATCGGTCACAGAAGAAAGCTTGGTTGTATGGTATCGACTTCAACCTAGAGATGCTTGCTCGGGAGGAAATACAACAGACACGGCAATGAATGTGCGCGCAGTTGAAAAGACTGATACCTGGCTGGAAGACAAGATCTTCTTCTCGGCTTTACTTGGTTCCAATGCCTCTGTGAAAGTGGACATGGACAATTGCGCGAAGAGTGTCCAGTGGGACAAAGAGCCATATGACGGTGTAGGCATTTACCATGGAAGCTTTGCATATGACCGCAAACATCTCGGAGAGCCAACTATCACCATCTCACGCGAGAAAATACACGTGATCACTTTCAAAGGACGTGCTCTTACAACGACTTGCACCGATAAGTTCGCAAATTACAATGCCTGGGTTGGGAACCAGACTTCAAAGAAAAGTATACCCGCAATATCCCCAGATCTTCCGTTATCCAAACAAGTCTGCATTGAGGGATCGGGGAGCTCGAACTTCTCAGAACTATGTCATTTTTCCTGCAAATATGGCTATTGTCCACTTGATACATGCTATTGTACCGCCATGGGCGCAGCAAAGGATAAGCCAAAGGCAACGAAGGATAACGGGACACCACGAAATGGCGACGATAGCTATGAGGGTCTATGTTCCTTCGGTTGTTATTATGGGTTTTGTCCTAAAAAATATTGCAACTCCTCAGAAACAAGTCATGGACATAAATCAGCTACTCACACTTGCAAAGGAGGTGGGAGTCAAGCTACACAGAGCTCGGAGTGTACGCATGCTAATGAAGGGACGAAGACCCGAGATCTATACTTCAGTTTAAGCTCCTGGGGAATTTTTTGGGGGGTTTATATTGCATTGACTATATGGGTCCGGCAAGATGGTTTATTAATAACATAAGATAAGACTATTCAGACCTAGGTCAAAGTTTAGGGTTATGGTTTGGTATTCTAATAATATAGCAGGAATTTCATATAACTTCTTAAAATTATGTACATACGAACTCGTATATCAATCCCAGAAGGTCGCTGGCCATTTGCACTGGTACGATGATTGTTTGTATGCTGCTGCTTTCATGAAATCAATACTCGACACATTTCAATATCCGGCTACCTACTAGGTAGCCGGACATCACTATGGATGAGAGAATATTAGTGTAGCTCCCACTATTGCACAAAACTTCCCGCCCACAGGCAATTCAAACACGTTTATTTAGACAATGGAGCATGAGGCCATTATTTAAGTATGCAGATTGAATCTAGACTTATACAAACGCGGTGTATTTACAAGCAACATCCTTGTTAATCTTTACAACACCCTGCTGCTTCTTGAATAGTCGGCATACCCGATACAGAAATGCCTATTACTAGGACATTCAACATATACAACAATCAAGCAAGCAAGATAAAAACTGCCATAGGGTATCTCGATTCTCACCAAGTATAAAGACCAGACAAATACAGCGGACAAAGCAAACTCAAGATCAAAAGAAATGAAAAGATAAAAAAAATTAAGAATCGAAATGCAAAAAATCTTGAATTCATACCGCAACGCCGCACACAGCGCCCGTGGAAAACTTTTTCTTGACAGACCCAATTGACCCCCCGGGCAGAATGCCAGCTATACACGACAAACGCTAGAACGAGACATTACAAACCTAATCTATACAACTAGGAATATCGGAGTTATGCAGACCCATTAGTCGTGCTATCGTCCGGTGTTTCGGGCGGTGGGAGCGGGAATCCATCTGTTCGTCCGGCGGCGGCTGCTTTGGAGAATCCCTCTCGTGCAAGCATGGTATTCAGTACAGCGCAGTTATATGCTGCTTCGCCGGGTGGTACGACGAGGAAGATATATGTGTTGTCGGTGAATCTGCCAAGGAAGATGTTGAATTGTGGGGTTTTCGTGTGCATGACGACGAAGCCGGCGGATGCAGGAGTTGTACTTGTATTGCGGGCCGCGCAATGTTTGAATGCCTTCATGATATTCGATAGACGTTCATGGCGGTCAAAAATCGGGTTCAAGTCTCCTATCTCTGAAGAAACAGAGGTCACGGTCAAGAAGGTGGATCGTTCGAACAGGATGACCTCTTCGGCGTCGATCTTCTTCGCGAACGCGGAAAGGAATCGTTCAATGACCGTTAAGTTTGGAATGAGCTTATGAACGATGCCGGCCCATGCCTTGTACAACGATTGATCCCAAATGCTACTGCCAAAAGTGTCGACACGGAATCCTTCGGAGCGGGAGCGGATCAGAGCCGAGCGCTCTTCGTATATTCGCTGTCGATGCTCGCCTTGAATGAGATCCATCTTGTGTACCAGACAGAACACGTAGGCATTTGGGCTGAATTCGCGGAGTGCTTCAATAATAGCATTATAAGTATCCATATCACGATCGACTTCGCGAGATTCAATATCGAAGACATAGATGAGGACTGCGACGTCGGAGAAGATGTTGCCGCGCTGAGATGCGAGATAGGTTTCCATAAAGGCATCCTGTCTGTTATGATGTCACGCAATCGGTTATCTTTACAAGCTCCCAGACCAATGTTCGGAGATTGGACGAAATTACTTACCCTCCACAATCCCAAAGATTGAGAGTGAGATTCCCCATAAACTTGACATGACTATGCTCCACATCAATGGTGGCACCGAGTCGCCTAACATCCTTTGCAACATAATTACTGAAGATGATTGAGCGCATAGATGACTTTCCCGAGCCACTCTTGCCCATTAACAAAACCTTTCTCTTCTTTTTGCGGGCGTCCATGGCGTCGATCTAACGGTTGCTGTTGATCGGATGCCCCGCAAGAGCGGGGGTCACTCTGGTTGTTGAAAAAGATGGCCCAGCGAGCTGGCCAGGCTACAAAAGATACAGGGGAATCTGTATATTATGTCGGAGTGAACAGAATACAGCGTCGGAATCACCTCGAGGAATTGAAGATAACAAGAGCGGGGAGAGGAGAAGGGCAGCTCCAGTGAGATGCGGAGAGACTGGGACGGATCAACCTTGGCCCGAGTGTCATGTGATATGGAATGACGGAATGGTTGGGAGGGAGCAAAGACAGTCCCCGAATAGTCCCCGAGTTAATGCTTGAATGTCAAGATTTATATATATGTGTGTGTGAATGATTTAACAAACTCGAGAATAAGCTTAAATCACCCATGGGAGGTTTAAATTTTAGAAAAAGGCAAGGTGGACATCCATGGTTGAACCCACCAACGGGAGAGCCCGCACTGAGCCGAGGCAACATATCACGACATAAGGTGCAATGCATCAGGAAGAAGACTGAGTTCAGTTGATAGAATGATATAGTCGTGGACTCGTGGAATGAGCCAAAAGAAGCGGGAAAGTATGTAAATATCTGGCTATCAAATATGTATGGTAGAAAGTGGTATACGGGGGGAAAAATGCAGATATGTGCAGAAAAGCACAAGATGCAAAAAGCCTCAGTCGCAAGAAGTGAGAAAAAGAAGTAGAAGATAACAGAAAGGACAAAGGCGAAGAGGCCAATGATGAGAAGCTCAAGGTCGTCAACAATTCATAAGGACCAGCACCGACCCAAGAAAATGATAATAGGCGCGATCGGGCCGGTCAGATATCCAATCATCCATTAAACTCATGCATATTAGGGCATTAGAAGACTGTGCCGTCGGAGCGGATCATAATGGGAGGCTCTTTCGTGTTGGGTCTGGAGACTTCGGCGATTTCACGACCACCCTGAAAAAACAACAATGTTAGAAATGACATATCAGAGTAGAAAATGACATATCAGAGTAGAAGAGAAGTAGTGCGAACCTTCCAAGAACCAGCCTCAAGCATCTGAGCTAGCGTAAGCTGCTCCTCTGACCCAGTAAGCCCAAGCTGCTTATTTACTTCGTCGAGCAGCTCATCCAAAAAGCCCACCGTTGCGGCCCGCCATTCCACAATCACATCGTCGTCAGTTGAAAAGAGAGGTACCACTTCCATATTCGGTTGGCCCTTGATCTGCGCATTTTCTTTGAAAGCTTGAATACCGCGCTCCATATCCTCTTCCTTCAGGCTTAACAGTCCCATATCGATGAGTAGACCGCCATTACGGTACTCGGGAAGTCCGGTCAAGAGATCACTGCCGGCGAAGTGAATATGCATTAATTTAGACATGGGGACCATGATGGAGTAGCACAGCCATTGGGTGAGCTTGTGGAATGGAATGATGCTTTCCCAAGTCTGTGCAGGTGGGGATTTTGGCAAATCGGAGCATTCCCAGGCGTCGCCGATTGATACACCATCGATCTGGGTGCGAGAAGGAGGCCAAATTGAAGAGAAGCCATCCATGAGGACAGTCCATAAGGTGGTTATGGGAACAATAGGTACAGAAGAGGCGAGAGTTGAGGGATGACCGAGCAAGTAGTCTAGACAAAAAGAACAGAATTATAATTAGCTTGCTGAGAAAGAAGATTATGCTCCAGCTGAGCCTGAGCTTCTCTGTTGTCTAGACTTACCGAGCATATTTCCTGGTCGAGCATCGACACCGAAGAAATCCTGATTGTTTAGAGCATCTGCCAAACGCACCAGAAGACCGGCGCGACCTTCAATCCCAGCCAAGGAATTTTGATCGGAGTGTTGCATCCCCTTTGCCAATTTCTCCACCGTAACCCTTTGCAAGCCGGCCCCATCAACTTGGCATGGCTCGGTCGGGTCGCTACTGAAAAGGCCGGACTTAAACATCTCCAAGCTAGCGACAGCTAGACCTTCACTTCGAGAGTAGACTTTGCCGGACTCTTTTGATCGATAAGACCATTTGGTCCCTGCGCCCGCATCGAGTAGCACGGACACCACAAATAGATCGATCAACCGACGGGTCCGCTCTTGGGCGTCAATCCGACTAGGCCAAGATTGGAGCAGTTGGTTAATGCGTGGACGACCACCCACGTCGAAATGTTGCCACCGGCCATGAGGCGGGATATTTTCATACTCCGGAGCATAATCACGCTATCGAGAATTAGTTAGCAAATGGGCTGATTGAGGAATCACATGAAAGAAACAAAAAAAAAAGAACCAGAGTCAAAACAGTTAAGTGTGGTACATAGTAGTTCCAAGGTTTCTCCGAGAGAAGGGGGGGGGGGGGGGGGGGAGTGTTGGGGGGGGGGGGATTTTTTTTTTTTTGTGTTTGGTGGAGATATAAAAAAGAAAAAAGTTCTTTGTAAAAAAAAAGATACAG
>Ga0102593_1000422_pt1 | contig 80039 bp, 85 predicted proteins | sample AraplaCol_mMS_r2_2_FD_76862 | JGI IMG/M metagenome (GOLD analysis project Ga0102593, IMG submission 76862) | Arabidopsis root microbial communities from North Carolina, USA - plate scrape MF_Col_mMS_r2 (SPADES assembly) (version 2) | ecosystem: Host-associated > Plants > Roots > Endosphere... | reverse complement strand
GAAAATAGAGAGAGAGATCTATATCTAACTAAGTTCATGTGGTGTGAACAAAAAAGAAATCTCGTGGTTATCTTTAGGAATAGCCGAACGCGGGGGTCGAACCCGCAACCTTGAGATTAAGAGTCTCACGCTCTACCGATTGAGCTAGCCCGGCAAGGGCTGTTGAAGAGCGGACCAACTTTTGGCTACATAAACCAAAATCTAATTACACCAATATTGTCATATGTCCATAGCACTGCAGTCTGCGCGAAGAGGCAAATTGGCATTGAACAAGGTTCAAATTTTATAAACATCTATCTCAATTGTCGATTCTATAGTCCTAATACCTCTCACATCATCCAGTGGGCATTTCAGACACTCTGGTCATTTTTTGAGTTTTCACCATTTAATCGTCAATATATATATATATTCCTGGTGTAGTGCATTTACGCACCATCCTTTCATCAGAGTGATATCTCAAGGTGGACCCTGACCAAACGTTAAGCTGCAAAATCTAAGACATTGATTTTGCATTATCCTTTGAAATGACCGAAGTAACCCTTGACATACTCAAATAATGCTCAGTCCACCGATCTGGCTAGATGCAATGGCTGTGGCTTGAGTGGTGCATGCCTGGTACGTACTACCTGGACACCTCCAGGTGTCCAGGTAGTACGTACCAGGCCAGATGGCATCTCGCACTAAACATGGAAATACCAGTAAAGTACCACGGTCTTTTGATTGACAGTAAATCTCAAATAATTTCCAAGTTGGAGTCATTTCATTGAGACTCGAAGCTCTTGCTATCTTGGTGTAATTCCTATTGCTATAGATGATCCTGTAGCATAGCACTCTATTTGCTTGAATCGATCTACAAAACACACGAGAGACTGCGAAAATTTCGATTGGTCATAAATCATGTTTTAATACATGGAACTCATTATTAACAGAATTTAGCCACACTAAACCCGAGCACTGGGATCAGCGCGCTCGACATGCGATGTCGCACCGTGCTGAGTAGTCATCGCTTCCATCTTCTCATCAACCGCAGCATCCTGCAACTCTGCCTCCTTATTACCGTGTCGACCGATCTGGTACCACGGTAGCGAGAAGAGACGATCCATACTCTCGAGAGATCGACCAGCCGTCTCAGGTACACTGAACCAAACCCAGACGCCACCCACAATCGTCACTGCAGCGAAGCACCAGAATGTGCCCTTGGGGCTGATACCACCAGAAGACACAGGGAGAAGCATGTTAGGCACGGCACGAGAGTTACCATATTGGTTGGCAAAGTGGAGAGTCATGGCGAGCGAGGTGCCCAACGCCCGAATACGCAAGGGGAACAGCTCAGCTGTAAGCAGATATTGCATCGAGTTCCAACCAAGCGCCCAACCGAATCCAGAGATATAAATCATGGCAATAGCACCACGGCTAGCTCCTTTCTTGCTCTCGGGCAGGACAAAGCCATCTACAACACCCATCTCAGGAACAGCAGTCAGGAAACCAGCGATATATAGCATGGAGATGGCCTGGAAGGTAATTCCGAGAAGCAAGGCCCGTTTGCGACCGATCACATCGACTAAGAAGAGAGCGCAGGCGACTGCAGCGACAAGTTTAATGATACCAAAGACAGCAGTCACGAGAAGGTTCTCGTTACTACCAGTGATGCCCAGTAGTTGGAAAAGATCGGTGGCATAGACTGTGATCGAGCCGGCACCAGACCATTGAGAGAGAATCTGGGCCATCAGGGTAAGGTAAACGCGATACAGGTTGGAGGGAACAAGGAAGGTCTCCTTCAAGATGCCGACCGGGCCAGATCCCATCGTCGCCTCCATTTCCATTTGGTGGGCACTTTGGATGGCGTTGAGTTCATTGACGATGTATTCGTGGTCCGGGGGTAGGTTACGCAGACGGCAAAGGTTCTCGAGGGCCTTTTCATCTTTTCCTTGCTTGACGAGATACCGGGGCGACTCATACTGGAGGAAGGACAGACAGAAGATGAGACCAGCAAAGATGATGTGAAGACTGGTGGGAACCTCCTATGAGGGCGTTAGCGTGACAATCTCTCTTGAGGACGAAGGTGATCGTCGTTGGGTAAAAGGAGTGCGATCTTACCCATCGGTTGTGAGTATCATCTCCCAAGTTGACTTGACATCCATAATTTGCAAAATATGCCAGAACAATACCTGCAGGGTATCATCGCTGTTAGTGATGTTTGATCGCCGAGACAAGCACTGCGCCAAGTCCTGGGCTTGTTAAGCTTCCTTGGCTTGAGGCTATTTTACATACCGAGATAGACAAAACCAGTGAACACGCAAGTGCAGAGACCTCGAATAGCAGCCGGAGCCTGAAAGAGTTAGACGAGAATTGTGCAAAAAAAAGGGAATAGAACTTACAATTTCTGCAAGATACACAGGTGCAACGACGACAGTCTGACCGACGCCCAGTCCAGCGACGAAACGACCAGCATAGACAGCACCAAGAGAACCATTGTTACCCATGAAGATGGCCATACCGAGGATCCAAAGGAGACAGAGTTGACGAGTGGCCCAGATACGACCGATTCGGTCACAGACTAAGAAAGCGCTGTTAAGGGAAGAGTAAATATTAGTATGGCGAAGACCCCCTAAAAAGAAAAACTAATTGAAGAAGATAAACATGACATACAACAGAGCACCTCCAACGGAACCGATCTGCACCATGGAAGTGACATTTCCTTTGATGTTGGTCTGTTCAACCTCAGAGTAGGACTCATAATTGATATAACGTTGAAAGTCCTTAGACTTGAAAGCACCAGCAATTAGACCTTCATCGATACCACGCGCAGCTCCCATCAAACCAAAAGAGACAACTGCAAACCAAAGCTTCCAGTTGAAGACTTGAGATGGCTCGCCGGTGTTTTTCAACCGGAAAATGTTGATGGGCTTTTTCGCACCGCCGGCCATGGTGGGCGATTTCACAGTATCAAGATCGATTTGAAATGCGACTGTGAGTGTGAAAGAGGGAGAAAGAAAAGCCGAGTAAAGGATGTCACAAAAAGAGAGAAAAAAAAAGAAAAAGAGATCAGTAGCTGGTGAACAAGAGGGAAGCCCTTTAATAACCTCACAAGATAGGGATATCCTTGACATGCGGGGAACTTCCGGGGGAAATTTGGGGAATTAGAGGGGGAATGGAGTATGGAGCTCGGAGAAGAAGCGAGGTAATTCCGAAAGTAGAAAGAATACCAGATTGACCTCGTATATTAATTACATACTAAACTAGTTCGGCCCTATAGAATATTACCGGCATCTGGTTGTGCACCCCGGATTGTCCCCAGGCCGACTATCGCTGGGACAAGACGGAGTCGGCCAAGACTGGGGAGCATTGCCAAGAGTGCTTGCATACCGAGATAGATGGTCGATCTTTTCTATTTGACGGCATCGCCGGTAGGTCGGGTCAGCTGGTCATTTTATTTTCTGTTCTGGCCGAGGTTGCACCGGCATCCTGATCCTGCGACCCGCAAAGATGCGGCATGCAGCCTTTTGGTGATTTGGTGGTCAGCTTGCATATTTAGTTTCTCGCCCTTAAGATACATATAAATCCAGCAGAGGCAGGGACGATGAGATACTGTTTCTGAAAGTAGTTACAGAAATCTCTTTCAAAGTACATCGAGAGAATTCCCTGGATAAACCTCGGCGAAGTTCCGTGTGGAGAGTTGGTATCCCGCGAAAAGCCAAGAAGCCACTCCACGGGGCGAAACCGGGGTAGGCCGACTAATGACACTTGGATCATCTCTTATTGGTCCCAAAGAAGCAAATGACAGTGCATGGCTTGGCGGGGTAAGAAAAAAAAAGCTCCTTGAACCGCACATGGTGGACGCGTGGTGGGTTTTGGGGCTGGAAGTCTATCTCAAAGAGTTGTCCGTGCACAGAAATCTGGGTTTATCATGGTGCCAGTTGGAGTACCGTGATTGATATTATACCATTCCACTCGGCTACTCTTCCATAGAGTCACCGTGGTTTCTGCCGATCCCCGGGAGAATCTGATATATCTAATAATACAAGGAGGAGAGCTCCGGATTTCGGATCGGTCAAGGGCTAGGGTCTATAGAGGAAGTACAGTTCCTGGGTAAGTCGGTCCCTCGGAGTTTTTATGGGGGCCGTTTACTACATCGTCCCACTCGGGGCTTGGCCAGACTACGTCTAGATGGGCATCGGTGTGAAAATTCTGCTTCACACATGATCAACGAGTCCGGTGATGTGATCGGGTTGACTTACGGAGTACTCGGGGAAGAGAAGAGGGTAAATAATACGACTAGACCGGGCGAGTTGCCTATTAACGCTAGATCCTTGATCGGACCGAGAGATGCGAATGCAGTGAGCTTGACTACGGGCCCAACCAGAAGCCGTCGATAGTCATTACTCTACATTCTACAAGACATTAACGTCTATAGCTGACTGAAAATGGTGCATTACTGGAGGAAAGCAGACATTGTGTATCTATTGAATAGTAGTTACATTAGAAATCAACCAACCGTGGCGTGTCAAAACAGCCATGCCCTTTGACCACGTTCATTTCGTCGATATCGGAATATTTTGTCTTGAACGTCCATCCCCCAACCGAATTATGGAGCATATCACACCGAGTGTCGGACTCTTGGGCCTTTGTCCTCTGCCACAAGCAGCAACCCAAGATTCCTAGCTCTGAGACCGTCTTTCCCCCATCGAGACATGCGGGTCCCATCAAAAGATTGTCCGCATCTGGCGGGTGGATCTTCTCCATAAGAATATACCTCGACCATTCTGAAGTCGCAATTGAGTTCAAAAATTCCGGGATCGCATTTCCGTAGACGTTGTTGCCACCCCCTTCCAGGGATGGCTTCAGGATATAATTGGCGGAGCGTTCGACATCACAGGCAATCTGTCGGGCTTCCAGACCTGCCGGGGAATCATCCAAAGGAAGAATCGGTACAAATGTTTCACGGATTCTGGCGACTTCGGAGGAAGAGAGAAATCGTTCCAATGCCCCCGGCTCCGTCAAGGCCTGCTGGACTTTCTTGAAAGTGGTTAGATGACCCAGCACTGAGGGACATTTAATTGCAGTGGATTTCTCCAACTGCAAGCGAGCATTGAAGCCTGATTCATCATACTCGCGGGCTTCGTAACCTGCTCGCTGATAAATCACCGATATCTCCACTGGGTTCTCTGATGCAAGCCATGGTGGATGGAAGAGCAATGCGCGCTCTTCCGTGAGCTGGGTATACTGGAGTATATCTGGGAAATCCAGTCGATAGTTTGGAACAGCATCATCGCGATTCCATAAAACATATTCTATCGGTCGCTCATCGGCGATGTTAAACTGATCTCAGTGTTAATGGTGTCTTTTATGGCTGAAACCGTGGGAAAACTGACATTATATGGCTGGACAATGAATAGGATCGCTGTCTGCGTCGCCAGTTTGCTTCGTGGAGGTCCATACTTCTGGTGTGCTGCTGTAAGAATCGCTGCGATGGACTCGATATTATAATTCTTCGGCAATGAATCGACAGGGAAAGGTTTATCATTGACATTATAACTCCCGGTCTTTGCGAGATAGCGGTGCATGTTGGCTACCTTATTTGCATGCGAAATACCAGAGCATGAGAACGAGTTGAATTCGACTTGCTTCAAACTAGTGTTCGATAAGTTCCATGTCTGTTTCCTTGAAGAATCTCCAAGATGAAGCATATAATCGGACCGAAAGACTCCGGCAGAGATGTCTTGGACGTATCCCGCATCCCTTGCAGCCTCATGAATCCCCCATAGCGCTTTGGTGAGAGGCTCCACTGGAATAAGATCTTTAATTGCATTGTAGATCCAATCTTCATCCTCTGCGATTGAGCAATATAGTTTGTTAAAGATTTCTTGAACTTCTAATGCTTGCTGGAATCGTTCTCGGGGAAAAACCGAAGGAAAGCACTGGATCAGATGTCAAGATAGAACACATTGCAGTTGGACAGGGAAATATCACCCACGCTCACCCCGACAGGATGCGATAAGACACTATTTTCCGTCTCTGAATGGACGCGTTTCAACAGCGAGCCATGGTTAATTTGCCAGTCCTAGTAATCGCCCAAGTGTATTGTTAGCTGCGACCGCGGGGGATCGGCGTTGAGGGTGAGGATTGAAGACGATACCTTGATCTGGGATACTAAAGAAATAAGACGTTCTTCACTAAGATCAGGTGGATATTCTTCACTCTCCAAGTAATCTAAGGAAGCCATCATGCGAACGAGTGTGAACCGTGGGTAGTCAAGGAAGATAGTCCCGTGTGGCGTGGAGAAAAGCCCTTCAAGGGCGCAAACGTTAAGAATTGGGGCGAAAAGTCGAAGGCAAAAGAGGTGACGTCTTTGAAAAGAGACCATTTTGTGAAGAAAACACAATTGCATCTTGTTCTTTGTCTTTAGTCTTTGATATTCTCAGATATAATTATTGAAAGGCAATGTTTCTGAAAAAGTGACCTTGTTGGTGGCCTCTCGCCATGTCTTTTCTCTGCTTTCAACCCAAGCCCGACTAGTTGCAGATCACAACAATGAGGCTTGGAGAGCTCCTATCCAAAATCGGACTTGCTAGTGAATATACTAGGCCAGAAACCACATGGTCATAGCGAACGCGATGGCCGGGGATCCCAACTCGCACTGGAAACAAGTTCTGATTATCGTGCCGATCGTTGGAACCGTTATTGCGACAATAATATACGTGCTTCGTTTGTTTGCCCGACATATGATCACACAGAAATTACGAATAGAGGATATTATCATGGGTCTGGGCTTGATTTTTACCTGGGGTGTTGCAGGGTGCGTAGTATATGGTGAGTCAATCCGGATGAAAGAGAGTCGACCAGCATTCAATGAATATTCTTTTTATTGCAGCGGCTTTTCATGGAATCGGAGTTGGTAAGACTATATGGGCCTTACCACGCGAAGAAAGGAGGCGCATCACCCTGGTATGCATCGCAAATTGGACTACCCTAATTAAATGAATGATATCTAATTGTTATGATAATAGGCAGATTGGATCTTACAAAAGTTCTGGCCCGCAGCTCAAGTTCTGGTGAAAGTGTCAATCATACTCTTCCTTCGTCGGCTTCTCGACTGCCTCGAACGATTCAAGATATATGCGACAGTAGTCATTGTCTTGGTGGTCGCGTGGGGAGTCACTGCGATCATGGGAAATACATTTCAATGCTGGCCAGTTCAATATTTCTGGATCAAAAGTATCCATGGCAGCTGTATAAAGGGTCAGAATACTTTTTTTATCATCATCGGCTCGTTGTCGCTGGCCCAGGACGTGCTTATCCTATGTCTACCACTGCCTGTAGTATGGAAGCTCCATGCGCCCTTACGACAAAAGATTGAAATTACACTTCTATTCTCGATTGGATGCTTGTAAGCTAAATCTGCGTTCAATACCTTGTGTTTCTTTTAGAGGCTAATAATCCATGGCAGAGTTTGCATATTCAGCATTTTACGTCTCGTCGCGTTGAGAAATTTTCAAGCAGACAATTTAACAGGTGTGTTTTTCCTTTTCAATTTTACAAGAGATCTAAGGTGGAACAATAACTTTTGTATCAGAATCCAGTTTCTTCACCTTACTATGGACTATCTTAGAGCTAGATGTGGCGATAATATGTGGATGTCTATTGCTGATGAAGCCTCTCTTTCAGTCTTGCATCCAATACATGCGAAAAGAAATATCACGACTAAGCAGCGGATCTCAGTCTCGTGGCTCTGAAATGATGGGAGAATCGTCGGTTTCTCATGGTGGATTTGCATTAGAAGACCAGAGCCAGCAACTTCAAATGCAAAGATAAGACCCTCAAGTTAGGAATATTTCAAGGATAAGTAGAAGTTAATACAAGATAATGCACATATAACTAGGATATGCCCTTTTCCCGACGGGATGATAAATGTGCCATGGAAACTTTCCAATGATAATCAATTAGTCTAATGAAGAGCTACTGGTCAAAATGTCTGCCGAGGTATTACTAAATACAGAGAATTGATTTAGAAATAATATCAAGGCTTGTGATTTTCTTGACCAAGCTGGTCTGTTTATCTCGAAATCAATAGAGAGTCTCTCATTTCCATGAAGGACTCATGATACAGAAAGCGGATATAATCTTCTCAGCCAAGCAGCTTTTCTTCCGATGAGAAAAAGAGATTCTGCAAATAAAATTGACTTCTTGGCATTCTGCATAGCTGCATAAGGCTAAGTGCCAAGATTGAACCGACATGCAAAATAGTCCTACGATACTATCAAGTATGTGAATTCCAACCCGAAATGCCACTCGGATTAGTTGCCAAGAAGCATGTATAGCCTATAATCAGTCAAGTTTAATCCAAGGATTCCCGTATCTAAATTGATCCACCCTGAAACGATACGGAGTTGTAGTAAAACGCATTATCTCCCCGCTTTGCCAAGGTCGCCTATGCCTTCATGAATGGCGCGATTATTTCGACATATAGGGGTAGGGCATAGGATTCCGTCCCGCTTTGGGCTTTGTTAAAGGAGCCCAGATTTTGCAAACACCAGACTCCTTGATTTTTGCGTCTTCAGCACTTTTTCCCCGAGCTTTTTTTGAAACGGCATAGATATTACTCCTGCAATGGCGTCCTCTAGGAAGAAATTACTCCACGCCACCAGTGTTCACAATGTAGAAAGAACGGACATTGGGATCATGTTTCTGGCGTGAGCCAGTCAGAGAAATGGTCGACCGTCGAACGGCGACAGTTTCAACCCACGAATGAAGGGCGGTTAGAAATATTGACGAGACATAAAATCGGGGCTCATCGCTCTACTTGAAGACTGCAAGGAATAGAACTACACCAAGAACAGCATATTCGGAGAATTAAAGGGTTAACATCTTATTGAAATTCGAAATTGCCCTCAAAGATCGAGATCGAAAGATGCTGCATATTGCAGCACCGGTTCTTTTGGCCACACTGGTTGCGAGTCATGGCCATGTCACGAATATTGTGGTAAATGGTGTCTCCTACGAGGGATGGGATATCAATTCATTTCCATACTCCTCAGACCCACCGGCTGTTGTCGCATGGGGCACGCCTAACACTGCGAATGGATTTATTGAACCATGTGCGATTTCCCTAATATCTCTCTCATCTGGTGACATAGTGTCGGAACTCTTTTCAAGCTAACAGATACTAGCAAATTATGGTAGCGATGACATTATCTGTCATCTCAACGCAACAAACCCCAAAGGACACGCGACAGTGGCCGCTGGTGATAGGATCAATCTTCAGTGGACGACTTGGCCCGATTCTCATCATGGCCCAGTGATTGATTACCTTGCTGACTGTGGGGACTCGTGTGAAAGTGTTGACAAGACAACCTTGAAGTTCTTCAAGATTGATGGCGTGGGTCTTGTCGATGGCTCTGAAGTTCCAGGAACTTGGGGCGATGACCAGCTGATTAGCAACAGCATGAGCTGGATGGTCCAAATACCTTCAACTATTGCCCCGGGAAACTATGTTCTGCGACATGAGCTCATCGCACTTCATGGCGCAGGGGCAGAGGGTGGTGCACAAAACTATCCCCAGTGCTTCAACTTGAAGATTACTGGCTCTGGTAGCGACAAACCAGCCGGTGTTCTGGGAACAAGCCTGTACAAATCAACAGACCCAGGGATTCTGGTGAACATCTACAATTCACTCTCGACTTATATCGTGCCAGGTCCAACTCTGTACAGTGGAGCTGTGTCCATTAGCCAGGCAACTTCTGCAATTACTGCCAGTGGAACGGCAACTACAGGAACAGGTTCTAGTCCTACCACGTCTGTTTCCACTACAAGGACCACCACAACCACTACTGGTGCTGCAGTGACGACGTCCCAAACTACAACAACTACTAGCCGAGCGACAACTCTCTCGACTACAACCAGCTCTGGTAGTGTCAGCACCTCAACCCAGTCACTATATGGCCAATGTGGAGGGAGTGGATGGTCTGGGGCGACAGCGTGTGGCTCGACAGCTACCTGTACTGCTTATAACGATTATTATTCACAGTGTGTCCCAACCTCTACTTGAAAGGAGTAAATCCACCAAAGGCGAGTAAAGAGGATACTATGCCAAGGACAGCGCATTCCTTTGCAGCTTTAATTTGTTGCGCTTTTTGTACTTTTCACATCTTCATTGAGCACCTGAATTGAGTTTCGTCAAAAATAACAAAGTGTTGAAAGACGCCAAAACTATCCGATGTCGCCTCGTCTGTAGAATAAGCCGAGATCCCTATTGGCCATAAACATTTAAGATTTCTAAACGGCCATGGAATTGATTTCGCGACGTGATTAGAGGACATGCCCTGGTCCCTTGAGTGAAAGGGTGTGATATCGAAAGCACTCCCTCGAAAACTCATATCGAATTTCCTATAAGTCCTGGACCATATACCAACATTTTTTCAGATGAGGCTTGGCAAATATTCCACAATAGGGAATATACACTAATCGTGCTCCAGTGCTCCAGGGCAAGGAGGAATGACTACAAAAGCTTAGTAGACATTCACAATTGAGCTAGACGCATAAATGAAAAGAACATGAAAAGCTTTCAAATTCGACAATTTACTAGCCCAGCAATACTCACAGTTTTCCTATTATCTCCATCGCCAGCCTTCAAACCCATCAAGGCACTTCAAAATGGCGGGATTTGATTTTCCTGGGGGTTCTTTTGTGGACGACCCACTAACCCCGGGGTGACATCTCCCGAATATAAAAGATTATGGAGGACGCGGGTGGCGTTCCAAGGTAGCCAATCCACAGCCTATGATATTAATGGAGCATCAACAAGCATTATATCATTCCTGGAAATGCACTTTGTCGGCCCGGTGAACGGACACGGCATCGCAGTTGGCCCAGGATGAATGCCCTCCGCATCTTCGGGTTCTCCATTCCCGAACACCCGACTTTATCCACAAGATTACGGGCCAATTGGCCAAGGTTCAATTGAAAGAGTGGGTATCTGTCTCCAGGAAATGACGAGTGATGATTTTTGAGGACGATCTACGTCCTGCTGTGGACGGGAGGCTCTGCCGGGTCTCCGTTTCAAGACGGTGTTATTTTGCTCCTCGAAGGTCTTGATTTGGGGTTTCTTGTTTGTTCACTGGAGGAGAAATCAACGGTTCTAAACACACGAACGAGTTCGTATTATGTGGAAACACAATTTTCGAGGTCGAACGCTGGTATTTGCCGTAACAGCCTGCTCCTGTCAGGCATTTTTGTTGCTAGGATATGACCAGGGTGTTATGTCTGGCCTCGTTGGGGCAGACAATAGATTCGGCAGGGACTTCAATAATCCCAATGTAGACATGCAAGGAAATATAGTGGCACTTTATGATGTGAGGCAATATTTACATTGTCAGAAGATCGCTACTGACAAACTAGATTGGTTGCATTTTAGGCTCGATCCTTGTATTCTTTGTGGGCGAAAGATTAGGTCGTCGGTGGATGCTCATGGCTGGGGGCTCAATAATGGTGATCGGTTCAATTATCCTAGCTACTTCAACGACGATTGCCCAGTTGATTGTCGGAAGAATTGTAACTGGAATCGTTGGTTTCACTCTTGTCTACTCAAATTCTGATCTCAGAGCTGAGTCTTTCTTCACAGGGAAACGGAATCAATAGCTCAACGGCTCCGGTATACCAAGCAGAATGTGCTCCTGCAGATATAAGAGGCACTCTACTCACATTACAGGGGACTGTTACCATATTGGGGTTGTGCATAGGTCAGAGCCTTCTCATTATGAACGATGTTTCTCATGCTCATTCTTTCCAAAGCTTATTGGCTTGACTACGGCACCAGTTTTACCGAATCCTCTCTCCAATGGCGATTTCCTTTGGCATTTCAGGCCGTGTTCGCGATACTCTTGGTGCTACAAGTGATCGGTCTACCCGAAACCCCTCGGTGGTTGACGAAAAATGATCGACATGAAGAAGCTCGCGAGGTACTAGCTGCCATCAATGGTTGTGGTCTTGATGATGAGCTTGTACTGAGCAGCCTAATTGACATCGAAAACTCAGTCCAAGAAGATGCCCAAGGCGAGGGTGTAACGTGGCACGACTTTTTCGCGCATGGAAAATTGCAGAATTGGAGACGTATGCTGCTTATAGTCATGATTGAGATTATGCAGCAGTTCACTGGGTCGAACATGATGTGAGTTGTCGAGCAAGATTTAATCTGCTACGCGATTTAACTAACGACTACAAGCAACTACTACGCCCCAACGGTGTACGAAAGTGCACTCAAAATGTCCCGCAATATGTCCATGATTCTCTCAGGGTGTACGTCTTTAGCATATTTAGTCGGCGCGGCACTTCCTCTACTCGTGATTGATCGACATGGTCGACGTCCATTACTCATGGTATCGGGGGCTGGCCTGGCTCTATGCTTTGCCATGGTCGCTATTCTTTTGTCTTTCAATCAAATTGAAAAGGCCTATGGCGCGACGGCATTCATATTTCTATTCCAGATTTTCTACGGCTTGGGATGGCTGCCAGTTCCTTGGTTTTATCCTTCAGAGGTAAGCAATACCAACCTTTGCCAGAACCATACTACTAGTATATTTCCGTATACTAGTTGCTGGCAATCACTGATTTCCTCAGATAAGTACCACGCACTTACGCAGCAAAAGTGCCGCTATAAGTTCAGCCGTTAACTGGGCTTCGGTTTTTGTGATTGTTAAGATTACTCCAATCGCCATTGGTAAGCTCAAACACGTAGTACTCACGCTATTCTGCCTAGTAAATGACTCACAATTTGCTTCTAGACAATATCAACTGGCGTGTATTTATCATCTTTGCCGTTTTGAACTCTTTGTGGGTGCCGATAATCTATTTCTTCTATCCAGAAACGAAGGGACTGGAACTGGAAGATATCAACCTTATATTCGCAAAAGGGGGAATTACTGGGGGTGTGTTCTCCTCTAGAGGGCGACCTGTTGTCCCTCATCAGCACGCTCAAGAACTTGAAGCAGAATCCGAAGGGAAAAGGCAGACGACAATGATTGAGGATATCCAAGGAAAATAATTGTCTCTATTACACCACGAGAATACTTACCGAATGCTAGGTAGCATTCGGTATCAGATCAATCGAGAATTTAAACAATTGTGAAACCATTGGTAATCTTTCCCTTGTCTCCATATCTTGAAAGTCTGCTTGAGAGGTATCAATGCTCGGTTCTTATGTTTGGGACGCTGCTATAATACTTTCAAACATGTAAACATGGGGGAAGAATTATCCGATCGCAAGGTTGTGCATCAGAACATTATCAATCTCGGGATTGTAAGGCCCCGAAACTGGTGGAGTCAAACTGTCGTAATGCCAGGAAATACAAAAGCCCCCAAAGAGATCGCATAACCGAATTGTGCAAGCCGTTTCCCCACGTGTAACCAATAACGTTGGATGTGAGCTTGGATTGGTGGGTCCTTGAAAGCCTCGGATGATGGATGTTGTACCGAACAAGGCATGAGATCGCCGTTAGAGAATAGGGCAATGATTGTGGTCTGCTCATCAGCCGAGAACTCCGCTCCTGAATTCAATAGCCCCCTATGTAAAACATCTGATAAGTGATAGATCTTGCTCGATAATTCATTCACTAAGTCAGCGCCTAAGAATCTCAGCAATGCGAGTCAGCTTCCTTGCCACTCTCGCAGGGTTATTTTCCCTTGCGAAGACTTCCTTGGGAATTAACATTATCTCGTCTAATGATGATGGCTGGGCGGAAGTGAATATTCGCTCTTTCTTTGACTCTTTATCTGATGCTGGCCACTCCGTGGTTGTTTCGGCCCCGGCAGAGAATCAGAGTGGAAAAGGTCTGCTGATTGTCCATAGTCGTCTTGTATCATAATGGCTAATTGAGTATATTGAACAGGTTCCTCCGAAGAGACACCAACTACACTTGATGAGCCTTGTGAATTCAACAGCTGCCCAGCTGGTAGTCCAGCCGTAGGGCACAATGCATCAGAGCCTCGTCTCAATTATGTCAACTCGTACCCTGCAACTTCCATGAAGTATGGAATCAACTCGATTGGGCCTAAATTCTTTGATGGCCCTCCCGATCTTGCAGTTGCAGGACCTAATGTATGGTTTTGAGTCATAGTATTCCTACTGAAGTATACTGACACTAGCAGGTCGGTAATAATATTGGAATCGCGGTTTATTTCTCCGGAACTGCAGGCGCAGCTACTTACGCAGCGCATCACGATGGAATTCCTGCAATTGCATTCTCTGGAGCAACTGGATCCCAAACAGCTTGGAATGCATCTTCAAGCTATCCTCACTATAGCCAGGTTTATGCTGATGCGGCCACAAACTTCACGAATTTACTTGTTGCGACGGGGACTCCTTACCTCCCTAATGATGTATGCATGCCCTCCTTTTTTAATGTCTTTGTTAATGAGTTTGAACTAACACGAGGCCTAGATTTGGCTCAACGTCAACTTCCCCTCTGTTTCAGAGACTAAATGCGCTAGCTCTGAAGACATTTCATTTGTCCTGTCGCGGATTCACGTGGCAGTTCCTCTCATCACCCTTGATGATGTGACAACCTGTGGTGGAAACAGACTACCAAGCGAAATTGGCGTTTCCTTCGCCTCGGGCTGCTACGCAAGCGTGTCAGTTGGAATGGCGGGCACTAAGGAGGATGCGAATGCCACTATGCAGGAGGTTGTTTTGAAGAAACTTGGTGATGTATTTACTTGTCTACCTTGATTGGTGGAATGACGATCAAAGGGCATTCTCCAATGCAACTCTACATTTAATCTGTTTCAAAGACAATTATCAACCCCACCACTATTCTATATTGATAAATTAGAGACTTAAGATAATTGCGCTCTCCCTCCACGTGTAGAGACTACTTACTGTACTAGTATAGCACATGTATAGTAGGATAACTAGTTTATATGGAATGACAGGCGCTTCTGCATGGCTTCTCGGTGGGGCTATCAAGCTACTATTTTGCAACCAGAAAGTGGTGGAGGAAACGACTGCAAAGGACGAATCACTGAAAGTCACGAGCCCACGGGGATTGTCAGTTTCATAACCGAACGAGGGGTGTTCGTCAACTGCTATTCCACTTTGGGATCGATGGCCGTTCTGAAATCGGGTATTCTCCGGGCCTGCAGATCTCGGCGGATTTACCAGATTGACCGGTGACAATTCTTGATAGGAAATCCCAAGGTCGATCTGCAAAAAATATAAAGATGCAACTGAATCAGGAGAAATGAGCATTTGAACTCTGTCATAGATCTCGAATATATTGAAAATGATTTTCCAATCGGTTGTGTGTCTCTTGAGTGTCGCTGGGCTATCTATCGCAGCCCCGCGAGAAGTTGAATCAATTGCGCTTTCACGACGGGGAACAGTTGGCTCCGATGATATAGTCGGCTTTGAGCAGACTGTCCCCTCTGGGACGACTGGTGAAGTCTATTTAGCCTACCAACCGCATCTCAAAGTTGTCAATGGATGTGTGCCTTTCCCTGCTGTCGATGCAGACGGGAACACCAAGTGAGTTTACATTCAAGACTTATTTTATACAGCTATACTATAGAGTCTAACAATACCAGTGCTGGTCTGGATATTACTGGTGCTTCAAATGGTGACTGCAGCAGCAGCACCGGCCAGATTTATGTGCGAGGAAAGGCTTCCGGTGATTACTATGCACTGCTGTACGCTTGGTATTTTCCAAAGGATGAACCCTCCTCGGGCTTGGGACACCGACATGATTGGGAAGGTGTAATTATTTGGTTATCTGATTCGACAAGTACAAACTCTGATAATATCGTTGCGGTATGCCCAAGTGCGCATGGCGGTTGGGACTGCTCAACAGATGGCTACACACTAGATGGCACCTCGCCATTGATTAAGTATTATAGTACCTGGCCTGTGAACCATCAATGCGGTCTTACAACCACCGTCGGTGGTACGCAACCTTTGATAGCCTGGGAGTCTCTGCCTTCAGTTGCACAAGATGCGCTGGATACAACTGATTTTGGCGACGCGAATGTCCCCTTGAACGATGGCAACATGGAGTCGAACCTAGGAAAGGCTACGTTCTAAATGGAAGGGTCCTGATCGTCCCCGCCACCAATTATGAAGACCTGGTTTATATTCTATATTTCTGTCTAATGTCAAGGAATGCCGACGAATTTTATCTGATGATTAAATGCGTAAGGTGTCAACCCATCAAAGGTTTGATGACCTAAATAAAATGGAATGAAAAGAATGCAAAAGGGGAAAAAAGCAAAAAGGGTGGCTGAAAATGACGATGATTGCAAATGAGAATGAAGCTCGAGCATTGAAGAACATGCTGTCTTTTATTCCGAGCGTGCGCTCTTAGTCTTCTTACTCCTGAGCTTCATCATGAGGAAGACAAGGGCGTATGAGGAAATGCAAAAGAGTGCAGTGATTCCGGTCTATCGTAAAGTTAAAGGTTTGGTCAACGAAGATGTATTGGGCTACTTACGTCTCGCCAGGAGTAGTATTTCTCCTTGAGGTTGAATGTTTTAGCATAGTCGGCACCCGTAGAGTATTGGCAGAATGAGCAGATATCGGTTGAGTTTGAGTCCAGTAAATACCCAGCTTGGGTCGAGAGGAAGTCTGCCATATATTCGCCACACGACTGACCAGAAGGGGCGCTGAATTTGATGTATTCCGACGGCTCACACTGGACTTTAACGTCCCATAAAACCTCACCCAGAAGACCACCAACAAGGTATGTGAATGGGTCAAGATAGTATAGCCAGTAGCGCCAGAATGGCTGCATCTGACTGTAAGGAACAACAACACCACAGAAACTGACTAAACCAGCACCGATCAAGACTGGATTCATGACAGCTGCAAAATACTCATTCGGTGCGTATGCAGCAATGGCTTGACCAATAGAGGTATACAAAAACTCATAGACTATGCACACATGAGTAAACAAGCTTCGAACGGAGAGTCGGGAGGGAATACGTACAGATCATTTGTAGATAAAAGTGTCCGGAAATACTGGCCTCTGTTTGGAATCCGACGGTAAAGTAGAAACAAACAAAATAGAGAGTTGCACAAATAATGAGGTAGGGTATTTCGGTGATGGTTTGGGCACCAATGAAGGCAAGCCAATGGTATGTTTTGGACTATCGATTTGAATCTCATTAACAAGTCTCCCATGAGTATAAAAAACCGATTGCCACATACCTTCTTCTCTCTAGTTTCAAATATGTCACGGTTGTGCAAGAAGAATGGTTGCATCTGGTTGATACAGCCAGGGGCGACGAAAATGAAGTTGAAAATTGCAAAAAGCCGAAGTTGGAGAGAAAAGGTGCCGTCGCCAATCTTCCAGAAAGTGAAGCCACTGAAAAGAGCAGCAAAGATATGAAGAATGATCTTGTTCCACATGTAGTCCTTTGAATTGGTTAGCCATTACCTCGATACAATGATAGGCTGTAGTTATAGGGTTCAACTTACAGGAGAACGCCAGATTTGAATGGTAAGGCGCTTCGAGACCATCATGAATTGAAACCAATGCGAGGTAGCAAAATCGGCAGTATCTTCAACATAGCTGGTATCGGCCTGTCCAGCAGCATTCAACTCTTCAATTTCTGCGAGAGCTCTCTGACGCTCATTCGACTGGTTCCAAACCTCGACCCAATCCACCTTACTATTTGCGCTACCCTGGACGACATCAATGATATGTTCAGCTGGATTAGCGTCGGCGGGACACGGAGCACCATGGCGTCCAAAGTAGTCTAGGATCTTGTTCGAGTCTTTGCCAGCTAAGCGGAGAAAAGTATCAGCATTGGATTCTGGGACTTGCGTATAGTTCAGTCAAGAAATACTTACTTTCGCCAAAGTATGTCATTTTACCACCTTTTGCCAACAGCAAAAGGCCATCGAAAGCATCAAAGAGCACTGCAGAAGGTTGATGAATGGTACACTAGAAAGAATTAATCATTCTGAAGCTCTGACACACTCAGGGATAACTCACTAGTACAGCCTGTCCTCCATCCACGAGCTTTCGGAGGAAACGAACGATATTGTAGGCACTCTGGCCATCTAAGCCAGATGTTGGCTCGTCCAAGAAAAGCAAGGTAGGCTTCGCGACAAGTTCAACCCCCAAAGTCACTCGTTTGCGCTGTTCGATGCTGAGACCAGCACCGGGTTCTGAAAGTACGAATTTAGCATCGAACATACATGTCAATATGAATGAGTAATACAAACTTACCTCCAATCAGAGCATCGCTGATGTCCCGCAGCTCTAGAAGATTGATGATATGGTCGACATAGGCAATCTTATCTTCATAGGAAGTGGTAGATGGCTGGCGAAGGAGAGCAGAAAATACAAGCGCTTCTCTTACTGTCGCTGTTGATTCGTGCACATCCTGCTGCTCACAATATCCTGTCGTTCGTTGAAAGCTAATACCTTGTGGTCGTCCGTCGATGAGGATGGAACCGTAGATTTCACCAGAATCTTTTCGTTGAGCGAGGACATCGAGAAGTCTGAAAAGATTTTGTTAGAAATGATCCTTAAGCACGATGTAATTTTTCACTCACGTTGTCTTTCCAGCACCTGAAGCTCCCATTAAGGCAACCAAATTTCCAGGCTTCACAAAACCAAAAACTTGATCAAGAAGTTGCTTTTTTCCTCCATTGAAGGGAACATGGTAATCAAGGTTGTTCCAGGTGAAAGTTGATTGTTTGACTGAGGCTTGGAGGGCGCCTTCATTGCCGGTCTTCTCACTCATCCTTGAAATATCGCCGTTCGTTTGGGCCTTCTTCTCACTGCCACGCTTGTAAAGCAAGACTGATGAACCGGCCTGACTGTTCTTCAACTCAAAGCCAAGTGAGGTTAAGCCAATGAAAAATATCCAAAAGCCGACGATGATACCAAAACTGCGCCAGATGTGGTGGAAGGAATAGCTGTATTGTTCCCGGATGTACGCTGCTCCATCAATGAGGCCGTCCGCATTGCTTCCGGGGACGGAACAGCCTCTATGGGGTGATGATGAGCTGGAGTATCCTGGACCATAGGGGATGTAATCAGGCTCGATGCAGCGGAGCTCACGCCCGACGAACTCATTAGCCATGAGTGCTTCAAATGCATATGCGCCGGGGTTGAGGTAAAAGATCCAACGGAACCAGACATGCATCTGCTCGAATGGAATCAGGTAGCCTATTTTTTGCGGTGTTAATGTGGATTTCTCATGGGTGTAGACGAGTATTGCGTACCTCCATAGACAAAGAAGACAGTGGACAGCAACCCGGATATTTTGGAAGCATTTCCGAATTTCTTGCAGAGCGCACCGATAGATCGGAACAGCTGGATGAAGCAGAGTGTTTGGGCGATAACGATGATCCAAAATGTGAAAAAGCGGCCAGCATCCATTTGCAGGGCTGCCATAAAGTACAAAATGAGTGCGAAGCAGGTGACTTGTATCATCACAACTGGAATATCAGTTATGGCGTTCGCAATGCAGAATGCTGTCGGACGATAGAATCCAAATCGCTTTTGCCGAGAGAGAATAGGACGACCCATAAAAGATCCAGTAGTCTCTGAAAGGGATTCGAGTAGGAAATAGAGCACGGGGAAGTAGAGAACACCAGGACGCATGAATATAGAGCTGCTGTCTTCAGAAAGGTTGTAGAAGAGGGAACCACAAACTAAAGCTTGAAGAATAGCCGAGACGACCTTGACGACGAGCGAGAACTTGTCTCCCCACATGATTTGGAACTGTCGAAGAGTACAAGAACCGACTTGTTCCCAGATTCCTGCGGTATATACACTCTTGTGACGCGGTAAATGGTGTTTTCGCTTCTCACTGGACACAGCGAGCTCCAGATCTTCAATTTCGTGGATGAGTTTCTCTGTGGGTTCCATGTTATCAATCTGCTCACGGTGAATATCACTCTCATGGTATTTTTTCTCAAATTCTTCAGGCGTGTTTGGGACCTTTCCCTCCCATCCAGGACGAACAATACGCTCTGTCAAAACGGTGACGGAGGTGAGGAAGTCAGCGATATTAGCACCTTTAGGAAAATCAAATCCCAACTCTTCAAAGTAGCCTCTTGCTTTTGAACGAGGGCCATAATAAGTCACTCGGCCTTCGGCAAGAACCAGAACTTTGTCAAATTGGTCATATATTCCATTGCCGGCCTGATAGGTGGTAGCAATCATCGTCTTCTCATTCTCGTCGGCTTCACGACGCAGCATACGAGCGAATTCGACAGCGGCCTTGGAATCCAAGCCTCGAGTAGGATTATCCCACATTTGAACAGGGCTCTAATTGATGAAACCATTAGTACATGTGATACGGATATGATTGATATTGAGAATCTTGAAATTTATGACATACCTGTCCTGCAAGAACTTCAGCCAGTGAAACGCGTTTACGTTCACCTCCAGACACGCCCCGAATAAACTCATTTCCAACCAATGTCTTTTTCGTGTGACCGATGCCTAATGAATCCAGAATATCGTCCCGTTTCTGAGTGACATATTCCTTGCGATTGGCCAACTCTGCAGGTCTCTCATTGGGCACTTTGTTTCGCAAAGCAAACTTCATTGTCCGGTTGACAGTGAGAGTTGGAAAATGTAGATCATCTATGAGGATTCAGTTCAATGATTCAATGAGCCTCGTATTGGTGATGTTTGCAGTGTGGGACCTACCCTCATTGTTGAACATAATCTGTTGGCGATATTTCCTCGCGCCCTTGTGATCCAAACTGCCGTACATTGTTTCGCCATCAACTTCATCAAATGTCTCACGGTCATTGGACAACACGCGAAGCAGCGAAGTGCATCCTGATCCTGGTCGACCCAGAACAAGAAGCTGTTTCTATTAGTTAGTTATTGTATAGATTTCATGACATACATGGAAAACTTACCATTTCGCCCGGTTTCACTTGGCCGGAGATATCTTTAAGAATTGTCTTCCGAATGGTTAGAAATTATTGCTACTTCTGTCAAATGGTAATACATACTCGTTTTGATGTTTTCTTTCTTTTAAACAAGTTGCCAAGTTGACGAGGGTCGACTTCTGACCACAAAGTGTCCCCGAGGGCAGCGTCAGGTGCAGTCACTCGAACGTTGAGATCACGGAATGTAACAGTTAATCGCTTGCGAGTTTGACTGGCTCCATTTTCCAGATCTACTGGCGTTGCAGTGCCAGATGAAGGGGTCTCCATCGTGGCAATCGTAGTATAAGAGCAATGCGCGCCTATTGATAACGGGATGTACTTATGAGCTATAAGTATAAGCTCAAAATATAGCTCTCAAGCTTCTTACCGCGGTAATAGTACCTCGAATCTCAATCGCGGTGCTTTTTCTCCTTATATTTAAATCTAAAAACAGCTACATGCATCTATAAATCCATATTGCCGAAGTGTGGGTCATTACTTTGCAGAGATCCAAAAATTGGCGTATCACAACCACGACAGCCTCGCCATGATGGATCTCGGGTTTGCTGAGTCACACTCATAAAGTCGTGTCAACCAATGGCCTCGTGGTAAGAATTATAAATCCGAATAGGGAATAACGGAAATATGTTATGTGCTGTACTCGCTAGGATGTATTGTTAAGCTACACACCGTCGAGCGATTCTAGCCTCCACTGGTCCACACTCACTCAAAATAAAAAGCTGCACTAGGCAATTCTTTTCCTCTAGAATATTTCGGATGTATATTGTGATCGGCAAGTTTCAGCCTTATCTTATTCCGTGCTCGGAATAATAACCCGGTTTGTCTCATATGTTTGTGTTGGGAGAATCGGTCCATGCTTAGGAATACACAAGGGTCGCTTTGTATTTGAGGACTAACAGGGGCTTGATGTAGGCGATGCTAGTCTATGAGAATATCAAGGAGATGGTGGTGATACCGGGAAGTCACGTTTCATGGGGATAAGATTTGATAAGTCCAGAGACATGAATTGCCTGTGAAGCGCAGATATTTTTGACCAGGTCATGGAATTTGATAATCCGAAATTTATTAATACTAAGATTTGGACAAATGCCTGTCCATTTAAGGGGCCACGGTTGGATAAACTGAAAAGAAGGCTTCTAAATCCATGGTGGAGAAATCAAAGTTCCAGCCCATATCAGATTGTGTAAAATCAAGCAGATCTTCGCTTGATCCCCCTGACCTGCCCGTTTCTGGGCCCTCCAATGGAAAGTTCCATTGAGACGCCGGTATATCCGGGAGTGGACCAAGTAGCGAGTTTCCATCTAGAGAAGTATTAGGCTGTATATCTTGGGTATCCGGGACCCCAGAGACTTGAGGAATGGCCGCCATGTTGTCGCGGTGGAGAGAATGTTTCTTTGGCTGGTTCGCGTATGGGAACCATCCGTAGGACGGATTGATGTTGCTCAGGACGGTTTGAATAGCTCCGATTGTATTTTGAATTGGGTCGCCCGCTCGCATTGTAGATAAGTTCTGCAGGGCCGCATATACCCAAGGCAAATAGTTTGGTGCTGTATTTGGGTCATTGAGCAGATCATATATTAGAGTAAAAGCCGAACTGCCCATAAAGTAGCCGTGATACCGGAGTTCCTAGCATGATGTCAGAAACTAGCTTGTAGTAATCCTCGATTTTGAGATTTTCTCACCTTAACCAAGTCATTCTTTTCAGAAGCCTCACACAGATGATGTATGGTCTTCCGAGCTGCTGTAATGGTATGATTACAGGCTTCATTAAGCCATGAGGGTATTTCGTTTGGGCGGTTAGGTGTCCGACCACTGCGCTGACTTGGTGGAATTTTCATGCCTCGCCGCCAATGACCACGGAATACGAGAAAAGGGCGAAACGTGAGTAGAACTGTATGGTAATATACTGAGATCAGTCAGTATAGATCATATAAAGAATATGAACAAACACTTACATGTCACAAATATTGTCTGCTGAACCCCCAGTGAGCCTGTTCGTAGATCACCATCAAGACCAAACCCTAATGCTTGCTTCATATGAGTCTCGTGGGCGCGAAGATCCTCAGCAATTGAACGAGCAACCCGCCACATGTGCAGAAGTGATTCATGACGTTCGCTGTATATTTCAATCATGGATCTTGAAATTGTTTTGCAAAGATAAACCAGAACCCTGATGAAAGGGTCTTGTGGGTATTCAATGGCCACATCACGCAATGATAAGGAGCTTGGCCGGCCGACATGGAAACAAAACCATCTGAGGTGAAGATTAGAATAGAGAACAATCAGTGAATGCATATTCTTTGACTTACGTTTCAAACATGTAAAGGGACCAGAAAGTAGTCCGTCGTTCCTCAATATTCTCAGGGCTTTCTATATTGTCATGGGGAACATCTTTATGCAAACCTGCCGAAAATGCCTTTCGAGAGGCTGTCCCCAGGTGCAAGAAAGCCGAATTCGGTCTTCCTTGTTCATTTTGATAGTTGGCGTGCGATCATGTCAGCAGGGATCGCACTTATTTGGATGATGGAGGACTTATCATGAGCACAGATATCTGAATAGTCTGTAAGTTGACAACCTCATCGAATGCAGCCATCGAAGCTTTGACTCGGTCGTATAAGATCTCACCCCAAGCAAAGTATTCGGTACCTAGGGAGGCTGTCGCTATAACAATGAGAATCGTTGCATGAGTCAATGTATCAGGATGAGCTCCAGGAGACGGATCATAGATGCGCTCGAGACAACTTTGATAATAAGCCTTGGGGCGATATGGCGTCATATGGTAGAGACTAGACAAGAATCTGGACAACAGCATCTTGGCGAGATCGTAAGGCAAGAACATCAGTGGAGCATCTCCTACTCCAGTAGTCTTCCCTGATTCATGGTTGTCTGGTGTTCCAAAAAAGATTCGGCGAAAACTAAAAAGATCCAAGCCAGCACTGGCTTCTTCCACGCCACTTGATGGCTCCGGCTGTGCGGTCGGATTGGAGACGAGGTCCCGGTAGATATGCTGCATCAACGAAAAATGCGAAGTTGGTCCATAATAAAGTTGCATCTGACAGGACGGCGATGCCATATGTGTTGCTGAGACACTATTGGGAAAGTCATGCATAAACGAGGATCTCCGTTGTTGAATTGGCTGTGCGAGCTCTGGGGAATTGGACTGGGCTTGATCTCTATGTTGGGCTTCTTGCCATTCATGCTTCTTTCTTCTGTGGCGGATGAAATCCCGATAAATACAAGGAGTGTTCCTTGATTGGCATGTTTTGCAGCTGAATATTTCTGTCAGCCTTGATCAACTGTTGGCGAAGTGTCTAGGATTGTTCTCACGGATCTAAGCCATTGCACCTAATCTTGCGTTTACGGCATTCTTGGCAGGCTTTAGGAATGCGCCAACCACTTTTAGGTGGATTTAAGCTCGAAGACTCTGACATATCCGAACTAACACGCGTTTGTGTTCGTTCTTAATTCCTGTTTGCTCTTCTGTACTGCGCAGCTTCGTCGTTTTTTATCCGCGCGATCCGCCTATATCCGAGTCACGTGATTTCCCTGGCCCTCCACTTTAGTTTTTTTTCTTCATTTTTCTCATTTTTTTTTAAAAAAAAGGAGAAGCGCGGCTGAATGGAAGAAAAATATTTGCAAGTAGATGGAAACATGTAATCCATAGCAAATATCCTGCTCAATGAACTTTCGCCTTTCTGATTGGAGATGTTTATGCATCTTGGCATGATTCCACTCGTACACTGATGACGCCTTTAGAGAAAAGGAGAATATCAAGTCGGTGTAGATAAATTGAGTCTTTCATGTCGGTGGGGAAGTATCAAAACCAATTTTATTCAAAGTTGATTTATGTCTGCCGTGACTGGCTGATGAATAGATCCAGTGCGATGAACAATGGAATACCTATTCTACAAGTCATTGCAGCAGTACATAGTACTACTATAGTATACATTGCCAAGCCATTGGAGAGCTTTTTCCGGAGGCCAGACAGTGCGAACAGAAATAATCAATTCAAACACACGTTTATTTCTGCTTCTTCTGTTTCCTCAACATCGAATCAGGACTGCATCCGACGGTTCGCCACGTTCCGATAAATGCGTGCGTGCGCGTCATGACTCAGGCGCAACAATTACACGCCCCCTCGTATCGGCTTGATGATCTTGGACATGATGGCTTGCCTAGAAAACTCGGTTGAGGCTGTCGGTAGTTGCTTCGGCGTTTAAATTAATTCTTTCTATTGGAATTGCCGGGGTAGGTCTGTCTGGGGTTCACGGATCGTCCTCCGAGTCTGGGGAAGCCGAACTTGTCAGCTGTGGGGAAACAGATTTGAGTCTATCTGTCACCTATTAAATGGCATCGCTGGTTTTCGACTGCTGCCAATCTTCGTCCCACACTTTTATCCAACATCTAGCCCCGTCTATGCCACTGTTGACCTTTTCTCCCCTCCTCCATCAGTTGGGTCGTGGCTTGGCAACTCGGACTGACTCGCAATCGTCAACAAACAACACGGCAAATCCTTCAATTCTTCTCAACATTCTTTCTTATCCTCACTTTCGGAGATGGCTCCTTCTGTCTAAACTCTTTTCAAACCGAGGCTCGTGCCAAAAGTCCTTGATCCAGTGATGCATTTCATCCCGTCCGCCAAGAATGCACCCCCCCTTTTTGTCGCCTCCCGATGATTCTTTGTAGCTTGGCAATTGATTCTGGGGAAATGTGCTTCAGCAGCCGACGTTTCCACGTTCTCCCATGGTTTCCCATATCCCCGCATTTTGAATTTTGAACTCGGGTCTTCCGGAATGAATCCCGGCTTCTTCAACGCCATAAAAGACCCAACAGCCTTCAATGCTGACTGCTGCGAATTCAACCCGAGGATACTCACACATATAAGGAGGCGTATCGTCCCCGTAACCCAACAGACTCTTGAGTGAAATTTCCAGGAATTCGACAAATCCTTCTCTCATATTCGTTCACCTAATTTCAGTTAGTCTTCGCGACAGCCCAGTCCCCAGAATGGCTGCCTCTCCAGCCGCTGCGGAGTTTGCTGGAGACGACAAGGCCGTCTTTGACCACAAGGAGGCTTTGGGAACTGATGTCGCTCGTGATGCGGCAGAACGTGGTCATCTTGCGACCGACCAGTACGGTCATGCCCTGGTAGAATTCGATAAGAAGGCCGAATCACGCCTGCGATGGAAGATTGATCTATACATTGTGCCTACTGTGGCTCTGATGTACCTTTTTTGCTTCATTGACCGAGCTAACATTGGTAAGAGACATAGCAAATATCCCTTCTTCATATCAATTATGGGCTTACTGAAAATATTTCCAGGAAACGCAAAACTGGCCGGCTTCAATAAGGATCTTGGACTTGAGGGATACGATTACAATGCAGTACTATCGATATTTTTTGTCGCATATATTATCTTCGAAATTCCGAGCAATGTAAGTGCGCTCCACAGCTTCATTGCTCTATCAACTTCCATGCTCACGAAAAAAATCACTTTAGATGGCATGCAAATGGATTGGACCTGGCTGGTTCTTACCAGCAATCACACTTGGATTTGGCATTTGTTCAGTTGCGACGGCGTTTGTGCACGATATACACCAGGTTTCGGGAGTTCGCTTTTTATTGGGAATGTTCGAAGCCGGGTTGATGCCCGGTATTGCTTACTATCTAAGTCGTTGGTATCGTCGCAGCGAGGTGAGATAATCCTACATCCACAAGAATTCAATTGCAAGGCAGAGTCAACCTTCTAACTCTCTCCAGCTCGCCTTTCGCCTTTCCTGTTATATCGTCATGGCCCCCCTTGCCGGTGCTTTTGGCGGGCTGCTAGCCTCTGGCATCTTATCCCTGGACCACTTTGGGAGTCTTCGCACCTGGAGAATGATTTTTGCAATTGAAGGCATTGTCACGATTGGCGTTGCCTTGATCTCATTTGTGACTCTCACGGATCGACCTGAGACCGCTCGTTGGCTCTCGCAGGAAGAGAAGGATTTGGCCATTGCGCGTGTCAAGTCTGAACGTGTTGGAACAACCGAAGTGTTGGATAAGATGGACTTGGCCAAAACCCTGCGGGGCATTTTCAGCCCGGTGACAATCACAACAGCTTTTATTTTCCTCCTCAACAATATCACGGTGCAAGGGTTGGCCTTCTTTGCTCCAACTATTGTCCAAACCATCTATCCCGATGCCACTGTTGTTTCTCAGCAACTTCATACCGTCCCTCCTTATGTCGTGGGAGGATTTTTCACGTTGCTATTTCCTTATCTGAGTTGGCGATTTGACAACCGAATGCTGTTCTTCGTCATCAGTCCTCCATTGATGATGGTCGGGTATATCATGTTCTTAGCCAACGATGATCCCATGGTTCGATATGGAGCGACTTTCATCATTGCCAGCGGTGCCTTTGCCTTTGGAGCACTCTGCAACGCACATTCCTCGGCCAATGTCGTCTCCGATACAGCTCGATCATCTGCGATTGGTACAACTGTCATGTTTGGAAATATTGGGGGGTTAATATCCACTTGGTCTTTCCTACCCTTTGATGGCCCCGATTATCACATCGGGAATGGTCTGAATCTGGCGACTTCAACAACGACCTTGATCCTCGGTGCATCCTTATGGGCTTACATGACATGGGATAATCGCCGGCGTAGTCGTGTCGATATTGGTGCAGCCCTGGCAGGATTGTCACAGAAGCAGATTCAAGACTTGGACTGGCGCAATCCAGCTTTCAAGTGGAGACCATAAACGCACTTTCGTATCGTCTTCGCCATGTCCAGCCCATTATTTAGTTGAGATTACTATATTCAATTTCATTAAGACATCATCACAACGGCCTGCCGTTCAATCTCCGAAATGACCCAATATCATTCCTTTCTCTCCCCAATTTATTCACAGTACTACCAGTACTGCGTAGAACGCAGGAGGCTCGGAGATATCAAATGTAACCGCCGAACTCCGCCGGATAGTGTGAATTCCCCACTCCTTCAGCTGCCAATGAGATGATTCTTGAGCGACAAACATATTCGTGGGGGCTCAAAACCAGATCCCGGTTCCGGAATGATCGCTGCAAATCCATGAGAAGAGAAAATTATTTAAGGTGATCTCAGGGGACATCGTTTAGGGAGTTGTAGATTAGATCAATCCGAATATCAATATGGCTTGCGAAGCTTGTCGAACTATTCCCCCCGTCATCGCTCAGGGATATACTCCGAAGGGCCAATACGAGACTATTGCGGGCCTCAAAACTTGTGAGTCGTGCAGTCACTGTCTAAAAACCATCCTTGAATGGATCAATGTATACTAATTGAATTCAAAGATGTGACTGGAAATACGAATAGTACCATCGGGCTTGTCGACATCTACGATATCTTTGGATTGGCTAGTCAGACAATCCAGGGAGCTGATCTATTGGCTGCACGACTAGATGCAGTGGTGGTGATTCCTGATTTCTTCAAGGGCGAAGCTCTTGAACATTCCATGATTCCTCCTGATACAGATGAAAAGAAGAAGCGAATTGGTGACTTCTTGGCTACCAATGCAAACATTGAGCGAAATGTCGGTGTTCTGCTCGCAGCCATGCCTGAATATCGCAGCCGATTTCCTTCTGTTGTCAAATGGGCCGCCAATGGCTTTTGCTGGGGAGGAAAGGTGAGTTTTCTTTTGATGCCAGGGTCGGCTATCATAAGATCGTGATACTGAGACTGTTCATGCAGGTGACAATCCTGGCGTCTGGTTCCGATACTCCCTTTGTTGCCACAAGCCAATGCCATCCAGCGTAAGTATTGTCCTATTCAGAGTTAGCGAATTCTCATTGTTTACATCAATACAGCCTGTTGGACTTAAAAGATGCCAAATCTGTCTCCATTCCTCACCTCGTACTTGCATCCAAAGATGAGGATGCTGAAACGGTCATAGCGTACGGACCACTCGTGGCTCCCAAGGGTGGAGCTGTTGAGACTTACTCCAAGATGTGGCATGGCTGGATGGGGGCCCGAGCAGATTTGGAGAATGAGGAATGCCACGCAGAATATGTGCGCGGGTGAGTAAATCTCCTTCTGATCGTGTATATCAACTTCTTTGACCTCGTCGCTGACAATTCAACAGATACAACCAACTGGCAGACTTTTTCGAGAAGCATCTAGCATAGAATAGAAAGATACAAAGTTGAGAAGGATTAAAATTTTTATTCTCTTATGAATTTTAAGAAACTTATATTCTCGAACTAGTAAGGCTGATGTCTCTGAGCAGCCTTTGACGCTATGTTAGAATACCAACAAACGTCTTTGGTATGAGAATAGTGCTATTCTGTTAAGTCTATCTGATATACTTAAGACTCAGATCTTTACTGATTTTAACCCAGTCCAGATTCACGCTGGCAGGATCTTTGCCGGTACCGGCATTCATCTCATGTCGATATAGAACCATACGACGTGGAAGAGCAGATGAAATGACTGATATCACATGTGCTGCTTGAAATGAGAATAAAGATTTCTCCGTAGAGCTCTCAATGATTCCCATTCCGGTGACCTATGTCGGAGCGCTGTATACTCTGGCTTATGGCTGGGTGATGGAATTCCGGACTGTTTTGGCGGGCCCGATCGTCATGCTTTTTTTTCATGAACATGTGTACTTCAGACACATTTAACGCGCTGAACATCCTGATTGTCGATATCAATCACCAAAGCGCAGCTACAGCTTCCGCGGCAAATAACCTAGGTCGGTGTTTGATGGGGGCTGTTAACGCTGCGTTTGTATCACCCTTGATTTAGGCTATCGGATTAGGTTGGACATCCACACTGACTGCTGGAATTTGGATTCTATTTAGCTCAATGTTGTGACTGGTGCTTTAAAAAGGTCATAAATGGAGGAGAGAGTCATCTCTGAGGCGGCAAAAAGAGGCAGGAAAGGGTACACAAGCCCCGGATGCCCTCGATACCTATCGTAGGTAGGATGTAGCATTACCAACTTTCATCGTCGGTTCATGAATTCCATGTTGGATTTAGAGAGAATAAAATTTTATTTCGGTACTTTTCATCGTATAGTTGGGCGTTTTCGTATTCGTTTGAGCGCAAACACTGCTGCCTTCTCGCAAATCCGCGGAAGTGCCGAGCATCGCCCACGAGTAATAAGCATGCTGCTCCAAAAGCTTGAATTTCCAATGGAAGCCATAGATAGCATGGCAATTCTTGGCAATCTCACAGCAGTTCCAAACCAGTGGTTCCGGCAAATGGGCAGCGCTTGTGGCTTGAGGATCTCCCTCAATTGCAGTCTGTCGAGGAAGTCCGTGCATGTTCGGAACAACAATGCATTCTTAATGTGCTGGCTTGATGCGTATTTGAGGAGATAAAATCTGCATTTGGACTCTTGCTAGCCTGTACAGCGTGGATGTAAACAAATAATCTCAAATTAGTACAATTAACGGCTTGCAACAGCGAATCCCAGGCTGGAAAAGAAGGGATTCAAGCAAATTTAGAAGCACCCGGGGAACTAACCAAAAACATGGAAATTTCGGCAAACGGACTTAGCATTTCAAGGTGGATCCTCTTTAGAAGACGCTTGACTGTGTAAAAGTGGAGGCAAAGAAATGAAGAGGTTAACGCGGGCTTATTTCGCGATGGTATTGTTGGAATTTCATGATGGCGCATATCTGCCAGACGAGGGATATCTGTCTGAAGTTCTCAGGATACTCGATAAGAAAAACACAGGACGAGCGAGAAAAGATAGGATCAATCGTGAAGATTCACGATTTTTGGACGATATTCACTATTGACATGAAGTGGGCCACGGGTAGCTCGGATCAAATTTCGATGCCTTGCTCCTTTCACCCCTTTTCTCTTCCTCGTCGGGTGTAATTTTAGCCAAATGCGACAAAGAAGAATGCAATTCGTCCACGAGGCGCCTTGAAATGTTTCAATTTGCTGGATCGGACGAGTTCCGATGGCCTAGTCTAGCGTGCTTCTATCTCGTGAGAGGCAAAATATCTCAAGCCTGAGATGGACTGTAGGTACTGGGTGGTGAATTTTGACTCAATTGTGCTTTGTTTGTTGTAGAAAGACAAAGATAGATTGAACAGTGCTGATCTGATTAACATATGATCTGGGGATGCCGATCGTGGATGATCCAATTGTAAAGAGCCCATGTCCATCATGGCTTGAACTGATATTGAACAACCACAAGCACTCCACTGCGGGGAATCATGAACGAGCAATCAATATCGAAACAGGCCTGGTTCATCTACAAATCCTGTGAGATCTGGGGAACTTCCACCAAGAATCTCCTCTCAACATGCAATCTTTCTGCAGTGGCTGATCATCGCCAACGCCGAAGCTTGCTAAAGCTTGGCGATGACCCACTGGGAGGCGTCGCTCGAACAAAAAAGTTGACGACGCTAGCGTGGAGGATTACGCATGCCCGCTGGCGCTATATTTGATTCCTATCGCTAGATGGGGCGCTCTAATCTTAGAGAATTTTGTCAGATTCTGAACTTTTCCCTTGATCAACTTGTTCTCTGATAGCTGCTCGTACACACTGAAAACTGCTTTTTCTTTTCATCTAGACCTGGTTCTCTATTGCCGAGACTAGTTCGGATAAGCCGGTCCACTATATCAACGATTCATCAGAACAAGTCCGATTTTGTTATCTCCTGGAAAAATGCGTTTATCAGGAGCGGGACTCCTCCTCAGGGGTCTGCTTCTTTCAATATCCATGCCCAGCCCAGCTGTGGCCATCGAATTGGATATTAGCGACGAACGTATGCTACAGCTGGTCTTTGATTCGATGTCTATCGAAACGGACGTATTTAACTGACCTTTGTTCAACCAGAATCCATCAAAGATGCCGCTAGCACAAGTATTTATGCTATGATGACCTATTATCATGGCAATGAGACTGGCCATATTCCCGGTGCCTTTCCCGACAAATGGTGGGAGGGTTCGGCTCTTTTCCTGGCACTTCTACAATATTGGTACTATACCGGCGATACAACGTATAATGACGAGCTACGAGTTGGTTTGGAGTGGCAGTCGGGTGATGATGGAGACTACATGCCCACAAACTATAGTAGTTATCTGGTAAGAAATTAACACGAATAATCTGCCTGATGAGCTGGTATTAATGCGTTCCATCAGGGAAACGATGATCAAATGTTTTGGGGTGTCGCCGCTATGACAGCGGCTGAATTGGGATTTAAAGATGTATCGGATGGATTCTCCTGGCTTTCGCTCGCACAAGGTGTTTTCAACACGCAAATCAAACGATGGGATACAACAAAATGCGACGGTGGAATGCGTTGGCAGATCTTCCCATACCAAAGCGGATACACGATGAAGAATTCCATCTCGAATGGTGGACTCTTCCAACTCTCTGCTCGCCTGGCACGTTATACGGGGAATTCGACTTATTTGAGCTGGGCCAACAAGATCTGGGACTGGTCAGTATCGGAAAATTCCTCGCCGCTGGTGAAGAATTCAACATGGGATGTTTCAGATTCGACAAATATGGAGGATAATTGCGCAACACGAGGAGATACTCAATGGTCTTACAACTATGGGACTTATATGATGGGTGCAGCTTATCTATACAATTATGTGAGTTCTGTATCAATACACTATCTAGAAGATGTTTACTGATGACATATTATCTTTTGTAGACCAACGGCAGCTCGTATTGGCTTGAAGCAACCAATGGACTCTTGAACACGACATTAGACACTTTCTTCCCTTCGAGCAATGGGGGAATTTTTGAGGAAGTTACCTGCGAGCCTTCGGAGTCATGCAATAACAATGAGATCCTGTTCAAAGGACTTGTATCGTCCTGGCTATCATTTACTGCTTTACTGGTCCCCTCAACTTTCGACACTATCATGCCCAAATTACAAACGTCAGCGCAGGCGGCCGCGAAATCTTGTTCGGGTCACAACAACAACACATGTGGTGTGCGATGGTATCAATCCAAGTATGACGGATGGATTGGAATGGAGGAACAGATCAGTGCAAGCGATATATTCGTTGCGAATCTAGTTTATTTCAACAAAACGGGACCGGTGACATCGACGACTGGAGGAAACAGTAGTAGTAACCCGAATGCTGGCAATAATGACAATACTGGTGGTGGAACTACTCAGAGTGCTATCACTACAGGCGATAGGGCTGGCGCTGGAATACTCACTGTCGTTTTTGTTGTTGGCTGGGTTGCTCTGATGGGGTGGACCGTTCTGGGTGGTTAGACATTGGGCTGATCAACTTTTGCATTATATCGCATGGCGTCTGGTGGTAACGGATATGAATTTTAGAATATACTAGGGCATGGGCTTTTTGAATGTATATTATGTAGATTTATACTGGCTTAAGCCAAGTTGACAAGATGAGTCCAAGTTTCAGATAAATCTATGTCTCTTGGTGTTAGAGGACACGAAGAATATTTCCGGATCTTGTACTATGCTACATGCAGATGCTGAGTCGAGAAGAGTTCAGCAAGGTATATGCATCGCATACGATCTAGAAGATGGCTTTAAGATTGCAGGAAAAACAGCATAAGGTAACATGAACGAAGCTCATGCCTTCAAGCCAGAAACCAACTTCTCACCGAGGTCCTTGATGCTCTCTTCGAATGCATTACGGTCTCCAGCTTGCCAATCGGCATCGCCACCGGGGACAGCATCCTTGCCGGTGAAACCCAAGTAAAGAACGTCCTCATTGCCGTGGCCATTGTTTCCATTGATGTTGTCGTCGGGGAAGCACATCTGGGCCAAAGAAATAGACGCCTCTCCGGTGGAGTCCTCGCCATTGGTATCACCCCAAATTCCATAGAGCTAGCACATATGTTAGTCTCGGGACATAAAATAGGATGAACTGAAAAGGAAATAATCATACCACTTGGTTGTTGCAAACAACGGCCATGACACTCAAAGGCTCCATGCCGTATTGCTGGGGATCAAAGTTGGTGTTTCCAAAGACAACATAGGGATGAACATTGGCATCCAAGTCTTCGATACCATATTGGCTAAGCTCGTCCTTGAACGCAGTCTGACCTTGTCCGGTCTCATCCGCACCGCAATCGCCTCCTTTATCATTCAATCCATCACAGTCCACATCCATGTTGTCATATTGTCCGCCATTGGCTGAGCTGTGCAAGTAGATCACTCCGTCGATATCTCCGCAATAGGCGAAGGTATGGGCACCATCGATTCCGTCGGAGAAGCCACCGGCAAGCTTATTGTTGCATTTCCCAGACTTTTTCATTCCAGGTTAGCTCAAAGTTCCGTGTGGTGGGGTTCATTCTTGAGAAGATACCTTGTGGTTGTCATAAATTGTCTTGAGGTTTTCAGGCAAGTCATATGCGGCAACAAAGCCTGCTGATAGAAGAGTGGTGGCGGCAAGGATGTGCATCTTGATTCTGGCAGTCGAATTGACAGAAATGTGAAGCTGAGGAGTCCTTTCGAGTAAGGTTGAAGAGCGAAATCACTGGCATATATGTGATGAGCCTCGCAGTTCTATTCCGGATCAGGATTATGGGGCACTGGATTTATGAAGCCATTGCGAACGCAATGTTTTGAATGCAGAGACATTTGAGCTCCGATAGTAAGAAAGAGAAGGACGGAGGCCAATCAAGACAATGGTGGGAATCATAAGTGACGATCGTGGCGGATTCGGGGAAGAGGCAACAAGGTAACATCAGGGGCTGAATCAACCGGATGATTCATGAAAAGCCGCAGTAACATTGAGGTTCAATCAATCTACTACTTGCAAAATCCCCGTGGGGCACAGGCAGACTCGGAGGACCCCTGAAATTCATTTGTGGCTGAGTATGCAGGATATCATTTGAGAATATGATATAAATTGTGGTGACCAGTTCCCCAAAAGGGAAATAGGTTGGACTGAAGAGAAGCTTCAGAATCGAATTGGCGTATGAAATTCTTCAATATCAGAGGCCAATTGCAAAGAGTGGGGCGAAGGTATAAGCAAAAGAGTGAAGAAAATAGGCTCGCATTCGCAAACGCGAAGAGGAGATGATCGACATGAACGGTTTCTTAGGATTGGGGGCAAAATTAGCCCTGTTGAGCATGAAAAGGTGATGATCACCGAGATGGGGAATTGCATTAGTTCTCTGCATAGATGGCAGAGTATAAATGTAGATTAATATCCTTTGCTTCAATCGTTTCGTGGTAATATCGTTGTCGCCATCTGCGTATCGTGATGAAGTTGCAGTCCCTTGCCGCTCTATTCTTGAGCATTCGCCTCGGCCATGCCTGGCTTCCAACAGATGAGGGTCGAGAGCTTTCATCATTCTCGAAATCGGGGACGAGTAAAATTCGAGGCGTGAATTTAGGATCATCATTCATCATTGAAAAGTGGATGGCCTATGGAGAATGGAATGACATGGGCTGTGGAGATTATGAAGCCGAGTGGGAGTGTGTACAAGGCATTGGTCAAGATGCAGCTAACAAAGCATTCAAGAAGCACTGGCAGACTTGGATCACCCAAGACGATATCAGTAAGATGATTTCATATGGGTTGAATACCATCCGTGTTAGTATTGTCTGAGTATACCTCAATTACCTTGACAAGAGGAGTACTAATGAAATATCAAGATTCCGGTCGGATTCTGGTTGCATGAAGAATTGATTAACGATAATGAATATTATCCCCGGAACAATGCCGTTGAAGACTTCAGCAACATCTGCAAATGGGCCGCCGATGCTGGAATGTACGTTGTGGTAGACCTGCACGGTCTTCCTGGCGCGCAAAAGGCGAATGAGGCTTTCACAGGTCGTGTAAGTGAATGTCTGTCTTAAATTCAAAGAGACTGACATGCTGATTCATGAAATGTAGTATGTCGACAGCCCTGAATTCTATCAAAATGATGGAAATGCCGAAAGAGCCTACAAATTCTATGAGTGGATGGTTGAACAGATTCACAACAACCAAGAAGCCTACAAAACAGTTGGAGCACTGGAACTTGTGAACGAACCCTTGCAAAACACAGAAAATGGTGACACGAACTGGATGGTTGAGCACTTCTATCCATCGGCCATTGACCGCATTCGAGCGAAGGAGTCGTCTCTGGGAGTCAAGAGTGGTGATGCTCTTCACATCACGGTCATGGTGGGTGATATAGAACCCCATCGAAGAAAGACCACAAACTGACATTGACATTGAATATAACAGGATGATAAATGGGATTCCGGCGGTAATCCAACTCGATCTCTGAATGATACTCAGAAAGAAAATCTTCTATTCGATGACCACAACTACGAGATTTACCTTGCTTCTCAGGTCTCCTCAAAGGCAGACCTGATCAAAGCTGCTTGTGGAGATAACCGAGAGTCAGACGTGAGACCCAAAGTCGTGGGCGAGTGGAGTTTAGCTTTCGACAATAAAGGAGACAACTTCTTGCCAATGACAGGAGATCATGCGAGCTCATACTCCAAGTGGTTCTCTGCTCAACAGAGACAATATGAGGCATTGAATGGATGGATCTTTTGGACGTGGAAGACAGACGACAACCTTGTCAATGTCGAGCAATGGAACTACCAGAGTAAGTGATGATTCAGTGAGACATTTGCATAGTTGTGTGTTCAAGGCTAACATCTCATTCAGAGGCTGTCGATGCTGGAATCACAAACAAGGACCTGAACAAACAGTACAACAACAATCCGTGCTAAATTATATTGGATAGGGAGACTAGTGAAAAGAGTACTGAACAGCGCAATCAAATGTTCTTTAATAGGATGAATCTCGAATATGTTTTCAGTATGCATCATTGCTTTTGCTTTCTTGTGCAGTCAGAATTGATGTCAATTCTTCACGCAATGCTGTTCCCTCACGCATTAGAGCGATAAATTGATCGGACGTTTCTCTGGCGCCTTTTTCCCCAACAAAGAAGAAGTGATTTCCTGGTATCGGTCGAGACATTCTTGATGGCGCTACATCAAACAATGTACGGAGTTTATCCCACATCAACGTCCCCTCAGCATGCTTCAGGCGTTCTTTGGGGATCATGGATTCCAGCTGGTATGTCATAAGAAATCCCCATGTTGCTTTATCTGTCAGAGCATGTCCCGAGTCTTGAGCACTGGTTGGGTACAATGCTGAAATAAAGGGAATATTTTCAATGTCAAAAATTCGAGAGTCCTCCTCGTGCGTGGTATCGCTTTTGATGAAAGTACTTTTAGCGTCATATTTTAATCCAAGGCCAATGAGGTTGATTGGAGTTGCTCCGACGTATTCTCGCAAGTATGTTTCGCGAGGAATAACCTTTCTATCATGATTTGCCTCGTTCACGGCGACCAGCTGTTTGTAGAATGCTTCGACTCGTTGGGAAATACCGAAGTAGCCCGCTGCAGTGCAATCCATTGTGGAACCTGTAGATCGAATACCCGATATTCCAGGAGTAGCAGCGAGACTGATATATTGCAGGATGTTCAGATTTAATTGCTTGCAAGCGATATTGAATTGCACAACCACTCGACCACCCATGCTCCAGGAAGCCAATATCACCGATCTAGTGGACAAAGAATGCCGATCGATAATTAGCTGAGCAGTGAGGGCTGCTTGACGACCCCAGTCAGCAATACTGAAAGATGATCCAGTTGCTGGCATCAGCGAGGGACTTGTCTCTAGAGGATATGATAGAGACAGCACTCCAAAGCCCACTTTATTTAGCCAGTGAACTAAAAAGTCCTCTCGACGATGTCCTTCATGTCCTCCATAAAAGATCCGAGCGAGATGCACTGCTCCTGGTATAAGAACAATCAATGGCTTGCAAGATTTATCTTCAACAGGGGATGGTGTATAGTGGTAGATCGTTGGAAACCCTCCGATGGTGTCTAGGACTTCGTCGGGGTATAGAGAAGGGCTATCAATATGATCGTGGCTGGCCATTGCGACAAAAGGATGTTCGGATATTGATGAAATACTGACTTGAGGGGAAATAGGAAGATTCGAAGGTTGAAATTGCACGAAGCGTCTTTGCGGGTCGCCCCCGCTTTGCTTCGTCAATTGCCGACGTCAATTTGATAGACGAAGAATTGTAAGAATGAAACAGTTGGAGAGGAATTAGAAGATGCGAAAGAGTGAAAATTAACAGAGAAGGTTGGATTTATTTCTTCAGAGAAAGCAGTTATACTCAAAAGCTGGGAATAAATGGCCAAGTTATACATCTACACTACAGCAGTACGACTATCAACAATTTATTGATATGGCAGAAAGATTTACAGATTTTATAGATTGGATTCTTCAGATTGAAGCTATTGTTCAAACCCCTTTAGGCTATCTCAAATTGTAACTCGATATGCAAATACTGGCCCATTTGCAGCTCACTTCGCCGTGATGAATTAATACGACCAGCTCTCAGGAGCCACCAAAGGAATCTTGCAGATTTTCATGTGGAGTTTCAAAGATGCTTTGAAAAGAAATCAGTAAATGAATTGGTGCTAGTATAATTAATGAAGGGATGGGTATCTCACTGAGGACATCTGCTGCTGTACATGAAGCAGCCAAACAATCCATGAGAACTTCAACATAATCGGCACTTGGACAGGTACACGCGATATCTTCGAAACTACTGCATTTAATAGCCGCTGCTGCCTTTTTGTTGCATTGAAGCTGTTCAATTTAATCAGAAATGATGCCCAGTAGTCTGTGGTGAAGGATCGAAGGGACGAACTAAACAAGGACTCATGGCTTGAGCTCCTGTTGAATCCTGGCCAATCGCAAATGGAACGATTGCTAGGAATGAGAGAGCAGATATGAGCTTCATGATTGGAGATAAGAGAGATACTTGACTTGATATACAAGTGAAATCACTACTTCTATAAGCAGCTTCACGGCGAAGAGTCGAGATGCAATGGTCAATATATATGACAGCAAAACATCAAAGATATCATCGTATACTGACGGTTTATATACTCATGTTAATTGGTATACTCGTAATGAATGAATTACGCATTGATCAACAATCTTTAGCTGCTACAATTCCAAAATGGCCCAGCTTGAAGATGCCACCGTTGCGCAGTTGACTGCACCATGGAATATCTTCAGCTCTCAGCTTGACGAGGGTCAGAATCAGACTAGATTGATGCAAGAAGACTAAGATTTGCGGTAAATACTTCTGCCAGATTAGATAATTGATTGATGAGTCTACAATGCCCCAGTGTAAGGGTAAATGGATCAGATACAATGTGGAAGAGGATGTTATTCATGCTTTCATTGATAAACATCTAGTTGTGAATAGACTTTAGACTAATCTAACCAGAGACTCACATCTATTGAGAATAAGTACTTCATCTTGATAGAAGATACGCACTGATGCATCTGTGTTACTGTATGATATGTCGTGCAGAAGACAAGATCGGAATTGAGGAGAAATTCTGACAGGCTGAAAGTCCTCAACAGCCAGTTGAATTGGACATTTCATTGAGAATGAGACAATCTTGACTCTTCTCACATCTAGCAAGTCAAGTTCAATTGTGGATGACTTGGGAAGATGTTCTGTGGGGGTGGTGGTGTGATATTGGGCTCTTCTCGTACTATGACTACATAGTGAAAATCGAGAGTATCACCTCGATTACTTGATATATAGAAGTGACAGCATACTCACGACTTACGAGGTCTAGAGATAGTCCGGAAATGGGCGAAGATGGTATACATTCACCAACTGGTTCATAACTTCATGATCATGGTGGTACATTGTAGAATTCGACGTCTGATCCGCCCTGTAAGCGTGTTAGTCTAAAAGGTATTTGCTGTTGAAGGTTAGTCCAAGCCGACATGGCCATCGTAAATGAGAGACACAAGGATGATATGTGCAAATGAGTCTGCCCACACTTGGCCACGGCTGGAGAACTGTGACAAAGAGACCATTTATGAAGCCTCGTCATGTCTGTCTTGAGATGAATCCTCCTCATCCTCCTCATCGTCGTCCACATCCTCCCATTCAAGGTCGGCTTCACCCTCTCCGAGACCGGTCACCATAGCGTGAAGTTCCTCCTCGTCTTCATCCTCACCAAATTCATCACCCAGCATACTCAACAATTGTAAAAGGCCGGCTTGTGAGCGCCACATGTCGTCTGCAGGAGGACGATCTTGGGCATTGAGATCCAAAGGATCATCACCAGTGCCTGTCTGAGGGGTATCCGATGAGCCTGATTCTTTGGTTGCACCGATGGGGTCCGGGGCCAGGCTGACGACTCGTATAGCTTTTGTTGGGAAGATTCGTGCGGGATTTTCATGCTGCGGTACGTCGCCGGGGATATTCGCCAGGGATTGTCTCCAGCCGAGGGTCTAAGATTCTCTGAGATTAGCCATGTTGTACGAGACAAAAGAGAAGGACAATTACATACCGTGTAAGTAGTCATGATCGCATCGTCACACAACGTCATGAAACTCACGGGAACCGCCAGCTGAGGCGCAGAGCTAGTAAGCAATGAATAGGAAGCACGAGATGGAGATTTGACATTTTGAATTCGGTTTCGGTCATCCAGCGCAACAACATAAATGCGATCTTGGATTTCGAACATCAAGTGGTGGTTCTGGACCGACAACCACCCACCCAAGTCAAAACTCGAGCCATCGGATTTGCATTCAATCAAGGAACTATTGGCGACCAGACCTGCCTGGTCCCGGATGGCTTTACGCCAGTCCGAACAGACAAACACACTGCCTGAACGAGAGAAACCGACGAAGAGATCTCCATCCAACATACCCGCACCCCATTCATTCACACCTTCCCACGTACGCTCGGAGTCTGGGAGTGGACCGGAATGGACATCCAAGGGGACAAGAGAGTCTCTTCGAGGGGGCCCTGGGGGGAACGGGCGATGGCTCGATCCATGGCGTGCCCCACCGGCCAACGCTGCGGTCGCAGATGGCGAACTGGCGGTCGGAGGGAGAATATGATATTTGTCGGTACACTGTGAGGGTTGCAAAACCCCGAGGAACTCTCCGGATGCCTTTTCATAGGCATAATAACCCTTTTGTCCAATAGAGTAGATGACAACATCCTCGCTTTGGTCGAGATGACCCACAGCGTCCTTTTCAATGTTCAAGTGGGTGGTCAACACCGGCGGTCGTTGGGTCATGTCGTAAACAAAGCCATGACCCTGATTTGAAACAACGCAGAGAGTCGAGTATGACAATTGAAAACCTCTTGTCTGACAATCGTGGTTGAGAATGGCAATCCGTCGAAACTCGCCCCTCGCAGCACCCTCTTGATCCGCTTGCCAAACTTCCACTGCATCGCCTTCCCGATCAAATACCACCATACCATCTTGATATTCGAGATGCGCATAAGGACGAACCGAGTCACCGTCGGTATCGAAGGAAGAGGGGAGTCGCCAGAGGATTCGACCGGTGTCCATATCGGTGACATTGAGACCACCGGCGTGAGAGGAGGAGACGAAGAATCGACGTTTGAAATCAGGGCGAAAACGCCAGACTGGATCATTCCCAATTTGTAAGACAGACTCCTGAGTCATTGGGTGACGATCAGCCCAATTGCTGGCGAGGAGAGTCTGGCGTTTGCAGAGATCCTTCCATGATTCGGTCTTTTCAAATAACCGGGAATAAGTGTGAGCGTCGTCGGACAGAGATGTAGAAGAATCTCTTGGACATTTTGATGATTGAAGATCTTTGGATTTGGAATTATAAATGGCTTCTTGATGTGTAAGGTCAATGAAATGATGCCAGGACTTTGAGGAGACGGTGAGGGCAGCGAGAGTCGACACGGAGGAGAACTCCAAAATCCGCAAGACAATCTCTGGAGGGAAAACAGCAAGAGGATCAAAGATGGACGAGATAGTCATATTCTTCCATTGAATTGAACTTTCTTAATGAGAAGTGAAGAAGTGAAGAAGTGAAAGAGACCAAAAAAAGAAAGAGAGAAGAAATGAAGCTTCAAGCGGTTCTTCGCGGGGCAAAGTGGGTGAAGGCGGTGAAGAGTAATACCAAGAGTGACCGCCTGCCAAAAGAGACAGAGTGTACAGTACAGTACACCAAGATACTATGTAGATATATCTATAATACAGATATAAATATAAATATAAATATAGATATAATTAGATGAATGAAGATAATTAGATATTATCAAATTGAAGTGATTTTGCGAAAACAGAAAATGGTGGAATTAAAGAGGTTGTAGAGCGGAACTATATATGTACCATATGTACCACTGGTACAGACTTCGGAGTACTCCATGTATGCTCATGTATGTATATGGATATTCTTTATCAGATATATGATGGTTAGTATAACTATATCCATAGTAGTACTATGTACTACATAGTAAGGAGAGTCAAAGGCTGATAAATTTGACAGTCAATTGAACAAGTTGTTCATCAGTATTTGTAGTATTAATGACTATAATACCTACGTAGTAGGTATTATCGCATTTGATAATCGTTGATTATACAGATAATATATCAACAACAGCCTCAAATTGCTGAATAAAATACTTTTAGGCTATCAAACACACTCCATAGCTCTGCCTAACCTTTAAGTGCCCCGGCAAAACTAGCGAAGCCACCCAAGTTGACTTGAAAATGAAATTAATTGGCTGTTCTTCCAGTGGATCTTCCATTGCGGCCTGCACTAACGAAGACGCTGCCTGGCGATGCTCATCAAATCGTTCCAAAACTTTCAAATATAAAATCCACCCCAAGTTTCTTTTTTTATTTGATATTTTTCTTTTCCAACATCATCACTTGTTTACAGAATCTTTCTTCCCATCAAATTTCGACGAGACTTTTTTTTTATTTTATTTTTATTTTTTTATCAACAGCAATTGATCTTTCTACTGATTGCTATCCACCATGACTACTGTTTTACCTTCTCTACCTGTGAGACATCAGGACTTCGTCCAATACATCAAATCACACCAGGCTAGACCTATTCAGGATCTTGTGAAACCATACAATGAGTACGATGCTTCGGCACGGAGGATCTTTGCTCAAGATCCAGCCCATGAGTTGGTAACAACAGACAATTACGCCAACATTGTGCCCCTTTATGATGAGAAGAGTCGCTCGACAGACATTCGTATTCAGGCAAGAGACCCCGAATCGGAATCGAATGAACAGAAGGAGAAGTATATCCTCCCTCTGTCCGATGACAAACGCAGAGTTCATGGCTCACCAGCTGTCGTCCCCACGCTTGGCGAGTTCGAGAACAATTTTACTCTCTTCACTGAAGGCGCACTGAGTGAGATTGACTGGAGTAATGTGGTCGCTGCAGGAAGTGCTGTTGTGACATCTCTTTTGCCAGTTCCTGAAAAATATCGGAATTCCAAGAGAGGCTTGCGTCAATACTATCACGATGAGTTTGCACCAGCCTCGGATGTAGATCTGTTCTTATATGGATTGACTGAGGAAGAGGCCATTGAGAAGATCAAGCATATCGAAGACAAGATTCGCAACACAATCTTGTATGAGACAACCACTATCCGCACAAAGAATACCATCACCATTGCCTCGCAATATCCCACCAGACATGTGCAGATTGTCCTTCGCATTTATCACTCGATTGGTGAAATCCTGACTGGATTTGATGTGGACTGTTCCTGCGCAGCTTATGATGGTCACCAAGTCTACGCATCTCCTCGAGCTATCGCGTCCTACATCACGCAAACCAACCAGATCGATATGACTCGGCGCTCCCCTTCCTATGAGAATCGACTTTCCAAATATTCTCATCGTGGGTTTGAGGTCTTCTGGCCTCAACTTGAGAGATCGAGAGTTGATCCTGTACGAACACCCAACTACTAAGCTATGATCATGCTGACTATTGAGACCTAGACCATTTTTGAAAGGAGCTTCATGCGAACCGAGGGACTTGCTCGTCTTCTGGTTCTCGAAAAACTCCCCAAGCCCGACGACCGTGACAATTATCTGAGAAAGAGACGCGAGGAACGTGGAAGACCTCCACTCAGCGTGTACTTGCAACGTCGCCAAGGCAAGGAGCTGCGAGGAAATATCAAGGATGACTGGGAAGATGAAGTGCCAGAATGGCAAGAAGAGGACCAAATCTCGGATTATCATACTTTTGTATGTGTTTTTGTCCTTCCCTGTCGCTGTATTTTTTATTCTAATTGATTGATAGACCATCCCCTACGGCCGCAGATTTAATGCACGCAAGATCGAGAAGCTGCTTTATACAAAGGATCTTCTACTGAACGCGCAGTGGAATCAGAAGAAGGATCGTGCAGTCTATCTTCATCGTCACCCTGCTTTTTTCGGGGATATTGAACACGTTATTGGCGACTGCTGCGGATTCTGCCCTAAACCTGTCACTGATGAAGAACGAAAAATTGCAGAAGAAGAAAGAGAGATCTATATCTCCGGAGATGTCAGTTTTATCAGAGACAACCCTGGCCGACAGGAGATTGGCAGTTTCAATCCAATCACCGAGACCAATTGGACAGGTATGGTGCGGGCATTCCGGGTTAATTCAGTATTCAATACTAACACTAGAATATAGAAATGGCATACGTTAGTCGTACTGAACTGCTTTGTCAGGCAATTGTCTCGCATGATTTGGCAAGCGTCCGGGATTTCCTGGGGCAAGAGGACTCGGATCCTGATCGACGAGATTACACTGGACGTACTCCTTTGCAATTGGCCTGCATGACTTCTACTCCAGAGATTGTTCAATGTCTTGTTGATCATGGTGCGAGACTGATTGCTCGAATGGCAGATGGACAGACGGCCTTGCATCTTGCTGCTGCGAGGGGTGCCACTGAGATCGTTCGTATTCTCTTGACCAAAAGCAACGAGAATGAAGAGAAAGAGAATGGCAAGAATGACTCGACTAAAGCAAAACCAGTGGACGTGGGAAACCATCATCATGTTGACGACGATGCCGAGAAAGATGATCATTCTCACACGTCTGCCTCCTACGTGAAGATAGATCAAAACGACACGGATGAAGTTGGACCGACCTTCGACACTATTGAAGAGAATGAGCTAGACCCAGACATTTACGATATTAATGTAACTGCCTGGGACAATTTGGCATCACCGCTGCACCTCGCAATCCTCCATGGCCATGTGGAAACTGTGAAAGAGCTCGTTACATCCTTCGGAGCTGACGTGTTGATGCCAATCAAGATAACTTCTGACTACAACAAGCAACCAAGAGGAGCAATCATGACTCTGATATTGATGCTGGCTCTTCCCCTTGAAAAAGCAAGAGAGATGGCAAAGACCCTTTTGAAGCTGGGTGCTTCTTCTACACAAGCCGATATGTCTCATAACACGCCACTTCATTATATTGCTCAGTCCGACTACAACGAACTTCTCGATATCTTTCAGGAACATGATGGACCGGCCATGCAACGAGCAATCAACCACCTTGTCGTTCAAGGTGATTGGTACTCGTCTGGCTATACCTTCGTCTCGGCCTTCGTGAGTGCCGTACTTGCGAAGAACCAAGTTGGGGCAACGAAACTCCTTGAGATGGGGGCGAACTACAAGTTTGAAATTTCGGAATGCTTGAAAACTCTCAAAATCCAAATGCCAGATGCTGTGCGCTACGGCAGAGAAGAAAAATTCGTCGAAAGACAGCCAAAGCAGCCAATATTCTTTGCGATTCAAAACGATCTGCCATCAGTCGCCATTGACCTCCTACAACGCGGCATTGATCCAAACACATTTTATACTCGCAAGAATGATTTGAAAGAAACAGTGCTTGATTGCACCAATCGACATCTGAAAGAATTACAAGATTCGCTAAAGAAGGAACCCCCAACGTGGTACAAGCCATACGGAATTCCAGACCCTGTTGTCTTTGAAGAAGCGGACGATTCGTACTTGAACGTGTTCCAAGAGGGAACTTATCAAAGATTCGCTGCGAAGAGCCAATTAGAAAGAGCTAAGAGAAACAATGAAAGGGCCGCGGAAAACAATGAGCAACAAAAGGCGAAAGAGTCTGAAGAGAGACCCGGGGAAGCCGAGGCGAGAAAGGCCGTCACAGAACTGATAGCTGACTATGAGAGTCTCAAAGCTGAATTGATATCACGAGAGGCCAAGACATGGGAGGAACTTCACCCAGGAGAACAACAGGAGCAGCCCAGGGACCATCAAATCCGAAGAAACCAACAGAAGCAAAAGCCCGCGAAGCCTTTCAAAGTCGAATTCTTCAGGTCCTCGTCAGGTCTGTCTGATGTTATACAAGAGGGATATGTACAACTGTATGTGAAAGCCCCCGATGATTCTAAAATTACCAGCTAACAAACACAAAACAGCTTCGAGGCTGCGTGGAAAGGCGATCTCGACACCATCAAATCTCTGACTCTCAACATGTGGGGACCGGCTAAAGATCAATTGCCTCTGCATATCTCGACAACAGATTCCTTAGGACTGAATTGTCTTCAAATTTGCATATTAGCAGGCCACTTGCGTGTTGCCAAAGTCATCCTGCAGATACTTCGAGCCCAGTATAAGGTGAAAGAGACTGACAACCATCAACACTTCGAGATGAATATTGATTCGGAAAACGAATCTTCTGATGATGAGGGTCTTGATATCGTCGGGCACACTGTGGATGACAGATTCACGTACGAAAATGTTGGCGAGGTTATGAGTCAGGTCGAGAGTGAAGTGTCACCACTCCAAGCCCTTGAGCAAATATGCCCTGTCAAGCTATTTCTGGACGAGAGTCTTCCCTCGAAGGAGAAGTTTCTCCTTATTAATATGAGCAATACTAGTAGCTGGTGCTATTTGAGGCCCAATACTCTTTTCACATATGCCATTTTCAAAAATGATGTTCGTTTGTTGGAATGGCTCGTGAATGCTGGACACGAGTGTGTGAAGAGTGATTCTTCCCACAAAGAGCCATTTACCCTTGACCAAAAGGAATTCCAATTGGCAATTACCCTAGGCCACACTGAATGTCTCGGAGTTCTGATGAGAAGTACTGGTGTGGGGCTTCCTCTCATGAAGCTGAGCAATGAATCTGGTATTGCTGCCCGCGAGGAGCCTCAATATTACCAAGGATTATCCATTCGAGGCCAGAAGCATAAAGACTGGGCAGATGCTGGCCGACAAAAAAGCCGCAACCACAGTGACGGTCCAAGTCGTCCTCCTCTTCTTATTTCTGCGCTTCAAGGAAGCTTGGCTAGTACAGAATGGTTTCTCAGTACAGCGCCTAGTCGTTACTATCTGGACTATGTCAATGCGCATTTGGAGGATGAGAATATCAAGAGGGTCGCCAAGTCTGCCTTGGGCCTGGACGCAACCGTTTTAAAGTGGCTTCAAAGTCGAAGTAAGTTCATTTCGTGATTCTTCACCCTTGCCTTTCGAGATTTTCCTGCTAACCTTTAATCAGGCGACCTGGTCCTTCACTGCGCAGTGATGGCTCGTCCCTCTGAAGAATCAGAGCGACTGGTCCGGTATCTGGTTGACCATCACCCGGAATGTCTCGAAGTACGATCATCAGAGGGTCACACGCCCCTCGCGTTATCTATTTCCCTGCATAGGATCAAGTTTGCGCAAATTCTCATCAAAGCTGGGGCCAATCAGACTGTTCGTGACACTCAAGGATGCAATCTGTTACATTTAGTGACTTGCTCAATTGCCGGTGGTGCCAGTAAAGAGCCGGGGAACATCAAACAACTGGTTGACTTGATCGATAAAGAGCAAGTATCCGTCATGCTCACCCAGCGTGCTGGTGAAAGCTCGCAAACTCCGTTTGCACGCTGGCTCTCTCGATATCCTTTTGACCTTTCGAACAGAACGCATCGGAGGCAGCATGATGTTACCTCTGAGATGAATATCATGTCCTCCATCACGCGTCTGTTTTTAGCCATAGGAAACCCCAGCAACCAAAAGTTTCTGGAGTTACTCGACGGTACAGGTAATACACCTATCCATGATTGTGTCAAACGTGGGTTGCTCCACGTCATGGAAGCAGTTCTTGACCAAAGACTCGATCTTCTATACCGGGAAAATGCGACGGGGAATACACCACTTGATATGGCCGTGGACTCTTGGGTGAACGAGACAACACGCGCCATTCCTAAGGTCTCTAGCGCATCAGATCCACACAGAAGATTCTACAGCTCTAATAATCGACGACCGGAGCAATTCCTCAAGGACAAAAAGTTGAAGTCTCAGGCGCAGATGGTAGTGGAAGAGTGTCAAAGGTGGACGGCACAAGGCTTGCAGAAAAGAAGACTTGTGACTCTTTTCGAGGCTAATGAAGTTGCTAAGCGACTGGCCATCAAGGGTGTCGGGCATGAGCAAAGATATAGTCGGCGTGAAATAAGAAGATTACGCCGAGGAAGTCTAGATTCAGACTCAGATGAGAATCTCGATGAAGTTGCTCTATGGACTGGACTGGCCTCTCGGTGGAGTTGAGTGGATTACCGCACGTCGTTCTCATATAGTTATGAGATAGGGTCATATTGATCATTTTGATCTCAAGAGAGAATCATTTTAGTGAAATTCAATTGATATTATTATATTGATATTCGATTCCAAGTTCACTGGCGATGGAGGTTATCGGGATGATGATGGATACTATTGGATTCGAGGGCGGGTGGACGATATGATCAACGTATCTGGTCATCGCCTCTCAACATCCGAAATTGAAAGTGCTTTGATTGAACACGGTAGGTCACCCAATGTAGGATTTTATAGAACTATATTAACTGTTTCTTAGGGAGTGTGGCCGAAGCAGCCATTATCGGCATGCCCGACGATTTGACAGGGCAAGCAATTAATGCGGTTGTCTCGCTTCAGTCAAAGGAAGTTCCAGAGAATATCGAGAAGGAGCTTACATTACACATTCGCGAAGTGATCGGGCCATTTGCTGCTCCGAAAAGGGTCATGCCGAAAACACGAAGTGGAAAGACTGTACGCCGTATCTTGAGAAAGGCGCTTTCTTGGGAAACCGATTTTGGGGATACCTCTACGGTAAGTGCCTATAATCCGACTAGTCGGGGTGGTTTAAGATGCTAAAAAGGACCAGCTGGTTGACCCCATTGCTATCGAAGAACTCATGAACGTCGTCATCAAAGCGAATCCCTAAGGACATGATACCAGAACGGCACGATTCTCTCCTTAGATTGTGAATGATTAGGAATTCTGTTAGTAGATCTTCTAGTCAGAAAATGGAAATTTTACAACTTCGTATTCGAGGATTTCTTTTCTCTGAGTCTCAAGAGAATATAGGAATATGACCCGCAAAGTCTACTGGTAGGAGTGATTCAAAATAGTTTCATGGCATCTTCACAAAGACAATGGTGATCAGGGTCGTGCTGGGAGTAACATGGCCGTTCGATCAATTTTCATCATCTTTTGTATAGATAATTGCGATTCTCGTGGCCAAAGAATGACCCAAGCCATTCAAATTGGATCCTCGTACGATACGCCTTAAGCTAATGTACAAACGTGGACAATTGACATTCAACAGCTAATAATTGAAAATTACAGCCTCGGCTGACACTTCAGCCCGCATCCCTGGAACAACAATCTCTTTCACAACAACTGTTGTCCATATAGGTGTTTGGCCTGGAAATCTTCGTTTGAAAACCTCCTGCATAACAGATTCACAGTCCGAGCTTGCTGGATAGCTGACAAGCTCATACGCCTGCCCAAGGCCCTTGGAAATACCGGCATGCTTGAGTGCCGCATCCAGACAATTGAATATAGCATCGAATTCAGCAGCTGGTGAATCTTTGACGAGTTCCCCAGTCTCCAAGTTGAGGCCAATATGACCCATGACGAAAACAAGTGAAGTCGTTGTCGAAACGGGAACTATTGCTGTAGTTGCACGTGATGCAGGTTTGAGGCATTCTCCCACCGGGCCAGGGAGATTCTTATAGATGATAGACATGATTTTTCTTGAATCTCCGGAAATGAATGGGGTACGCTATTGTCGATACAACAGTATACCACATAGTCACAAATGAAGAAGATAAGAAGTATTCCTAAGACACCTATGACACAAGTCAACCATACCAAGATGACGAGCCAAACCTTACAACATCATTGGTCATCTTTGGGATGGTGATAACAATGCCAAGTCTGTTCCTTTTCCATTATAGGCTCGCGTAGAAAGACCCGATTCCACAGGCAATTCAATTTACGGGATCAGGCGAGGGGCAAGCTGATCTACGGTTGCTACAAAGGGCAAATATTTGGTTATTTGATGGAAAAACCGAGCTTGAAGTGGGCGAGAGTCTTATATTGGCTAGGGGAGAGAAATGTGGACCATTAAGAAAGGAGAAGAAAAGACAGTAGTGGAGCAAAGGCAACTGGCACTTCTGATGTCTTCAATCTCAATCCTTGAATCATGAAAAATAATAACAATAAGAATAATAATAACTCAAAGTACAAATATGGACAGTTTCTGTCTAGTTGACCTCGCTAGTAATGATTTTGACTGGCAGCAGGATAAGGATAATATTGAAACCTTTGGATGATAGCAACCGATTGGAGACAAACATCTTGATCGAAATCCACCCTAGCCCTAAGTGATGTAGGATGTGATTGTCAGTGTGCACTTTTCCAAAGATAAATTCGATCCCTGCGGAGCAAAGTTAAGACTTTGAGCTCCGTTTGGGTGATATTCCCCTTAAAGTTATTCTATTGTATACTTCTGGTTCTTGAAATAAAAATAATGATTCCGTAACGCCGAAATTTTTAATATCGACTTTCTGCACAGGTAGAAGCTCATTTTCTTCATGATCTGCATTTTGGGTGAGGGTTACACATTTTCCAAAATTGTTCACCCCATGACACCCCATGAGGAAAAATTCATACACAAAGACGATGATTATATATTACTAGATTAGGAAGGGGGATTTATATTGCTCCACATCGCGCGATCAAATCTAAACGTGAACCTGTTCGGAAGGTGACTATACATAGGCCACGATCTTGTGAGGAGTGCCAGAAGATGATCGAAAATATATTTAATTGATCATTGGAAGAGATTGGAGGCCGTTCTCCATCAGAGTCCCCTGTTTATTCTCACCTATTTACAAGTGTCATCTCATTTCAATTATTCTATACATTTCACCAAATTTCACCAAATCGACCATGCAAGAGCATTTCGTCGCCTACAACAAACGCCGGGAAATTTTGGCTTCTAGCGCCAATCCTTTCGCTAAGGGTGTCGCCCGAGTGGAGGGAGAACTGGTGCCTTCAAGTCACGCATCTCGATTCTCGACCAAGGGTTTATGCACAGTGATTTGACATACGATGTTCCCTCCGTGTGGGATGGACGATTCTTTCGTCTGGATGAGCATATAGGCCGATTAGGGACCAGCTGTGAGAACCTACGCTTGAAATTGCCTCTCTCCCGTGAGATTGTGAAACGTACTCTTGTCAAGATGGCTGCTAAGTGTGGCATTCGTGATGCCTTTGTCGAGATTATCGTAACTCGAGGCCTGAAGGGTGTTCGAGGTACTGATGCTAAGGATATCCTCAATTCTATCTATATGTTTATCCAACCATATGTCTGGGTCATGGAACCTGAGGTACAACCTGTCGGTGGAAGTGCTATAATTGCACGCACAGTACGACGTGTGCCACCAGAATCCCTGGATCCGACGCTCAAAAACTTGCAATGGAGAGAACTTACGCGGGACCTCTTCGAGGCCGCCGACAGCGGCGCCACATATCCCATTTCTGACTGATGGTGATACGAATTTGACAGAAGGGTCTGGTTTCAATATTGTGTTCGTAAAGGACGGCGTTCTGCATACGCCCGCCAGAGGAGTCCTTGAAGGAATCACTCGAAAGAGTGTGATCGACGTTGCGAAAAGTCTCGGATTGGACATCCGAGTCGACCTTGTCCCTGTCTAAATGGCCTACGATGCGGATGAAATCTTCATGTGTACCACCGCCGGAGGTATCATGCCCATTACTACGCTTGACGACAAGCCCGTAAATGGCGGTAACGTTGGACCGATCACTAAGAAAATTTGGGATGGGTACTGGGCAATTCATTACGATGATATCTATAGCTTTGAGATTGACTATCAGGATGGCCAGAAGAACACTATTGGTGGTCCACGCAATTAGCTATCTCATCGAAGTGCAAGTAGAAGACTATTGAATTGGCAGTCCTACCTAGGACTAGGTACACTCAATGGCAAGTGTTAACCAAATCCCTTTCCTTGACCATCCCTCTTTTACACCTAAATCCAAACGTCAGTACTTTTCACTCCTTCCTCCTATCGATATACCTAATATAGGTACATATCTATTACTGCATAGCATGCAGTATACACCGCCACCACAATCCAAATTGTCTACATGGCATGATAAAATATATTGAGAGCATTGTTGATATGAAATCATGATTCCTAATCGTCATATAATAGTAGACAACTTTCATGTATATAGGAGATGACCGTATTGTATTCTGAACTAAGGCTAGAAGATATTAAAGTAGAGACAAGCTTCGTTAAAAATAAAACCATGAAGAGCCATCCGACAGGTATGTTTTCACTTATTCTATCATTGTTTGCAGAGTACTGAAAATTGTCAATATTCGGGTTCAGGTGCGCATACCAGGAGGCTGGAGTTCATGATGGCTCAGGGGCAAAGAGCGTCAAATTGATCTCCTGGTAGGCCATTCTCGATACGTTTGAGCGCCTTGTGGACTTCTTCATCCCATCTTGTTGAAAACACAATTATCCATTGGAGAATACCGGCAGCCCAAAGCGCAATACATTGACCAATCCAAAGTCCCTTGAGACCCCAGCCACACCGAAAGGCAAGGGATATCCCCAGAGGCAGAGCAAAGAAATAATAGCTGACAATATTCACAACTGCGCCCAGATGTTGTCGCCCCATCCCTCGAAGAACACCGCCGCAGCAGCCATTCATAGCATCAGAAACCTGGAAAAGAGCAACAAATGGCAGGACGTCGGATGTCAGCCGAATAACCCGATCATCGTCATTGAATAATTCTCCGAAGACGTTTCGTGTCAACATTAAGATGGCCAGGATGATTCCTCCAATAAAGCACGCCATTATAGTACCCATATGGGCAATTCTCATGGCTTGAAGCGCATTTCTTCCACCTAGGCATTTTCCCACTCGAGACGAGACTGCTATACCAATACCAAAAGGTATTGTGTTCAATATTTGATCGGCAGTCATAATGGTACTCTGTGCTGCTAGAGGTATGGGGCCCATTCGACCGGCAGCTAGGGCGACAATTTCAAATGCCCACCATTCGGTGCCAACGTGAAGGACGCCAAGTATCGCAAGTCGAGAAAATACCCAAAGGTTTTTGAAAGCATATCGAGACAATCCCCCCCAACATTCCGTCCCCTCGATAAACTTCGCATATAAGGCCAATAAAGTAAAAGACAGCCAATATGTGATATTATTGGCGATGGCCGCTCCAAGAATGCCGGTATCTAGCTCATAGCATAACACGTAACATAAGATCGCGTTCAGAGGAGATGTGATGAGGAGAACATAGGTACTCGCTCTCATGATTCCTTATGTTTGAGATTAGTTTCAAGATAATCAACCCTTTTGTAGTAGATAACTAGCTGTACCCATGTAAATGGTTTGCAAATACGAACCTTGAGCTTGCATGTATTTCTTCATTGCTTCGAAGAAGATATATCCTAAACCTCCAGGGATGAGACAAGTCAAAAATTTCGAGCAATGATATGACAGCTCGGTGTCTTGTCCAAGAATCAAAAATACGTGTTCCGAAAAGGCCCATAGAGTTGCGACTGGGATGTAGAACAGAGTCAGGACAAGCAGAGCACGCTGAAGTAAGATGCCCAAGTCACTTTTATTCTGGCTTGCCGCGAACGTGGACGAAGCCAGGGTGTCCAACGCAGTAGTCCCACCAAGTGCTATCATCCAGCCAGTCACTAAGGCGAACATAAGAGAGAAGGCGGCCACTGAAAGATCGAAAGGTGATCGATGGCCAGAAATAATAACTGTGACAGCCTGAAGACTCATTTGTAGCATGTATCCTAGGATAACTGGGGCCGCGTCTTTAAACAGAGACCAAGTCTCCAAAATCCATTCCTTTCCCCAATGGCTGTGTTCAGCATCTCGTATAAAACTGTGATCAAATTGCTGATTATGCAGTAGGGCAGTTTGCTCAGACGGAATGAAGTCTCTGGTGATTACTTGACGTTGAATATTCTTACTAGTATTTCTTGCAGACATTAGGACGCCGATTCAGAAGTTCAGCACCGCCGAAACCAGAATTGTGGACTGAATAAGCTCAGACAAGAAAGGACGATCAAAAGGATGGCCGAGGGTCCCAATATTTGACTTGCTTGATGTTGGTAGATTCGAATTTCCACCCAAATGAAAATCTCCAGATATTAAGCTGTCATAGACGGTTCGAAAAAGTAAGATCGTTTTGTGCAACACCTTCAAATCATTTATATCCGGTGGAGTAAGACTAAGTCAGACTATAGTAGAGCCCTGTACATGGTTTAGCTGACTATGGCTGACGGAACCCCCTATGTTTCGTTTCAATAGAGAACTTCAGATCTTCACCAGTTGCGATCACGCAGATAGCGGCAAAGTTGATAGGAGATGTTTAAGTTTCTATGACCATGGAGAAAAGTAATACTGAATCTAAATGCTAACTGCTCAAGTATCATTATCTTATCATTACCCTGACGTGCATAAAAGCCTAACTCTATATTGCCATACTCATCTGCAGTGGGGCTCTCGAAAGGCTTACCGCATTAGGAAGTTATGCGTAGTGGCGTAGCGAGCTACATTGAAATTCCGGGAGAAGTAGGGTCCTTGGAAAGATAAAGATGCTCCAGATTAATATTCAAAGAGCTAACAGTGAGCACGAGAATGACGGGCCCGATTGGATTCGACAGAAATAGCTCTACATAGACTTTTCATTCCATCTCAAGCTGAGGGAACGGCAGAATCCAACCTGATAAGCCATTGAGAGATGATGAATTATCCAATTGTTCTCCTTATTCAGGCTATGAAACTGAAAATTTTGTGTCTGCCATTCATATTCTGCATTTCGATATTCTTCTCCATCGGGATTCTGAGACAAAGAGACCCCTCATCCCTCCATGGAGCCAAACAGTCAGCATACCACCACTGTGATCTCAAAGTTTAAATTTGAACTACAATAGCTGTTTTTGCACCTCACTGACTCGGTGAGTGTGCTGCTGCAATTGCGGTATATGGTACGAATTATGGTATGACTGCCCTTACGATGAGCATTGACTCCATTGCCTAATTTGTCTATGATATTGATATAAAGTCGTGGAACTTGCTGGATAGCAGACTAATAAAATATTCAGATCCATATCAGAAGTTGAACTTGGAATTTGTGTATGCTAGATAAGCCGCGCATTTCGGATATTGATTCAGGAAATGAATGAATGAGAAATAGTTCACACCCGTGAGCGAGCTAGAAAGGGCAGAAGCTAGGATAGAAACCAATCGGCCGAAAGCATTGATCCATGGCTCTAGATTCTGAAATCATACTCGGGATTGACCCATGATGGTCTCGGCGAATTGTTCCGTAGCCAAGCACCGTACCTGTGTAGTACCAATATTATGGAAGTGGACGAACCCAGAATGATGAGAGCTTGAGCTGCGAAAGTCCAGATCCACCCTGCAGCAGACTTCCAGCTAGCAATAAAAAACTGATCAATATATAATTAGATCCTGATTACACCCAGTTTGCTTGGGGAATTTCATGAGGAAATGGGGAACACACAGGATTGACGAAAGCGCTTAGATTAAAGAACACAGCGTAAAAGGTTATGGTGCTTGTCGATTGAAATGGATAAGCGTCAATGATATAGCTCGTTATCACTGTATTTCCAATTTGAATGCCCGCGGAAACTGAAAGTCTGTCAGCATTGGCCTACGATGTGCCATACGCGATAGCTTCCACGAACATAGGAAAAATGCCACCTGTCCGACCATCCAATGATAGCTCTTTTCAATGCTAATACCCCAGAGTATTAGCCCGACTGTGACTATTAGTAAAATCTTGAATCAAATTTAGACAAGATACATACCGGCCGTGCTCAGAATTGCAGGATATGATAGCCAAAGCCTCATTTCGGGCGTTCGAACATTGCCGTTCTTTTTCATTAGTCTCATCACAATGTAGTCACTCAGTCGACCAGAGCAGCACATTTCCGAAACAAGCGTCCCGATGAATAATCCAAAGAAAAGGAATCCCTGTATAAGAGGCGTATATTGCGGGTAGGCGGCAGGCACCATAGTGATTATCGAGAGTGTCCACCAGTACCAAGTGAATGAATACCCGAGGACTGCAATTACCACAACGGGGAATTTGAAGGTCCATAAAAGGCGGGTGAGTGAGTCCCAAGCCTTTGGATGAAAGATTCCCGGTATAGGACGAAATGTGATGAAGGGCAAAGATGTTGTCCGGCGTAGCTCGGGAGCTTGGGGCGGCCGATAACTCTCATATTTTATTTCTGTGTTTTCGTTGAGATCGGTTTGCAACCGTGCGTCGAGTGTTAATAACATATGTTGTCTGGGATAGAGGGTTTCAGGCATAAAAACCAACTCCAGGGTGAGAAGAATGCCAAAGAGCATAGCATTAAACCAGTTGATCCAAGACGCACTGATAAGGTTAAAGATACCACCAACTTGGAAGGTTAGTTAAGATAATTATTTTCCGTATTAACTTTGTATATGGAGAATGATCGTACATGCAGGACCAAGCAGAAGACCCGAATCTACTGCCAAAACCCACATCCCAAGCTTTTGTCCACGTTCGAATTCGAAGAACAAATCATTGACTATGTCCCATGTATTCAATTAGATGAACAAGTTCCAGATATTGCCATTGAAACTTACCAGTTGCCATTCCGACAGTAGATGCCGGGCTCACGCCAAATCCCTGGAAGAATCTGGCTGCCATATAACCCTGGTACGAACTAGCCACTGCTGCACCAATTGTGGATAGCAAAGCTGTTAGGGTTCCCGACAGAAATATGAGTCGACGACCATAGATATCTGCGAGAGAGGACCAAATTAATGGCCCAAGTGATAATCCCAATGCAGGTATAGCCACGGTCCAATTAGCCTGAGAGTAATTGATCCCATACTGAGTCTGAATTTCAGGAAACGAAGGGACTGTAGTAGTTGTGATGTATGTAAAAAGAAAGTATCTATATGAAGAGAAGATTAGGAGACAGAATTTGATGTCTTGTGATCGACCTAAACAACCTACTTCAACATGACTATTCCAAGTATTGTATGTTTTCGCAAGTTGGGCCAATTTAAAGGGTCTTGGGGATCTGCCGTTGGCTTAGGAAACATTCCAGGGTTTTCTGATTGAAGATTGTTGGGCGTGATTTTGCCCTGGAGTTGAACTTGCACTCCTGTTCCTAATTCTGACGAGATTTCAAGAGTTGAATTCTCTTTCTGGATTCCATGTTCTTGCTTTTTCTCCATTTTCGTAGGATTTTCAATCTCATCATATCATAAAATATCAGGATTCAAGGCTAAATCTATGGCAAGCAAAGCATGAGTTAAAAGCTAATGACAATGGATAATTCATGATGATATACAACATGTTCTGGCCAATGAAGTGTTGTCTGGCTATCTCTAAGTCTTCAATTCCTTATCAGCGGTACTTCAAGTAGCGCCGATCAGCAAGTCCCAGTAAAAGTAAAAACCCAGCGAACGCCCTGAGAGATGAGCTTGAATCATGTGAAGCTAGCGTCTCAGATACTCCGCATTGTCCCGTCTACTCGCTCCCGTCAACTTCTAATTCCGGTTTAGTTCCAAAATTCATTTTATCACTGCACTGCCGATTTCTCTGTAATCCATTCAAGGAATTGGGACATTCAAATGGCGAATCCTATTTGACAGATAAAGTGTGCAGAAGCAAGATACACAAAATACGTGACTAAATATTTGATATCTCCACGATAAACGTCTCGGCGTCGAAGGCATGATATGCCTAATCAAGGCAGTAAATGGAGATGACGGGTTAGCATCTTTACAGGCGCTACGTCAGAGCCCAAGAACCCGCGAGAGAAGTTGCAAGCCAGAAATTGTATCTGTCAAAGATGGCGCGTCTATATAATCACAGCTATGCTACCACCACTTATGGATAGAACCATCAAGCTGATATAAGACTTAGGCCACTTCTACAAGAAAGTACTTGCACTGCATTTTGATATTCTTCTGAGTCTCTCAACACATCAAAATGATTCTTACCACCACTTCTACTGGGCTACTCATTTTTTCAACCCTTTGCATAGGGCATCAATTGCATACACAGACTCCAACCGCTGCTGGTCCACTGGAAGAACTTTGGCATCATTCACTGCCTGGAGATGGTGGGACGCAGGTTCGTAGTATGAGAGAGTTGTGTTGAAGCAGGAGCACACTAACCATCTTGACGTCAAAACAAAGGCCGATTCTGTCTTCTCTGGAATCACCACATTTGGTCGCCTGCCTTATTACCAATGCCTGTCCAGCGACGCAGAGAAATATGACATCGCCTTCATGGGTGCCCCTTTTGATACCGGAACCTCATATAGACCTGGTGCGAGATTTGGTCCGAGCGGTATCAGACAAGGGTCTCGGCGTCTTAATCTCTAGTACGTCGAGCAGCTATAATAGACAGAACGTCGAAAATCGGGAATCAATGTGCGAGAAGTTATCTGACATGCAAATCTTCTAACTTATAGTGGAGGCTACAACGTACCACTTGAGGCGAACCCATTCACGGATGAGTTGAGAGTGGTTGATTGTGGTGATATTCCTGTGACTTCGTAAGTTGTTAGGTATTGTGATGCTAAGGGGAGCTCAACAAAACGTTCGATTAATCAAGTACTGAATCCTTAGGTACGACAATGAATGGGCCATTCAACAAATTGAAGAAGGTCACAATAGCTTGCTTATGCGCAAGCCTTATACCGACTCCGACAAAGCAGGCTTTTCAAGAGCTGGCAAAACCCTACCACGCGTGATTACTCTGGGTGGCGACCATACTATCACATTGCCTTTGCTGAGAAGCATTAATAGAGCATATGGACCCGTCACCGTCATTCACTTCGACAGCCATCTGTAAGTAATTTAATGAATGGATTCAGGTACAAATTCATCATTTAATCTGAGATGATAGTGATTCATGGAAACCAAAAGTTTTTGGGGGCTCGCCTAGCAAGATCGCTAGCATTAACCATGGCACATACTTCTATCACGCAGCAATGGAGGGATTATTGAAGAATGACACCAATATTCATGCTGGTATTCGAACAACTTTATCTGGACCGTCTGACTACGAAAATGATGGATATTGCGGATTTGATATTGTCGAAGCACGGGAAATTGATACAATCGGTACGGAGTTTTCTACCAATATACTAAACACCCAACGTGAATCAAAATTACTCAAGCGAACCAGGTGTTGATGGTATTATCAAAAAAATCCGCAATCGTGTTGGAACCGAGAATCCCATTTATCTTTCGATTGACATCGATACCCTAGACCCCGCTTGTAAGTCTTTTCCATTCCATATTACCTCGCCCCAATGAGCCCATTGCTTATCTTCATTCCATCAGTCGCACCGGCAACCGGAACCCCGGAGACTGGAGGCTGGTCTACACGAGAGCTGAGAACAATTATCAGAGGTCTAGATGGCCTCAATCTTATCGGAGCAGATATTGTGGAGGTTGCACCAGCTTATGATACCAATGCCGAACACACTACAATGTAAGTATCAAAAGCCGCCAAAATTTACCCATCATACTTCCCAGTAAAAATGGACTAATTTTCTCTCCAAGGGCCGCGGCGGATGTTTTGTATGAAGTTTTGACTATCATGGTCAAAGGTGGGCCTTTGTCAATCGAAAGGTCCCGTGTAGCGGGTTTGCCATGAATATATCCCTACATCTTATAGGGGTTCAAGGTTTTGGATGCTTTTCGCAATATGATTTGTCTTCTCAAGATTTGTCAAGACTCAAGGGCAGATCGACACTTCTCCTTCACTACTAGCGCGAGTGCTATCATAGCATACAATGAATATCGTTTCTCCTGCTCGTATGAAAATATGGTACACTTGTGTATTTCGTTATTGGCATATCAGGACACGATACAATGATCGCAGAAAGGAAAGAAATATCTAGTGCGAAAATGCAGTTTACTTTTTCAATATTTTAGCACTCAGTCTAACTCTCCAACCCGTAATTGCGAAAGAAGAACCCACTTTGCGCTCGACAGGATCATCTAATCATGAAGCCTCCCAAAGAGTTCATATTTTCACCTCGAAGAAAGCTGCATCACTTTTGATCTAGGAAAGTCTAATAAACCCGTGGATTTTGATTGATCTACCAAAATTCGACAAATTGGAAATCTGCGTTGGGTTAAACACTGGCTATGATAAGGGTTTTGGGTCCGCGAAGGTTTTTGAGATCCGAGCATTAGTTAGCAGCTCCGTCGAATCAGGTCTGGTAGTCTGGTAGCGATAGTTTAAGACTGGAGACTGACCAAAAATGATATATCGGCGATAATATCATTTTCATGAAAGAATTGCTTCTCGCCATGTACCATGGAGGGCTTGTTCAACGAGGAAAAAAACCTATTGAATGGGTCTTTGGTCGGAAGATATCATTAATTTGAAAATTTATATATCGAATATAAAGTCTGTCGAAAGAAAAAAAAAACAATTGTAGTAAATTCTTGTAAACCGTAACAAAGCGATATTAAATATTAAGTTCAAGAATATATTCCGAGGGCAACTTGTGTGTGAATTAATTCCTGAAGATATAAAAATCTACAAAGCAGAAAATTTCCTCTGTATATGTCATTCTGTCGAGCCGTTTCGGACCAGGAGCAAGCACAGCTACGGTGATAGAGCTATATCAACAATTGTTGGACTGGCAGTCAGACTTTTCAAGATCGGTCAATTGGGCTGAGCAAAAGCTGCCGCTGTCTCGGGTCTTGCTAAAGTTTACAGCTCTGCTATAAACAATTTTCCGTATGAATTGTACTCTGAATTCTTTCTTGAAGGTATTCTTCTCTATCGTCAGTGGTGTCAAGCCGATGTCATTTCGGATAATATATCCCGGGTATTACTCGATAATTGATTGATTGATTTGAGCCACGCAGCTGATTTCTGGAATCCAGCAAATTAGGGTTTGAAGTTTTTCGAGTTTCCTTTCTCAATTTCTGACACAAGGGGGTTTTAAAATCGATCAGCCAACAAAAAACCAGTCTATCCGATATATTGTAAGCAGATACCGAAAGAATGGTTTCTCAAAGTTGCACTTTATTCCTGGGCGATCTACAAAATAATATCTATTCTAATGGTAGCCTTTCTTGGATATAGAGACTATATTGGTAAACAATATTCTAGAAGATCTCGGGAATATCATATTAATATCCAATTTCTGGTTTCCCGCTACGGAAGATAATACGTATATATTTATACTATTTAGGACCGTATATACCACGTATAGATGTTTGACATCGGGATATCGAATCAAAAGTTCTAATTCTTTGTGTATACCAAACAAGTTTTTACGGTCAATATTGGCCAAACCTAAAATAGGTTGGAAATCCCGATCCAAAATTCAATATGTCCATCAAGGTGAATGGATTTATCCATTCACTTAAAAACCAAAGGAAAATTCATTTCAATTGGATTTATAGAGCAAATCTATATCCTGTTAGATATGGAGACTATATGTGAAAAGAACAGTTGCTGTAAAATCTTTCGTAATTTTCAGAATCTTTATATATATTTTTGGGGAAAATAAGGTATTCGATATCAATTTTCAGGTAAAAACCTCCTACCTAGGAGGCTTTTATCATTGAAATAGGTCTGTTCCATCTGTTTACACTAATATGAACATCGATATAATGCCCATCGTGGATTTGGGAATAGTAGGTTCAATCCAAAAATCATGCAATGGGTTGAGCCGGATGGATTCTGTAGATGTACAAGTAGGATATCAGCAGATCAGCTCGAAGCAGGTGTAGAATCTGTAATATATCCAGTGATTTTGTAATGATTCCTGTTCTCCGCATCGGCGACATCATCAGACATAAGCTCAGCAGTGGAGATGTTTGCCTTTGAAAGCCCACCTGTATGCAGGTTGCGGGCCGCAATGTCACAGAGTCTAAAATACAGAGTTCGCAGCATCGGGGACCAAATGCGTTATACGCATTTAGTCTCGCTTCTCTCGGGGTTTCTACAGACCCCGCTACTGATGCTACATTGCAAATACTCCACTTCAAAGCTTCAACTTAGATGGAATAGATGTAATTTCACTTACAGTATTGGAATGATCAACAAGTGAAAGCGAAGCGAGGGTCTTCTTTTACTACATCTCGCATTTAGAATGGCTCAAAAACACCCTCACTACACATATGTTTACTCTTCAACTAACCACTGAAGTTTGCTTCCATTTCTCTTGTCTATTGCGGCGTTGGTCGAGGGCTCATACAATTTTGTCAATATCTGAGTCCTATATCATGACTTTCTTCATTGCATCGGTTATGATTGAATACGCCTTGTATTGTGTACAAAGCTGAAAAAAATCAGGGCTTGGACGTGGCGAGAAAAAGATGGCTCAGTATGTACATACATAGTGCAGTCCTGATCCCCGCTCGCAGATCCTAATGGATCGACCAAGGCATCCGATGTGGATCCAGTACATCATTGCCTGTTGAATGATCGAAAGTTCCATCACTACGTACATACAGTCTTAGGTAATGAATGCCTTGAAATCCCTGGCGTTGGACCTGCCTTGCTTGTCAGCCCCTGCGCCTTCTTACAGAGACACCGCTGGCTTATCTGCTTGACTCGAATCATTATGTTGGCCATCAATGGCTTTCATCCCCCCTGAATAATTGGGCGTGAGTGTTTCTAACCGAAAATACATATTACATACTCACAATGATACAGAGATATATACACGGGTTATTCAATTGGCTACTATACAGATCTCCCACCTACGGATGTTCGGTTTGAAAGGAACAGTGGGTCAGGCTCATGCAAAGCAATGACCACTACAGTCACGATATGCAAGCCGGCCGAGTCCGAAACGCCCGTTCCTATACCAGTACATACTTCCCTCTCCCTATTGCCACATTGTTAGTTACATGATAACGATACTCCGCACTGCGGGGGCAGCTTTCAGCTCGACTGTCGTCTCAGCCTTATCCCCACCAGAGGGATGTGGCTTGAGATTTCTGGTCTTCCGAACAGAGCACTTCGAAGCCCGCAACTGATAATTGGACACTGGATAGTAGATAGACGATTGATATACATACCCCCTGTACGATGATATCGAGGAATGCTGCTTAGAGTTTGAACACTTTGAAAACACGGTTTTTTGAGGTCGTTGTACTGCGGAGTCTCGGCCTTTTTTTGGAAAGAGATTCTAATATGTAGATGAGGCATTGCATCTGTCATAGGGAAATTGTTTTGCCTCGGGTGAGCCAAGGTTATGATATAACTCACTCTTTGGCGTTGAACTTTGTACTGCAGAAGGGAAGCTACCTAATGTAACGGGATAGGATGCTCGAGGCAGCACGGTCGGTACGTGCAGGCCGAATGGGGCAGAAGGATGAGGGTAAACAGCACCCCAACTAGGGCTATCTGCTAGCACCCTCTCGAATAGACTGTAACTCGTGTAATTGACTCTCTGGGTCTCTTGGGTGATGCTAAAGATGCTATCTAAATGAATCTATATAAGCTCCCTTCCAAATTAGGCCAATTTCCTTACATATCCCTATGCTGGTGGGCAGGCCGATACTCCCCACTACACCAGCTACATTCCAATATCAGGCTTCCAAGTCTGCTCGTTTGCTTGCATTTCTACCTTACAAGATGTAAGTGAAGTATTTATCATGAATATAGGCAAATAGGTCTAGTCGGCCATAGCTCAACACTTCCTGTGGCGAATGCGAGAAACAGATACTATCTGTTTCCGTATATATTCTCTACTGATATGGATAAACGGGATACCAAAACCAATATTTCATGCAAATTAATGCAAAAAGAGATATCTGGAGTTGGAAATAGATAGAAAGAAAGAATTCACTCGATCCAATGCGTTGGTTTCGTATTGGGTCAGTGTCTCCGACCCAAAATGGATTCCATCGATATCCTGGGATAAATTAGCGACACAGGCGGCCCGATTTCCCCTCCAGTGGCCCATAAATTCATCCCCACAACAACCTCGTTATGAGTTCGGAACTACACCTACACAGGCGGGTAGGCGGTCCGTGGACGAGGCACTCGCGGGGTTTTATACGCTGGCCCTAATTTTGATTTCTATGCGTAGTATTCGTATTCGGGCTCTATAACTTGGTCCAGGACCATACGGCCACTTTAAATATGACTTGATCTGAGGCATGCGGGCTGTTGGTGACGTTCAAATACCCATCCCTCAAGCTCTCCCAGAAATAAAGAGTCAAAATGAGCAGCAGAAGCGACTGCAATGTCCACGCCCTGGAATTCCGCGAGGCAAAGCCCTCCCAAGGCGATGTGTCACGACCCATTGCAGATTTGTTCCTCCTGGATAAACGATCGGTCATAAGTAAGTATCGTCCCATGTTCGATCGTATAATAATCTGGCGCTGACTCGAAACTCTAGTTACTGGTGCAAATGGATTCTTAGGCACCACACTCGCAATTGCAATCTTTGAGAGCGGTGTCGATGTCGTTTGTTTTGACCTGCCTGCGTCTCCCAATGCTTCGAAGTGGGGTTAGTTCTTGGACTTTATCTCTCTTTTGACAAGGCCTCCCCTCTAATCTATATTATTTGTATAGGCGAAGTTGAAGCAGCTGCGAAAAAATATGAACGTCAACTCTCATACTACTCCCTGGACATAGAATGCCGTGCAAGCCATATTCAAAATGTTCATATCCACATTACGATACCCTCCGAAGGGCTTAGTGTCCTGTGCTGGCCTGTCACGCAATGGACCCTCCACTAAGTTTCCAGCCTCTTCTTTCCGTCGTATCCTAGATATCAATGTTACTGGCACATTCCTCATCGCACAAGCAGTTGCTAAGGAATTGGTCAAGACCAATACTACTGGAAGTATTGTCTAAGTCGCCAGTATGAGTGGACACGTCTCTAGCAAGGGTGTGGACACCGCTGGATACAATGCCTTCAAAGCTGCCGTTCATCAGCTTACTCGCTCATTGGCCGCCGAATGGTGCTCGAGGGTCGGGATGCCGCTTATTCGAGTCAACTCATTGTCCCCGGGCTACATTCGCACTGCGGCAACGGCTGAAGCACCCGAAAAACCTGGCATGGAGTCTCAGTGGACTGGCGATAATATGCTGTTTCGGCTTAGTACGGTGGATGAGTTCCGTGCCCCAGTCGTATAAATGCTTGGAGACGGTAGTGGCTTCATGACCGGTACAGGTAAGATCTACGAGTTGATGGTGGTCATTATTTTTGGTAGAGATATGATAACCACGCCCAAAAAGAAACATCTATGATATTCACTATTTAGAGTCAGACAAAGAGACCACTGGGCTATAAAAAAGTGTGAACATGCCGATCAAGTTCATATGATCCCGATCGTCTAATTGTATAATCAAAGGTAATCCTGATCCCGAGGACATTTTGTAAGGAGATGCCGAATGGTTCCAACTTCCAGATTCTCGCTAAACCTTGATTAAAAGAACTATAAATGGAGGCAGTGAAAAGAAAGGAATACCATCGTTATTAGTTTTTACCTTTCAGCATGTGCTCAGCTTTTACAATGGTGTAGTAACACTATCGTAAAGATGGAAGATTTCGGGCCTTTTACAATGGTGAAAAGGGTATAGACTCCACGCACCGAGCTCCACATGCCACGTCTCCCATAATATAAAAGGTTCCTCAATCTCCTCCAACGATACGACCTTAGTATGGCGCCCAGGATTTTCAACAAATTCTTCAAACAAGAGAAAAAGAGACATGACCGCGATGGACCGTCGGAAACTTGGAAACTACCAGTTCCAGCTCCTGGAGAAAGGACCTTGATATCATGTAGTCAGATGCAGGCTGACCAACATGCGAGTGGACTCTTTAGACTACTTCCGGAAGTGAGAAGAAGAATATACTTTGAATTAATGGGAAATCGACGCGTACATATTGAATATTCGTGGATGCTTTAGTCTCCTTTTCAACCGCCAACGAAACGGGAAGGTAAACGCTGGGACTGGTGGCATGGTGTTTGTCAGAGAAGTGACTCTTCTGTTCAAGATACCTACTTTGACTCGTGTCCTGATCGCGGCGACGAGAGATGGAATGCGAAGCAGAAGGGGGCTTCAGTGAGTCCAACGCCAATTGGCTTTTACTCCTGGCTTGGTAGTATACCAGACGTACAGGCCTGGGAAGCAGTTTACCCTGCTCTCTTCAGACTTCTTGAGAAGGAATTTTCCTCCGTGCTGTCGCTTCATTTCTTGGCTTGGGAAAGGGCGAAGGATAGCATGAGCAAGGAGAAAATGAATGAGGTAATGGGACCGTGGGAATGTCTCGCGAGGGACAGAGAGTGGAAGTTATTGCAATTCTGTGTGCCCTTGGACTGGCAACCTGCAATGAAACCGAGAGCCGAGACCTAGGGCATATGGGAGCTTACGCATAAAGAATGGGTGCATAGATTAACCTTCGTTGAATGCAAATGAGATAATGAGAAGTTTAGTAAGCTTCAGCTATAACTAGGGCATGAATCTAGGAGGAAAGGCGTTTCATTTCATGAGCTCATACACAAATTTTGATATTGTTTTTGCTATGTCTATTTTCATTATCAATTTCATTATCAATTTCATTATCAATTTCATTATTTATATTTACTGTTAGTGCAATTGGTATTGTAAACAGTGTTAGATCTGTGAGATGTGTTAATATTGTCAAATCCGTTGTTGCTATTTGTAATAGTAGTAATGGAAACAACCTTGGTTCAATCGGAGAACACTTTCCTGAACAACTGATCGGTTTACTACAGATACGGTACTATACACATCTTCAGAGATGGCGAAGTAGAAGAGATAGGTTTTCAGCGACAACCATCAAAAATAAGGCGACCGAACCGTTGTTAGGACAGCGATACGGTCCGCCTCGGCGCAGGAACACCTTCGACCATTATTCTCCAGTTTGAGAAAATATCGTTGATTTACTACGGGATACCTCGTCTATCGAACTATAAATTCTTTTATTTCAGATGCAGCGTTTGAACAATACGATATAGGAAATATTGTTGAGTCTCTCTCCAGAGCCACTGACAGTTGCCTATACCCCGGACATCCTACTTGTCCTTATATACAATATCAATTACCGTCATTTTCATACTCAAATTGGATTCATATTTGTCGAGCAACTTGAATGTAGAGAACTAAATGATAACCTGTAGAACCTTGCCTCGAAAAACCTAATCGCACTTGATATGAAGCGGTCAAGAGGAGGCGGTAGTGCCAGTGTCTTCTCAACATCCAGGATCCATGTCAGATATGATCTGTTGGGTTATGGAATACTTCGTCCATATAGTCAGGTCACCTGTTCAGCATGCAATTCGGTATCATAATAAACGCCAGCCGATTGGCAGTTTGGGGACTCGCAGGTCACGTTCTCTCATCTAGCTGAGATGATGCCATATGATGAGGCAGAGACATATTATCGACATGATTTTCGGTGACTTTGTGCTGGTTGCGTTTGAGGGTAGTGAGCAGCTCTTTTTTGGCCTTGCTACCTAGCAAGATGAATTAAATTTTGGCAAATTTGAATTTATCTACCTTCAACACGTCGCAGAACCCGTTGGCCTGAGTATTTTGCATACACTGTACCTGTGAAGTTTAAAATCACGTACTAGCAAAATCCATATTACCATGCTCTTCTCGATCAAACGTATTGCCCCTAACAAGACCTGCAGAATTTTTTTTCCAATCAAGTCCAGGCTTATTCCAGGTCGTCCTCCTTGGTAGCACCGAGCCAAATTCGCGCATGATTATCTGTGTCTTTCTCGTATTCGAGACTCAAAGTAGACAGGTGACTGAGAATATTTCCAATGGCGATGTCCCCTTTGCTTCTCTTAGTGCGTCCCAAGTCATCGAGCCATTTCCATTTATTTAAGACAAAGTAGACGAGGGCAATTACCACAGTAACGCCAATGCTGTACCCCCAACAACGGACGACATCGACGATATTGGTGAAACCATTACTAGTTTCCTGCAGAATATATTGATCAAAAGGATCAGTGATCATATCCTGATTAGAGAACCAACCAAACAAACAGAAACAGGTTGCGAGCGCATCCACGCCGAGGATGGCAAGTATCAATGGTAGGGACGGCCAAGTGTTGCCTCCGCGAGTTACAAATATGAGCCAGTTTTCCGTCAATGCGACCTCCAAGAACAGAATCTCTTGAATTGAGCCCCAATTCTGGAAGAATCCACCGTTCGGCAGGAACATTGACCCGCGGATCACCCACGTCCCGAGTGCTAAGAGGACACCGAGAATGACAGAGATGACCCAGATCTTTGGCAGTTGCCACTGAACAGGCCGGAGCTCGAAGGAGGCGTTATCGTAGGCCACTGCGACTGTCGCAAGATCTGCAAACAGCGCGATGAACACAACCAAATCAGTACGGATACTTTCCTTGATAATGATCATACTAGTTACTAGATAAACCTCGAGGTGAATGCAGAGCGCAATGCGATACTGAATATACGCTTTCATGCGTTGAAAAATCTGACGCGCCAACTAGCAGTAAGAGTCAGTGATTGAGTGGAAAAAGAAAAAAGAAAAAAAAACCAAAGATCAAGGGGGAGGGGAGGTCCAACCTTGATAGAATCAATGATGGTTGAAAGGCCTGGCTCGAGGAAAACAATATCCGCAGCAGACTGAGCTGCTTCTGACGCGCCTTCGACCGCAATACCACAATCAGCTTTCTTCAACGATGGGGCGTCGTTGACACCATCACCCGTCATAGCAGTAAGGTGGCCACTATCTTGTAGCATCTCGACCACCTGGTATTTGTGCTCTGGGAAGACTTCTGCAAATCCGTCTGCCTTCTCACACAATTCGGTAGCCATCGCCCCGCTAATACCACCACCGATGAGCTTTTCAGAGTTATAGACTTTCGTTCCTAGCGCAAGCATTTTACAAGTCTCTTTTGCTATAGCGATTGCATCGCCAGTCAGCATCTTTACCGCTATTCCAAGTTTCTGGGACTCCAAAATCGTTTGTGCAGTATCATCCCGAGGTGGATCGAACATCGGTAGCATTCCCAACAAGGTCCACGGTTCGTCACCTTTCCGGACAGCGACACCAAGTGATCGAAAGCCACGTCGAGCAAATTCTGTCGCCTGCTGTCGATATAATGAGGCTATCGATTCCCCGCAGTTAGTCAACTGAAGAACTGCCTTTGGTGCTCCTTTTGTGCACGTATATTGTACGCCATTTAGCGTCACAACCGACACGATTCGTTTCGACACTGGATCAAATGGGGTGAAGCTTTCAGTCTTCCAGGATTGGCGCAAAATGTCCTTCGCTTTTGGATATTGGTTGGCAGATAAAATGGTAACCTTGTCGATCGGGTCCAAAGAACGAACATTATGAGAAGACGCAAGAACTGCAGCCGCAAGCAACCAATTGATATCAACGCCCTCGGCGACGTATGGCTCCTGGATACTGAGTTTGTTGGCAGTCAACGTTCCCGTTTTGTCGGAGCAGAGAATATCCACACCCTATCCTGGATCAATGATCGGGCTCAAAATGGATCTCAAGAGAAACCCAGACTAACAAGGGGATACTTACAGCCAAAGACTCGATTGCGGTGAGCTTTTGGACGATAGCCTTCTTCTTGGCCAAGTAAGCCGCACCAACAGCAAGAGTGGTGGTCGTGACCACAGGCAGCCCGACGGGCACGCCAATAATCAACAAAGAAAGAGTAAAGTGCAGGAGAGTTTGTTGGCCAGGATCGGCAATAGGAAGATTACGAAAAAAGCCTCCGATCCACATGATCAAGATCCATGCCATCACAAGCACCAGCAGAGAGGTACCAATCCCGTCCATAACTACCTGAAAATGCCCTTTTCCGGAAGCGCCTTGCTGAACCATCGCCGCCGTGCGACCTACAAAGGTCTTGGTTCCAGTCGATTGAACAATCGCATAGGCCTTGCCTCGTTTGCATCCAGTCGTGTAGAATACGTCGTCACCAGCATAGCGGTCCACGGCGAGAGACTCGCCAGTAATGGCAGAGTGATCGCATGCCAGAACTGGGAAGTCGCTGTGTTCGTCCTCTTCTTCCGATTTATCCTCCTCCGCTTCTTTCTTCTTCCTCTTCTTCTTCTCCAGCTTACCTTCTTGCCACATTTGTTGATAACTCTGCCAGCCTGTCTCTTTCTCTTGGTAGTCGCATACCACTGTGGCATCGGCAGGGACCGAAGTTGCCTCTTCAATGACTATCTGAAAAAAATGCAAGATGTGTTACTATGTGTAGGCAGCAAAGGAGATAGGAAACTTAATTACCACGTCGCCAGGGACCAATTCGCGGGCCAAGATGTCAATTTCCGTTCCATCACGAACAACGGTGCTGCGCATTGCAATATCGGCCTTGAGGCTGGCCACCACATCCTCAGCCTGCTTCTCTTGATACCAGCCAACTGCAGCGTTTAGACAAAGAATACCGATGATTACACCAAAGTCAATCCATTCGGCTAAACCGGCGGCAAGTAAAACCGCTATCTCCATGACTAGCGAGGCCTAGTTAGGGTGTCACTGTCCATCTTCGACCGGCGGGAATGGAATAATATCTCACCATATAGAATTGGACCTTGAAAATATCCCAAGACTTTGCGGAATTGGTTGACTTTTTCCGCCGTCAATTCATTGTATCCGGTCACCTTCCGCCTCTCCTCGACATCTGAGCCTGATAGACCGTGATTGATATCGGTGAATTTCCAGCCATCGGGGAACTCCTGTCCGACACCAATATACTTCCAACGGAATTTTCTTTTCCGCCACGGCGCAAACCACACGCGACTCTCGCGAATTTCGCCTTCATCTGCATGATCTCTTTTCGTTTCACGGTAGGTCGACATCCATCGTACCAACCGGGTGTATTCGTCGATTTTTACGTCATCTTTGTAGGAAATAGCAGAGAACCGGCGCTCGGCAGCGTCATGTTCAACGTCGCGGTTGGTGTCGTATACGGATGGCATTCTCCAAAACAAGCTCCGTGAGCGCAAGAGAACAATCACTAAAATGGAACAGTGGTAGGAGGAAAAGCTGAACTTTGCATTGGGCAAAATGGTCCGCTCGAGAAGCAGTATGACCCCAAAGGGCAAAGTTTGAACTATATGAAGCAGATGCTGGAGAGAGAAACAACCCAATTGACCTGACAGCACCAGCATTCCCGAAGTGAAAAAAAAGCTTTTGTGTTGATATCATCGACTGTTCGTTCGAGCCGGTTTAGACGATGAGAATTACGCTGAAAATGGAACAATTCGAGGCTCACTTGACGTCTGGTTTATCCTAATTCGTCTGATATTCGATTGCACCCAAAGCTAAAGCTCGATTAAGTAAAGCCCAGGCATTATTGGGTGATCCGGCGACATCCGTTAGATCTAGAATCAGGGCTAGGAATGATATTCATGGAGTTGAAGATCGGGTATATTAGTCCTTTGATGTTGTCATCGAAGCTAAAGGACCGGAAAGGTATAGGAAGTATCTCCCCCGAATCGAATTTTAGCAATGACCTGCTCAAGGTTGTCGTCAGATCCTTTTCTTTGAAAAGCCCTTCAATAAGCACTTCTCCAAAGAATGCTTAAAACCTCTGCTGTTCAGCATTTCTGATATTTGCAACCTTCCCACTTTGCCATGTAAGTCATACTAGATCATAACCACTCATTTCAATCATGGCATGCAGTTGGACTACTGACTTACCGAAGCTGGATCTACCTCATATCAGTTCGTTACCCCCAAGCATAACAGCATCCAAATGGCTGTGATTGATCCTCTTCCCCCGAGGAGTGTACAAGTTCGCGATGACTTTGTCAAGCGCAATTGGGCCTCACGAGAGCCTGGCCCAATACTCGTGTTTTGCATTGTCTTCATCGTGGGTGTTGGAGTATTGGCCCTTATTATACAGAAATTCGTCAAGGATCGACGAGAAGAGCGCGCGAAATGGGAAATTACGGAGATAAAGGATTGAAAAAGGTGTCCTTGCCAAGTACATTTGTGGAATTGCGTAGCGATTTGTCTTTTATTATCCATGATTTAGCTCGTTCTGTACTCAATGTCAATCAAATCTATTGATTTTAGATATGAAGTGAGTCTGTGACTATCCTAGTTTGATCCCTAGTGAGTTCATTGGAGGCAGCGCGATATACCACGTCAATTCTTACAACGTGAGGTCCAGTATTGCCCCACGCATCCGACGATCCGAAGTGGCTGGCTATTAGTGGAGAATCCCCGTTGTGCTCTAGCCAATGGGGAAGAGATACGTAGAGATAAGCTATGTACATTGTGTCAACTAGTCAGATGATTTTGAGAGGAATTATACATTTTATTTCCACCCATTCTAAGGGCTAGATCTAGGCTCGGTTTAAATGATGACACACGGGACACACCGTGGAACTTACTTGGCTCCTTTCCCCCAGAGGATCGACTCGAAACCACTTCCCGGTTTGAGACATTATAGATCAAATCTTGAATTCGATACCGAGTCTGCTGATACAAGATGATAAGTATCATGACACTATGATCCTGCCAAAATGACTTCACTACGAGCCGCTCCTGAAGTGTGGCGTTTCCTCCATAGAGCAAAATTGCATTCTTGCGGGAATCTAGGCTCTGTTCGACGGGGATTTTTTTTTTTTAAAAAAAAAAAAGTTTATTCGATACCATGGCAGCCCCGTTTTCCAGCATGGCCACTTTCGGCTGAGATACGCAGTCAAATGTGCCCAGTCCGTCAACATGATTGGCCAGAAGCGCATAGGAATGCTACAATTTCTCATTCCACCTGTAGCCGGATATTATTTGAGGAGGTACGACGGCGATTGAAACGATCTGAACCCTCTCGATTCCGTTGAACAAGAAGCAGCTTTCGACCATGTCTAAGCACACGCAAATTGCAAGCGCACCGGCGGCTGTATCAGTTCCCACATTTCCGACAAGAAACTGTAACAAAGATATTCGGAAGCCTCTCAAGGAACCTGTGCGCCCAATCGGCTTACGCTATGAATACATGGCAGAGCAGAAAACCAATCTCACCCTGTACCCAGCCGGCAGTGCCGTATCCGAATGTGCATATTCCATCCAATATGAGGATGGCGTCGTTCTATTCACCGTCAGCGGGCGAAGATGTAGCCCACATTGTTGTCGAGAGGTGCGAGATCATTCCGGTCTGCCCTTGTTCGAAATACATCAACGATCGCGCTGGGTGCGTAATGCATGGTCCGTATCCCTACCTGGTGGCCGGATGAATCCCATCGCGATCGGTCGGCGCAGTTTCAGCGGGGATCTGCATTTGGAGATGGAGAACTTGATAGAAGTAGACTGCAACATCAAAAACCGCAATTTACCCATCGAGCTCGAGAGCCATGGCCGAGTTCTGACGACCTACGACGTCGTGGATGGAAATCGTAGGATTATGGAAATCAAAGAGAGTATCAGGCACAATAAGAAATTAGCATTGTTGTCCACCCGCCAGGCGGGATATCGGCCTGCTATGGATATGATGATTATGCCGGGCGTGGATATGGCCATGGTAAGTTTTTCTTACGTAGCTGGATTGTATGAGTCTGGTCTAACCGAAGATATAGGCGGTAGCGATTGCAGTAGTTGTATCTGCATCCAGTTTTTCGGCCAACAGGAGTTGCTGAAGGATACCGATGCTCTCTTAGTGATGAAAAGAGCAGAGTATAAGGCTATTTTATGAACTGTGGGTTCCCCAGATTTTATGGGTATTGGGCGAAAAGCAAGGCGTTCGGTGTTTGGGGATCCATTATCAAGGGCCATGCCTTTTACGTTATGAGGTTGCGTTGTTATCAATGCTGTATGTACCCTCTCTCTGTGTTATTAATGCCGGGCGGCCAGATTGGAAGGGCAACAACCATCAGGAGTATATAGTTAGGTAAGTCCCTTAGTCAATGTATACTCTCCTTAGTTCATACGGATTTCATTTCAATGCATTCCAAACTCTTTTATTTTTTTTGGATTTGGCGATCTGCCTAGTCATTTAAACGGTATTTGATCAATACACACTATGTGTAATGACTGATATTCTTCTTCTCTCTTGATCCCAATCTACTCTAATTAATGTCAACGCCATTTTATTCCTATCTTCCAAAGCCCCGTTACGGTAGTTTTGACATATATCTCAAGTCAAAACCCTCTGCATTTAACTATACCACCGAGGATAAATATTAGACATGATCGAGTTTGTCGTTTGGCCCGCTAAAGCCCAGAAAAGAGATTTATCTTTGTGCAGAATAGGGAGAATTTTTTACGCTGCTTAGACACCAATAATTTGGTCTATGCGCGTTTTCAAGATAAGTAGCCCCGCTACTTGCTCGACATCATGGCCACTCTGTCATTTGTGTTTGTTGCGAAAGCGAGCAATAATCATCATTGCCCACACCGAATTTGAAGAAGAATAGTAATAGCCTGATTCAAGGACCTTTTCGAGATAGTAATTAGTAAGTTTCACTTCACATACTACTAGAGTAATTGTCACAGTAACGATTGAAACCTTTCAATCCTGTTCACGTGATAATAACGTGGCCCAGGTTCCCATTCATGTATGATAGGCCTGAAGGAGCTTTTCTCCTTCTTCTATTCCTCCAGCTTTATGACTTTCGCACAATACCACTGTTTCATTCAATTCATCTGAGGCTCTCACAGCCACAAAATACTTCGTGAGGGATTGAAGTATAAGTTCTATATTCATTACTAGACCTGGGCAATGAGCGGCTCATGAGCGGCCCTGGTCATGAGCGTGGGTGCTTATGAGCATGCTCAATCCGCTCAAAAGTGGATACCATTTTGCATTATTTAATGCCAGTAATTTTGATTGCACTGTAATTAAACTGTTAAAGATGGCAAATTACCAAAATTACTATTACTATTTCTATTTTACTACCAAGTATACAGTATATATACAACTGTTGTATTATTTTTTACTGTTGTTTTTCGTTAATAGTATAGCTAACAGCACTGGCTAACAATCTAGATTACAGATTTAGCAATAGATATAATTGGAATTCAAATTATTTGGTCTAATTCAATATAAATTCAATTCAATTACTACTACTGACTAGAATACCACTGCATTACTGCCAAGCTTTTGCATAATAATACAATTTTGCCAAGATCTAGCTTCGCCCCACCTTTTGAGCGGGTTCCCGCTCATGAGCTAGCTTATGCCATAAGCCGATTTTCAAAAATCCCGCTCATGCCCTGATCATGAGCTGCTCAAAAAAACCCGGTCATGAGCGGGTGCCCAGGTCTAACTCACTTATTCTCGAATATATAGGGACATCGCAAATGGGAATACTAGAGAAATCTACCGCGTATTTGGTGGAGCGAGTCTGGCTCGTCATACTTCATTAACTCACGATCAATACGTAAGTTGAAGTATTTCGGTTGACTAGGTATAGTTCGAGAATCGGAATTTTCCCATTGGAGTAGAAGGGCTATACGCAATTTTTTGAGCGAGTTCCTTCGAAAGCTAAGAGAGAGAGATTGTCTTATTGATATTAATCTATAGCTTTGACCATCTCTCCTTGACGGTGCAACCCAAACTGTGAAAAGTGGATAAGAATAAAGCAAATTTCGCTGATGTTTATACAGGTAATCTCCTGTCCAATGGTACTGGTCAAGGCAATGTCGAGAATGACAGTAGTAAAGCGTCCATATCGTCTGGTTTCTGTGGCTATAATGCCCGCTACAGAGTTATCCTTTGTATGTAGTTGAGTCTGAAATGTTCAACCAAAAGATTGTCCCTTATACTAGAACATTTTCTCTGTATTAAAATCAGTTAATTTATGTTCGGGGTCATTGAAGAATGTCAAGGCAACCGAGTCGTCGAACAAACCTTCCCGTAACGAGATATTGGGGTTTCGAAGCAAATCACGTTGCTCTGACACAGTAATCTTTGCCGAAGGTCGTTTCCGTCTTGTGATTTCTCCAAACGATAATAATTGTAGAGGTACTTAGTTCTTTTATTCTACCATGATGTGGAATAGATTAGCTTGGGATTAGTGTCTCCAACAAGTTAGCATGGCTAACTATTATATAAAGGCGCGGATTACGACTAGTAGTTTCTTTAGCCAGCTTACTGCGACCTGCATGTAGAAGTTTGACATATGCTCATCGTCTGCTCAAATCTGTGCTGGAACAAAAGCGACTAGTAGAGGATTTACGTATTGGTACTTTTTATGGGGTAGTTTATGAAGATCGTTATATATCATATCTACTTGAGTCTTTAGTTGAGTCACTAGTTAGTTAATATATCGCACTTATCGATGCGCAATTTACTCTTTCCCAAAGAGCGAGTGGCAATGGTTGCCACTTGGCACTATCTTCCGGCGATTTGGGCCCCTTTCACTGCCGCGTTCGAGGAGACAGGCAAATCCGTCCACATGACTTTTCTTTTTCAACTGAATCTTTGCCCTTAGCCATATTGTGATACAGTCTTCTGTGGTTTCTGGAACTGGAAGTGTCGAAGTATGACATCAAACTATGAGGGTCTGCATGCTTCGCCTCAATTTGTTGGCTGGAGGCCACGGCGGAAGCAAATAGTCTTCAGAAACGCCTAGTTATGATGGTCACTACTACGCGATCAGACGAAAGTAGAGAAAGACACTAGATGTGGTATTTATAAAAGCTGACAGATTGAGGGCTTAAAATCGGATAGTGCGGTGCGCTACTTTGTGTGGATTGCAGGTTGCTCACCAGATGTGGGAGGGAGGTAGGGAAATTGACTGCGCGGAGCAGATGTTAGTGACAAGATAAGAGACAGATGGGAAGTGCGGCAAGACATGCGGTTTTAATTCCTCCAAGCTCACTAGGATACTGACGATATTGGCCCCTCAGGAGTGATTGATGCTCGCTTTCTATTCCAAAAAAAAGGAAGCCAGCCAGCCGATCCAGGACGAATGAGGGGACCATTTTCTAAAAGCTTGCTTTTGACGGTCCCATCACACTGCCGCATGGTCGATACCATTGATTTCCGACACGACGGACAGCTATCCACCCTTGTCCATTTAACCTATATGACAGCTCTATTCTATGCCCCAAGTCATGACGTACATGGTTGTCGACTAGAGTCTAGATCTCCGCCCGTTAATATAAGTGCTGAGTCCGCCTCAAAACGATGCAAGGCTTGGCTGTTACGGACGGCAAAGATACTACATCCAACTCTATCACCCTCAAATTTCCTATAAGTGTACTTCTTGATGGAGCAGGCTGCAGCCCCAGCTCGCCACAAGCGAACTCCGGAACACACAGAGGCTTGGATTCTTGGGAGTGATGTTCCATCTCTAGCGTCAGCGATATATCTTATCGGTCATGCCAAGGTCCCTGCAACTAAGGTGCATATCCTCGATTCACATGGCGCTGTTGGAGAATTTCTTCATCCAACGGGAAATCCTTCCAGTGGATACGATCAATTTGCGGGATGTTTACCCGTTCCTATTGGTGCTCCTTTGAAGAAGCTTCTTGCTTCTATCCCATCAACGAAGGTCCGCGGGTGGAGCATGCTGGATGAAATACAAACAACAAAGGCCAACAGAAAGTCAGTCACGCAGAAATTCAGAACCTTCTTTCTGGTACAAGAGAATGGTACCTTGCGTGATGTCCCCACAACATCGTTGAACTTGGGCCTTAAGCATCGACTACATCTAATGAAGCTTATGCTGACCGGAGAAAAGCGACTAGGAAGGAGTCACATAAAGGACCTTTTACCTGATAGCTTCTTTCAAAGCACATTTTGGAATATTTGGTCTGCCCAGTAAGTCACAATATCACACCTATACCATCGGTTGCTAAAAGATCTATTCTGATTATCACATAATTAAACTGGCTTAGGTTTGGTTTTCAGCCCTGGCACAGTGCAGCTGAATTAAGGCGTTGCCTCCGACGATATCTCAGTGAATTTCATACCCTCGAGATCCTGAATTGCCTCGATATCACCGGCTACTATCAACGCGAGTTTATATTTCTTCCAATTTATCACTATCTCCAGAGCCTTGGTGTGGACTTCCGTTTCGATACTACCGTTAAGAATATAGTGATAAGTCCTGAAAGTGACCACCGGACTGTTACACGTTTGGACCTTATGCAAAGTGGAGTTGAGACATCCCAGGATATCAGGCCGCAAGATGTTGTGATTGCTACACTAGGGTCCACTGTTTCAGGTTGCGCAGTTGGGACAGATGAACACCCACCAGTTTTGCACTATATTGAACCCACCGAGCAGCTAGATGAAAGCTGGTCTATATGGCTTGAGCTTGAATCCACACATAGCAAGTTTGGCAATCCGTACAACTTTTGTACTCGTCAAACGCAGTCGATGCTGGAATCGTTCACGATCACTACCGAGGATCTTGCCTTTTTCGACCACCTTATCTCCCTGTCGTATTCTGCGCCCGCTTCTGGGATGTTCATAATTTTACGAGAAAGCCGCTGGAAACTCAATCTATGCCTGCCCACACAACCAGTCTTTCGAGACCAGCCTCCCAATGTGCGCATTCTTTGGGGCTTTGCTCTATTTCCCGAGAGCAAAGGCGATTTTATTGAAAAGCCTATGCTTCATTGTTCAGGTGCGGAGGTCATATCAGAACTCCTTTCACATCTCAACTTCACAGGACAGCTTGTTCGACACACCGTACTCATCCCGCGTGTTATGCCAAGGATGAGTTCCATTTTGCTCTGTCGCGCCCAAGATGATCGCCCCTCGGTCATTCCACAGAAAATGTCGAATATTGGCCTAGTAGGACAGTTTGTGGATATTCCACATTATAGCTGCGTCGATATGAGCTATGGTGTTCTTGCAGCGGAAACAGCCGTTTCTAATATGATGGGTCTCCATAAACCTTCAGTCAAACTGAAGAGTTCGTTTTCGACATTGCTAAGAGTGATGCTCTGGGAGTAATTTAGTGCTGCGCGGCCGGGCTTAAAGTCGACAAAATTAGTTGCTTTGGATCTCTGTTTCAATATCGTGTGTCCTGCAGTGAGCCAATTGTGGTCGTCTTAGCTTTATCCCCTCTCCCCTCCCCAACAACAAACCTAACCCCCAGCACCTTGTGCCAGAGACAGTAGCCGCACTTTTACTGCCGAGAATAAGATGTTTAACACTTGAAACGACTTCAAGCTAGTCTACTAACTGATACTGACCGACGAGGGCCAGCCATAATATTGACAGATGAGATGACATATATTGAAAACAACCTTACATGGACTCACAGACATATGCTAAGGTATGTAGACTTGTGCACCGCCCATGGGCCACACAGTTGCCCATCAGTAATTTATTTCCTAAACATATTAAGGAGTGGGTTAGGTCCAAAGGGGGCGCGGGGGTGTTTTTTTACTCCACTTCTCGCCAACCCCCCCCCTTCCCCAAAAGTACTTCAAATTCTTGAGATTTTCAGATCGGGTCTTTTGCTAAGATATAGATTAGAATCTAAATTTATAGTTATTTCAATTAGTTTCTTTTTATCTACTTTTGTTGATTTATAAATAAATTTTAAAGACAGCGAATTTTTTGGATAGGGAATCCACTTTATTGATAACGGCTGCTGTTATCTTATCTGTTATCTAGAGATTTTGGATTTAGAACTTGGGTTTTAGACCAAATTTCAAATTGAATTTATGTCACGGGATCCCTGACAATGAAAGGGCAGCCTTGTTGAAGCGGTGTGGCGCAAGACCTATTCTACCTGAATGAAACAGCTTTGGCACTGCAACCCCGCTTCGGGCACGAATACATATCGAAGCATCCACGTGACGAGCTGGCTGAATGACCTCGCTCGTATGTAGACCTGGGCACCCGCTCATGAGCGGGTTTTATGAGCGGAATTTTTGAAAATCGGCTCATGGTAAGCTTATGAGCGGGAACCCGCTCAAAAGGTGGGGCGAAGCTAGATCTTGGCAAAATTGTATTATTATGCAAAAGCTTGGCAGTAATGCAGTGGTATTCTAGTCAGTAGTAGT
>Ga0102593_1000420_pt1 | contig 80238 bp, 76 predicted proteins | sample AraplaCol_mMS_r2_2_FD_76862 | JGI IMG/M metagenome (GOLD analysis project Ga0102593, IMG submission 76862) | Arabidopsis root microbial communities from North Carolina, USA - plate scrape MF_Col_mMS_r2 (SPADES assembly) (version 2) | ecosystem: Host-associated > Plants > Roots > Endosphere... | reverse complement strand
GGGTGGGGGTGTGGGGGGGGTGGGTTCTGAAAATGGACGGGGTAACGGGGGGGTTTGGGGGAAGATTTTTGGGGGGGGGGGGGGACAAAAAGAAGAACAAACTTACATTCTCATCGCGAGGACGACGATGAACAGCACCCACAACAGGAGGCGCATTATCAGCACCCCATGTTGGCCGAGGAAGATCATCAGTCTCTTTTGCATCTTCTTTGAGAAGATGCTTAATTGGCGTGGGAACCTTCTTGATCTTTCGTGGCACTTCGAAGAGGTCCATTTCGTAGTCCTTCTCACGAACTTCGTCAGGTAAACAGCTGGCCCAGGTTTTGATCTTGTTCAGCTTGTGCTTCTCTTCATTGTAGCGTGCCTCGCAGACGTAGATCTCTTTGTCTGGGGGGAGATCTCGAGGACGTCCACGGCTGTATCGGGTGAAGAACATCACAAAGCAACGGTCGACAATCTCATCAATTCGGTGGTCACGATACTGTCCAGTCTTCACCACTTCATTGGGATAGAAGTGTTTCTCGTAATGATGTACGGTCTGTTCAGGGCGATAGTACCAACAAGCGTTGATCCATTTTTCGCCCTCGGAATCTTGCCAGGTCCGATAGATCTGGGCAACAATGGGCTTGGAAACATCGTTTGTGTTCTGAATATGAACCCAATCTCCAACTTTCCATAATTCACCGCGATGCAAGATACCGTCAGGCAGTGGAAAACGTCCGTCTTCCATGAGATACTCGCTGTCAGGCTTTTTCTTTTCTTGTTCGGCCAAACTTCGTGCTTCTTTTTGCAAGTCCACCGCATCTTGATAGATCTGACTATCGGATTGATTGTACTCTTTGGCATTGTTGAACATGAGATCCAGATCCCGCATGAAGTGGTCCACGGAGTTGTACTTTTTGCGCTTCGACTTTCGCTTGATGATATCGATTGCAATCGGTTCCTTGATTTCCATATAGTAGTCTGGATAGGCAGCCTTGTCGGGTAACCTTTCAAAATGAACGATCTTCAAATGACCTCCTGTGCTCTTGAACTTTCGAATCCCTTTCAAGATGGTTTTGATGCGGGTTTCCATCGGCGTGTCAACGCGTGGAGGTCGGCCACGCTTTTTCCGAGGGTCGGGCTCATTCTTCTGGTCCTTGTTACGCCGAGCACCTGGTTTTGGGCCAGGCTTCTTTCTTCGTCGACCGTCATCATCGGAATCATCCTCGTCGTCTTCTTCCCCCTCGCCTCCTTCATCTTCCTCATCGTCATCTTCATCATCATCTGGCAAAGGGTCTGCCTCGGGGATTTCTCCGAGATCAGGGAACGCGGCCTCTTCATCAGTAATCACGCCGCTTGCAGCAACCTTCTTGAGCTCCGAAAGGAACACGTCCTGTTGAGTGATGGCGCGATTAGTCACTGCCGGTTTGTGTTGTCAGGCCGAAAAAGACCAGATCTCCTACGTACCTTGACCACGAGCGCATCTTCATAAGCCTGGGACTTGGGACGGTTGTAGGTCTGCGCGTTATGGGGAATCTGATCAAATGCGACCCCATTAGCTTTGCTTGTCTTAAGAGGATCGCGGATCTGTCGCGCATCGGCTACTTACCAAAGCGCAATCGCGCACGAATTCCGAGAACGACTTGTATTCATGTTTGTTGATCCTTTGCTTCAAGATACTAAGCGCCATAGGCTCCTTGATAATGTCATAATAATCCGGCACGAGACGCTTGTTGACACTGCGCTGGAACAATTTCGAGGGATCGTGGCCACTATAGTCATTCAATTAGCTTTTCTAGCTCTACTTGTTTTTCTCCGAATAGCAAAAATCAAGGTCAATCCCACTTACTCTGCTTCACGGAATTCGTAGATGCCCATGGTAACATCCATCATGGCGTTCCATTGCTCCTCGGTGACGGAGCTCTCATTTTCGATGGAGTTGACAGGCTGCTCCGTCTGCCGCGGCGATTGCTCCCTGTCGGTTTCCATACCGTATCTATGCGACCATGCGCAAACTCACGAGATGGGATAATCTTGCGATGGAGGGGGTGGAACTGTCCAAGTTGAAGCCGTTGCGTGCGCAGGAGTCTTTTGCGCGCCGCTTAGTCACCGTAATATTACATGTCAATACAGTAATATAGCATAAATTTGAAACCACCTGCTGACCGCTTTTCTCTACCGGTCTCTCGTTTCTACTATCGTTCCGAAGGCTCGGAGGTGGTAGAAAGAACGGCAGAAAGGAGGGTGGTTTCAAACTAGTGTTACGGCACTGTGGTACTGTATCATCGTATTGTAATAAATCAGGCCTGGTTTTCAGGCAAAAAAAGCTGCAAATCAATTGTTGCTTCGACAGCAACTCCCAAAAGGAATTCACAATTGATTACAGACCATTTGGGGTCTAAATTATTGGTTTGCGCACTTCATTTCATGCATATTCAGCATCCGCTGGAAGTATAAAAGGTAATCCCAAAACAATATCCATGGGTGGGGGGAAGACAAGCATCCATCCTTGTCGATCGCAGCTTCAGAATGTCGTGCATTCTTCCTGAACCAGCAACCTTTTCTCCTCGAAAATATGAATTTGAAGTTCCAAAGGGCTTGTCTTTGTTCTTAGATCCTCGTTCTATTGCCTTCTTCCTTCTACCACTTAAGGTGGGATTTGTTGACTCGAACCGTCTACCCCACAGAGTATGTCCACCTGAGCTGCTCGAACTTATCGCAGTGGAACCTGCGCAGATTGGAACTGGAGCCACCGTCTTTTGACGTAACAACGAGCACTCTTGCAACTCTCAACTCTCATCTGCAAACCCCCCTTAACCTTGATATTCAAACTTGATTCAGATTTCTCGACTCTATATATATATATATATATATATATATATATACACTATTACATTGCCAAATATGCGTTTCCGGGTTCGTGGCCCTTCAGGTCAATCTACCGTGACGTTGGATGAAACGGCAACTATCAAAGACCTACGAGGACAGATTGCAGAGAAAACCGGCCTGACGTCCTTTGATGTCAAATATGGATATCCAAATCTTAAACCTTTGGAAATCGATAGTTTGCAGCCTGATCAGGGGATATCAGAGCTAGGAGTCAACTTAAATGGGGAACAACTTATTGTTGCACAGCGGGAGTCTGCCACCCCGCAACATCACTCCGTTCCCAATCCCAGCTCTTCTTCCCAGCAAATTCCTCCACCAAGTACAAGTTCAAAAAAGCCAGAGAGCTCTGCAGATGATCCGCCCGAGGTCCCATCGCCCGATCATGCGGGTACGTTTGTACTGCGAGTTATGCCCGATGATAATTCATGTCTCTTCCGGGCTGTCGGTGCAGCGGTCATGGGCGATATGGACACGATGGTTGAACTACGATCCATTGTAGCCGGAGCCATTCAATCCAACCCGACAGAATATACAGCCGCTATCTTGGGGAAGAATCCGGATGATTATTGCAAATGGATTCAGAATGAAGATTCTTGGGGCGGTGCAATTGAGTTGAAGATCCTCAGTGAATACTTCAACATTGAGATTTGTTCGATCGATGTACAGACTCTTCATATGTTCCAGTTTAATGAAGGTGCGCCGACTAGATGTATTGTTGTTTATTCGGGAATTCATTATGATGTCCTTGCTCTGTCCCCGTCGGATCCGCCATATACCCATGCGGATCCGCTTGCGCAAATTGATACGAAGATTTTTGAAGCGGTTGATCCGGTTGTTTTGGATAAGGCGAAGGAAGTGTGTCGGGTCTTACAGAGCAAGCACTATTATACGGATACGTCGGGGTTCTTGGTGCGCTGTAACACCTGCGGGGAAACGTTCACGGGTGAGAAAGGGGCGGTTCAACATGCTACTGCGACTGGTCATTATGATTTTGGAGAATCGGGTTGACATAGAGTGGATCATGAAGCATGAAGTATTGAGCATGCATTGATAGGCGTATATGAGATTGGTGGAGGGGTAATTTAGACCCTTATGAATAAGAAAAAACAGCATCAAGAGTTGTTATTTATTATTATAATTGATTTTCGGGTTTGGGTAAACATGGATGTCGTGTAGCGTCAGAACTGCATAATATATCGTACCAACCCGTCTCATACCATGGCCACTTCATCGGCCTCATCATCCCCCGCATCCTCGTCATCGCCAGACTCCGCACTCTCTGGTTGACCACCCCATTCAACATCGTGGTATGTGGGGGTGGTGAAGAACTCGTGTTCCAATGCTTCCTCGGCACTGAAACGCTTGCTGGGATCCAATTCCATTAATCCTGCCAGAAGACGTGTAGCTTGCTGTTCGGCCTCGGTCAAGTCTTCAACACAACTAGACCATTTCACTAGCTTTTCCCAGCTATATCCCTTCTCTCCAATAGTTGGGATATTAGTTTCGAATATTTGTCCATGCATGGCTGCAGCGGTTTTCATTCGTCGAGTCCCGAAGATACTTGACATTTCGATCATGGCGTCGATGTCATCTGCCGAATTGAAGAAGGGGAATCGGCGGCCAAGCAGAGTGAGGAGGATTACTCCTACAGACCACATGTCGATTTTGGTGGTTTGGGATGTGCATTTGAAGAGCACTTCAGGAGCACGAAAACCACGGGTTCCTGCTCGGTTTGCTCGTCTTGAGGGTCTCGAGTCGTTTTTCGGATACCCGGTTGATAGGCCTGTGGATGGTGGATTTTTTGAGTAGTAACTGGAGAGGATTCTGCTACGGCGGACATAGGTTTGATGGGCACAAAGGCATTGACTGGTATATTCAGAGCCCTGACGCTGTGAATTTTGAAGAACCGGGGTTAGACTAGCCTTTATTAATTGGGGGATTGGGTTGAGCTTACCTCTGCAAGACCAAAGTCAACGAGCACGCCTTCCTTCAGCTCAGTGTTGTAGAGGAAATTGCTAAAAAAAAATATAATTAGTATATAATAGACACAGCGATTTCCCAGTCCACATACGTTGGCTTGATGTCTCTATGTAAAATGTCGTGTTCGTGAACAGATTGTAATGCTGTGATAAGTGATCGTAGGTAATGGCGCATATCCGCCACCATGAATGTGCGATACTGAATGCGAAAGTCGGAGTGTGGGAAATAGGGTAGAACTGCAACGACTTGGTCTTGATACCGAAATGCAGTAATAAGAGGGCACACTGATTTGCAGCCTCGAAGATCATGAAGGAGTTCGAGTTCATTCTGAATCCGGATGGGACTGCTCGTAACGTAAATCTTCTTCAGCGCCACATATCGAGGTTGTCTACGCCCTCCTGATGATCCATCCATTCGACGTCTCTTGGATGGCGGGCTTGGAAATGATTCCTGTTGCTGTGCTTGTGTAAAGACATCCCATTCGTTCTGATAGTGGTCGTAGAGTAGGTCTTCGGCTTTGTAGACAGTAGAGAACGTTCCTGGACAAGACCAATTCTTAGCACATCTATTCATGGTCAATAATTCGTCTTGCCCTTAGTATAATATACCTTCTCCGATTCGATTGACCAGTCGAAATCGGTCCGAAATACCTGGAAATGTATCTTCCAGTTTAGTCATGTCTTCCCTGACTGACTCGTCCACCTCTTCTTCATATTCGCTTTCTTCCTGTGGCCTGTCACTTTCCACACCTTCATTCTCGTCCGCATATTGATAGTTCGAAGGGGGAGCTTTAAAGGAACTGCTGCGCTGTAGCTCGAAAACCCCCGCCGGGGCAGGACGAAAAGCGGACATGATAATTCGGGAGAAAGACTGTTGTCAAATCGTTGTCACACAGGATATTAGGTAGTAACATCCATGCAAGAGGAGGCTGGTAAAGAGTGACAAGGGCTTGGAATATCTGCAGCTCAACCACTTGCATCAACCAGCAATTCGGAGAAAGCCCGCTTGTTTTTCTCCGCGAAACCGCGTCGATTCTGCCAATGTTTTTGTAGGGCGGTGAGTTGCCCGTTCGGGCAAAAGCCAAACATCCCGCCGAGCAACACCGCATTTCTTCCCCTCCAATCTTCCTCCAACCTTTTGTTGTTGTTGTTGTCTGTCATCGACCATGGAGGATAGAATACAGTTCGATATTAACGATTCGCTCAAGTATTACTTGAGCGATCCAACTTCTATCCCAACACCCGAGGCAGACCCCGAATTACTCGATTGCGAAACAGATCCCGATCAGTTGTCGACTGCGCTGATCGATAATGTTCTGAACCCGATTGTCGACGCTGTCGCAGAGAATCCAGAAGGACTGACGAGATCGTCCATCTTCGATTCATTACAATTTTTATTAAAGTGCGCACCAAACCCCTCCGTTTTATCAACGGGACCTTTCCCCTCACCTGGAATCGACTCTGAACGTTTGAACCATTGCAGATACACCAGCTTTCTCCCCACGAAATCACTCAGCAAGGTTCTCGACTTGGTTGTGTCCGGCTTATCCGTCGAGGCTGATATCATTGTTGGGGATCTTGAATCCGACGAACAAGATGCGATTCAGCAGCATAAGCAGCTTCTCGAAATGTATGGATTCCTTCTTCAGTGGGCTTTGTCTGCTGTTGAAGTGAAAGCCGCAGAGAAACCTGCCGAAGCTGCCCCTGCGCGACGTGGCGGTTCTAAATCGAAGTCCAAATCGGCTAAAGACGGAGCATGGGATTGGACACCCCAAATTCAAATATCCATGGAAACCATGTGCAAGGTGATGAAATTGAAGCTGGGCCGGATTTTTATGACGACCTCGGATCGCGATACATTTATTAACCTATTCACGCGAACAATCTACTTGGTGTTGGAGAGCGAGCAACGGGTGAAGAGTATGACGATTCGCATGCACGCCTTCAAGGTTTTGTGTATCGCGGTTAAGCACCACGGCCATGCTTTTGGTATGCGCTCTTGTATTCTCGAAGATACAAGTACACTTGAGGCTAACGCTCGTAGGCGCGCAAACATCGATCGTGCAGAACTTGACTTATTTCGAACACTTGTCAGAGCCCATGGCTGAATTCCTTCACATATTGGCGGAGCAATATGACTACCCTCAGCTTTCTGATGAGATCTTGAAGTATCTAACCCTGGCTTACAAAGAGGATGACCTCTTTAGCTAACTTTTGATGTAGGGAACTTGGAAACAAAGAATTCAATTCAAACGATACCCGTGGACCAAAATCAGTCTCCGCGTTCATCATCAAGCTGTCTGAACTTGCTCCAAGATTAATCATTAAACAGATGACTCTCTTGGCCAAGCAGCTTGACAGTGAGGTAAGTACCCTCTATTCTTTACATGTCTACACTGCTGTGAGGGATTGGCAAATGCTAACAATGAGAACAGGCTTATACCCTGCGCTGTGCTGTTATTGAGGTCTGTGGAAACCTGATCTCTGATCTGAGCCGACAAGAAGAACGCAGCGAGAACTACAAGACCCAGATCAATGCTTTCTTCGACGTCCTGGAGGAACGATTCCTAGATGTTAATCCCTACTGCCGATGTCGTGCCATTCAAGTTCTCATGCGAATCTGTGACTTGGAACAGAAGTTTCCCAAACGACGACAAGCTGCTGCTGAGCTTGCTGCCAGAAGTCTCGAGGATAAAAGTAGCAACGTTCGCCGCAATGCGATCAAGCTTTTGTCTAAGCTGGTTGCTACACATCCATTCGCTGTCATGCATGGCGGTCTCCTTTCATACAAGGAATGGAACGAGCGACTGGATGGAGTCGATAGCGAACTAAATGCACTACGACCTCCTGAAACCCCGGGATTCGACGGTGAAATGACCCAGATTGACCCTGAGTTGTTGGATGATGCGACACAGCTCCCAGATGAATCCCCATCCAAAGCACCTCGCATGACAGAGGAAGAGAAGGCGACAGCAATGCAAAAGGCGGCGGAGCAGGCTGCAACATCGGAACTCTTGACTCGTTTGCAATTGACCCGGAAATACTATAACGAAGCAATCCGCTTCATTGAGGTTCTCCATTCAGGATCCGCGATCGTTTGCCAATTACTCTCCTCTCGAAACAAGAGTGAAGTCATTGAGGCTATGGACTTCTTCGTGATGCTTGATGCGTATAAGGTCGAAACTGCTCGCACTGGTATTCGTCGCATGTTGCGCCTGATCTGGACCAAGGGCAACAGCGACGAGGGCAAGGGTGTCCAGTCTCATTTGATCGACTGCTACAAGGGTCTCTTCTTCGATGCTCCGGATTCTTTCAGCCCCAACGATGCTGCGAACTATATTGCACGCAACATGATCAGTTTGACTTTTGGCTCCACTCCTGCGGAACTTACATGTCTTGAGCAGCTGTTGAGTACTATGATGAAAGCTGGTCACGTATCAGAAGGTGTCATCGCAAAGCTATGGCAGGTGTATGGGGTTCAGCGAAAGGAGATCTCCAAGACTCAGCGTCGCGGTGCGATCATTGTTCTGGGTATGCTGGCTCTTGCAGACCCCGAGGTCGTCATCAAGGAAATCGAGGTGATGTTGCGCATTGGTCTTGGTGGATTGGGTCGATCAGACCTCATTCTTGCAAAGTATACTTGCATTGCTTTACGGCGCATGGTTCCTGGACGACAAGCCAAATCCAAGGATGTCGGCATACCTAAGCTTGCTAATGACCATTCCGTCTTGACGAAACTTGGAGCTATGTTGGAGATTGGTTCCGAGAGCAAAGAGTGGTATGGTGTTGCCGAGCAAGCAATCAGCGCTATCTACACTCTCTCGAAGCATCCCGACGTTCTCTGCTCAGACATCCTTCGGAGAAAGACCCGTCTTGTCTTCCAACCTCACTTGCAACGTCCTTCATCTTCACACACCACCGCTAGCGCCGAGGAGCAGAACTCTGAGGCTCCTGCGGCTGCCGAGGATCAGCAAGCAAACTCCAAGCCCTCATCCACAGCACTCTCGCAGCTCTTGTATGTTGTTGGTCACATTGCTATCAAGCAAATTGTCCATCTTGAGCTCTGCGAACTAGACTTCAAACGCCGCAAGGCAGAGCAGGAAAAGACTAAAGCGGCCGAGACCACCGGCCAAAAGAACGAGGACGACGACGAACTTGACCTCATCGGAGGTACGACTGAGGATGATTTCACCGATGCCATGGCTCATATTCGTGAACGTGAGCTTCTGTATGGAGAACACTCACTACTTGCCAGGTTCGGCCCATTGGTAGCAGAAATCTGCGCCAATAACATCGAATACCCAAATCGCGATCTCCAAGCATCTGCGACATTATGTCTAGCCAAACTGATGTGTGTCTCATCGGAATACTGCGAGAAGAACCTTCCCCTCTTGATCACAATCATGGAAAGATCCGAGGACCCAATTGTTCGCAGCAACGCCGTTATCGCCCTTGGTGATATGGCCGTATCCTTTAACCATTTGATTGATGAGAACACGGATTTCTTGTACCGTCGACTGAACGATGACGAAGCCTCTGTTAAACGTACCTGTCTTATGACACTTACTTTCTTGATTTTGGCCGGTCAGGTCAAGGTTAAGGGACAACTTGGTGAAATGGCAAAATGTCTTGAAGATGATGATAAGAAGATTGCTGATCTTGCACGAATGTTCTTCACTGAACTTGCTACGAAGGATAATGCTGTTTATAATCACTTTGTTGATATGTTCAGTTTATTGAGTGCGGAGCGAAACCTGGAGGAGGCCTCTTTGCGACGTATTGTTAAGTTCTTGATTGGTTTTGTTGAAAAGGTATTTCCTTTCCCTCTCTTCCTCTCTCCTCGCAGTCTGCTCTGGTGAAATGAAGTGATCATGCTAATGTGGTATATAGGAGAAACATGCTCGTCAATTAGCTGATAAGTTAGCGGCGAGACTTCCTCGCTGTGAGACGGAAAGACAGTGGAATGATGTTGCGTATGCTTTGTCTTTGTTACCTCATAAGAATGAGGAGATTACGAAGACTGTGACGGCTGGTTTTAATAAGGTTGTCACTGCAGCTGCTTGATATGATCATATTTGATCTGGATCTTCATCCTGGTTCTGGTCGTTCGAGACTATTTCCGATGTTTTTATGACTGTAGTTAATTTCGTTAGGGTTTGGGTGTTTTGGTTGGGATTGGGGGGTTACTGGTTTCATGAAATGAATGAATTTATTATTTTTTATGTTATTTTAGTTTACTACTTTTTCAGTTTAATTGACAAGTTGTCAATGGCAGATCATGCAAAACAATTCTATTCATTCTGATAGACAGTGATGTATAGGACTGCCTGTTCAGAATTCTCGACTATCCACAAAATAACAAAATCCGGAGCAAAAAAAATATATACTCCCCGGATTGGGACTTGAAATCTAAATATTGTTCAATGGAAGGGCGAAAAAACACTGAGCCTTCCAAAGAACTTGAATCTGAATACAGGGAAATAATCCTTGACAAGATGCCGTGTTGAATGGTCGCATACCAGATACGCCTCACCTCCCGCCATAGTTCAATCCATTTCAAAAAAGAGAGAAGAAAGGAAACATTGTAAAAAAGAAAAGTCTATGCACCCTGCACGGAACTTTCTTCCAATGTATAATTTCCAGCCCGGATTCCTTCAAGGACCTTTTGACCTTCTTCTGTTAACTCTGGTTTTCCCAGTGGAGTCACCGCGCCGGTGAAGAAGCGTGGTTTCCATTCGACGTCTTGTTCTTTGCGTTCGGCGGCACGTTGACGCTGACGCTCTTCGATGTCTTGTTTCAATTTGGTTGCTTCGGTGTACTGTTTGCCAGTGATCGCATTTGTGACTTCGGACCAGAACTTGAGAGATTCGTTGGATAGTTGTGTTTCGGAAGGAGGAATGTCTTTCTCGGCAGGGAAGAGAGGCGTGATATCGATGAGGAGAATTGCTTCTTTACTTCCGGCTGGAGTATAGTAGATCTTGCCATGCCAGGACCCGCTGATTCGGGCAAGAATGTCGCTTTCCTTGACATCTTTCATCTTGGTTGTGGTGTCGTTTTCGGGGTCGTAGCGGAAGATTACTCCTTCCAGTCGGTTTTGAGTTCGTCCAATCCATCCTTCTTCCATGTATTGCAGGATTGCCTTCATACGAGTCTTCGGACAGGTCATGTAACATGTATCGGTCACTGTGACGGAAAGGGCACCACGTAACAGACCTCCGAGATGTGCGTGTGGGTGAGTGAGTTGGTATTCCTCGTTATCTCTTTTTTCGATGTTGACGAAAATGCCCAGGTTGTGCTGGCCAGGGCTGACACGAATACTTGTGCCGGTGAACTTGGCGCTGAGTTGATCGAACCCGCGGGCTGAAACGCCACGTTCGGCACAGTCGATGTAGAATGCTGACACGGGGGGATGGTGAGAAGTTTGTTCGGTCAGATAAGAGATCTTGACTTTCTCATTCGCCTCCTTGGCACTATTTTCCTTGTCGACATCAACACCAGGGAGATTTGACTCTTCCGGAATGAAGTCCGGTACTTCCCAGCTACACTAATTCCCCAAAAGAACATCCACTTGTCAGCGTCTGTATGTGCATGTATGAGTTGATTCCAGGTCAACTTTAGCTTACCCGGAAAAATTCACCCAAAGTCGAGTTGTATGGCTTGCATGGCTTTCCCTTGATATATTTCTGTCCAACACTCAGCATATATTCCAATAAAAGTCCGAAGTCAAAAGTACCAGATCCTTTGTAAACCAAAATCTCAACACCTCGAGCATGCGTCCTAGCTCATCATCCGACTTGCCAATACTGTAGCTCTCTGGTCAGCACATATGAGCGACTGCCATGAATGGTATTTTTAATTCCTGACCTCGCAAAGGTCTCGGGTCGATCCAAGTAGTTCCAGTACTCTAAAGTAAAAGTGAAGTCCCGTTAGCTCACACATTTCCCCTTCTTTTGTAGCTCCTTGTGTCTAGAAATGTCACACAATCGCAAAACCTACCTAGATTCGGTCTGGGTTCGAGTAGTTGAGCCGGCAACGAGAAACGAACGGATGCGATATCTGTCACACCCACGAACCTATTTCACTGTTGCATCAGCACTGCATCAGGAGGAGCTTCTAAGTAGCTTTCTTTTTGTTCTCGAGTAGGACAACCCGAAGATAAGAGCTAGTCATACTTGCGCAGAATGGACAAAAATGTCTTCAACTTGGAAGAATCATCAGGGGTTTTTTCGACCACTGGGGTGGACGACATGGTTTCTGGGTTTTTTTCCGGTGAGGAGAAAGAGGGAGGGAGGGAGGGAAGGATTTGGGGTTGCGCGAAGGCGTTCGGAGGGGGCAAAGTAAGTAAGTAGCTTTGTGCACCAGGCAAAATGCTTGTTCAGGAAACAAATGGAGAATAGACAAAAGAGAATAAATTATGGGCAAATCGACCCTAAATCACTTCACGGAAGAAACTCGCACGGAAATTCCCCAGGGAAAAAAGAAGAAGAAAGAAAGTCAACAATAAAAAGGAGGCAAAAGAGAGTCAAAAAGCGGGCAAGTTTGGGGAAGAAAGAAGGGCGGTGACGTGCTGTTTTTTTGCCCGGTGGAGAAGAGACAATCAGTCAGTCAATCAAAGTAGGGGAGTTGTTGAATTGGATGAAATACTGTGGAATACTAGAATTCAGGTTTGGTGGGTTTGTCAAGTGGCGTATTATTAGAGAGGTCTTGGCTAGTCTCAGCCCTGTTGAGATGCAGGTGAGGTTATATTGAGATATTGCTGCCTAGATGTCAGAATATACATCTACCATATACGCAGCATATAGGGTACTTTATTTTATACTGTTCTGTACTATACTGCACTCTGTAGGATTAAGTCCAGCTGATTACTGTACAGTGCAATGATCATACTCCAGTATACTATGTGCTCAACTCTCCACGAATGACGTCTCCGCCAATCGTGGCCTTGTCTGAGCCCACGAAGTCACAGCAACTCCGCCAGTTGCTGCTTGCGCGCTAAACTTCGTAGCCACGTCCGTACCGCTGGTCCATAATCATATCTTCGTCCTGTCGCATGGTCCTCGTCTGCATTCCGGGTTTGCTGTTCTTCGCGAACTCGACTGCGCAGCGCCACTTGCGCCTTGGCGGTTTCCTCTTGGCGTTTGGTCAGGACCGCCAAGGACTGTTTTCGCAAGAGGTCCTCGGGAAGAACGGCCTCGTCGATCATGGTGCGAGTGAGTCCCAGTGATGCGTCCGGTCCAAGCACTGTATCCTCAAGGATATCAACCGACATTTCAGCCTGTGCATGACTGTCATCATCCCGTCCGTCATGGGTCATGAGGTGCTCATTAATGATCTCAAGACTTCGCACATTGACCGCGAGTTGGTGGATCAGTTCTGGTAAGGGATCTCGAACTAATGCTAGGATTGAAAATTCGATTTGTTCCTCCTCATATGCGGCCATCCGATCGAGAATATTGGGCTTGGCTACTTCAAGCCAATCCTCCCCTGCAGAAAATTCCCCTAAGAAAAAGAAACATCAGACTTATCAGCTGAATAGGAAAAGAAAAGAAAAAAAAAGGAAAAAAAAAAGAAACGAACCGATTGCCTGTGGTTGCCGTTCTAGTCCATCTAACTTCCAGACTTGACCCATTGCCGGCAGAAATGCGATAAAATGGAACGTAGCATCCTCATCATCAGAATCCTGTGCTTTCGACCGCTTCTTTGATTTTGATTCCTCTTTCAAATGTAAATCGGAGTTCAAAATATCCATTTTGCTTGAGTTGTCCATCAGTCACGACATTTGAATATGTTATATGTGATTACAAGCTGGGCTTACCGTGCAAATGAATTGTGTATCCTTTTAACAAATTCAAAATTATTGATCGCATCCCCGCGTAATGCCGGCGTAAATGGCATAGTGAATTCCTTGAAGTGCTGAAGGTTTTCCCCAAGGTCAACGTCGGGAATGTTATTGACGATGTTGAGGAGAGCCACACTAGCACAGGCGTTGCTCGCCGTCTGACACGAATGATCAGTCTCCAAAGATTCAACAGATATATTCCAGATGTACCAACCTGGTTTGCAAACCAAAGACCTTCTGGACATGTCGCTTCTTGCTTTTCAAAATCATCCTCCCGCCAGCGGAAAAGGAAGATAAGACCGTAGATAGGTTTGCTACCGAGCCAATAGTTAGTTGTCAATTCTTCGATTTCTTCATGACATAGAAAAAATATAGAGTTTACTTCATAAATGCCATCAATTCATCATCGAAAGAGACCACTTCTTGAACCTGGACCCCTTTGACACCAAAGTCCCGGAGCATCACATTGAACAAAGCCTAGGACAGGAAATCAATAAATAAGGCTGGGGTCATAAATGAGACCAAAATAATCTTACCGGCTCAGATTCAATCTCGCAGAACCCATTCCATTTTTCCTTCTCCTGGTGTGTTGCCGGTTGGCAAATGCTATCACTGGAGTCGTCTTCTGTTGAATCGGCTACTCGTCGTCGTTTGGAGGGTCCCATGATAACAGCAAATTAATGTACTTTCATGAAAAGACCTAACAGTCAAAAATATACTGAAGTAGCAGCAAAATAGGCAAGACGAAAGAGACAAAGAGGTGTGAATGAAAATGTAGGAAATGTTGACTCTGACTTGTATGGACAATGTAGATACAATCCACAGGCAGAGCGGTTGACCGCCTTTGCTTGCCAATGGATAAGACCTGGCAGATATTCCACTATAAATGGTGATTGTGTGCCAGGTATGGGCTTGTATTAGCTCTGGTCATATTTAAATAGTCATAGATAACATTCTTAGCCTTTTTGTAAATAATATAGTACTCGCAATTTCAATTATTTATTTCATTTCAAAGTTGAGGCATCCTCCACCTCCATTTTCTGCCAGAGGAATACCTTAAAAGCTTACACCGCTTTAAGCTCCAAGAGGCAGCCTTGCGAAAGAATAGTCTAAAATATTTTGATTAAAAAATGGAACTAATAAAAAGAAAATCATAAATTAAATCATTCTATAATCTTCTTGATACCATTTGCTCAATTGTATTCACCCCCCTTCATAATATCAGCATAATCTCACTGTTTTATAGTGGCATGTGGCTAGTGGACCGAGCTTCGACGCGCTTCCCGCGTTTCCATCACTTTTTGTTTCTGTTTTTACAACCCACCTCCATCTCTCTCCAACTTCGAACAGCTCGGTGATCCATCACCCTTCCGACTTGAGCTCTCCTATTTCTGCGCAATCCGTGACAGTTGCGCTCTGGGTTTCCGTTTTTTACCTCGGAAATATCCCTCAACCAAAGCTCAATTCTGGTGATCGCAGCATGCCATGAGCGCAACTCCCCGCCTTACGTCTGCTTTCCCGCAGACGCCTCAGACCATAAGAAGGAGAAAGCTATTTGCGTCACCTACCCGGTCTCAGAATCGTGATTTGCGCGATGTAAAGTCGCCATCAAAGTCCCCGGCAAAGGCATCGGTGCCAAAACCGCCGCAGAACAATGCCAACCAACCGCTCGTCCCGGTCGATTTGATTGATGCCCCTTCGCAACGACTCTATGTGGTGGCCCTTTACATACTCCTCAATTCGTGGCGTGTATATGAGTCTTGGAATGCATCCGACGAGCTGGACTCGACTTGGCTATTCTTGAAATGGGTTACGTTCGATGGTGTTTTCTTGTTTGGTCTTCAGGCTCTGCGCATCCCCTGGTTAGAGTGGGCTTTCCCAACTACCCTAGCTCTGCTGTTATTACATGTTGTTGGTAATGTCTTTTTGATGTTCCGCATTCCGGTGAGTTCGATTGATTTTTATTTCCTGGTTGGTAAAGAATGGAAGGCTAATGGTAACAGCTTCCCTTTGGCGCATGGCTCGCAGCACTGGTCAGATTGGCATATGATCGAGAGCTTTCGATTTCGGAGCGCAAGGTCAAACCCGGAGACATTATTCACAATGCTTCGTTGATTCTGGGAAAGCAGATCGTACACATCTTACCCGAAGGGTTAGTTCTCATATTTAGAAAGAAATGCTGTTTCTACATATTTCTTTGCTAATTTTTTTTTTCAGATCTGCTGTCTTGAATCCTGAGCGCGAACCACTCTGTCTCGACTCCCAGAAAACTACCATTGACCTCCCTATTCGTGTCAATCAGACTGACCCCATTCTGATCGAGATCCTGCGCCTTGATCTCCACACTGGTGAAAACGAGACCCTGACTGTACCGGCAAAGCAACTTAAACAGCTGAAGAAACAAGCTGAAAAGAGACATGCTACTTTGGAAACGGTTGCTCACCGAGATCTCTTCGTCCCCGTGCGCAAACCCGGAATCTATCGCCTACAAAGAGTTGTGGATAAGTCGGAATTGGATGTTCGCACACGCATTTCAGATGCATTGGTGGTCTCCTGTCCTCGGGCGTTGATCAAGAATTCTCACACCAACAAATGCAAGGGCGAGCTGTCCAATTTGGTGCTTGAAGTTGAAGGAACGCCTCCATTGAAAATTAAATACAGTCGACAGGTCAATCAGCTTGATCGTGGATACTCGTTTCAAAACATTCAACCGGATAATTTACGATCACCGCTATTGGGTCAAAGATCAACTGGTGCCCTGTTCAGCATCAAACAACCGGATATTTCGTGGGCTCAAAGCCAAAAGATTGACGTTCCTTTGAACGAGTCTTTGAACGTTGGCGGAGAATGGTTCTATGCTATCGAAGAGGTTCACGATGCTGCTGGAAATGTCGCAAACTACTCGTCCCTTTTCGAGTACGGCGAACGACCATCGTCAAAGTCCCCTTCCCAGTGGCATCAATTCTCTATTCACGAACGTCCTCGTGTCGCATTGTCTGGCTGTGACGATCAACGCCCATTGGAGGTTGCGTATGGCGACAGTGTTAACCTTCCTCTCAGCTTCGAGAATGTTGGAATTGGCTATGCCGAGGATGGTCCCTTCACGGTGGCTTACTCCTTCAGCAACGCAGATCCCTCGCAGGCCCACCAGAACCCTGACGGTGCTAAAGTATTGGCTCTTAAGAACCTGGATCAGAAGTCTCCCATTAAAGAGTCTGGATGGTACTCGTTGCAATCAGTTTCCAGTCAATTTTGCTCGGGTGAGATTTTGGAGCCCGCGTCTTGCTATTTGCACAACCCTCCAGAGCCGGAGCTGTCTGTCAAGGCCGAGAAGATATTCGACCGATGCGCCAACAATGCTATTGGACTTCTCGTGGACCTTGATCTCACAGGCTCGCCGCCATTCCGTCTCCGCTACTCCATCGAAAGCTCGATTCCTGGGGCCGGCACTGTCACCAAAACTCAGAGAGTTGATGGACTGCGAACCCAGCTTGATTTCACCCCACCAGAGGCAGGCTTTTATAGATACCGCTTCCTAGATATTGAGGATGCAGTCTACACTCCGCGCTCGTTGAGGGACAAAGTGCCTCTTCTCGAGCAGGATGTCAAGCCACCAGCTTCGGCGCACTTCCTTGGCCAAGGTAACCAAAGAAAGGCCTGCTTCGGTGAATCTGTTTCCGTGGATGTATCTTTCCTGGGAGAAGCGCCTTGGACCCTGCAATACGAACTGCTGAACAATGGCAAGAGATCGAAGCATACACTTGAGTCCGAGACAGAGGTGGCCACTATCACGACTGACAAATTGGTGAATGGCGGAGAATACGTTCTAGCATTGACCAGTGTTAAGGACAAGTCCAAATGCAAGCGGACGCTCAAGGAAAGTATCAGAATCGACGCTCGTTCGAAGCCGCCCAGTGCTGCGTTCGGCCAAATCGAGAAGAAGACCAGCATCACTGCCCTGCAAGACTCCAAGATCAATATCCCACTGAGACTCAGCGGTGAAAAGCCATGGACAGTCAAATATCGCAACATGGAGTCGCCTTCTTCGATTCAGGAGCACGTCTTCTGGGACAGTAATGGCCAACTTTCTGTGAACCGTGACGGTGTATACCAACTCATGGAAGTCTTTGATAAATCGTGCCCTGGTTCCGTTGATCAGTCAGCCAACCAGTTCGAGGTATCATGGATTCCCCGGCCTCGAATTACTGCTGTAGACAGTTCACCCCTTGACCAAGGAGGTCACCCCTTGAGCCAGTACGTGAAGCCAGAAGTCTGCCAAGGTGACGATGATACTCTTGAGCTGCGTCTCTCCGGAAATCCTCCATTTGCTCTCAAGTATGAGCAGCGCCGAAAGACAGATCGCGGTTCATCATCTATCCGCTCGCGCAATCTGAACACGGCCTTGAACGTGGTTGCAATGGAGATGGATACCTCTGAGCCTGGCCAATGCACTTACAAATTCACCAAGGTCGGTGACAACCTTTATGACAATGACCCGAAGAGCGATGGTCTCGAGGTTGTCCAGCGCGTGAACACGCTTCCAACAGCCAAGTTCGACTCCCCAGGACATATCTACGGATTCTGCAAAGAGGATGCCAGCGGCGAGGAGACCATTCCAATCACCTTGGAAGGATTGCCTCCTTTTTCTCTGGAGATTACAATCAAGCACCACTCAAACGCCAAGCCAGAGATTGTCACTATCCCCAAGATCATGTCGCACCGTCACAACCTCCCCATTCCCCGACGTCATCTGGATCTTGGCCAACATGTTGTCAGCATCCACAAGGTCCGCGACTCGCGTGGTTGCCAACGAACCACCGAATTTGACCCCTCGTCTGTTCGTGTGGCTGTTTCGGATGTCCCAACAATCATCCCGCTCGAGTCAAAGGTTGATTACTGTGTTGGTGAACGCCTTTCATTTGCTCTGTCCGGACACGCTCCTTTCGAAGTCTTCTATACTTTCAACGGTGCCCAGCGGAAAGCTACCTCTCAAAACACAGATTTCCGTCGTATAGCCGAGCGCGCGGGTGATTTCACTATCACTGCAGTCGGCGATGGTGCCAGCGGCAAGTGCAAAGCGCATAAGGATATTACCAAGGTGATTCATGAAATGCCCAGTGTACGAATTAGCAAGGGACAGCTTTCAGTGGTGGATATCCATGAAGGTGGAGAGGCTGAGCTTCACTTTGAATTTTGGGGAACGCCGCCGTTTGAATTTACGTGAGTTTTTCCTCCATTTCTCTTCTCATGATGGATGCAATTATGATGGAATTGTGTTTGACTGACTTTTTCACAGGTATATTCGAAGCTCTAATGCTCGCAAGGGGAAGAAGTCTGAAATCCTGGATATCAAGCATGATATTTCATACGAGCATATTAAGACTGTCAAGACCTCTGACGAAGGAACTTATGAGGTTGTTGCGATTAAGGATAAGTTCTGTTCGTTCTCCTCGCAAGTCCCGACTGGAAAGTCGGATCGAGGACACTCATGAAGAATGTAAAATGATGGTTTAATCTGTTTTCTTTTAATTTTCTTTTTCTCTTTTTTACTTTACTATGCACTTCTCTGTTTGTTTGTACGGTTCTGATGTCTATTTGATATGGGTTGCATTGCAGTGGCGCTCGCAGGTAATGTACATTCGCCAATAAGATAAATTTCTCACACGCTCTTTTTTAATGAAATAATTTTTCCAAAAAATAAGTTCTATGCTCTTTTGTTGATCTCGATATTTTCAATCAATCCATCTCCCAGTCTAGCAATCTCATTTAAGATTGCAGGTTGATTGATCACGACGCGGTCCTTGGCGGAATCAGATGGTGATGGTGCAGTCGAGTACGCAGTCTTTAAATTCCATGTCTTGGGATTGAGAGTTTGTGGATTCCATAATCCTGCCACGAGATCGCATGTACTATCCCCATGGAATAGAAGTAAACTTGATCCGTAACAGGACTGAAGTTCACGAACGAATGATTTGACAATTCCCATTTTTGTTGCGCGGCCGGGAAGGAAATCCGTCGAGGCTTCGGCGATGTTCTTGAATTTCGAGACTGTGTGGTTTAGGATCTTTGGGCGGAGATTAATGACGAAGTCGTATGGTGCTAGGGATGTTTGGAAGAGATCTGGAACGTCTAGATCGTGGGCTTGAGTTCGGAGTAGTTCCATTGCTGCTTTGGATAGAGCGGTCATTCGACTTGCTACTACCTTTGACGGCATCTCGTATTGTGTCCATGTTACGCCTTCGGTGTCGATGTCTGATGCGACAAAGAGGGCGAGTGTGTTCATTGCAGGGTCGATGTTGCGCCATGCGGTGAATTGGGTGCGGATTGTCGAGGTCATCTCTGGTGTTAAGTCTCCGCTGAGGTCGATGATTAGAGGTTCTCGCTGCCAATCCCAGCGGGAGATGAAGTGCAGGGTTCGTAAGAATCCGGTCATGATGCTGGATGGGCTGTTCCAGGGGTAATGATGGACGAAGGCTCGGGTCGTGATGAGCTCGATTAGTTCATCGCAGACATGGGCTGAGAACAGATGGGAATTGAACCAGAACTTGACCAGGCGAATCGTTGGAGATAGCAACGGGAAACGAGTGCAAAGACTGCGTAATGCTTGGGTCAGACGGGGAGCTTGTACGAAGTTCTTCTTGTATGCGAAGAGAGCATAGGCTACTTCTTCACGTTCCCTAGGGCTAATCGTCTTGTCTTTCAAGTGTCGCTCGAGTAGAGTTTGCTCGCGCTCGTGGTGAATTCTCAGGCGGAAAATGAAGCCAGATGTGTGCGCAATATCGAGATATCCGTTGTTCAGGACCTTGCTGGTTTCATTCTCCATACCGACACGGCATGATGAAGCGGCTCCTGCGGACTGCAGAGAATCTCCAATCTTGATGAGGAAAGCTGCCTTGGTCATTTGGATAGCAGCAAAGTCATCAGGCCAGCGTGATGAGCTTTCGAATTGGAGAACAACATCTGCGGGCTCCTTGGCGCTAGAACCCTGCACGCGAAGTGCAGTATATCGAAGAAGTGGGCTGGCCGGGGCTAAGTGTCGAATTTCTAGTGGGACCTCTTCCATGCTTCGAATGGACTGTTCCAATTCCTTGAATGCTTCATTGATTGATTGGAAAGCAGGGTTTGAGTACGAGACGATCTCATCGCCCTCGTCATAGAGCAAATCGTCGTACTCGTCTCCTGTAAGCAGAAAATCGTCTTCCGGGATCTGGAAATGACGGTTCAGAATGCACACCAGGATCTGATGCACAATTGAATCATCATCCGGCTGATCGGACCACACAAGACTCTCTAGAATGCTACCATCCTTGAATCGGCGAAGCTCAGCCTTTTCACCCCAGAAAGCTCGGAATGATGCTGCCTCCTCCTTGTCTTCGGCCGCAGGACCATGGTCAACAACGCGAGACACATTGTCAGCATCAAGCAAAAGACCCACGGAAAGGCCATGGCTTGCTTTCTTGGTCGGTGCCTTTGAGCGGATAGACCAAGGTCCAGCAGTATTGCTTGTCAGGGAAACAAGCTTGACGCGATCCCCGAGACCTCTTGAAAGAACAGTATACAGTGCATTCTGCTCACGGAGAGCTTGAAGGGTATCGCCATGGAATGACTTGGGGAAAGAGATGAGGCGGTCGAATCTCAGAGCAGGCTCATCAACCTTGACAATGAATACTCGGTCGAAATTATCCTCTCGGGATTCATTTAGCATTTTGAGTGTGACACTGGCCTCTTGGCGAAGCGACGCATAAGACCATGGGGTCATTTTGTATAGGATGTTCAATCCCCTGCGGCCATCGTACAGCACCGGGCCATTGCCGGAGATCTTGATATCAGAAGCGGACAACAACAAGGGAGTGGTCAAATCCCGACCAGCCAAGAACTGCATGACAGCCTTGAAGATTTGATAGCTGCTGTAAGAGCGCATGAGAATTGGCTGTCCTGTAGGGCCACCACCCTCGAACAATAGAGAAACGAGCGTAGCCCACTCAAAGCCACCAAACCCTCCATTCTGGAATGCAGAGTGGAATCCCCGTTGTTGCAACCAAGTTCTTCCCAAGATGCATGCATCACGGAAAGATTCGCATTTCTGCGACGCCAGGTGAAGTTGCTTGTGATACATGGTGACTGTGGCTTCGGACCGAAGACTTGCGTTGTAAAATGGAGTCGGCTCGCCAGTCTCCGCATTGTCAGCAGAGGAGCCTTGTCGGATATTGCACTTTGCTGGTTGTGTGCGGGCGACTGGGAACAGGGTAGGATCGATCGCAGTTAGGATTCGGATTTGGGGATGCGATTGTGTCGACTTGTCACCCATAGTGGGACGAGGCTCCAGGAGAATCAAGGGACGAAGACCATCTCCATCCTGAAGTCCAAATTTGACTTCCAGACCAAGAACGTCGGCGGTTTCTTGAATTCCAGCCGCGATGCAAGCAACATAGTACGCACGTTTGTGAAAAAAGCGATAGTTGACGTAGTCTTTCTCCTGGAAGATAGAGCTGGGCATAGTCACCGCCAAATCCACAGGGCGATGGTCAGAGGTCTTGGCTCCATTTCTCAATGCGAAACTCCCAATCACGTTGATGTTCGCTGGTTTAGCGTAGGACATGGTATATTTTGTATCTTTTGCCGGTCGAGGTTCGGGCCAGGGGACTGCAACTCCACCGGAAACACTGCGAAGTTCTTTCTCGGCATCGGTAACGGATTTTGAGGGCTTCTCGGGAAGGTTCTCAATGGTCTCCTTCAATTTGTGTAGGGCGTCCTGAAGCTTCGAAATGCGTTTATCGTAGTTGGGTCGCAGGCTTGTCAGTAGCTCATCCATCTGCAGTTTGAAGAAGCTGGATTTATAAAAGCCACTGGCCATTGCAAGCTCAGCGCTCCGATCATCCTTCACCTTATTCCCTGCTGAGCTCTTATTCGAAGACTCATTTCTGCGAGCGGCAGAATTCTGGTCATTTTTCTTTTGCTTCGAGTCTGTCGTATCTGTCGCAATCTGAGTTTTCGTCGCAGATTGAACTGCACCAGAAGGCTCAGGACTGAGCTTCCGTCGTTTCACTGTATGCGACGACATTGTGGCAGCTTCACGAAGCTGAATTGGTCGAGGATCGAGTGATGTTGATATCTCGAAATTTTTTCTGGGCGATAACGGGCGATAGGCTCGGTGATTAGTCATGCACCAGCGGCAGTTGCTGGCCGAAGTCGCATTTACGTGACTCAATCCTTTTGCTCTTTTTTATAATCTCCTTTTCTTTTTTATTTCTGCCAATTGTTGTTTTTCTTGGGAATAATTCGATTATATTGGATTCAATTATGTTACAAGCAATCGGAGGGACAGTGCCCCCAAACACTGATCATGTATGTTCAGCAACCCCCGCGATGAGCCCCTCTATCATAGTGTTGGGGGGGCATCTTTATATTGTGGTCGCAAGACTGGCTCCTCTGCGAAATACTGACAATATGAAAGGCTGTTAGTGTATCACTACCTACATGGAGATCTAATGTCGGCTACGAGGAAGGAGAAGAATGGGTGATCAGTAAAATGCAATGCGGTTACCCTCGATTCTTCGTGCATCCCAGCATTCAAAAACTCGCCCAAGAAGTCGTTCGTCGTGTCGGAAACCCAGAAACAGAAACAGCTACACTCTTTGCCTCCGTGAAAACAGCTCAGATCTGCCGATCGTTCATCGTCTCAAAAGTGTCTGTCGAAGAGGCTCGCAAAGTCCGAATTGTGAACTTTGTTCCATCCCCGCATGCCGAAGCCGGAGCTAAAACTATCACCTCCTCTTTGTCGGCTGTTATATATGCAAAGGAACATGCTCCTCTTGCCAAACCAGTGTGGCAGCATTCTGGCAATGGAATCTCCAGTCGACGGGGTGAATTTTGTATGCGCGCTCTGGAGGATGGCTTCCTGGTGGAAGAGAAGATTACCGCGTCCGCCGAATCGATTGCGCAACGTCCTTGCAAGGGACCCAGAAGATACCAGGGAAGAGGTTCTATCAATGGAATCACTCGCAGCCCTCCAACTGAGACTTCTTCTCCGGCTAATGGTGTGGAAGATGGCCGCGACTATGCTCAGTTCATTGAGGAACGCTTCGGTCGAAACCTCAGCACCATGCTTGCAGACCAGGCCAAGCTTGCTGTACGGAAGCGCATTGCAGGTGTTTTGACTGCCGATGTTGACTTAAACGAGGCTCTTCAGACTGAATCCGCTGAAGGTCGAGTTGCTGGTATCTCGGAGGATGATGTTTACCTATACCCCTCTGGAATGAGCGCCATTTTCAACTCTCACCAGACACTCTTAGCTTCTCGGGGTCAACTGAAAAGTATTTGCTTCGGATTCCCATACACTGATACCTTGAAAATCCTGCAAAAATGGGGCCCTGGCTGCCTCTTTTATGGACATGGATCATCAGAGGACCTTGATGACCTAGAGACCCGACTAAAGAATGGTGAACGCTTCCTCGGTCTTTTCACTGAGGCTCCTGGAAACCCTCTGTTGAGAACTCCTGATCTTGTACGAATTCGTGCATTGGCTGATAAATATGACTTTGCTGTGGTGGTTGATGAGACTATCTCCAATTTCATCAATATCAATGTCCTCCGGTACGCAGATGTTGTGGCTAGCAGTCTCACCAAGATCTTCAGTGGAGACAGCAATGTCATGGGTGGAAGTGCGGTACTCAACCCTCAAGGTCAATACTATAAGATGCTAAAGGAAACTTTTGATCACGAATACGAAGACATTTACTGGGCAGAAGATGCAGTATTCCTCGAGAGAAACAGCCGAGACTTTGTGACGAGAATCGACAAGATCAACTCAACTTCCGAAAGTATCACCGCCATGCTGAAGGAGTCACCACTAGGTAAGTTTTGCCCTTTATGCTATACTTTGCAGTCTACCACGTTATCTTCGAATGCTAATCCTTCAATAGTGAAAGATGTTCACTACCCTAAGTATAGCCCGACAAGACCTGTGTATGATAGTCTCCGCAATCCTCATGGCGGTTATGGAGGCCTGTTTTCTGTCACCTTCAACTCAAATGCCGAGGCAGTTGCATTTTACGATACTCTTGAAGTCCTCAAGGGCCCAAGTCTCGGCACTAACTTCACTCTCGCGTGAGTCTCGGCCATCAACTCGTTCGAAGTTCCATTAATACTGACAGAATATATATCTAGCTCCCCCTACGTTCTCTTGGCTCACTATGGCGAACTGGACTGGGTATGTACCGTCCCTCGAGCTTTTCCTTTTATCTTTCGATTGATCTGGGAACATGGAACTAACGAACTTCTTTCAGGCGAAATCTTTCAATGTTGACCCCGATTTGGTCAGAATTAGCGTCGGACTCGAGGATTTATCGGACCTGCGTTCCAGGTTCGAAACCGCTCTGAAAGCTGTGGAGAAGGCACGGAAATAAATGATAAAATTTCGGAGGTTATATACATTTAACATGCTTAATCTGGCGTGCCATGCGATATCTGGGCTATTCGTCTAAGATAGAAAGCTGATAGTCCCATTCAACATAATCAAATAGACATCAAAATGCCTACTCCTGAGTAAGGCGAATCACAATTAACAGTCAACATGGTCGATGGTCCGGTATAAAAAGTGTTTATTTAATAGAATTATGGAAATTGCCTGAATCTTCATGTTCATTGCGTTGCAATCAAGGGTATAAGATAAGTACACGAAGGTTGTAAAATATCAAAAAAATCAAGGCGACCAGGTACTTTAGAAGCCATGGAAACACGTACTCAAGGATAGCCAGATCCATATATTGAGTTGCATATTTAAAATCATCAAAGTAGAATAACATCCGCATCACACCGCGAACAAGTATGAAAAGGGCCTCGCAAGCCTACATTTCCCACCAAGATGATAATGAGACCGATAGATCACCGGTATCATGGTAAGCTGAGTGCTTTAGCCTACTTCCGATCACAAGCAAATAAATACTCCGATATGTCAACAGAAGAAAGAGAATCCCCCTCTTCTCAGAATGGACGGTCCAGCGCCTCGTCATTTCCAGCCGCACTTGCAGTCTGGCTCACCATACCTCCCAGATCTCCGCTCCCGGTTCTCCTCAGAGCCTGTCGCATCGTTTCCACGTTCAACTCGCCGCCGAAATTGGAAGACTCTGGGCTCTGGGCTAGTGGTAACGGGCTTCCAGGACGACGTGCGCCATGGCTGGGAGACATGTCCAACCCCTTGAATGAGGTAGCAATGCTGGTGGGAGGTGATGTTCCAAGTGCATGCGAGGAAGCAGGTGACCGCAAAGGTGATGGTGAGCGATTGTGAGCCCCTGAAATGGGATTCCCGGAGGATGTCATTCCCTGGGAAGTTTCTCGACTGTGAACGGGTTCGCCGTTTTCAGCATGTTCGGCATTGACCACGTCCGCAAAGGAGATGAAGCTCAATCGTCTTACATCCGTGTCCAACGCACCATATGACGAGGACATCTCATCTGCATCACTTGAATGCACCGCACCATGATCAGCAATGCCAGAGGACGAAAGAAAATGCTCCGCTGTTGAAGATGTCGCGATACCCGTTGCTGGGTGGTGGAGGCTATGTGTGACAATCTCTACCGAATCAGGATCCAACTGTTCATCGGTGATCGCGGCAGAAGACGCTTCCAGGACGGGTGGTATATAGTTCTCGGTGCGAATGTGCGCCGGGATCGAGGGTGATGCCTGGGCTGGCAATATATCCTCTTGAACATCCCGCTCGAATATTTGCGAGGCAGGGGAGTGAAGGCGTGGGGGAAGTTGTGAAGAACCCCCAGGGGACGAGCAAGATCTGTACGGGTTGTTTGTTTGGCGGTCAATATTCGGGGTTCGTAGTGCTTCGGAGGAGCTAATTGGCGAAACGGGTGATACGGGACCACTATGTGAAGCTGCGGACCTTGCAGTTCCGGACTCTTCAGATGCATTTTTCTCAACGCTCTGTAGTTGGGTCCATGTCAAGCCCGCTGGTCTGGGAGCGCGGACATTTGTTGCCGGCTTTCCGACCAGGGGTACATCCTGATCTTCCAGTCTTGTAACGTGGTTATCATTATGCGATGGGTGAGAGCTTGGAGGCGAGATTTGACTCTCCAAAGAATTGATCGGCACACTCTGGGAGCTAGACATAGCGACGACTGGCTGTATACAAAGAGCAGCGTCAAACTTAAAGGATCGTCGGGTTGCTTCAAGCTGAGGGATCCGTGGTCTCAAGGGCTCTAATAAGCGCTAGCCATGACCATGAACTGTAGTTGAACGATTTGCGTGCCGCCTTGATTATAGCAGACAAGGCAAGTTGAGTATCGTGAGGTGAATCTCAGGGGTAGATGGATTCATCATTTTCAGAAAGTGAGATGATGACATCCAACGATGGCCAGGTGATCAGCGGAGATGTTGGAACAAGTACTGAGTACCTTTTCTTTTGCCTGCCCGTGGGGGTGATTCAAAGTACCCAGTACTTTTTACTGGCTCACCCCGTGACGCCATACCCGATTTAGACAAGCCCCTGTCACGTGCGCGATGGGAAAAAGTTCGGCCTCGACACGTCCTCCTTTGGAAGGTGCATCGGTCCACCGGTCGTCCCTTCCCTCCGCGTCCCCCGATTCCCTTTCTCTTTGGGAGAAGAGCTCGACGTCCTTCAAGTCTTACACACGCACATTCTCCTTCAATTGACTCTCGACAATTGCACTATCTCTACACAATGGCGGCCTCAATCACAGTTCCGAAGCGGCCTTTTCTGACGCTACCTTTCCTGCTTCCTTCATGGACCGATTCTCTCTCCATGGGCGCTAAACGCCATCAATCCTCATATCGCCGCACCAAACAAAGACTACGTGTCAAGCCAGATGCGTCTTTCGGTTCACCTCAACAGGGCCGTGAGCAAATCATCTACAACCCTCCCTCCAGTGCTCCATCGGTCTATCACACACCCAGCAAGTTCTTACCTGCCAATGATGTCCGCCGTGCCATGCGCACAGAGACTGCGTCCAATACCGATGTCAACGAACTCCCGAGCGTGTACAAAACCGAGGCGGAGAGGAAATATCACCTGACACCCGCCGATGTTGAGGAAATCCGCAAGCTCCGTCTGAACGACCCAATGACTTGGAGCCGATACTCTTTGGCCAAGCGATTTGAATGCTCACCACTCTTCATCGCAATGGTTTGCGAAGCTAGTCCTGAGAAGAAGCAAATCCAGAAGCAAGTCATGGAGGCGGTGCAATCACGATGGGGTCCCAAGCGACGGATGGCCAGGGAAGACCGAAAGTTACGCCGGGAAGCTTGGGGACGGGATGAATAAAGAACCAACCCACAGATTTGGTTGTGATTATCGGGTCGTTTGGAGTCGAAGTCAGACTTGCCCCAGGGTGGTCCCTGGGCAAGCATTTGTATGGCATGGGGACCCGGGGACAGTGAGGAACAACTCACGAACCTCTGTATAAAAACGACATGTATTCTAAGCTAGCATTTGTTCTATTCCCATATTATTTATGTTATTGTATTGTAGTCCACCTTTCTTTTCGGTTAGCCAATAGAGAATGCAAGAGAATAAAAAAAAAGAATAAAAAAACATAGCACACTACCACCACCGAAAGTGGGTCGTCGCCTGTCAATTCGCGGACTCCGAGGCCACACTGGGTGATACCAGTATGTACAATGTGTGTTTTACAGTATGTAATGACTGATAGGCCAAATATGAAAATAGATATTATTATACTCAGATATCTGCCCCAAAGAAAAGATCAGCATAAATCTTAACCATATATGCTATCTACTATCTAAATTCGTGCCGCTATACATAGTATATAAATTAAAGCGGTCGGGCCATCTCACCCTGCGAACCTTGGAAATCATCATTGCTGTAATAGGCGGCTACAGCCGGCAGTTGGGAAAAGGTCGTTTTTTATATTACGTGATAAGACTTTGCGAGGTACAACTGCAATGCCCCTCCTTCTTCCCCTCCGTCGCATCCCCTCGTTCGCAAAGCCTGGGCAATCGTCTCTCTCCCGGTTTACTACTCCTCATCCTCGTCCATACGTTCCTCGTCGATTTTTCTACGGGCATATCTGCGATACCAAAATGGCTCCTCAGCTCGAACCTTTCTTCAAGCAGTATGTTGGCTGTTGCTCATGAGCCCTGGGCTAAGAGTTGAAAGCTAACGCATATACGTTTACCTGCAGGGTCGATGACTCCTCAGAGACCTTCATTGACCGTGCGTACTCAGTCATTCGGACTTTTTTCCCCACGGGCTTTCACCCGCAAAAGCTCCAAAGCTGGCTTGACCATTTAGCTGACAAGCTCCACAGGTCTGCGCAAGGCCGTTGCAATTCCTTCCATCTCGGCTCAGGATGAGAACCGCAAGGATGTCGTTAGGGTAAGTGGGATATTTCCCCGAGTTCTCTCCAAAAACAATGCGGAAGCTAACCTCTCATATTCGTCTTAAAAGATGGCCCAGTTCCTTACCGATGAACTCAAGGCCCTTGGAGCTGAGGTTGAGCAAAGACCTCTGGGAAAGCAACCTGGCAAGGAGCATCTTGAGCTGCCTCCTGTTGTCGTTGCCCGGTACGGTAACGATCCCAACAAGCGTACTATCCTAGTCTACGGTCACTACGATGTGCAACCGGCTCTGAAGGAGGACGGCTGGGCTACCGAGCCCTTCGAGCTGACTATCGATGAGAAGGACCGCATGTATGGCCGTGGCTCTACTGATGACAAGGGTCCCGTTCTCGGCTGGTTGAATGTGATTGAGGCTCACAAGAAGGCTGGCGTTGAGTTCCCCGTGAACCTGCTTTGCTGCTTCGAGGGAATGGAGGAATATGGTTCCGAGGGTCTGGATGACTTCATTCACGCCGAGAGCAAGAAGTTCTTCAAGGACGCTGATGCTGTCTGCATTTCCGACAACTACTGGCTCGGTACTGAGAAGCCTTGCCTGACCTACGGTCTCCGTGGATGCAACTACTACTCCATCAGCGTTTCTGGCCCTGCCCAAGATCTCCACAGTGGTGTCTTCGGTGGCTCTGCCCATGAGCCTATGACTGACCTGGTTCATGTTATGTCCAAGTTGGTTGACTCTCAAGGTAACATTCTTATTCCTGGCCTCATGGATCTGGTTGAGCCCGTGACGGAAGAGGAGAAGTCTCTGTATGGAAACATTAGCTACACCATGGAAAACCTTCATGAGTCCCTGGGTGCCGAGACCGGCATTCACCCCAACAAGGAGAGAACCCTTATGGCCCGTTGGAGGTTCCCTTCTTTGTCTATTCACGGTATTGAAGGTGCCTTCTCCGCCCCTGGTGCTAAGACCGTCATTCCGGCCAAGGTTATTGGCAAGTTCTCCATTCGAACTGTGCCTAACATGGAGAGCCCTGATGTGAACAAGCTTGTCTTCGACTACGTCAAGGCTGAATTCGCCAAGCTTAACAGCAAGAACACTCTTGACGTTTGGCTGCAGCACGATGGCAAGTGGTGGGTTGCTAGCCCCAAGCACTGGAACTTCAGCGCTGCCAGCAAGGCCGCCAAGCAGGTCTTCGGTGTGGAACCTGATATGACCCGTGAGGGCGGAAGGTATGTCTTCTAATAATTATTCTTGTCCTCCATGGGCTTTGCTAACTCTATTAATAGTATTCCTGTGACCTTGACATTCGAGCAGGCCACCGGCAAGAATGTTCTTCTTCTTCCCATGGGTAGCTCCACCGATGCTGCTCACTCCGCCAACGAGAAGCTTGACCGTAGGAATTATATTGAGGGAACCAAGCTGCTTGGTGCTTATCTGCACTACGTGGCTGAGGAGCCCGCCACTGCATAAAGTACACAATCGGCTTTCTTTATTACCAGAAGGATTTACGTTAATGCAGAATAAACAATGGAATATGTTCAGTTCAAAGCCAAATGGCTACCACAATATATATCAGATTAATTCATCTAACAAGACATTCTATTAAATATTCACTGTCGCAACATATCAAGTCTATCAATGCATGAAGATATGCAATATAATGCCGTAACATTAGTTTGAACTCACTTTCTTTCTGCTCGTTCTTTCTACTGTCCTTTATACCACATAAAGCCTTGGGAATGATAGAAGGCGGCATGTAAAAGCGGTCAGCGGGATGCTTCAAACTTATGTTACACCACTGCATGTTGTTGGAGACCCCGCGTTCGTTTGTAAGTGTTACCCCGCTTATTAAGCATTGACGCGAAAATGCGCGCCGACGCGACTCCGAACACTCTTTGTCCATCGACAAACAGATATTCAAGGCTATGCGCGCATCATCTCAGCACGATTGAGGTTGATGAACTTATGCGAGGATGCCTTCCCTCAAAAGATTGCGGGACTTGGAACCCGAGAGCCAGAGCGAAGATGATTCTGAAAGTGGCGGCTCAGCGTCCCCTCCTCCGGTACGTTTTAAGGAAAGGAAAAAGCCGAGTGAAGGTTGGTTTACATACTCATGCTTGAATAGGGGAAACGTCATCGCACTTCGGCTTTGCCATTGTCATCCCAAAATGGCGATTCAGAAAATGATGCCTCCGGTACCTCCCCCGACGATCTGTCTCTCGAAGACGAAGACGAGCTAGAGATTCGCCAAACCCAGATCATTCAGGAGAAATACGCCCACATCGTCGACGAAACCAATAAACCGGCCGAACAAGGAATCTTGGAACGTGTCGAATGCTATAACTTTATGTGTCACGATCATTTCTCCGTAGAGTTGGGGCCACTTATCAACTTTATCGTTGGTAAAAACGGCAGTGGTAAGAGTGCTATATTGACAGCGATCACTCTCTGTCTGGGAGGAAAAGCTTCCGCTACTCAGCGTGGAGGTAGTCTGAAAAGCTTCGTCAAGCAAGGGAAAGAGAATGCTACAATTATTGTGCGGATCAAAAACAGTGGAGATGGCGCCTACATGTCTAGTGACTACGGAAAGTCTATCATTGTTGAGCGCCATTTCTCTAGGACCGGCGCGAGTGGCTTCAAGCTTAAGGCGGAAAATGGCCGAATTGTCTCGACGAAGAAGGCTGAACTTGATGCTATCACCGATTACTTCTCCATGCAAATCGATAACCCGATGAATGTTCTTTCTCAGGACTCGGCTCGGCAATTCCTCAGCACTTCTAGTCCAGCGGAGAAATACAAGTTCTTCGTCAAAGGTGTGCAGCTAGAGCAATTGGATCAAGATTATCGGTTGATCGAAGAATCAGTTGATCAGATTGAGGAAAAATTACGAACAAAGGCAGAGGATATCCGGATGTTGGAGAATCGTCGAAATGCTGCCAAGAGAAAATTGGAGATCTCTGATCAACAGGACTCCTTGCGAGATCGCCGGAAGAATATTCGGAACCAGATGGCCTGGGCTCAGGTTGAGGAACAAGAAAAGGTGGGCAGTCGGCGACCAAGTATGTTCCGCATAAAGCTAATGGGAATTAGGTCCGGGATACTATCGAGGAAACACTTAACAATGCAGACGAGGCGATCGTGACCTCCGAAGCAGCTCTCGGTCAATTTGATGAAGAGTTCCGGGCGATTGAAGCCGAGACAGAGACGGCTGCAGAGACTGCGTACAATGCTGACTTGGCGCTTGAAGAGGCTCGTGGAGAGCAAGAAAAGATCAAAGAAAGGCTGGATAAAATTATGGAGGAACGCGGTGAGCTGCAGGTACGTGTTTCGGCTGTTTTTTTGTACTTCTTATAGTCCCTGCTGACACTTGGTAGGCTCAACAACGTTCGATTCGAGAATATCTCAAGGGCGCCGAGTCTCGCATCATTGAAAGACAGAAAGAAATCGCTGATGAGACTCGGCGTCTTGCCGAAGCCAGTGACGGTGGCTACGCTCGCAAGCAAGAGGAACTCAAAGAGGCTGAAGATCAGGCGACTGCCGCCAAGGATAATGTCCAGCGACACGCCGAAGACGAGAGTGCATTACACACCGATATTAGAGAAGCCATGCAGGAAGAATCGTTTGCAAAGAACGAGTGGGAGGCTAAAAAGGGTGACGTCGCGCAAGCAGAAGCTCGCCTTCATACACTACGACGAGAAGATGGACAAAGACAATCAGGATTTCCTGACAGAATGCCCTCGCTCTTGCGTGCTATCGAAAAGGAATCCTCTTTTTCTTCACGTCCAGTTGGCCCGATTGGCAATCATGTCACTCTCCTTCAGCCAAAATGGTCATCGGTCTTGGAGACAACATTCGGAGCCACTCTTCACAGTTTTATTGTCTCGTCAAAAAGGGACATGAACATTCTTATGGGGGTTATGCGGCAGGTAAATTGGTGAGTGGCCGACTCATGTATCTGCGTTGGAACAGCTCATAACTAAACTCGATTGCAGCGTATGTCCAGTTTTCATTGGAGGTAGTGGCGATCTCGATACATCTGCAAACGAGCCAGACAGACAGTTCGATACTGCATTAAGGATACTAGAGGTAAGTCGATCTACTCCAGATTCCCATGGCCACGAACCATGCTGAATGTTTCAGATCGACAACCCGATGGTGCGCCGCCAACTTATTATCGGCCACGGTGTCGAGCAAATGCTCTTAATCGAGAACCTGGAGGAAGCGTCATCGGTCCTCTTCGATGGAACTTCGCGTCCAAGAAACGTGAAACGATGCTACTGCATCGACTCGAGGGATAGACGCCGGGGCATCACTCTGTCATACAATCAAATGGGTGATCCTAGTCAAGGTCCCGTCCGTGCCTACCCAGGCCACCCTCGAATGAAATCGGACCTTGCGTCGCAAGTCAGGTAAGAGAAGCCAAGACCTGCATACGGTTACAGAACTAACATATATTTGTATCTAGCGCCCAACGTGATGTGGTACACGATCTCCAACGCCAACTCAGAGAGCTGGAAACTGCGTACGAATCGGCAAAATCCCGCACGCAGGCTCGCAGACAGGCTCTTGCCCGGCATAAAGCGGAGGCAGGTGAGCTAAAGATTGAAATGCAGAGAATGGAGGACCATGTCGAGTCATTGAGGGAGGAACTAGAGAGAGAGAATCCCGAGGACGGGCGACTTGACTCTCTCAAGGAAGCATTAAAGGAAGCCGAGGAGGACAAAATGATCCAAGATGGATCATATGGTGACAGTGTTCGGGCAATGAATAGCATGGTCCAATATCTCAAGGAGATACGCCGGGAGCAAGCGGCCAAGGACCAAAATGTCTCAGATCTGGTCAACAGATCCAAAGTGGCTTCAGATGAACAAAAGCTTGTCGAACATAAACGACGTGACCTTATCCACAGAAAGAACAACGCCATTGGTGATATTGACAAACAAAAGAGCGAGCGGACCAGAGTTAAAGACAAGTTGGATCAAGCAGAAGCCCGAGTCCTCGATTACAGCGAGAAGGCCAGCCAAATCTCGCCTCGTGTTGCGGTCGACGAAGGCGAGACTCTCTCCAGTCTCGACCAGAAGCTCACCAAACTGAACAGAGACTTGGAACGCTATAGTCAACAGTATGTTTTTTTCTTTGCTTTGGGATCCTGACCTTATTTGTTCTAAACTAACACCGCTCAGGCTTGGTGGCACACGAGACGAGATTGCCGCAGAAGCTGGACGAACAGAAGCAGCATATGCACAAGCGATGAAGCAGGTTGAAGAACTCTCAACATTAGCTCAAGTGAGTCTTTGCTTTTATTCTCCGGAAATGAGCATATTTTAATGACTGACGAATCGAAGATCTTCAAGGATACGCTCGACAATCGGAAGAAGCGATGGGAGATTTTCAGGTCGCACATCTCTTCAAGGGCTAAGGCACAATTTACCTATCTTCTGAGTGAGAGAAGTTTCCGGGGTCGACTCCTTGCCAACCATACGGACAAAGTGCTAGATCTTCAGGTACGTTGCAGCCTGCCGCCTCCAGTCATTCATATAATCTAATATACTCATTTCGCAGGTGGAGCCTGATATCACAAAAGATGACCCTACCGGTCGCGGCGCCAAAACTCTCTCTGGTGGGGAGAAGTCATTTTCTCAAATCTGCCTTTTGCTTGCCCTATGGGAAGCCATGGGTTCTCCTATCCGCTGTCTTGATGAGTTGTACGTACTTCGCCGACTCCATTGCTTTCAACGCGCTAATATTCGTCTAGTGATGTGTATATGGACCATATCAATCGAAAAATGGCTATCGACATGCTGGTCAGTCTTTTCTATCTTTTCTTTCTTCCCCCACCCTCTCCAGATGTATCGCTGACTCCCACTAGATGGTCGCCGCTCGACGCTCGGTTGGACGTCAATTCATTCTCATCACCCCAGGGACTAAGACGGATATCACGATCTCTCCGGATGTTAGAGTGAAGGAGTTAGCTGAACCCGAACGTGGTCAAACGAGTCTCAATTTCCAAAGGCGATAAATTTTCCACGGTTTGTGTTTCATCCGAGGATTTGGAGTCTTATGTCCGCTTGTATTGGTTGTACTGTTGCAAAATACCCTTGCCATTATCATGTTATCATTTACAGCTTGTTAGAACGGCGTCTAATTCAATCTCTGATTTCGAATCATTGAGTTCGTTGTGTGTATTACTGTATATCGTGCTGCTGCTTGCTCTTTCAAGTACATACTCTACTACGACGCTCTATAGTCGCAATCGGTGCAATAGACGGCTTTTGTTAGAAGAATCACCGTTTTCACTGATAAAACCACTATATCCATTGTTTGAAATATCGTAGTCTGTATTAAATTCTATTTCCGATTTTCTGTATCTATTCTACTTTTCTACTTTATACTTTAATTGTTGAGCCAGTCCGCCTCACGTGATCCAACAGAACTGGACTTCGCCGGGTTAGCTTCCACTCATCCACTTCAACCTCCCACGAATCCCTTTCTACCCTCCTCCCTCATTTCTCGTTTCCATCAACATACTGGCTCATCAATATCGCAATAAGAGCTTCATATCGATTTCAACTATCTTGTACACCATTGGGCGAACGACTCGACGGCTACAATCCAGGATCACTCAAATTTGACACACCGCGGGGATCCGACGCTCGACCCATCCATCCTTCACATTTCTCGAACGTGGCCTTGAACCCACTCACGAAGCTTTAACATTCTTCTGGCTTAGTTCCATCCTAATCCACCTCTACGAACACCTATCTTCAATTGCGTGAAGGGACGAATTTTCATTTCACGACAACGCACCAGGGAATTCCTCCAAAGCCCCGCGCTATCTTGAAATTTGTCTTCTATTACTCACACAAATTTCTCTACTCCTGTGGCCTTCCATTGCCCTTTCGCCGTTTTCATCATTTTGATTCCTTTCTTGTCTCTTTGATACCCCACCTTCATCATGGCTGACGCCCTCGCCTCACAACTCCACAATGCCACCCTCGGGTAAGAAGACGATCTTTTTTATTCTGGCAAATACTGTTCAGCCAACCTAACTTGGTCATCAGGGATGGAAACACAGAACCAAGACTGCAGGACTCTTTGAAATTACCCCCTAAAGATGCTCGTCCACAAACTGAGGTTCGTCCACCATCACGATTTTGCCCTTTGATGTTTTGCACGCAAGACTGATTGAATTGCCAGGATGTCACTGCTACCAAAGGCCTCGAATTCGAGGATTTCTATATCAAGCGCGAGCTTATGATGGGAATCTTTGAGGCCGGTTTCGAGAAGCCCTCTCCCATTCAAGAAGAAACGATACCCGTTGCTCTCACAGGCAGGGATATCTTGGCCCGTGCCAAGAACGGCACTGGCAAGACAGCTGCCTTCGTCATTCCCACTCTCGAACGTATTAACCCCAAAAACACCAAGACCCAGGCTTTGATCCTGGTCCCCACCAGAGAGTTGGCCCTCCAGACTTCGCAAGTTTGCAAGACCCTCGGAAAGCACTTGGGCATCAATGTCATGGTGACCACCGGTGGTACTGGTCTCATGGATGATATTATCCGTTTAAATGATGCTGTTCACATCCTTGTCGGTACTCCTGGTCGTGTCCTGGACTTGGCCAGCAAGGGTGTGGCTGACCTCTCCGAATGCCCTACCTTCGTTATGGATGAAGCCGATAAGCTTCTTTCACCAGAGTTCACCCCCGTTATTGAGCAGCTACTTTCTTTCCATCCTAAGGACCGCCAGGTCATGCTGTTCAGTGCTACTTTCCCCATGATCGTCAAGACTTTCAAGGACAAGCACATGCGCAACCCTTATGAGATCAACCTCATGGACGAGCTCACTCTGCGCGGTATTACACAATTCTACGCTTTCGTTGAAGAAAAGCAGAAGGTTCACTGCCTGAACACCCTTTTCTCAAAACTTCAGATTAACCAGTCCATCATCTTTTGCAACTCGACAAACCGTGTGGAGTTGCTTGCTAAGAAAATCACTGAGCTGGGCTATTCCTGCTTCTACTCACACGCTCGCATGCTTCAGCAACACCGTAACCGTGTTTTCCACGATTTCCGCAATGGTGTTTGCCGTAACCTCGTCTGTTCGGACTTGCTCACTCGCGGTATTGATATTCAAGCCGTCAATGTCGTGATCAACTTTGACTTCCCCAAGAACGCCGAGACATATCTGCACCGTATCGGTCGTTCTGGCCGTTTTGGTCACCTTGGTCTCGCTATCAACCTCATCAACTGGGAGGACCGATTCAACCTGTACAAGATTGAGCAGGAATTGGGTACTGAAATCCAGCCCATCCCCCAGAACATTGATAAGAAACTCTACGTCTACGATTCTCCGGAAAACATCCCTCGCCCTATCTCCAACCCTGGTCAGCCCCAGCAGCCTGGGTCGCACCAAAACAATGGTGACCGTCAACCACGTCGTCAAAACCACCATGTCCAGAACGGCGGCCAATATTATAATAACAACAACCGTGGTCGTGGTGGCTATCGTGGCGGTCGTGGACAAGGCCCTCGTCGCGGTGGCCCAAGTGATCCCAACAAGGCTGGTCTTGCTCCAAGCCAAATTGGCCCCAAGCCCCCAGCGCCTGTTTCCTAAAGAGGGCATGTGCTTTTTCTTGACTAAGGTTATCATCAGGGTCAATACCTCAAAAACTGACATCCACCACTACAATCCCCTGTTAAATCAATATTTATTCCTTCGCCAATTCTTGACAATTTTTTTCTTCGTTCTTCTTTTTACCTGCTCTGCCCTTTACTGCCATTCTCGCCCTGGCTTTTTCATCCGAAAGCCTTTCGACCTTCTTCTTCTCTCACAAGACAGAGTTACAGAGTTTTGAATGACTTCTGGCATTGCAACTCTTGTCACGACGATACGGATTCTGGTGCGACGCGTGTATCATAATTCTCCTGTTCTGTTCTTCATGGTTTTCCCGACTCGATGACCATGCAGTCGCGTTGGGGAGGTATTTCTTGAAATGGTGCATTATTCCGGCGCCGTACGAGACTTGCACTTATCCTTTTCTGCTGCGAAAGGTGTACATATGCTCGGATGCTGGGTTCCTCTACACAAAGGAAAGCGGAGTATCTGGCGTTTTTCTGGGGTCGTTCCGGATGACTTGAGGCGTTTTGTTTCTTTTCTATCGCGGAGTCGACAAAAGCGATGTTTGTGCGACTTTCGGATTAATCTCTTCCTCTATCGCTCTCTCGAGATCAACGACCCCCAACTGAATATTCGAAGCCCGCGGTCTCTCCCTCTCTCTCTCTCCCACTCTCCTGCCCACTACTCATCTTCATCGCCTTGTCTACCTTGTCCACCGGGTACATCGACTTCGGCCTATCCTCAAGACTTGTTGGTTCAGTCTCATCCAATAGATGATGACCCTCAACATGTTTTCCCCATCTCTCCCCACAACACCCCCAAACCTATAAAGAAAAAAGAAAAAAGAAAGTAAAAAAAGTTGGAGGAGCACAAGAAGAACTTGGAACTTAAAGTAGCTTGTGAATTGACAAATTATCCCCTCCAAAATACTCCGTATATCCATATATCTCCTTCTCGCGTAGTCCGAAGATCGGAAGTAAATCAAAGTTGCGCTTGGCGGGTCTGCGGATTCCCGTGACTTCGCGATCTACGAGAAGAGTCCCGAGGTTCACTTCTCTCCCCTCTTCAACCTCTCCAACAATGGCTACAAGCAAGGACCAGAAGGCGAAGGTTTGTTTTAAAGTCTTAAGTCTTTTGTTCGTTTCTCATCATAAATTGACTCCGACTAATCAATTGCCAGCCCAGTGCCCTGCGCTCCATCATCGCGGGTTCCTCCGCCGGAGCAGTGGAGATTGGTTAGTAGTAGCCCACCCGCATACTCCTCAAGGCAGAGTTCCAAAGCTAATATCGACCTTCTTTTCAGCTATTACTTACCCTGCCGAGTGTATGATTCCGACCCTTTCGAAGTTCTCCCCTTACTCGTCTTTTTATCTCCGACTAATATTCCACCCGTCTCTAGTCGCGAAGACCCGCACTCAACTTAATCGTCGTCTTGCTGAGGGCCAGAAGCTCCCATGGCCGCCATTCGGGAAGCAATGGTATGCGGGATGTACTACATTGATCATTGGAAACTCTCTGAAGGCTGGAATTCGTGAGTTTGTCGTTGGAGTTGAAGTCTGCTGGTGCTGGTGCTGGTCAGACCAAGGCTGATACAAAGTTTTCTTTCTAGGATTCGTCGCTTTCGACGCTATCAAGGCTGCCCTCCAAGATGAAAATGGGAAGATCTCTGGTCCTAGAACTGTCATTGCTGGTTTCGGTGCTGGATTCACTGAGTCTCTTTTGGCTGTTACTCCTACTGAGAGTATCAAAACGCAACTGTTTGTCCACCATTTCTGCCCCTCCCCCATTCTCACACATGCACCTGAACGAGGAATGCGGAGAATTGCCGGCTAATTGGGATAGAATTGATGATCGCAAATCGGCAAATCCTCGTATGCGTGGCTTCCTGCACGGTAGCAAAATTATTTTCCAAGAACGTGGAATTCGAGGTTTCTTCCAGGGTTTTGTACCCACTACCGCTAGACAGGCAGCCAATTCGGCAACCAGATTCACTGCTTATACTACCCTGAGACAATTCGCTGAGGGGTATGTTGCTCCTGGTGAAAAATTGGGGGCGTTGAGTACCTTCGGTATTGGTGGCTTGGCTGGTATTATTACTGTGTAAGTCTTGTCTCTTTCTTTTCTTTATGGGTGAGTGGAGGATCAATTACTGACAGGACCAATAGCTATGTGACTCAGCCACTGGATACGATCAAGACAAGGTTTGTCATTTGCTTTTCCAGGGCTGCTGCTAGTAAACACTAATGATTTTCTAGAATGCAATCCCTCGAGGCTAGCAAGAACTACAAGAACAGCTTCGTATGTGCCGCAAGAATCTTCAAGGATGAAGGTATTTTCACCTTCTGGTCTGGTGCTATGCCCCGATTAGCCCGTTTGATCCTGAGTGGTGGCATTGTGTTTACTATGTACGTTTTTTTGATCCTTCCTAGCCCTAACTTTTGCTAATGGCCTTTCTAGGTACGAGAAATCTATGGAGATGATGGATCTGGTGGATCCGCAACGCAAGTATCTTTAAAAATGGATGGATAGAGATTGTCAGTTTTTATATGCAATAGAGGTCCTTGTTGAGGATGTTTGGATAAAATACATGGTATCATTTCTAGTGTACAATATTGTTTGTTTTACATGGCCCTGGCCCTCTACTTCTTTTGATTCTTTTTGCCTTCTTCTTCTTTGGCCATATCTTCAGCCACCATTGCCTCAACCTCGCGATCTGCCATCCAAGTACGGACACTCTCCATAACTTCTTCCAGACCATCACCTCCAGTCAACACATCGTCCAGATTATGAAGCGTGATACCGGTCCGATGATCAGTACAGCGACTCTGGCCATAGTTATATGTCCGAATCTTATCACCACGACCCATCTTCGCAACACCACCCATTGCACCACGTCGAAGCTGGACAAGTTCTTGTTCACGAGCTTCCTGGCGCGCTTCTGCTATCTTGGCTCGCAACACCTGCCACGCTTTGCGCCGATTGGCCTGTTGTGATCGTTCATCTTGCATAGAAACCACCGTATTCGTCGGAATATGAGTTAATCGAATAGCAGACTCAGTCTTATTAACGTGTTGTCCGCCCGCACCCCCAGCTCTCATTTTTTCGACTCGCACCTCTTGCGGATCAATGTAATAGTCACTGGTAGGATCGTCAAAGTTCAACGCATGATCCATGGCACTTCCACTTTCAGGAAAACTAGGCAAAACCATCACGCTAACTGCACTCGTATGAGTCCGACCCTTTGTTTCGGTGGCTGGAACTCTCTGCACGCGATGAACGCCTGATTCAGTTCTCATCAGGTCATATGCGCCTTCTGCTTCGACTTCGATGACAGCTTCACTAAGTCGATCTTCCGAGGGGCCGTCTTCAACGTCTTGTTTTAGAATGGTTGGTCGAAGACCTTTTCGTGAGCAGAGTGTCATGTACATTCGCATCATCTCGTATGCGAATAGACCAGCTTCATCTCCTCCTGCACCGGGTCGAATTTCCACTAGACATGGGAGATCGGCGAAGGGATGTCGGGGGATCAATGACTTTTTTAATCGGTCTGATAATGAGGGTAGGGCTTCGCGACTGGCTTCGAGGTCTTCTGTTGCGAGGGAACGCAGTTCAGCGTCTGTTTCGGGGTCTTCGAGGAGGGCTTTTAATTCGAGGATGGACTTTTCAATTTATTAGATAGATATATGAGATCAATGACTGGGGAGAAGATACCTCATTGGCGTTGTCCCATTCCTTTAGAATGGCCGTCGATGGGGCCAATTCGCCTGCTCTTTTGGCGATTTTCGCATCGAAGGAGTCTGCTAGTCGACCAGATAGTTTTGCATGTTCGGCAGCAAGTAATCGTGCGCGAGTTAAGAGGACGGGGGACAAGCCGGGATCTACGAGGTCATTAGTTAAGTGGTTGCTTTGTTGCTTTGGGGGATTGGTATGAGCATGATCTGGATGAAAAGTACTCACCTGTATGTAAATTCCGTCGTAGAATTGGTCTGAAGCCCAGCCTAACAGGCTGCCTCATTAAACAAACACATCGTAGCATTCTTGTAGAAAGAAAGAAAAGAAAAGCAACGAGAGAAGAAAAGAAGTGCGGAGGTTGCGGTGCTTTTTGGCCGTAATTTTCGTAAATTACGCGTAAAGGCCACTCTGCGGCGCATTCCCCGAACTACAGTACATTTGACCCTCTTGTTCCTCTTCTCTTCTCTTCTTCTCTTCTTCTTTCAACATTCAACAGAACATTCCCCCCGGTCATGTCCTTTTACTCTCATTTTGACGCCATTTGAAATTATGCACCTCTCGTTAGAAACCCTGACGGCCATTCTGGCTTGTCTGTCAACTACTTCCGCCCTTCAAATTGCCCCCGATACCCCGTTGTCCGAGTTGATCTCCTCCGCGAAGGCGCAATTAGCACAAGGTTCCCCTCGCGATGCCTTGCTATACTTCGATGCTGCGATTGAACGCGATCCAACAAACTATATTACATTGTACCAACGAGGTGCGGCTCACTTGTCCATTGGCAAGAACAGTCTCGCGGTGGATGACTTCAATAAGGTGTTAGAGTTAAAGCCGGATTTTGAGGGTGCTTTGTTACATCGATCTCGACTTAAAGCGCGAAATGCACACTGGGATGAAGCACTACAGGATCTTCAGCGCGCGGGCAAGAAATCAGGTCCAGAATACAAGGAACTTGAAGAGGCGCGGGACGCGGCCAATCTGGCCTTTGCCGCTGAGAAGAAGAGTGATTGGGAATCTTGCGTGACGCAGGCTGGAGTGGCTATTATGAAAGCGAATACCGATTTATCGCTCAGGCAAACTCGAGCGCATTGTCGATTTGAGCGGGGTGAGATTGAAGAGGGTGTTAGTGATCTTGCCCATGTTCTTCAAATTTCACCCAAACTTGTGGAACCTCATTTGCAGATGTCGTCGATGTTGTTCTATGCGTTGGGTGATCATGATCGGGGTTTGAAGCAGATTCGAAAATGTCTTCTTACGGATCCTGATTCGGGTCCTTGTAATCGACTCTATAAGCGGGAGCGGCAGTTGTCGAAGGCTTTGGGGAAATTGCATACTGCATTGGATGCACGCAAGTTTAGCAATGCGGCTAAAATAATGGTTGGGGATGGTGAGGATGCTGGGTTAATTGCTGAAGTGAAGGATGATGTTGCGAAGGCCCGAGAGGCTGGTCATATTCATCCTACAGCGTCGAATAATCTTTATGTCTTCCTGATTGAGAAGACTTGCGAGGCTTATCGAGAGGTATGTTTTACCCCCGAGGTACACTTACACTCGTTCTTGAGAATATAAAACTAATATGAGAACAGATGAACATGCCGAAGAAGGCCGCACCGTACTGTGCAGAATCAATTCAGCTGGTCCCTTACTCTCTACATGGTCTATTATACAGAGCGCAGACGGAGCTGGACAAGGATGAATTTGAAGATGCCGTACGGACCTTAAAGACGGCCAAGGAACACCACCCTCATTCTCAAGAGGTCCAAAGTAATCTGCAAAAAGCAGAAGCTCTTCTGAAAAGGTCGAAGCAAAAGGACTATTACAAGGTCCTCGGTGTCAGCCGTGATGCTGATGACCGCACTATCAAGCGTGCCTATCGCCAATTGATCAAGCAACACCACCCCGACAAGGCCCATGCTCAAGGGGTGTCCAAGGAAGAGGCTGAGAAGAAGATGGCGGCAGTCAACGAGGCTTACGAAGTTCTTTCTGATACTGAGCTTCGAACTCGATACGATAACGGCGATGACCCTAACGACAACGAGTCACAACATCGAGGCAATCCTTTCCAGGGATCGCCATTTGGTCATGGCGGCGGCCAACAATTCTTCTTCCAACAAGGTGGACAGCAATTCAAGTTTGCTGGGGGAGGCTTTCCATTCCGCTGAGTTTGCATACAATTTTTCTGTGTTACTTTTGTCATCATACATCATACATACTGTGCGTGGTGTTTCTAGGAGTATTACGCCGGATCATTTTGCCATTGGTAGATTATTCGGCCGGGCTTTCTTTTGCCAACAATTTTTTCATTCCCCAGTGCTTTTCTTTTTCATAATTAAAACCTTAAAAAAAAAAAAAAAAAAAACTCGTAGATCTGGCCTCTTCCCTCTTGACATTGCTATACAGGAGCATCTGTCAAGGGTACATAACGAACTTGAAAAACCTTCTCCTTCTGAACCGACCCATCTTCCTTCTTATCAACAACCCAAATATATTGCCCTCCCATACTCCCAAGCATACTCCCCTTCTTTTCCGACTCGACCGGAATGAATAATCTCCCTGGAGCTCGTAACTGCTCAATTAAAACCGGATGGAGTGACTCCGCCGCAGCACCTACATGAATAGCATCATATGGTGCCCCATCTTTCCATCCTAACCTACCATCCGCTTTGATAAACTCAACTTTACCCGATCCCTGTAACTCCCGACCTTCCGCAGACTTATTCATATTATCCCGGGATAAATCAACAAGTTCGGCTATGTGATCTACCCCGATCACTTTGCCTTGGTCTAAACTTTCGGGCGATGTCACTAGATTCGCTAGGACGTGCGTGAGATATCCGGAGCCAGATCCGATATCTAGGACTCGTGCGCCGGGGTAAAGGTAGTCGATTAGATATTCACATGCGTGACCGTGCATGTGTGGTGCGGAGATTGTGGCGCCGTGACCAATTGATTGGGGTGAGTCTGAGTATGGGCGTGATGGGGCATAGTGGGCTCGATCGACCTTGTTGATTAGATTAGATCAGATCAGATTGGATCAGGTCGGTTAGGTTAGGTTAGAGGGGGATTTGATTGCTCTTGGGATTAAAGAAAGAGCTTGGGATTGAGTGATGGAGGTCTTACTCCTAGCATGGCAGTCTTCACGCGAGAATCTTTGATTAAGCCGCCTTTGAATAGATTCTCGACGAGTTCGGTATTGGTGGAGCCGGAACAGTACCACGCCATTGGGGGGGTTCTCGAGAGGGTTGTCTGGGGAGATGAAAGGTTTGATTGGAGGGTGAGTAGTTTTCGGTAGAGTCTCCTTGGCCAGATTGGCATGTATGGGGGGTGTTATGTTGATATTCGTGGAACTTGGGAGGTTGTTGGATTTGCGAGGGGAACTCGAAGAAAGTCAGTGACGACATTGTCGCCTCATTTCCACGTGACATCTTGATGATTGCATTTTTATATTGCCATTTTATATATAAAAATATTTATATTATTCCAGTGTTTATTTCTAGAGGTTTGATACGCTCAATGACGGTTGGTCTAGAGGCTCGGTATCAGAGTACCTACTCATGTAACCTGGATTATGGATGGACAGCTTCTTGATCCGGTCACTTTGAGGTTATATACTTCAAGCATGTATGTTTAGTGTGAACAATTGAATATTAATTTAAACATTTGTTCATCATCACAAGACATTAAACCCTTCCTCTATGACCTCAAATTAACTAGCCTCATCTCACTATCTTCGGAGATCGTCTGATCCCAATGTGAATCTACATATGGTGTTTACTTGATACTATCATTCATCACGCTAGGGTTCCATGGTCGTACCGTCCGAACATATACATACGCAACGTATATACTCCGAGTTTCCACGTCACACCTTGTCAATCAAGATAAAAGTCAATAGTATTGACTACTACTGTCAGTCTCTTGTTTTCTGACAACTACCATGGCGTTTTTGAAGGACTTCTCAAAGATCCAATTCGCTTTCTCACGCGGGAATCAGTTCTCAGCCCTATCGCCTAGATAGACTGACCAGCCTCCCCTCGAAGTTATTAACCCAGATCTATGGTCATCTGCTCTCGCCCGTCGATCGTGTCTGCCTCTGTCTCTGCAATCATCGACTCTATATTCTCTTCATGACATATTATCAATTCCCTTCTTTGAGGTGTGACAACCTATCAATCTTTGCCAGACTAGAAAGAGATCTCCCGGGGTATTGTATATGCGACATCTGCAATATTCTCCATAGATACGATGGCTCAGAGAGATTTTGGGCTCAGTGGAATGGCCCATACCAAATATAGTCGACTCCCCTGTGTTAGGCACGGATATGAAGAGGATGCAGAGTGTATAGGAAGTTCATCAGTCAATATGAGAACCCATTCTACATTCGATAATTCCAAGAATCGGCTCTCCTTTCTTCAAGTCAAACTTGCTATGAGAAGATATCTCTATGGTCCCCGATTTGGAATCAATACTGATTCTCTTGCTTTTACCCAAATAATGGAATACCGACATCCTTGGTTGATATCTAAAAACTCATGCACAACATTATCTGTCTATCAGCCTGTAAAACTGCTCTTCCCAATAGAAGCTCAAGTTTGTCCTGAACCACTTGGTGTTTATATCCGAATGCAGGATATTATATTCTATGATATATGGCAGGATTCGAAGACCCAAGTAGCCTGGAAACCATATGTTATGAATCCCTTTGAGATATGCCCGCATGTCTCACTCCAGAGCAAGTCCGCTGAAATCGACGCTGTCTATGAAGGAGCCAATCCATTGTTCCCCTATACTTGCCCGAGATGCAATACAGACTCCTTGATCGAATTCCGCAATGTAGGCTCCAGGCCTGCCCTTGTTATGACAGGGTGGGTGAATATGGGTCCTGGAATCCACCGAGATGATCCCCTGTGGAAAATTCATGTTTTTACTTGTAAGGATGGGACGATGCCAACGAACATTCCGAAGGAGAAGGAGCTGGGATTTCACAGCCCTCGCACGAGTTTCAACAATATGGCAATGCTGTCGTTCAGGCATCTGAAGTCTAGCAACCTGTCTTATCTTCGTGGCGATCGATATAAAAGCTGGTTTGGCCCTTTTGCTTTTGATGGGAAAGTTTCTGCCTGGCACATATCGTACAGAAGACTATCTACGAAGACGAAAGAGTTATGCCAGAGGGTTTTCCAAGACCTTTTTCCAGCGTTTCCTACCCTTTTATTTTGCATTGGTGTTTTTCTCATTGTGATTGGTGCCTTGCACTTCTTCGGTCTAGTGTCAGTGTTTTGACTATCCAAGAAATATTCCGACTCCGAGGATAAGCGAATTCAATACCATATATCAGTGAAAAATCCGGCATGCCTCTTCCAAAACTTCCAGAGCTACCTTAGTAGTATTCACGGTTCATTTGAACAACTTCGATCATGGTGATTGAAAATTAAGCACGACTTCATATTGACAGAGCTCATCTCGTGGGGTATTTCAATATAATCAGGTCTATTGGCTGTACAACACTGGGTCACTTCTCCAATAAACTAGAGATAAGTTTTCGATGTATTCGGCGGAATGTCATAATACTAGCTAGCTGTCTTGAGAGATATCTAGTTTATGTCTGAATATCAAAATAGTACCATAGACAATCCCGGGGCACACGGAATTATCTTGAACCAAATTCTCTTCACAGATATTACAGTACCACCTAAATGCAGGTACCTGCTGTGATCACTATCATTTGATATACGCTTTGAATTCGTTCTGGCTGAACTCCTCGCGAAATTCATATGGAGGGGCCAACCCTGGAAAGCTTCTATATACGCCAGTACTGTTTTCACGACGAAGAGTGGGAAGTCGTGGAGCCTTGTTTCGTACGCTTACAAACATTATCTATACTAGTGTGACATGCGGCAGTTAGTTTAATTTCAGATAGGAAGTTTCGCCTAGTACAGTACCCGATACTAGTTTCGGCTCTCATGAACCTATACTGAACCGTGGTTGGATATCATAACCTCATCTATACAACGACATAAACAAGACACCAAGGTAAATACATTATATGCTCTCAATCACGCCACAAACTTTTCAATAACCCATCCTTCTCTCGGGTCCTTCTTCTGAATAACCTTCTTGGCAGGTAAAGGCCAGCCCGTACCACCCGCATCACCAACCAACGAAGGCACAACCCAAGCAGATCGTCGCACAGGGATCCCATCCAAGATCTCCGTCTTGCCAATTGGCTTCCCGTACTCGAGTAACGGCGTTTCATGCGCAATAGCTGCGAGTTGAGGTCCACTTGGGACAACGAGCGGGAACATTCTGATTTTGGGAAGTTGATCCGAGACCAGTGATGCGGATGACTGCTGCAGATGCGAGAAAATGATGTACTGTGGCATTTCCTTCGGGGTGAGTTTCGCCAGGGTCGAGGTGGGATGGATGAAGACTGCTCGCTCCGAGATATCCTCTGCAGGTGGGCCATCTCGAGAACGGAAGAGAGTGAGGTAGGGGACGTCAATGGCGCGACGGGGGGCACGCGGATTCTCTGGGGGAACGGGCGCCATGTCTGCGCGGATAGCGACGTTATCGATGAAACCGGCTGTGACGATTTGTTTGAGGGCTTTGATTTGTTTTGAGGAGGGTTCGGGGAGTTTTGCCTCGTAGGCGCCGATTAAGCCTGGATTATTGGAGCGGACGATGTCCGTTAGTTGGCGGCGGAGTTGAGATGCTTCTTTGAAGGCTTTGGCGCGGAGGAACATTTGTTCGCTGAAGGCTTCGCCGTCTGAAGCGTAGGCGTAGGCGCAGATTGCAGAGAGATATTTGAGAGCGTCGGAGGTGTCGTCGTGTTTGCTTAAGAGACGGTGAACTCGGGCGTAGTTCTTGGATTTTTGCTCTCGCTCTGTGTCTTCGAGTCGGTCTGCGTTGGTGTATACCTTCTGATCATCGTCACTATCGCTGTCACTGTCGCTGTCGTCATTGGATTTCTTCGCGGGCTGATTATCAATTGGATTCACTTCATTCTCGGCAACGAAGAGGTCGCCAACAGCCAGTGCTGCGACTAGTGCAATCACGTAAGGCATGCAGCCGTGTTGATGTCCGATATACAGCATCTTACCGAATCGAGGTGAGAGAGGGTACGTAGACAGACGTCGGCCAATTTGTGTCACTTGGCCGTTGGCAGAAAGGGCGCCGAGGTTCTTTAGTAGCTTCTCTGCTTTGGCGAGACCTTGGCGACTTGGAGGCGTGGGGAATGGGAAGTTGATCACATTGTGTAGACCCATGCTCTTCATCTGAAGAACGACTCCTTCAATAGGCGTACGAAGGATCTCTGGATCTGTGTACTCCTCGAAATCATTTTCGAAAACGGCAGATGAATACATGCGATAGCAGTGACCTGGTCCAGTACGACCGGCTCGACCAGCTCTCTGGTTTGCACTGGCCTTGCTGATCCATCCAATCTGGAAGCTCTGAACACCGGTGAAGAGATCGTACTGTTTTTCCTTTGAACGGCCGCAGTCAAAGACATACTTGATTCCGGGGATAGTCAAGGAAGTCTCAGCGACGTTCGTAGCCAGAATAATGAGACGTGAGTCGTCTGGTGGTGCCTCGAAGACCTTCATTTGCTCCTTTGTGGGCAGTTGTGAATACAGAGGTAGCACATGGACACGTGTAGATGAATCCATAGCGTCTTCACCCAAGTCAAAGCCTTCGTCTTCTTCCTCCGGTTCGTCTAGTCCGGTAATCTCAAGATCGCTTTCGCCGTCCCCTCCAGCATTATCCATTTCCGTGCCACCTAAGTCCAGGTCCTCGGCTTCCAGAGGGGCGTCATTTGCTGTGATCTGCACCTTAGCCTGAGTTGCATCAGCTTTTTGTGTTGGCTTGAATGCCTGTTTCAGGCGTTTTGAGAGTTGGCGAATCTCATTCTGCCCAGTCAGGAAAACAAGCATTCCACCGGGTGGTAGTTTGCGATGTCCTCGCGATACCTTGCGGAAAGCTTCTTCGACATAGTCACGGTGTGTACGACGAGCAAAATGGACGGTGACAGGGTACTGACGACCCTCTGCCTGGACCAATGGAGGTGGCCCTTGTCGGAAGAGGGCTGCGTTTTGTGTGAAATCGGAGATGCGCAGGGTGGCAGACATGATGACGATCTTCAGCGGCGTGACTGTCGGGTCCTCAGCCATCAGTGACTTGCGCAGGTCCACAATACGACTGACCATTCCGATGAGAATATCAGTGTTGACGCTCCGCTCGTGAGCTTCATCAATGATGATGACAGAGTACTTGCGGAGAGCAAAGTCCTCTGCAATCTCGCGAAGAAGAATACCATCAGTCATGAACTTGATGGCAGTCTTTTTGGACACTGTTGTTTCGAATCGAATCTGGTAGGAAACCTGATCGGAATACTGGCCAAGTTCCTGAGCCACACGGTTCGCCATACTCACAGCTGCTACTCGGCGCGGTTGAGTAACACCAATGAGGCCCGAATTAGGGCTATTTGGATTGCCGTATCCAGACTCGAATAGGAATTGAGGCAGCTGAGTGGTCTTACCACTACCGGTAGCACCCCAAATGACAATCGTTGAATTATTGTGAATCGCTTCCATGATTTTTTGTTCCTCGCCAACAACAGGAAGACCCAGGCGCGCATTTTGAATCTCCTCAGAGCGGTCGACAGGAACGCTGAAAGCTTTGCGATAGGGATCACCTTTGGTGACCTTGAGTTCCTCAGGCAAAGGCTCTTCCTCGTACACAGTATTTTTTGCTTCTTTTCTAGGGGGAGCAAACGCCTGCTGCTGCGCATAATCATTGATCGTTGGGTCTTCTGGCTTAAAGCCTACAGCTTCGTTGATTTGCTGTGTGGCCCAAGATTTGAAAGCTGATTGCCTAGGCTTGATTTTGCGGGGAACCTCCTCAGTTTCCTCGTCAGATTCCTCTTCGTCGGAATCTTCGGAAGAGTCTTCAGACGATGCATCATCTGAGTCCGCATCATCGTCTCCACCCTCCGACTCGTCGTCAGAATCATTCGAGTCCTCCTCATCTTCATCTTCATCCTCTCCAGCGGAGTCTTCTTCGCCCGATCCAAAACCCTCCCAAGAAGGCTCTTCCACGCGAGCCGGAACCGGAGCCGGTTTCGCGGCCCGTTTGCGCTTTTTCAAGATTGGAAAGCCATCGGGACCAAGCTCAAGAGGACGCTTCAATCCACTTCCAACGGGTGCCTCGGGTTTCGGAGCCGGCTCGGGGTCAGTGGTAGGGTCAGATGCTTTCAGATCGCGATCAGAATCGTCCGTGTCATATCCCGAGATATCTGGAGCGGAGGTAGTCCGGGGTTGTACTGTGACGACAGGCTCGGAAATACCCTCATCTTCTTGTCTTTTCCGCTTGCCGAGATCTCTGAAGCTTTGTAGGCCAGTATTATCGGTTTTCGCTTCGGCGAGTTTCTTGAGAAGTTCGATGTTCTCTTCTTTCTTAAGTTTGTTTTCCTGCGTAGAAGATTAACATCTGTTCTGCAAACAGTGGGACCTGGTTCACACACAATATACTTATCTAAACGTTTTTGCTTCTTTGACGAGACATTGGTATTCTGCTCTCGAAGTTCCTCACGAAGCTTTTGTCTCCGAGCCTCTTTTTCATCTTTGGACACTGGTGCTAGCTCCGTTGCATTGGTGTCGACCGGCGCAGCGGGTTCCTGGCGCCGGTGCTTCTGCTTCCGCTGACGAGGAACGAATTTAGGCATCTTGATAGATCCCGCCACTCGATTGACGGCGAAAAATCAAGAGGCTTGAATTGTCTTGTCGTCGAGTCGTCCGAAGGAAAAAAAATGTCGGACATGACAGAAGCGGTGACATTCTGCCAGTCTTTTATTGTGGGGACGATTTGACCGCCCGGAGACATCAACAAGCGCGGCACCAATGAAAGATGGGAAACTGCAACAACATCAAACATGGCAACCTTGGACGATGCTTTGCAGCAATCGCTGAATTTAGATTTGCCGTTTCCTGCGGCCACGAAACAAACCGCAGGTCTGGTAGATGGCGTCAAAACCGATGTTATGGTCATGAATTTCAGCGATAAGATCATGGTGACCATCTCACAGCAAGGCCGGCTTGCACACTGGGTTTGTGTTGTCCGAATCTGAATTGAAGAAATCTGCTGACTCGGAAAAGCTACATGTTCCTCTTGAAAACCAAAATCCGGGTACCGATGGCATGCACATCGTCCCGGAGGGTACTGATGACAGCCTATTGCCCCTCAGCGGGCTGACAGCGACATCACTTCTGGGCGGTCATGCTCCTGGTCAGGATACAATTGGCCAGCTTATTGCTCGTCAAGTTGCCACTGCAATTGCAACCAAATCTCCCGCCGAAAAGCGACTCTTGGTAGTCGGCCTTGGCCTAGGGAAGACAGGCGCAGACCGGGATTCGTTCTTTTCCATCATCGACCTTGTTCTGCAATGCATTTAAGATACCATTCCACTTTAATGAAAATCATGATTTACGATGGTTCGAAATTTTGTTGACTTGAAAAAGCAAACATCGGATGATGTAGTGTCGTTTCTACGGAGGATGTCTATTGAATATAATACATGACCGCGTAACAGTTGTCCTGCAAATGCCAGCATGATTTACGAAATGCGATACAACAAAGTACCAAATCCCAGACCATCGAATCCACCGGACGTACTGCCATAGTTACCACCACCACCCTCCACGCCTCCAGTGGAGTTACCATTCACCCAGTCTCGATAAGCATCGGTCCAAGTCGAGTCAAGGCCCTTCAGCTGTCCATAATGAGCCGACAATAGCTCGAACCCAGGACGCACAGTTCCGCGGGAATTGTTTGAAATGACAGTCTGATTCCCCTGATAGCTGTTATAGGCAGTATAAGGAACATCGTGACCGACATTATATTTTCCAATGTACTCAGCCCTGTGATCCGGTTAACTTCTCTTAATCCGGTTTATTCAAATCAAGAGAAAGTCTTCACTCACGCATTCAGAATCTCATTGCTGTATTCTGCAAAGAGGTCATCGCCCTGGTTATATGCCTGCTGTGCAATAATCCCGAACAGAACAGCATCCAGTGTAGAATGGCCCTGATCCCGGCCAGCTTCCTGTCCCTGCGTCAAAAGCTTCCCCGTTTCAGACTCTGTATAGTTGGCGATAGCAAAGACTGGCAAGGCGCCATTCGAGGGCCCTGTACGCACATAGTCGATGGCATTATCGTACATGGTTTGATTATCGGTAAAGATACCAATCGCGATGAGCGAGGCAAGATTGCACTGGTCCCAATTGGCATAGTAATGATAGTAGTCCTGGCCATTGTGATCTTCCAAGAAAAGCGTGTTCATGGAGGCAAATACGTTTGTTAACATAGTTCCGGTCGCTGTTTTATTCTCACTGTTCCAACCGGCATAGTCAGACATGAGTTCAGCCGCATTCGCCATCTGGTAGCCATATAGACCAGAGGCCAGGAACTTATCACTTGTTCCGCTGATGCCGGTCAAGGTCACTGCCCAAGAGTTAAGGATATTCACGGCTGCATCGGCGAAGGTGGTGTCGTTGGAGATTTTCCAACGTAACGCGAGTTGGTAAGCGGCCGCGACATCACGGTATAGATTTTGATAATTTTCGGAATCAACGCCATTAGCACCGCGATACACGGTCTCCTGTGGGCTGGGCTGGTAGGATGACTGAGAGTAAGGGCTTTTTGTCAACAATGTCCAGGTGGAATTCCATGGTTCGTGGGCATTGGCGACATGAGTGTTGATGCGCTCAAAGTCTTGTGCTGTGTGAAGTGCTCCAGGGTGAACGAAGGCTGATGCCGCAGTCGACAAAGCGAGGATTGAAGTGGTTGATATCATTGTGTGTGAATATCTTGAAGAACGAGGACAAGGGAAGCAGATACTAGGTACGAGTGACAAGTAGATCTCACTCTGAGATTAGGGTTAATGGAAGGATGTATATTTCAGAAGTTCAAACAGAGGATCCTTTTTATTACTACTGTACTCAAGGAGCTTCACATTCGGAAACAACGGCCTCCCGTCATTTTAAGACTAATCCTGCGGTACTCGTAGGTGATCGGCGCTTTATATTGAAGTGGAGAAGGGAGGCGTTTCATAACTGAGACCAAGACCCCTGAATGGGGTCATTCTGAACCAGGAGAAGTTAAAAATGCAAGATTATGATTCTGAAAGTCAAATAAATTAAAGGGTTCGTTCAAAATAGGAAAATTAGCGATGGAACGTGCGGACAGCCTGCTTGTCTTCGTCCACAGGCACTCAATACGCGGAACCGGTGCAGTAGACGAGTGTTGTTAGAAGAGCCATTCTTTTCATTGATTGTATCATTATTCTTTCGAATCTAGACAATTACACCTAGCCAAATTGATCAAATTCTCTGCCATCTAACGTTTGAAATTTCAGTCACAATGCAGAGTATCTAACCAAGTAGATAGATACCGAAAGATTGGAGTCACAAGTTTGTTTGGCCGTGATATATTCCAACCTTGGAATATATTACAAATTTTCATAATCTAAACCAGAACAAATATGGGAAATAATATAAAGACCGGAATATCTGTCTTGATCTCTCTTTATATTATGGTTATCGAGATTGTATAGTATCTTGCCTTCCTCAATTGCCCAAGAGCTAACCCTTCTAATGAGAATCCTTAATATTCTTCATCATTGATGGTTTCTGCAATAGGTATAAGCTATATAACATGTATTGCGGCGCATTTCTATTGTATGCATCTATATTTTATATAGTGCTGTGTAAAGTGATTGGATACGGGACTGCCGATCTCCGATCTCCGCACTGCAAACTACGTAGCATTGTCTTTCAACTTTTCACGCTTTCTCACGCTCTCATAAGATACACGATACCACTTTTATTTTTAACTGCCTACTATCTACTATCAATATATAAATGTATCTAATACGTCTCTGATTGACTATATATCCTCTGTACTATGTAGTTGATATCCAAAGCGGTGAGCCTATCTTATCAGTTATCAGCTGACCGACCCGACGCGACTTGGCTTTGACGAAACCTCGAGAGACTTTCAATCCGCAACGATTCGTGGGGGAGGAATCCAGCTGCAGCTGGTATATCACGGCGATGAGCTTCCCACCGAACTCCGGTCAATATCCGCAGTATATCCATCCGCAATATCAAACCGGCCATCCTCCGCCGCCGCAGTTGCTGTACGGCAATGTCGCTTCCCAGCCGCCGGCGCCATACAATGGATATGGCAAACCGCAAATGTATCCTCCGGGGATGATGCCTTACCCTGGATATCCCCAATATAATCAACAGCAGCAGCCTCAGCAACATCATGTCTCGCAATCGACGCCCCATTCTCTCCCGCAGTTGCAACAATCTCCCCTCATTCATCAGCAATCACATTTGTCGCAACAGCAACCTCCAATTCCTCAGCTACATCAGCAATCCCCACATCCCCAGATGATGCAGCAGCAATCTTCTCTGCCTACTCAGATGCAGCAGCAATCACCACGGCCGCAGATGCAACAATTGCCTCGTCCACAACTCCCGCCGCAACCTCAACTATCTTCAATGCCTCAACACTCTCCACACCCACAGTTGCAGTCTCCACGTCCACAGATACAACAGCAGCAACAGCGTTCTTCAATACAGCAACAATCTCCACGGCCTCAGGCTCTCCACCTACAGTCTTCCTTTCCTCGGGTTCAACAGGAATCACCGCGTCCTCAACTGCAGCAGCTCTCGCATCCTCAAATCCAACAACAATCTCCACGGCCCCAGTTGCAGCAATCCCCGCGCCCCCAATTCCAGCAGCAACCTCAGCCTCACATTCAACCTCAGCCCCCTCCGCTGCCCCGGCAATCCCCGCGTCCTCAACAAGAGCAGCTCCCCATCGTTCCACCTTCCCCAGCCCAGTCTTCTATTCCGCAGAATCCACCCGTCCATCCCGCCGCACGTCCTGCAAATCCTGGGCCACGACCACCTCCGTCTCTACCACAAGAAGAGCAGCAGCAACAGTTCATCAACCCAGCTGAGCTATTTGTTCAGACTCCACTGCCAACAGCTCCGCGATCTCGATACGTCTCTTCGCCACAATTTCTCGAGACCAGCTCAGTCCCATCAGCTGCGAGTGAAGCTCCCCCACCTCCCCCACAGGCCACTTCGATGCCAGCGCCGGCATCAATCTCAGCACCAGTTCAAGTGACAAGTACACCAGCTGCTGTGCCACAGCAAGCATTTCAACCCCCGCAGCCTCCGCAACCTTTGCCATCCATAAAGCCCGAAAAGGTTCAGGTCCAACCTCCTCCCAAGGCCGAGGCCAAAATCACACCCCCTGCCCACAAGCCGAATGTTGCGCAACCCCAGCCAACCCCGTCATCGGCGAATCAAGCTGTTCCGCAAGTGGTGATTCCCGCACCATCACCGGATATCCAAACCAACACCCAAAAACAGTCTCTCAAGAAGCAGCAGGTGAAGAAGCAGCCTAGTCAACAAACGGCAGATAAGGTCGTGAAGCCCTCAAAACCCCCGGTAGATTATCAGGTCCTACTTCTATCACTAGCGGACGAGTACTTGAATGCTGCACATAGCCATGGGACTACAATGGCTTTGTCAACTCAAAGAGGCGAAGTCGAAGAGTACTATAAATTAATTTCCACTGGATTGGGCTGCTTGGAAGCTGTTCTCAAGGTAAGTCATCAGCGATCCATTTCTTGGTCTCACCTGTACTTATCCATTTCCAATAGAACTGGCGACTTCAGCCCCGCAAAGAAGCATTGGTGAGGCTTCGGTATGCTCGGACATTATTCGAGGAAACAGAGAACGATCTCGAGGCGGAGACAGCTCTAAGTAAAGGCGTAAGTAGGCCGCTTTATAGATCTCGCATTCACGAAGGGAAGCTAACTTGAAGATAGATTGACCTCTGCGAGCGTGTGAGTGTTTGGTAATAGTGTGGTCAGCGATTTTCCACTCGGCTAACGTATTTCATAATTCAGAATCGTATGTTAGATTTGAAGTATAGCATGCAACATCTTTTGGCACGGATGCTTCACAAATCCAATCCAAAGGCTTCTCTCAAGGCAGTGGATGGAATGATTCAAGATGTTGAGGCGTATGTGATCCTCCTTGTATCTTTAAAAGCAATACTAACTATTACCAGGTATCGACATGCGGCCTGGGAGTATGCATTCCGTTTCCTGCGTGTTTCGTTGTCATTATCGGCTCCAACACATCATGATTCTGTTCATGCACTGCAGCATCTTCATAAGATTGCGGCTATGGCGAATCGCAATGGTGATAGAGCCGTCTCGGCAATGGCGGCAGTCATTGAGGCATTGTCGCATCTCCAGCAAGGTGCAGGCTCTGATGCCATCGAGCAAGCACAGCGTGCCCTAGCAACGGCAAGGAGTCATCAGTTGAATGACGAACTTCGACAAATCCCCCAGCTCGCTACCCTCATTCAGATTGTTGATATTTGTTGCAGTCTGCTTGAGTACGATGTAAATCAGTCTGCTCAAAAATTGAAGGTCATGCAAACTTTGGTGGATGAAACACTGAACGACCCAAATTGGCGCCTCGATGGCTCATTCTCTGTGCCTCTAAACGGGAAATCTGCCGGGCCATCTTCGATCGATACTGGTGATATTCTTCAGGTTCACAACGGAACTCTACTCTTGAGCTTTAGCTGGCTGCCCCAGCATGACCTCTATGCGCTTTCGTATTTCTTGAGTTCCATCACTTTGAGCGCCAAGAACTCATATGATGGTCGAAAGGCAGAGAAATACCTTGATGAGGGCATTCGGATGATTCAGGGTAGGTTATTCAACAATGGTACTTGCGATAGAACATTGATACTGATGATGAATATAGGAGACTTTAAGACACCCCAGGAGATTCCAGAAGCCATGGTCAATGCTGCACGACGTGTTGAATGGCGTCGGACCCTTTACTGCAACTTTCTTCTACAGCGAATCTTCCTGGCTTGCTCTAGAACCGACTGGGACTTTGCAACTCAAAGTCTCAAAGACCTCCGACAAGCTACCCAGGAGCTTGATCCAGAAGTCCCCAAATCGATTCAATGCCTCATGGAATACGCCACCGGCGCGATTGCTCAAGCCACTGGAGATCTAGCATCGGCGCTAGCCATCTTCCAATCCCCGTTGCTAAGACTATCACCCTCATCTAGCAAGATATCTCGTAACGATCCATACCGGGACATCTGCGTCCTTTCAGCATTAAACACAGTCCTCATTCTCCGTGATCCAGCCCATCCATCTCACTCTCAACTTCCAGCAATTCTGTCTACCCTCGAATCCTTCTGCCAGGCTAGTCCGAATAAGTACATCCAGGCCGCTTATTTCCTGGTTTGTTCAACCGTACATACGGAATCCACCATCCAAACCAAACAATACCTCCAACAAGCTCTTCAATCCGCGACCGCCATCAGCAATAGTCAAATCACCTGCATGACCCTCACATTCATGAGTTGGAAATACTTCCGCGGCGTCGTAGGCGAACAAGCGGAAAAGAGCGCCCGAGCCGGTCGCGCCATGGCGAAACGAGCCAATGATCGTTTATGGGCCAGTGTCACCGATGAAATGCTTGCTGATACCCTCGAACGTCAAGGTAAAGCAGAAGAAGCCAGTAGTGTACGAGAGGAAGGCCAACGTCTTGTTATGGGTCTTCCACCTGGCTTGAAACGATAAGGCTTGCAGAACAATTGTCTTTGTCGGTATTTGTTTCTGTTATATTACATTTTGGAAGCTGTTTATGATACCATATGATATGATACGGGCGTTACGTTGTTTAAATAGGTCACTCCGCAATATAATATTTATTTATTGATCAGTCTCACTTTTGCAGCAGGTATTAGATTGTTGACGTAGATGAATCAACACAATTCTTCTCGATGATTAATTACTTCATAAATTAAGAACGATATCAAGGAAAGATCTTGAGAATGGCATAAGATAATAAATAGGTATAATGCAATAGCATTAGGATTGTAGAAAAAGAAAAAAGGTGGGAGTAAAACAAGGAAACCAGACCACCCCAACATAGACACCATACCATAATACGCCGGCAATGTCAGCTATACTTCCCGTCCAATATGACGAGAGAACCAATGCCAATACCTAATGAACCCCCGGAACGCTCAAAGAAAACGAAATCAATACAAAATCTCCCGCAGGAGGGGAAGCACAGTACAAGGATAAATAGATTCAATTTAACCAAGACCAGCCCAAACCCCACGAATCCGACGCGCTAATTGAATATCCTTTTGCATGATCGTCACTCGCTTCGCATGGATAGCGCATAGATTCGTATCCTCGAATAAATGTACCAAAAACGCCTCGGATGCTTCCTGTAATGCTTGAATTGCGTGCGATTGCCAGCGCAACTCGGCGCCTCGTTCGGCGGGTAGTAAATCCAGGGCGACTTCTCGGACTAATCGGGCGAATGGGAGTTTGGCAATTAACAGATCATAAGAGCGTTGGTAGCGGCGGATTTCTTTCAGAGCGACAGTTCCGGGTTTGTAGCGGCGGCGTCGTCCTTGTGGGGTTGGATCTCCGGCTGGGAAAAAATGTAAACAAACATGGACTTCGACATTTGGTTATGGATGGGGGTTGGGGGGTAATGGCTTACGTTGTACATCTGATGGTCGCTTTCCTGCAGCTGTTTTTGATGGACCTCCTTTTGACTTGCGAACTGCTGATGGTGAAGTATTTGATGGGCGGCCTTTGGAGGCTGTTGATGAGCTCGCCTTGGCGGATGCAATTTTGGGTGGCATTTTGGTTGGTAAGTTTGCGCAAAAGAGTGCGACGGGGTATAATTGGATCGGGTCAGATCAGGTGATGTGATGCGATTCGCAAAGAGTAATCACTTTGAGTGGTTTGGCGCAATTGATGTATGTAGCTTTTCAACGTGCATTCAGATTGGCCCTTGCAGCAGAATTCGAGATACTTTAGAATGAAAGAAAACAATATCCGAGGGAAATGACTGTGAATAGAGAATCGTATTTCTTTGAATCGGCCAAACAAGCAAGAAATAAAGAGGGGCAACACTATTCAAAAGAAGAGAAGAGAGAATCGCGAAAGAAAATCGAGGAGGCTGGGGAACTTCGCGTCTCTCGTGTATAGTCACGTGACTATATCGGACCTTCTCCAAGCCCAACCCGCTCCAGTCGATTCAATGCAAGTTGACATCTCATTTAGTTGGAGAGTTTCACACCGATAAAGCTCATCTGACAATATGGCTGCTCTGGGGCAGATGGGACAATTTCCTTTAGAACAATGGTTCTACGAGATGCCACCAGTGACAAGATGGTGGACTGTAGCCACGGTGGCCACCTCGGTGTTGGTACAATGTCATATCGTGACACCATTCCAACTATTCTACAGCTTCCGGACTGTCTATGCCAAATCGCAATATTGGCGACTCGTCTCGACATTTCTCTATTTCGGCCCTTTAAATCTGGATCTTTTATTCCATGTCTTTTTCTTGCAGCGATACTCACGTCTTCTGGAAGAATCGTCCGGTCGTTCTTCGGCTCAATTCGCTTGGTTACTGGTTTATGCCATGACTTCGCTGCTCGTTTTATCGCCTTTTCTTTCTTTACCCTTTCTCGGAACTGCGCTCTCCTCCAGTCTGGTTTATATCTGGGCGCGACGAAATCCAGAGGCTCGATTGAGTTTCTTGGGTCTTCTTGTTTTCACGGCACCATACTTGCCCTGGGTATTAATGGGGTTTAGTATCGTTGTTCATAAAGAGGTACCAAAGGATGAAATTTGTGGGGTGGTGGTTGGACATGTGTGGTATTTCTTCAATGATGTGTATCCAACTCTTCATGGTGGCCATCGCCCTTTTGATCCGCCGCGGTGGTGGCGGCGACTGTTCGAGGCCGTTGAAGACGACGAACCACGCCCCACCAATGCCAATCTCAACCCAGAGTTCGCTGTCGCCGCCGCACCTGAAGTCCGATAGTTGTTGCCTGCGAGAAATTGAGTCTGATCAGCAGATTTGCGGAAATATTTGCGATATTTCAGGATTGAAATTCCGAGTTTGCTGTGGTTCCGTGGCAAGCCTATTGTATTGTACCAGCTGGCCTGAATACGTACTATGTAGCTCGGGTGAAGAACGGCTTCAACTCTACAAACCACAGTACAGATCAGAGCATGTAGTATGTATGTACATATGTATGTACTTGCGGTTTTAAATTTGTGGAGTGGAGCTGGTTATCTTTTTGCCTAGAAATGAGGGCTGTGCACTGCCGAGAAACGGTGGACACCGTGGGGTGCCGAGGTTAACAACACGAATACGAGCATAGCGATAGATACCCTTGATAGTTATATGCAGTTCAGTTACAGTTACAGATACAGAATAAGTATCTAATCATGGATACTATAGTCTATAGTATTTATCATTATCAATGACTATATACCATTGACCATTTCTGTCATATATCCAGTCTCAAGAATTCTGGTAGTTGTGCAACTATAGTGCTTATGAAGTATATTGCTGTACCACCATTCAAGTAAGTGGTTTTTACGGGAGTAGATACATACACCCACTTGACCCCAGATATCCAATGCCTATCCTTGCTGTTCTCGTTGTCCTTACTACTACTCCATACTCTTCCTTGGTTCTTACGCTGGCCAAGAACAAGGCTGAGAAGCCGAGAGAAGGCATTTACTCGCACATGCACCATGACATAGAGTATACATGGACAACTTGTCCCATCGCACGAATTGGCTGTTTCCAGCGCTTAGGTGAAACGATTACCCGAAATAGAGTCAGATCGGACACCACCCACGTCACCCAAGTGTACAACTAACTATGTGTAGATAGATGGTAGGCGGTACAGGATGTGGGGATGGGGCCAATACATCGTGCAGACGCAATACCCAGATCCAGCCTCTATATGTCTATTCTAAGTACACTGTCTCAATACTAAAGTCTATACTTTGGAAATACATCACACTATATTGTACACTTCATTATACTATCTATATCCTCACTCAATCAAACCACATAATAAATACTGTACATACAGTGCAGATATTGTACACTATGGACGCGTAATGAATGAGATGACCAATCAGAGTGAAGATGCTCAGCCACCACCGCCCGCTGACATAATCCATATTGAGTTTTGCCCCTGCCCACGCTAGTCCGACTCAGGCGATCCACTTTGACTTCGCCTTTTCCTCGCAACGTCCGCTCCTTTTCTTCTTTCGTTTTAGTTGGACTCTTCTAATTCCCCACACTTCTTTTTCTTCGTCGCTCCTTATTATCTCCCCTATTCGTCTTGCACATTCCCTTTCTCTTCTCCTTCTCTCTCGCTCTCACTTTCATCCTCTCCTTGTCCCTCCCCCCCCCCTCACTTCCAACCCTCCTATCTCCACCTCCCGCCTCCTAACTTGACTGCGCCGACTATACTGTTCGCCGCGCAATTGCTGCACTACTCTCAATCGACGGATCGACCTTGTTTCTAGGACAACCATCTTGCACAGTCTCGTGTCACTTCACCTTCTCCCGCGGCCTTGGGCCCGCTTCGAATCCGAGATCCTCTCGGAGAACAATTCAACTTCCCACGCATTCTTGCTGTTGCCTTCACCGTCGTCTATTCTCTTCGCCTCGGACTTCTTCCTTCGTGCTCTCTTCTCACAATGCGACGCGGTCTTTTGATCTTCGTCGTCGTGAACCTTCTTGTCTTGTCGTTCTTGGTTCGCAGTGTCTCGACTCTGCTATCACTTCTAGTAGAAGATGCAGCCGCCGACGCAATTCATCGCGCAGAGTTACCCTCGCCCAATTCGAGTTTGATTGAACAGCGTCCGCAAATCATTCCCAAGATCATTCACCAAACATATAAGAATGAGACCATTCCTGAGGTGTGGCGGGATGCTCAACAAAGTTGTATTGACTTGCACCCGGACTACGAATATATCGTATGTACTTTCTCCCTTCTGATGATGAAATTAGCTGGAGTTTTCATCAACTAACTAATGCATAGCTATGGACAAATGAGAAATCTCGGGAGTTTATCGCCGCCGAATATCCTTGGTTCTTAGACACTTTCGATGGCTACAAATATCCCATTCAACGCGCCGATTCTATCCGTTATTTTGTTTTGGCTCACTATGGTGGTACTTATATCGACTTGGACGATGTATGTCTGTTCCGTTGAATTTCCTTGAGAGCCATTTTCGCTGACAATCCTTTTTTAGGGCTGCAATCGCCGACTGGACCCCCTGCTTGCCTACCCCGCGTGGGTGCGACGCACCGTTCCGACTGGTATCTCCAACGATGCGATGGGTTCCGTGCCACAACACCCTTTCTTCCTCCGCGTGATCGAATTGTTGCAACAGTATGACCGCAGCTGGATGCTTCCCTACATCACCGTCATGTATTCGACTGGTCCGCTCTTCTTGTCGGTGATCTGGAAAGAATATATGCAAGAAAAGCCAGTTGAGTCCGCACGAGTCCGCATCCTTATGCAGGACGAGTACAATCGGTTTTCATGGAGTTTCTTCACCCATCATACCGGTAACAGCTGGCATGGCAAGGACGCCCACCTCATTTTCTGGGTAAGTACTTTTCTCTGCTGCACTCTAGTCGACTGGTCAATGCTAATGCGAGTTTAGATGGGCCAACACTGGATGTTCCTCACCTTCCTCGGCTTCCTCCTTGCTGCTGTCGTTGGTTTCTGCCTTTTCTGGACCTATGGTCGCGTTGTTCTTCTCGGCGCCAAGTATCGCTATCGATATACCAAGGTCCCTACCATCATTAGCCCGTCTCGGCTTTCAGTCTCACCTTCGCGACATGCCCGACGCTTAATGCCTACTTTCATCCGTCGTGTGAGCTTCAAAGAAGATGAAGAATCCCGCGGAGCTACCGAAACTTCTTATGAGCTTGGTCGGCGTGACGACTAGAAATCTCTTCGGGTGATTTCTTGTATTTGTTGTCTATTAATACGGCCTTGGACACGATCTCTCTGCATTAGCATTTTTCTGTATATCTTAACCTCTCTTTCCCTTTCCAACCCCCTTCTTTGCTTCTTTTTTCTTCTGCTTAGGAGCGCTTGCATGTGGTCAAATCTCGTGGCGGGGACCGAATTTGACTGCTTCTGTCTGGAGCACTTCACTATTTGGAGGCATTTCCATCTTATATCGGACATGAACGCATGACTTTACCGCTGTTGCTCAGGATTTTGTTCGACTCTCGCCTTTTATTTTTCTTTTCGATTACTGGATTTTTATTAAATATGCTAGACTTCTATTCTTAGGTGGGAGGAGCGACTTGAGTATTTCGCTTCGGTATAAACAATCAATTTGAACAGATCAAGGAATCAGCAGAAGGCAGTACAGTAATTGTAGTCATGACCAGTAAATAGGAAGTACCTTTTATTCATCTAAAAGCATCTAACATCAATTCGTCCAAGATCTATTCCAATATCAAGCATCACACACATCCCATCTATATTAGCTCTGCCCACTCCACTTGTAATATCACGCGTTCTCAACACATTCTCCTCCAACTGGAATCTTCTCAATATCATCCGCATGAACCAAAAGATCCGTCTGGAAAGGCATCTCCCTCGCAATCCTCACAGGATCAAAAATAGAAGTCGACTGCACAAAAATATCATCAATCTCCTCAAGTGTCCTCCCCTTCGTCTCCGGACAGAACAGATAGAAACTGGTAAATGCAAATGCACTAATACAAGCATAGATAATATAATACCGCCACTGAATACTCGCAAATCCAACAGGCGTCACCTCCGCAAGAAGGAAATTAAATAGCCAATTTGCTGCAGCTGACATGGCAGTTACCTTTGCACGAGTACGCAATGGAGCTATTTCCGCGGCGTACATGAATGGTACGAGGAATAGTCCGATTGGGAAGCAGAAGAGGGCCATGAAGTAGAAGAGAATTGAGGCTTCAGCGACAGATTGATTGGACAAATCACTGGATAATCCTGCAAGACAGGTTTGTGCGATTGTCATGCCTAAAGCGGCGGTTAGAAGTAATGGACGACGGCCAATCCGGTCGATTAGAAGAACTGCTAGGCCTGCAGCTAGAAATTGCCAGATTTGAAGACAGCCGGTTATTATTCGGGCGATTGTACCGGAGTATCCTAGGTCAGACTGGGATAGTCAGTATCATATTCGGGAAGTATATGAGGCGGAGGTTTGAGTGGATATTTACCTCGAAGATTGTATCGGAGTAGAAAGTGATGATGTTGACGCCAGTCATTTGGGCAAGGATATTCACACCAACTGCAATGATCGTGCGGTGTAGATGGCGATTTTTCGTCAAGGCAAAAGGTGAGGTTGAGGTGGACTCATCTGTGTCCATATGTAGTGATTGCTGCATGATCTCTAGTTCCTGCGCAACATGTTCAGACTGAACATCTACATCCTCCATGCGTGCAAGGACTGAGGCTGCTTCTTCCATTTGACCACTTCGTGCGAGCCATCGAGGGGACTCGGGCAAGAAGAGAATACAAGAGACGACCACCAGGGCGAATAATCCCTGGAAAGCAATTGGGAACCGCCAACTCACGGAGTTGTCGCTGACGTAGTATAGTCTATTCGAAGAAAAGGTGTTAGAAGACTGCAGTAGATGCTAGGAGATTTTGATATTTTGATATTTTGATATTACTCACCCGAATTCCAGCCATGTTGCAAAAACAATTCCACCGATAGCAAACCATCCTTCAAGAAGAACCATTCGACCTCGAGCTTCGGCACCGGAGGATTCAGATACATACATGGGAATAGTTGCGGTGAATCCACCGACGCCCAGACCTGATAATTTATCAGCGAATGATTTTATTTATAAGGGGAAGAAACTCACCTGTGATGACTCGACCAGCAATCAATTGACCCAGTGCAGAAGGACTTGATTGAATGATCACGCCGATCAAGGCGATACAGCCCGCAAGGAAGATAGTCTTACGGCGACCGAGTTTATCGCCTAGGAAGACACATCCTAAAGCACCCAAAGCGCAACCAACTTCATAAATCGCGACCGTTGTCCCTAGATGAATGAGTACAGCGCTCGTAATGCTTTTCAGAGTGATATCTGCTGCAAACATACCCTGAATGGTGGAGTTGTGTGATTTCTGACTGCCATGAGTGTTGACCGTATCGATTTCAGGGAATACAGAAATGAAAGACCCAAGTGTTAATAAACCATTAGCAACAGCTTGATCATAGCCTTGTAATACAAAGCCTACAGCACCAACAAGACCAATAATTCGACCAAGTGACCTTCCTCTCAGCGTGGTAAGGCCCATGATAGTGTTGTGATAGTCTAAACAAGAACAGAAAGCAAGGCTGATGAGAAAAGAGAAGAATTGGATTCAAACGAAAGGAGATACCTCTCTCCCCCTATCAATTTAATTTAAAATCCAGGTCAATCATCTCTCCCCAGTTCCCCCAACTTCCCCTCCTTCTCTCTCTCTCTCTCTCCTCTCCCCACAGTATAATATGGAGGCCCCGGACTGTTGATTCCGGTGGATCACGGACGTTCGCCGAGTCGAACAAGCATTTGCCCAGCCGGGCGCTCAGATCGCGTTTGTCCGAGCTGGCTGGTTTCTGTGGACTTTCATTCGTTGTTTTTTCCGTGGCGGATTGGGTGGGTCGAGGTTGGAGGGGAATTTGCCGATGCTTTTAATCCATCATGGCTTATTAGAGGGAAAGACGCGCAGTGAGATGTTGGAATTGCATCAATATGAGATGGGATTGGATGGAATGGGCTTGCTACCGTACGTGTCTTATGTATACATGACTGGGATAGGGCGATTACGTCGGACTGCTGTGTCATATCTGGTCATTTTGTTTATAAATCCCCAATTCTTGAGACACATTCATGCTGCTGCATCTTGCATCTATTGGGTTTTTAGTCTTTACACCTCGATATCGAGAGACTTCGATTTCTTTCCCTGGAGACATCTAGTGAAGTCTGATAGAGGATTGATTCTAGTTACGTAGTTGATTGTTAGCTGCAACAAGATTTGATCGGCGAAGTGATCTTCAAATGCTAATTGAATTTTGACCGCTGATCCTGTGTCTCGAGGCTCTTGATGATCGAGCTAATGCGGGCTTTTTATCTTTTCCTGATTCCCCAGTCTATATTTCTTCACCATATTCAAAGGGATGCTTATCTTGCCTACCCCAGGAACAAAAATAAAAATGTTCTAGTATTGGTGATGCCGAAGGTCAGTAAGTAGTACATGCTGCGTACAAGTTCCTGTCGAGTTTTGGAACTCGTACGAAAGTCTCACATATCCATGGTTACTTTGCATGATTCTAGAAGCTGCGTCTGATTTTTCATGCTTTCATGTAATATATCAGCCTAATTTTATAGTTTATAACTCATTTATATCGCATTCTTCTTCAACTTGCATTAATCGGATATTGCATCTGGGATTTTGAGAAGAGAATACATATTTCGAAATCATCACCCTATCGATTGAAATGAGTTTGATTGTCTATAAGCTTAAACCTCTTTTCGTGATAAGCAGACGGTTGTTCAGAAGGCACTATATTGTTGGTGTTGTAGTGCGAAGTGGGAGTGGGTACAGACTTTGAACCACTACTCATACTTACCAAACATCGAGAGATCAGCGATACCATGGCCATGGGTGAATTCACGTTGGGCTTAGTACTGATTCGATAGAATTGTGTAAGTTCGAATCATTTCTTGTTTGGAAGATCTGAGACCATAACTTTATGATTTGTTATTTCAACTGACGGATTGGCGGGGGAATAAAAAGTTAGTTATCTCTAGTATATTATATTATGTAAGAAGGTGGATAGTGATATAGACTAGAATTGAATTGAACCGAACTCAGATAAACCAAAGAACAAAGGTCCTTAAATTGTAATCACTTCAAAGTCCATGTCGCAAGAGAGTGTGAATAGCCCATAGAGAGCAGGAGAGTTTTTGATTATGACAGTACGTCCATTGATCCCTGGAATGGTCGTATAGCTGAAGTGATCTGCCCGTTATGAGGGAATTGTTCATTCGGATTTCGAGAGCCCTTGGGATTCTTTATTATTATTTTTTATTTAAATGAAAGTGGTTTCTGTTACGGGCATGAAACAAATTGAATAAATAGCAACGGCTCGCTAAGGTGAGGACCTGATTCTAAGCCGGTCTGGCTATCTATCTCCAGGATATAGTCATGATCCGTATTTCTTCTATTTATTTGAATGCTTAGGATATGCGATAATTCGATTGCCGTTTTATAGCCCCGGCTTGATATGTCCTGCAATTTAGAATATGACCATCATCTGGCATGCTTAGATCGATCGTCGGCCATAGAAGTGGGATTATCTCAATTGAGACAAGGCCGGATATTGTATCTACCTATAGCTCTATCTATTCATCGAAGAAAATTCCGGGTGTGATTATGAAACTTGGTGGCTAGATCGACTCGGAGGCAGGGTCTAGTCTATGGTAGCATTTCTCCTCCAACCTCATTTGTTTTCCTTACTGTGAAATCATCCACAATTGTACTCCGGACCAAGGCTATTCTTGAAGAGGTCACTATTTTTACGATCGAAGAAATCTCTATTCTTAAAAGGTTCTACGTCATGATGCGTATCATGGCGTTGAATTAGCAAGGATGAATCCTTCACACTTAGACCAGATATGGAACCGCGCCCTACGAGATCCAAGAATAGATAGATGCAAGGCCAGATTTTATCGTTGAATCCACGCTAAAAAGTAAGACATCGTCAGAGAATACTCACATAAGGTCCCGAGTCCCACTTTTGCCGGGGATTCAACTCGAAGAAAAGCCAGCAGAAACTGTTAAAAAAGACGTCTTTTAAAAGTGGTATATACCAATCATTTTCTGTCATGCCAAGCTGAATCTGGAAAGCCAAAGCTATACATTCTAGAATTCGAAACAAAAGAAAGCCATTCTCTATCTTGAAGATCAGGGTCTTGCAGTTCGGAAATTTTCCTTTTTTTTGTCCTTTTTGGCCCCCAATCAATCAGTCTCTAGACACCGATGAAAAATACCCCACTGCTACTAACTAATATAATTCATCATGTGAACCTTCAATAATGCAGAATGGGTCGATTTTTGACACCAATCAGATTCGTGCTTGGAATGTCTTGGGAGGCAAATTTCAGGATAGCCTCCACTGGACTGGCTTGGCAAAAAGCATCTCATCGGAAACTTGATAATCATTATTGGGTTAGGTTTGTCGATGCAAACCGACTTTTATTTGTCGAGGACGAAAATAAATAAAGCACTATATCAATAAAATAAGCAAGATGCATGTATTCAAATACTAAATTGGCTAGCACAACTGATTTCCATTGGGGGATTTGAAGATATCTTGTGGGTCTGACTGATAATAGGGGCACAATTTAGCCCTGATTCAGCCTTGGCTGCTTACGTCGACTCCTTAAATCAGGATACCCCGCGAAACCTAAAAAGCAGAAGTGAAGAAACCTCTTTTCTACAGCTAGACAGCTTTAGAATATGCAGACGGAGAAGAAGTCTCGACGTAAACCGATCAAGTCCTGCCTGGAGTGTAATCGCAGAAAGCAAAAGGTATTCGGATGAAAAGATCACGTCCACCGCAACTTGACTGACGTATATATGTCCACAGTGTAACCGGCAGAGGCCATGCAATCATTGCATTAGTCGGAGAGTCAAGCACCTGTGTGTTTATACGACCAGCAGTCTTCATAAGAGAAGTCATCGAGATTATCACCAGATTGACCGACTCGCTACTCTTCCACCTGTCGATAATGCCGACAGGAGCTCATCCAACACACTCTCGCCTCGCGATTCCGACGACGCTGAGGTAGAGAAAGGTGAATTGGATCACGAACGGGATGCAACTCAGGACCCTTCTTTAGAATATTTGTCCAGAGTAGGCCCAGTTCGCTCTAGACAATGGGCTTTATGGCCACAAAAGTCAATGACGGATTTCCTCCTTCGAATATTCCTGGAGCAAATCAATCGCATATATGAAGTGATCCATGGCCCGACGTTCGAGGCCAAGTATGCCGCCTGGTGGGCAATGCAAGAAGCCAAGGATCTTTCAGGGGAACCTATTGCTGATGAAGATATTGATTTTGGCATTCTCATTATTCGATCATGTCTGTTGAGCCTTCAAACACTCCCGTCGCCAAAATATCCCACCAAGGGGGCTCTGAAAACCCATCCAGAGGCTGTAGAGCAGTGGCTCTACACATTGGCTAATGATTTAGATAAATCTCAAGCTCCGGATAGGAAACCATCCATAGAGACAGTGCAACATCGGTTCTTTCATACCGGATACTCGAAGAATTACGGGAAGATTCGAGAAAGTTGGGCGAGTTTGAGCGCAGCAGTAAAAGATGCGCATGAGATGGGCTTACATCTTAAAGACCCCGGCATCCCTCTGGATGACACCGAAATGGAAGTTCGCAGGCGCACTTTCTGGAACCTATATTTTTGGGATCGGTATCATTTCCTACCTTTTGAAGAACTCAAGTCGCATACGTGGTCTAACTCTTATTACCAGTTTCATGTGCACATTCTTTGGTCACTGGCCATTGATACCAGAGGGCTATTTTGATATCGAACCTCCACACGATAACCTCCAGCCTTATGTCACTAGCCCATATATTCTCACCCCTTTCACCGACCATATTTTTCACATAAAGATCGCCCGGTATATCACTGCCTTCTTGAGTCCACCGTCATGGACTAGTGATCAATATGTTCCTCCGACAGTTTCAGAATTTGCGCAACGATTCGACGAGGTGATCACTGATCAATTACCACCGCCACTATGGATGGAAAATCCCGATACAAGCTGGGACATCGTCGACCCTTCTCTCATAATCAAAAGATTGCGGTTACAACTGCTTATCAATAGCACCAAGTCTTCTCTCTATCGAGCATTCACAGATCCATGTGGAAGCCTTCAGGCAAACAAGTCATCCGAAATAAAAGGCTCAATAGACCCCACAGCACTCTCGCATCGAAGATCTCTGATACAAACAACCTCAAACATGATTTCGTTGATTACTCGACTCTACACATTAGTTGATAATGAAGGGGGTGGTCCGCCCGCGGAGAGAATGTTCTTGCTTCCAATCTACCTCGTTGACGCCCTAACATCTCTCGGGGTCTCTTTACTTTCTGTTAAATTCGATGAAAGAAGATTCTTCATGGGCGGTATGCAGACAATGGTTCACCCGGACTTACAGACCAACTACTCTTTATTCATCGAGGGGTTCGACTTACTCTGCCGCCAAGCTTCTCTGTATAGTCTTGCGAGGAGAGGGGTGGATATTTTAGAGAATCTGAGCCTTGCAATGTGCTCTTCATTCACGGAGATGTCGATGGCACACGGTTCAACCACCGGAGGTCTTTTCAATGGCGCACAAGCATCAGATGGGGGTCCTTTACAGCTTGAGCAAGCTCTGACATCCTCATATGCCCCTCATCCTGCAGGTGGCCTGTCATACAATGAAGCTTACTCCCTGCTTCCAGAGTGGCTGCCTTCATTTTTACAGTCACCAGGACGGTCATGGCTGGTAAATAACAAGATGGCTTTTGGAGACGCTCTAGTATAGCGCTGGAAATGAATGATGTTCGGTCAAATCCGATCCAGTATCAGCATGATACCAAGAAGGTCTATGACTTTTATGTACATATTGTTTATGATCTATAAATACAACATCAATACAACTACAAGATCAGGAGGTTGTGAATTTTATATAGATTTCTAGACCATATTGAGGAATCTCTTCTATCAACAGGGGTTTTCAAGCTATCGGTCTATAAGAACAAACATAAATATCAGAGACAATACCATCAGTTTATCTAAAAGAGAGGAAAGACACAAAGTACAACAGAATTGGGTTTAAATATTCTTACTCAAAGAATGCTCATGTTCATTCTATGAAAGGCATGACTCCGAAATCCGTCTCAATTGTCCTATCCAATCATGCTTATTTCGTTTCCTAGCGCTGGCTTGGTCGCTAGCCAGTGATAGGTTTTTTCTTTATGACTTTAGCCTCAATGTGAATTTGGGGCAACGTGGCCAAAGCTGAGATTGTTGCAAATTCCGATAATCCAGCGTGGGGGCGAAAACAGACGGGCGTCTAAATATAGAGCTTGATGGGTGCATCTTCTCGGGCCTTCGATGAAAATACCACTGATTGAAAGGACAAAGCCGTCCTCCAACATCCTATACTAGTTCTTCTCATATGACAACTCGTGCTGTATCGTTGGTCAACGCCAAATCCCAATCTTGCACACGCCACGCCGAGATGCTAGCTGAAATCTCGGCACTGAAATAATTCTTCCTTTTTCGAATCAGCGAATTTTCAAATTTGCAAGCTCTTACCACTCATGTCGGCAGCAGTAGGCAGACGAAAGCGAGTGAGAAAGGCATGTCTCCCCTGCCACCAGCGCAAGCGGAAATGCGATACTGCGTACCCCTGCAGCATGTGCACCACCTACGGATACAAATGTAGGTATACCGGTGGTAGCAAAGATGATACGAGGGCTGATGATATCCATATGCCCTCTCCAACCAAACCTGTCGGTGTCGAGGATAGTCATCCTGGGAATCGGACCACTGCAGACAGCACACCGATTAGCCCGTTTTATACAGCACCGGAGCACCCGATAGCTGACCCCTCATCTACGAACTCACACGAGATTATTACCAGTGCCTCCTCTAGTATTTTTGATGAGCAGAAGCTCAGATGCTCCGGGGCATCGGCGGCCATGGCATTCCCGCATGTTTTGGGCGTGGCTCTCGGTGCTGACACCCCTCCAAGAACGCGGTCATTCGCCTACAACTTTGGTATTCGCCCTGAAGAAGAATCCAATTACCATCATCATCTGAAGAGCCTTATCTCAGAAGAAGATCTTATTTCCTTTTCCGATGCATTCTTCGTGGGATTGGGTCCTGTCGGTGACGTGTTGGACCGAGGCATCTACGCCCAACGATGTCGGCGTTATTACGAGAATCCGGTTGACAGTTCAATTGCGTTTGCCGCCGTTGCTGCTGGTGTCGCTGCTCTTGGGTCTTTCTTATCCCCAAATAGATACCCACAGGAGACTGGCTTGGTGCAGTATGCCAAAGCTATCCTGGATGACCCGGCGTCGTTGCGTTATCATGGGATTGACCACATCGTTGCTTGGGGGATGCGTGTATTTTACTTACGGGCGACCACTCGTCCTAGCAATGCTTGGATCGCTTCATGCACGCAGATTCATCTCTGCGAAGCAATGGGGCTTCATGAGGAAGAAAACATCAAGAAAATCGCGTCAATTCAGCCCTCTGTTGCCAATGGATACGATGCTGATCGCCTGAGGAGAATTTTCTGGATCTCATGGGCTGGACACAATATGTTATCCTATGAGTACGATCGTTCGCCCGTAGTATTTCGAGCCGTGACCTGTGGACCTATTTTCTCCAAACCAGGTTCTGTCGCCGATCAGTTCGTAGCACTGATCCAGATTATTCCATCGGCAAATTCCCCATTCCACTTAGGAGACAAATCTTCAAGCCCAGTAGAAGAGCTATTGAGTAGCTGTAGGGCCCTTGAAGATTTCGAATCTCAGCATCCGTTCTTAATTGTTACTAAGGCCGACATTGCATTTTGCTTCTATCGGCGCCTTTACCAGCTCAATTTTCGGATTCCACACGATGTAATCAATATTATCATCGATAGCGGCAACACTGCAATCATGGCCGCCGAAGAGTGCGTCAGGCAAGGTCAGTTGCTATGGAACGTGATTGGCAGTGTCTTTCAGTACACCTGTATTCTTTTAGCCATCGATACACCTTTCGCCTTCTCGCAAATGGACGCAGCATTCAGGGGATTGGAGAGCCTTGTCAGAGCTGCTGATACGCTATTGACGCGGGAAGCACTAGCTATAGCACGGCACTTGCTAAATTTAAGCATGACAAAGAAGAGAAGAGAATTGAGTCAGTTGGAAGCTGTTGAGAGGGACTTGGACCTCGGGGAGGCAACACCGATATCCGAGGCCAACATCACGCTGCCAAATATTGATGGGGAGATAGATTGGGATCAGTTCCTCATAGACCCCTACTTTTCTATTCTTGGGTAACGAATTTCGGTGAAAGTAATACTCGAAGGATTTGTGTCAAATCACCTCCGGCAATGAATGACTTCGTTCTGGGGGACAAGCTCTGACAAGATCTACATTTTTAGTCATACCTAAGTTTGTGGCTATCATTTGATACTCTATCCCCGAAGAAAAGCATAGCATATCGCATTTCAATCTCCATCAGATGGCTGCCTTTGAGAACATCCTGCGAACAATATACCAAGTTCTTGACAACAGGCCGCATGGGCCTCACAACAGCGAGATGTGACAGCTGATATCTAAACATTTCACCAGAACATTTTCCCATTATCCCGATTCCAGAAATTTCGCCATCCCCGGAATCTCTATTGGCCCCTTGGGTTGTGAGTGATACGATGCGGCTTTATGTGCGGCTATTGCGGACTTTGCTGGTATCGCCGCACCGGCCAATTGACAGGCATTCTAAGGCAGAACCTCGTGCGGCTGCTGCGGCGGAATAGTGCGAGCACTTTCAAGCAAATTCATCTCATTTGGCTTTCGGGTGGGTATTCTGGCAAAGAATGGGGCCTTTTCTTCCTCGTGGGGGCCATTTCGTGGCTAACTCCGAACCTCATGGCGGCCGGGGTTTTCACCACTATGGAGGCATCGACCTCGGAGTTTTCAAAGAAGGTCGATAAATGCACTTTTCGGGACTGAGGCTCAAAGAATATAAACTTGAGCCTCTTCCTGCTTCTGGGGCCCTTCAATTCACTTCCATTTCTTCGAAAAGACCATCAATCAACATATTATCACCCAACGTTTATTTAGTTTCAAGATGTTCGAATACGCGAAAGACAAGCCTGCCGGCTTTCCTAATACCATCGAAAAGGTGGCTATTGTTGGTGTAAGTCCAATATGATCTTCAAGAATTCCTGGCGACAGAAAAACTAATGAACATCCAGGCTGGAGGAACAGTTGGATGGCACATTGCCGAGGCAGTTTTGGCAACTGGAAACCACATTGTCACGGCTCTTTCTCGCAAAGCTAGCAGAAATAAAATACCTAAGGGAATACTGGTCGCTTCCATTGACTACGATGACGAGGATTCTATCATCAGTGCTCTTAAAGATCATCAATTTCTTATCATCACGATGGCCCCTACCGCACCCCGTGATACCCACAGCAAACTTGTCCATGCGGCAGCCAAAGCTGGTATTCGCTATGTAATGCCTAATAACTATGGCGGTGATATTGAAAACACCAAATTCGGCGAGGACACAATGTTGGGACCCATAGCCAAAGCGCATAGGGATGAGATCGAGAAACTTGGTATGCAGTGGATCACCGTGTGTTGCGGGTTCTGGTACGATTACAGCTTAGCTGGAGGGGAGACACGCTTCGGGTTCGACTTTGATAAGCGCTCTCTTACAATTTATGATGATGGCAACACTAAGAACTCGACATCGACTCTGGCCAATGTTGGGCGGGCCGTGGCCAAGGTTCTGAGCCTCAAAATCCTTGCCGAGGATAGCAGTGACAACAGTCTTACACTCTCAAATTTTCTCATGAACTCGATCTATATTCAGAGCTTTCATATCAGTCAGAATGAAATCTTTGAGAGCGTCAAGCGGGTTACCGGCACCAACGACACCGATTGGACAATTTCATATGAAACCACCAGGCAGCGATATCAAGATGGCCTGGCACAGGTGCGGATGGGTAACATGGCTGGTTTCAGCAAAATGCTATATGCTAGAGCTTTCTATCCCGATGATTACAGTGAACACTCTGCTAGGACGCAGAATGCGATACTTGGACTACCAGACGAGAGTCTGGATGAGTCTACTAGAGCTGGGATAGCAATGGTCAAAGAGCTGCAGCTTCGCGTTGAACGCTTGGCGGCATAGAAGCAGATATGGATTTGCAATTAGTATCCACTCATTTAATTCTTTTTCACGCGAAAGTGAGTTACATATATACATCATTTCATCTAAATTCGCATACAGCACTTTTTGTCGTAATTATATCAACTGCAATAATAGAAAAGGGAAGATCGATGAAATAGTTACAGCGGGTTTTCAAAAATACAAATCTTGTTGTATGGATAATTCAATGTCATAATTTCACCAAACATATATGATATTCAAATTTTTCGGGATGTACTAATCAGAGGTTCGTAGTTTTCAGATTTTGAAACAGCCCGATATAGCTTTGTCTATTTCTTATAGTGTATTTGTAACGGGAAAATATAATACTTACTCTTGTATCAATATATCTGTGTATTATATATACCTTCTGTTGTCGAAGTCATTCTGGCGTGGTCTTTTTGGCCGAGTATTTAATATGCAATCCCGAACAGAACGCTAGATATTTTACAGTAATTTCAGATATTTCTGTTGGTATAGAGATCGAATTCGGAATTCGACTACTGTAAAAACTTATTATTTCTGTTTGTCTATATTTTCAATCTCTATATAGAATAGATACTATACTGTATATAAAAAATTAAGCAATATTGAAATTAGTATTATTTTTTAAATTTTACTAAATATCGGCAATTTATCCGGTCTACAATCCGGTTCAATCTGAATCTTGGATAGACTGCGGTACGGTTTTGGATTTGGATAAAGATCAAAAGCAAAACTGTCAATTTGCAACTAATCAATATTGAACTGCAATTATTTTGAAATCAATTATATTATTGCAAACAATAACAGTATTATTTATTTGAATTGATTTTATATATTATAAAAAGTCCTACCGTTATATAGCATCTCAGCTGATTCTTTCTCAGAAAGAGTCTAGCTATATTGCAGCTACGATAGACGGTAAAAGCAAGAAAAAATTTAATAGAGTTCAAATTATCTAAATTCAAAAGAATTTCAGGTTTATCTACGGCGGTCGATAGCGATATCGTAGATCATACGCTGGGATATTTACCGTTTTAGAACGGATAGCTAGTTCGTATTCAAATTTCGCCTGTATTTAGTTATGTGTATCTCGTATTTAGGTCTGAGATTTTCAATTTGTCTAAGGGATAAGACAAAAGACTGTGTACCCCTTTTGCGATAAGTGAATTCCACTGATATACCATCTTCAGCTATTTTTCTCAACTTCCTTTTCAACTACTTTTCTACAGCAAATCCAGTTATATCGATCTGAATATCTTCTGTATCGGCAGAAAAAGGAACAAGGACTACAGCTCACGGTCTATCCAGCACTGGATAGTAGACGTATTTATAAAAAACAGCTTCGTAGAGGGACAGGTTTAAAGAAAACGGATTTGTATACAGAAAAATCCACCCAAATATAGTTACGATAGTAAGATAAATAAGATAAATATTTTACTAGAACAATTGCAATACAAATGTTTGTATCTAAATTATTCTGCCGTTCATTGTTTTGTGCTAAATTAGTCTATTGTCCACAATATCGCTAGCGGCTGCCGTAGTACATCTTTTTTGTAAAGAACTGTTGTAGAATTGATTCAGTTTAGACTAGACCAATACACAGTTTACAACAACCCTAAAAAAGAAAAACTATACTATCTATATATACTACTGTTTATCTCCGCGGATTTGAGTATATACACTATTATGTATTTATATAATAGAACTAAGGATCAAGCTAGCGCTTGTTGACTAGGCTAGAAGATAATAGCGTAAGGGAGAGAGATATAGGAATAGATTCAATCATTTAGTAGATACAGAGACTGATTCTTGAAAAGATTTCAAAGAATTGCGATCTCAGAACTACTATCTTGGTAGATTACGGCCACCGTACGGGCGTTCTGAGTACCAGGGTATCCGTACGTGACCGAACAGATATATATTTATCTATACGTATATAATACAGTTAGCCGAGTACAATATCAAAATATACAACTTTATATCTCAGATCTTATATAATAGTATATTCTACTGAAATCAATCTTCTACAGTTGATCCGAGAAGAATCTTATTACCGCAACTACAAACAAAAAGATCTGTTCTGTTTTTTATCAGAATAACAAGATTCTGATTGAGAAAATCTATAAACAGATATTGCTGTTATTTTCTTTATCAATATCTATATTGTATCAGAAACAATATTATTAGAATACAATAGATACAATTACAAAATCGGATTGATTTGATATTTTAAATTTCGAACAAATTGTACAATTGTATTAGTTTATATTAGTAGTATAATAATCAACAATAATATCAATAGATATAATTGATCAAAATATTTGGAATAATATACTGTAAATATATTTTTCCGATTAAAAATAGAAAAAAAATTGGAATTTTCTATTATCAATATTAGAAAATAAAATAAATAATATTGATTTTAAAATAAATAATAAAAAAATAATTGATCAAATTTAAATATTTCCAGTTAATATTGTATTTTCAATTTAAAAAATTATTTATATTAGATATTATTAACTATTTACAATATTTCAACAAAATATTCAAATTTTTTGTTTTTTTAGTTCTGATATTAAATAGATTCTATTATTTTTTTTCGATATAATCCAAAATTATCGAATATTTTTTGATAATTCTGAAAATTATATAATTAAATATATTATAATAAAATAGTCTATATAATTTATTAAAAATATAAATCTGATTATTATAAAAATAATTATATTAGAATAAAAATTTTTGATTATATATCTATCAAATTAATTGATATAGAATAAAATTAAAAGAATTTTGTTAAAAAAAATTAAATCTATTTGTAATTATAATAATATAGTTTTTTATAATATTATATATTAGTTTCTGTTTATAATTATAAATAGTTTTTTATTGAAATCAAATATTTTATAATAATTATATTGAAAAATAAAAATAAACATATAAATAATAAGATCTGAGAGATAAAATTGTATATTTTTGATATTGTATTCGGCTAGCGGTATTATATACAAATAGATAAATATATATCCGTTCGGTTATATACAGATATTCTGGTACTCAGAATATCTGTACAGTAGTTATAATCTATCAAGATAGTAGTTCCAGAATCTTATTTTTCCCTATCTGGTTTGAAATATATCTATATACTTTATTCCGTAACTGTATATATACAGTATAGCTGTTTAGATACAATTCGCTACAATCGTAGACAATCTTCTAAATATATCAATAAAAATCGGTAATAACAAATATAGCGGATATAAAATAGTAATTCTGACCGGTTTTTGTCGATCGAGATAATCTTATTATTTTCTAAAAAAACAAATAAATATTCGCCGGAGATTGCTATATTGTACTATCCGGAAATTTTCTTTCTGTTCCAGATTGGATCTGTTTGCTTTCAAATTCGGAATCGTATATATATACTTTTTCTGTTCTCTGTAGATTTTCTCTTTTTACTATTTTTATTTTTTTTTTCCGGTATCTTGGTCGAAAATTTCTATTTTATTATTGTTTGCTGAATTTCTCAAATCAGATAAATTTTGCTGTATCTGTATATTTTTGTATATATTAATCAGTTCGACAGTTTTTTTCAACCAAATTTTACTATTCTTTGTTAGAATTTATATTGTTCCGGATAGAGATTTTCTATTTTTTCGATATTTATTATTTTTTTTAAAATAGATAAATTTGTATTCAATCTGATACAATATTTCAGTACTAATAATTTTTGATCAGTATTTTCTATTCTGAAACAATTGTAGTCTGATCAGATTTCGATTCTACAGTCAGCAATAAATTTTTGTAGATCGATAATTTTTATTTATTATACAGTAGTACTGTTTTCAGTCAGTTATCAAACAACTGAATATAAATTTCTACAATTTTTTTTCTGTTTTTTTATACTAATATCTAACTATAGATATAAATTTGAATATTTTATACAATTCTGTAATTTCTATTTTTTCAACTGAATTGAACTGCAATCTGTTGACTATAGATTTTTTTCGGACAACCGATTGGTATTCGGATCCAAAAAATTGCAGAAAATTTCAATAACTGTATACAGTTTTTGTACAATATATTGAAATAGTAATTTTTTCCGAATATATTTATATATTTTGTAGCAATAGTTACAGTTTTTTCGGTAGTTGTATTGTAACAGTAGTAAACAGAAATATATTTTTCGGAAATTTCTGTTCCAATTATATATTCAATACCGGATCGATTTGTTACAGTTTTCGGACAAATTTTTCTGATTTTCTACTAATTCAGTTCGGAAAAATCAATCCAGATTATTTTTTATTCAGTTTTTTTCTATATATTCTAGTTCGGTATCAATCGGCAATACAGAAATCCAAAAAAAAAACTGACTATCGACTGAAATCTTTCTATTCGGATTTTCTGATCTTTTTTTTGATAAATTCTAGAATCTGATCTAATATAGATTGATCGGTTATTTATTCTATTCTAATATATATTCTAGATATAATTATCTGTTTGAAGATCGAATAGATTCGGTTAAAAGATTTTTTTGAAAAAAATAGTTAATTGGAATCGGATAAAAATATTGAAATAGAGAAAAAAAAATTTTTTTTCAAATAATTGTTTTGGTTTTTTTCTGTTTATATTTGTTTTTGTTTTGAATTATATTCGAATATTTACTGATTCAATTTATTCTATCTGTTGTTTCTGTTTTTTATACAGATAGTATTGATTAAAATTGTTTTTTGTTTGAAAATTTCAAAAATATTTGTATTTTGCTATTTTCTGTTTTAATTTTCCGACAAAATTGTCTATTTTTTTTTTTTTTGTTTTTTTTTTTTTTTTTTTTTTTTTTTTTTTTTTTTTTTTTTTTTTTTTTTTTTTTTTTTATTTTTTTTTTTTTTTTTTTTTTTTTTTTTTT